>Ga0070658_10001034_pt1 | contig 23804 bp, 16 predicted proteins | sample KBSC13metaG_FD_64664 | JGI IMG/M metagenome (GOLD analysis project Ga0070658, IMG submission 64664) | Corn rhizosphere microbial communities from Kellogg Biological Station, Michigan, USA - KBS C1-3 metaG | ecosystem: Host-associated > Plants > Roots > Rhizosphere > Soil ...
GTCAGCTGCTCATAGTCGGTCGTCGAGACCTGGCCAGGAGTGGTCTTGCTGGGATAGCTCGTCTTCTGCAGCCGCCCCCAATTGTCGTACGTATATTGGGTCTTGTTGCCCTTGGCGTCGGTATAGCTGTCCAGCCTGCCTTCAAGACCCGGCCCAAAATAATGTTTGGTAAAATCGATCCTCTGCAGGCTCGTCCCGTAAGCGGATGTCTGGGTCAGCACATTGTCGATATTATAGGTATAGCGCGTGATGCGATCCGGCCCGAAGCTGCCCTGTGTGCTGAGCGTACACGCCGGCAGGCTGTTCGTAGGTCCAAACAGAGCCGGATTCATACGCACGGCCGCGCAATCCAAGCGGCCTAAGGTGTCGTAACTATAGTCGGTGCGTGCTTGGGGCGACCCGCCGCCATAGGCGATGTCGTAAAGCTTCATGAAATTGCCGTCGTACCCCGTGTCGACGCGCGTCAGCGATACGAAGCCGGTGCCGTCGGGGTTGGAGGTGCCGGTGTCGACCGAGGTCGGCTGACCTCGAACATTGTAGGTTGTCTTGACCGAACGATTGTGGAGCGGACCGGCCCCATCCGGATCGGGCCCGACGACCTGAGTCACCTGACGATCGGTATTGTAGGTCCAGGTGGTGGTATCATCGCTGCCCGGCAGTGGCCCATCCTCGGAGATCTTGTTGCCGATCACGTCATAGTTGACGCTGGTCGTGCTGCTGATCGAGCCATCGCCGGCAGCGGTGGTGGTCGAAACGGGCAGCAGGTTGTTCGCGACACCGGTCGCGCCATAGCTCACGGACGTGGTCGTTTCGTCGGCCGTACCGGTGCAGGACGCGGTCGTGGCGCAGGTTGAGGTACCGGTCGGCAGGTAGATCGCCGAAGGCGCCGCAACGACCGTGCCGGTTGCATCCTTGTAGTAAGCCGTGAACTGCGCATAGCTGGTGCGCACCTGCGGCTGGACGCCGCCCGTCGCGGCGGCCGGCGCGGTCGCGCTGGTGACCCCGCCATGCACCGGATCGTACGTGAAGGACGACACCTTGCCTGCATTGTCGGTGACCGTCAGCGGCTTGTTGCAGGTGACCGGGTTCGTACAGGTCGTCGCATAAGTGGCAGAGGTTACGATCGAAGTCCCGGAACTCGGCCACGCCGTAGCCGTCGTGACATTCCCCCGACTATCATATGCATATTCTGCGTGCGCGGAATAAGGACTGCCCGCCCAGGTCACATGGCAATATTGGTCATAATTATATGTGCTGTAAGAATATTGCTGCACCCCCGTTAACTGATCGACACCCAATCCACAAAGAGTGGCAACCCCCGATGAATTATTAACCCAGCCCATGATCACGGAACGATTATATTGCGCTCCTGTAGAATCTGTGACAGCAAGACTGCTCGGTAGGCTGCCATGCTGGCCATCGAAACTATAATGATAGTGCCAGCTGCCTCGGCCGGCGATCGTCATCGTAATGTTTCGCAGCGTAAAGTCGCAATCGTCTCCAGTACAGCTGCCGTACCATATATAAGAAAGCTGCGTGTCTTCGGTGGCGCTCCCGATATTCTGTACGCCAACCACCTGATAGGATGGGTCGACCCGATAGGTCTTCACGCGACCATCGGGTAGCGTCGCATATTGATAGCCGTAGGTTCCTGACGCGATCGGCTCGCTGTAAGATTGTGAGTAACTGACGGAACCATTGTCGGTCGCGCAGGAATCTGCCGCGGGGTCACAATAGTTCTGCGCCAGGTTAACGGCCTGCACCTTGGCGACACGCATCCATTCGTTGGCCGCGCTGGCACTCCCAAAGGCGAGCGCGTTCGAGCCATGCGAATAATGGAGCATGTAGCCGAAATTGTTCGCCACGGATTGCAGGCGAAGAACATTATAACTGGTGTAAGTTCCGCAGGTTGTCGTCCCGCCAGGGCAATTGTAAATTTGATAGGTCGCGGATTTGTAGGTGAGCGTGTCAATCTCACCATTGGGGTGAACAATCGCGGTCCCCACCGCATGCGCCGACTGGTAAAAACTGAATAAGGTTGGATAGATCGGGTTGGAGAAGTTTATGACCGTCCCGTCTTTCTCAGTAAATTTGTATGTGTCTATGGTATAGGAATTAGGGGCGGTCATATGACCCGTCAGAACCAATCCATCATTCTTGCCGGTGGTATAAGTGTAGCCGATTTGATGACCCGAGCCGTCAGTTATTGCGGTAGCGTGAAAAAAGGAAAAGCTTGTCCCACCGACCGAAACGACAGGCTGATTGCCATAGTTGGTCAGGCTGATCATGTAGTTGTGCAGGAAGCCGTGCGAGTAGGTGTAGGCGGAGAATACCTGCATCCACATGCGGCTATGACTCAGGCCGCCATGGCCCGGGTTGCCGATCGACACGAAGGAGTCTGATGGCAGATACCACATGGAGAGCAGATCGACGCCGCGTTCGTCGACTGACGAGATTTCTGGCGGCGTCGGCACTTGGGTCGTCTGCGCGATCGCCGCACCGGATACCCCGATCCCTATGGCGAGCATGCAAGCGAAGAGTGCCTTGCGCAGCCAGGTGGTCGTCATAGGTTCGCGTCCCCGTTCAAATCTGGTTCTGACGGCCGATCGTGCGGCCTTGCGGATCAGTTGGCTTGGCTGGCGTCAGGCAGCAGCAGCTTGGCCGCCGCGCAAAGCTTGCGCGCGTCGATGCCTAGCTGTGCCTCGGTCTGCTCCTGGACCGAGTCATTGCCCTTCGCGATCTCGCACACGAAGCGCTTGTGATCCGCGAGCTGCGCCACCAGCTTGCCGCAGGAGGCGGGCAGGAAACCTCTGGCGGCGAAGTCCGCTTGGCTGTCCGCAGGCACCGGCACGACGAAGGCCCATTCATGGCCGTCATGCTTGGTGGTGGTGCGCGCCATGCAGCGCGCCGAGACACCGTTAGCGGAGAGCGCCTGGTCAGCCGGAATGGAAAGCGTCGGTGGTGGTGCGGTCTGGGCGATAGCCTGAGCTGATATTCCCGCGACGAGCGCGCACGACCACAGCTTCAGCCTCATGCCGACCAATCCCCTGCCCTGATGCCTTGAATGCACGCGCACACACATCACGCGAGGACATACACGCCCCGGGGAACCAGCCGAGTCTCGACTTGCGGCAACGCCAAACTGATGGCAGCATTGCCTCTAGTCAAGCAGACTCGTTAGTCCTCTTGATTGGTAAATGTCGCTTTTATTACATTTCTACGAAGAGGACAGAGCGATGCGGCGGAATCTTGTCTTGGCTGTTAGTCTGGCAATTACAACCATTCCGGTTGTTTCTTCCGCCGAAGTGGCGACGTACCAATATGACGCGCTCGGGCGCCTGACCCAGAGCTTCAAGCAGGGCGGCGGTGCAGACGGTACGCTCACCACCATCACAAACGATGCGGCTGACAACCGATCCAACTATGCCGTGCTCAACGTCATCAAGACCCTGCATCCAGGCGACAAGGTCTATTCAAGCGACAATGCTTATTACCTGACGCTGAAGGCGAATGGGGAGCTGGCGGTGATCAAGGTCTCGACCAGCGCCGAACTCTGGAACTCCGGCACGACCACGCTCGCCACCGACCACGCCACCTTCGGCTCCGACGGCAACCTCGCTCTGCTCGATGCCTCAGGCACAAGCCTCTGGAGTTCAGCAACCACGGGCAATCCGGGCTCGCAACTCGCCGTTCAAACCACCGGCAGCCTCACCATCACGAACATGAGTGGCACGGTGGTCTGGCACACCTGATTGGAGTTAAGGCTGGTCCCCGATCCAGTCTGGCGGTAGAAGTGCGCGCGCTGTGAGCAGTGATTGAGATTTCTGCCCTCGAAGCGGGGACGCAACTTACCCAGCGAGGATTGCTGGCGGACGATGAGCGCGCACTGCGTCAAGCAATGGAGGAGGCGCCCGGCGCGCCACCCCCGCGTCGCGCGCTGGCGATGAACTTGCTCACCCAAGGGCGCTATACCGAGGCCTGGCCGCTCTACGAAGCGCGGATGGAAATGCCGGAGCTCACCGACGGGGTGCCGCGAGACTTTCCCTTTCCGCGCTGGCAGGGTCAGGACATTGCCGGGAGGACGCTGATACTCTTTCCCGAGCAGGGCCGGGGCGATCAAATCCAGTTCGTTCGCTTCCTGCCTGCATTGATGGCGTTGGGGCCCCGGCTGATCCTGCTGGTGCCGCCGCCGCTGGTGCGGCTGTTCCGCATAATTTTCCCCATCTGGATATTCGGCCGGCACAAGCCCTGCTTCCTGTTGGTACCGGGGATCGGCGCGGATTGGCGCTGGATGCGGGGCGCACGGATTCCCCCTGGTATCCCAGACGCGTCCTCTATCGCGGGGCGCCCGACGCCAGCTGGGATGCGGCGATCGACGCGCTCATCGCCGACGCCCATACTTTGTTTGAGCACCAGTCGCGCGATTAGTCCTTTCGCCGCATGGTTTTCTTCCCGCTGGCCATTTCGGCGAGCCCCAAAGCGTCGTCACGGTCGGCTTTATTGCGTCGGACGCCCAGATGTTTGCTGACTTGAAGGTTTTAGGGCTGCTACCGGTAGCGCCAGGGGCATGCCTAGGTCTCCAGTCAGCTTGGTGACCCGCCGGGATTGGGGCAGAAGAGGCCGTGAGATAATCGCGAAGGACACTCATTCGCTCCAATGGGAGAGCAATTGGCCGAGCCGAGGTCTTAGAATGGATTTTATGTAAAAGGGGAGGGGCTCAGTCAGCCACGAAGGGGTGCCGAACCGCAAACATTCGACGGTGCGCTCCACCGCCGCCACGTCCGCCGCGCCGCTCGGGCGGGCCATCCCAGTTGTAATGCGCGTGTGTCGTGCTGGGATCTGACCGCACCACCGCGGCCCGCTAATCAGTTTCATGCTGTCTTATAAGTTGCAAGCGACGTTCGATCATCTCCTTGTCCGCCTCTAGCGTGGCGATCTCATCAGGAAGATCGACAAAATCCAGCCAGTCCTGGTGGGTTTGAACCCACGGCGCGAAGAACAGGATGTAATTCACGTGCCTGGAAAGCAGACGCCGGAGATGCTGGGACATCACGCGGAGGTCATCGTCGGAGCTTCCAACGTGCACGTATTCGTGACGGTGGCTGGCGATGTGGGCCAGCTTCAACTTAGCAACGACCCTATCCGTTTCAGCGAAGGTGGCGCGCTGCGTGATGCGCTTGTAGTCCCTGTTGCGGCTGCCCGGATCCCCATAGAGCTGTTCAAGCGCTGCCCAGTAGCGGAGCAGCGCGATTTTTTCGTCCCGTGCGATCATGCCGTCCTGCATGGGGCGCAGCACACTCAGAAGAAGGTCCCGGACTGGGCTGTCGGCCAGGGTGGCCATAGCTTTCTCGACCCTCGGTAGGACTTTGTGCACTGTGGGCATGTCCAAAGCCGACAGGCCCCAAACCTCCTCGTCGTAGAACGGATCAAACCAGACCTGCTGATCTCCCACGAAGGTCTCGCCGTCGAAGGGGAAGTGGTACGGGCCGGCCCAGAGCTTCCCTTCGCACGCGAGGTTGGAGCCGATCGACCAGCCTTCATAGACGGCGTAGAGGTTGAACAGTCCCATGAAGACGTCCATCGCGTCGATCAGCAGGTCGGCGGCGGAGTCCAAATCTCTAGCCTCCCCGCGCGCTATGAGGTGGCCGAAGAACTCCGGCTGGTTCGGACAGATCTCGCCGTGGCCATTCAGGAAGTAGGACTCCACATACAAGGCGTCGGGCAGATCGTTGACGGTCTCGATCTCGACCCCGTTCCAGGAGACCATGAACCCGGGATTGAACGCCATCTGGTTAGCGCGAAATTTGGTCCACATGGTGAAGGGACGCAGAGGAGCTGCAAGTCGTTCGCTGGCGATCCGCTTTGCCTCCTTGTTCAGCCGATCTGGATTTAGCTGACCCGTTTTTCGGGTTGTCCGCAGCGCCTCTCGCAGCATGTGTCGGACCTGCCGGCGGGTGAAGCGCGGATCCGCTTCGAAAGCATCGGGCAACATCCTCTCAAGCTCGTCCGTCTCGTGCGAGTTGAACTGAAGCACGCCTTCGGCCGCGACGGTCGTATCCGCCACGTAACGGTCGAGCAGCGCGCGAAGCTGATCGTCGGTGACAGCCTTGTTGCGGCGAATGGGCATCTGCCAATAATGCCCGCAACCACCCTCGACGCAACGGCCAAGAGTTTGGGCCCGCAGGCTCGGACGATCCGTCCAACATGCGACGCAAGATTGAATGAGCACTCGGTGAACTTGGCGTTGGACGCCCTATATCCTGTGCGAGCGGAGAGGGGTCTCGATGGCGGAAAACGCCCCAATTCCAGTCGTGCGGACGCGGCGCACGCGGTCCTAAAAGCTGCCATTGACGATACGGATGGGCTACAATCTACTCACTTGATCGCGTCATGCCGCATCGCGATCATTGCGAGACGCCTATGATCTTATTGCTGACGCTGCTGGCCGCGGCGACGCCCACTGCGGCCACATCCAGAACGGTATGTGAGATCGGCCGCGTTGCGCTGAGCGATTTGGCAATCATCGAGAAGAATAAAGGCGTCGAGACCTATTATGAAATCGGCGGTCAAGAGCACACGGACCTTCTAGAGATCTGCCCGGAGCTTCGGACCAAACTTCCCGCACGATTCCCTCTCGCCGACGATGGTGTGCGCGCGCGGGCGAATGTGCCGGTGCCTGGGCCGCCGGTCCGCGGCGTATTCATCTACCAAATCGATATGCCAGAAATCAGCGCCGACCAGACCAAGGCTGTCGTGCATTTCAATTACCGCTGCAGCGGGCTATGCGGCGGTACCACCGATGCCCATTATGTTCGGACTTCGACCGGATGGAAAAGAGAAGGCGGCTTCTTTCCTGTAGCCGTCTCTTAAGGCCATCGATGCCGCATCATAGATGACGGCTTTGCGCCCTACAACGCGTCATTCGCAGACTGATGCCCTGCTTCTGAAAGCTGCCTTACCCTCAGGCGACGCGGAGGAATGTCCGTTGACGGACGCCACCGCCGCAGACGCCCAAGGCTTCAGGTGACAGCCGTCATCGGGCGTCGGCCAAAACATTGATGACGTAGTGCTTACCAAGTGCTCACTCAAACGCCCTCAATAAAGAACGCGTTCGAGATCGATCCGGCGTGGCGAAATTTGACGGCGGCTTGGTACGCCGGGCTGTCATACCAGGCGCGGGCTGCCGCCATGTCCGGAAATTCGATAATCACCGCGCCCTCGATGGGATCTCCCTCCACCTGATCCAACGCGCCATAGATGGCGAGGGGTTTCAGCGGATGATGCTGTGCCGCCAGCGACGCCCGTGGTCCATATTCGGCCAGTACGGCAGCATCGGTGGTCTTTTCGCGGATCATGACAAAATAAGCGCTCATATCGAAACCTTCCAATCAAATGGGTGCGCACGTCACGCGGACCAGCGGGTTCTGCTGGCAGACGGGTTCGTGCGTGCTGGTTGATGCGGCGCCTGGATCCCCATGCGGATCCAGGCGGTCGATGGACAGGGCTCAGACTTGGGCCAGGCCGCCGTCGACAGGGAGGTCGATGCCGGTCACGTAGCTGGACTCGTCCGAGGCCAGGAAATAGGCACCGGCAGCGAGCTCCTCCGGCAGGCCAAGGCGACCGAGCGGCGTCATCGACGCAAACACCCCCTTGGCAGCGTCCGACGCTTCGTCGCTATCGAACTGGCCGCGGATGATCGGTGTTTCGGTCGCACCGGGGCTGAGCGAATTCACGCGAATGCCCTTGTCTTTGAGCTCCTGCGCCCAGACCCGCACCAGCGCGCGCACGCCGGCCTTCGCGGCAGCGTAGATGCCATGGGCGGGAACGCCCTTCACGTTGATGATGGAAGACACCACGACGATCGATCCCCCGCGAGTCATCAAGGGCAGGGCCTTTTGCACCGTGAACACAACGCCCTTCACGTTGATGTCCATGGTCTTGGCGTAGTGCGCCTCGGTCAGGTCGAATATCTTCGCATGCTCGATGAAACCGGCATTGGCGACCACGATATCGACGACACCCTTCTGCGCCCTGACGATGTCATAGAGCCGGTCGAGATCGGCCAGATTGGCGACGTCGCCCTGAACCGTCGTTACGTTTTCGCCGATCTCAGCGCGGGCCTTGTCGAGTTCGGATTGGCGCCGGCCGGTGATAAAGACGTGGGCGCCTTCCGCTGCGAGACGTTTCGCGGTGGCAAGGCCGATCCCGCTCGATCCACCTGTGATGACGGCTACTTTTCCTTCGAGATGAGACATGACGCGTTCCTTGAACTGAATGAAGAGCGGCCCGTCCGGGTTGCTCGTCAGAAACTATTGTCATTCCCGTGATCACGGGTAAGGCCTCCCATGGCGATAATGGTCATTCCTGGGAGGAATGATGGATAAGCTCCAGGCAATGACGACTTTCGTCCGGGTGGTGGAGACCGGTTCCTTCACCGGCGCGGCGCGACAGCTTGGCGTGGGTCAGCCTGCGGTATCGAAAACGGTCGCTCTCCTGGAGGAACGACTTCAGGTAAGGCTGCTGGTGAGATCGACCCATGGCCTCGCACCGACCGATGCTGGCGTGCGTTTCTATGAACGTGCCCGTGATGCGATCCGGGAAATCGATGAAGCCGAGCTTGAAGCACGGGGCGCCGGGGCCGGCCTTTCGGGGCGGCTGCGGGTCTGCGCCGCGACGACCTTCGCCCGATTGATGATCGTGCCCCGCCTGCCGGAATTCCTGGCGGCCAACCCTTCACTCGACATCGATGTGATCCTCGACGACCGGATCATCGATCTCGTGTCCGAAGGGGTCGACATCGCCCTGCGGATGGGGACGTTGACGGATTCTAGCGCGGTGGCGCGCAAGATCGCGACCAGTCGGCGGTCAGTGGTCGCGACCCCCGGATATCTGGAACGCGCGGGAACGCCAAAGGCGCCGGCCGATCTGCTCCACCACCACGCGGTGGTGTACAGTCAGCTTAGCGACAGCTGGACCTTTCGGCGGGGTAGCGAAGACGTGTCGGTAGCCGTGCGAGGTCGCCTCCGCGTCAGCGCAGCGGAGGGGATTCGCGCAGCGGTGCTGGCGGATATGGGGTTGGCGGTGGCATCCGACTGGATGTTCGCTCCCGAGCTTGCGAATGGCGCCGTTCAGCGCGTGCTGCCAGACTGGAGCCTCCCGCCGATCGACTTATGGGCGGTCTTCCCGACTGGGAGACTGGCGAGTGCAAAGGCCCGCGCGTTCGCCGCCTTTGTCGAGCACGCCTTGTTCCAATAAAGGCAAGGCAGGATGTCCGCTTTCGCAGGTTTATCAACATAAAGCGGTCCGGCAGCTTCCGGCCCATAATCGGACGCAGCTGCATTCAGGCGCCGGATGGCAGAAACTGGGCCGGTTGCTGACCGGCAGCTTTTGGGCGCGAATGCTGCCAAAGCGGCCTCTCGCGCATGGCCAGCTGACTCTGTGCGCCGAGCCGGAAACCGTCTCGAAATGGTCCGCGCGCCAAAGATTTTTAAAACTATTTAGGTGAGAGGCGGGGCCGTAGCCCCGCCCTTATTTGGTGCAGTCAAGCTGCTTGTTAACAGCTGGCCGCGGTCTCTGAGGCTTAAATCTCAGCTGATATGGCGCGAATGTCAATTGCGAGATTTTGAGTTTTGCGCATTCTGACTGCGGGGATAATACAAGGGGGGGATGGATGCCGCGCAGGCTTGGGCTCGACATTGGCACGAACAGCATCGGCTGGTGCCTGATCGAAGATGACCAGCGCGTGCTGGATATCGGCGTGCGCATCTTCAGCGACGGACGTGACCCCAAATCCGGCGCAAGCCTGGCGGTCGATCGGCGCGCGGCGCGGGCGATGCGGCGGCGGCGTGATCGCTACATTGGCCGGCGATCGGCCTTTCTTGAGACGCTAGTTCGCTTCGGCCTAATGCCGGTAGATGCCGACGAGGCGAAGCTGGTCGCTGCGCGCGATCCCTACACACTTCGCGCCCGCGCCCTGTCCGACCGGCTCGACCCGCACGATATCGGCCGCGCGCTTTTTCACCTAAATCAGCGGCGTGGCTTCCTCTCCAACCGCAAGGCCGAGCGGCGCAGTAAGGACAATGAGGACGGTAAGATTGCCAGCGGCGCCAAGGAACTGGACCGGGCGATGGCAGAAGCTGGCGCCGATACACTGGGCGCCTTCCTTACTGGCCGATTCGAGAAAAGGGTCCGCCTCAATAGCGAGAGCCAGAGCTTTGATTTCTACCCGCAGCGCCGCCACATCGAATGGGAGTTCCAGCGGATCTGGGAGGAGCAGGCGCCACATCATCCGGGCCTGCTGACCGAGGAAGCGCGCGAGGCGCTCCACCGCATCCTTTTCTTCCAGCGGCCGCTTAAAGCGCCGAAGGTTGGCGTCTGCCTGTTCGCGGGCCGGTACGGCATCTCGCCGATCGAACCGCGCCTGCCCAAGGCGCATCCGCTGTTCCAAGAGCGGCGTCTCTACGAGGAGGTCAACCAGCTCGAGATCACCGCGCCCGGCGAATTGCCCCGCAAGCTCAACATCGACCAGCGCGATTCTTTGATCGCCGCGCTGCGCGACAAGCGTGAAGTGTCCTTTGCGACGCTGGCGCGCACGCTCAAGTTGCAGCCCGGCGAGAGCTTCAACAAGGCCCGCGATACGCGCACCGGCCTCACCGGTAATGAGGTGCGTGCCGCCCTCGGCGATAAGAAGCGCTTCGACAAGGCCTGGCTTCACAAATCGCCCGAGGTGCAATGGACGATCATCGACCGGCTGATCGAGGAAGAGGATCCCGATGCGCTACACCGCTTCCTGACCGAAGACTGCGGCCTTGAAGAGGACGCAGCGCGCGCCACCGCCCGCGCGCCGTTGCCGGAGGGGCACGGCCGCCTCGGCAATACCGCGACCATACGCATTCTCGAACAGCTGAAGGCCGAAGTCTGCACCTATGCGGAGGCGGTCGAGCGGTGCGGCTGGCATCATAGCGACGATCGCACTGGCGAGATCCTCAAGCGGTTACCCTATTATGGCGAGCTTCTCTCCCGCGACATCCCACCCGGCAGCTTCGATCCCGCCGATGCCGACCAGCCGGAACTTTATTGGGGAAAGATCACCAACCCGACGGTCCATATCGGCCTTCGCCAGGTCCAGAAGCTGATCAATGCCATCCTCGCCGTGCATGGCCGACCCGACGAGATCGTTGTCGAACTCGCCCGCGAACTCAATCTCAGCGAGAAGGACAAGGACGAACACAATCGCCGCATCCGCAAGGACACGGCCGAGGCGCAGGCCCGCTCGCGCAAACTGCAGGAAGAGGGTATCGACGACACCGGCGCCAATCGCGCCCGCCTGAAGCTATGGGAGGAGCTCGCCGGAAATCCGGTCAATCGTTTCTGCCCTTATTGCGGCGACGCAGGCAAGCCGATCGACTTCCGCGCGCTCTTCTCGGCGGAAATCGATATCGACCATATCATCCCCTATTCGCGCTCGCTCGACGACAGCGCCGCGAACAAGGTGATCGCCCACCGCAGCTGCAATCGTGACAAGGGCAACAAGACACCGTTCGAGCGGTGGGGCCACGATCCCGAGCGCTGGGACAAGATTGCCGCGCAGGTCGCACATCTGCGCCGGTCCAAGCAGTGGCGGTTCGGTCCGGATACAATGGCGCGGGTCGAAAAGGACGGCGGTTTCATCGCCCGCCAACTGACCGACACCCAATATCTCTCGAAACTCGCCGGCAAATATCTGCGTAGCCTCTATCCCTCGAAAGAAGATGGCAGCGTCTACGTGATCCCGGGCCGGATGACCTCGATGCTGCGGCGTCTGTGGGGGCTGAACAGCCTGTTGCCCGATCATAACTACGTTGAGAACGAGCATTCCAACGCCCCGAAGAACCGGCTCGACCATCGTCACCACGCGATCGACGCCGCGGTCACGGCGATTACCACGCGGCGTCTCCTCCAGCAGATCTCGCGCGCTTCAGGGCAAGCCGAGGATCAGAAACTCGACAAGCTGTTTTCGGACTTCACCCATCCGAGCGAATGGGCTTCGTTCCGCGAAGATTTGGGCAATGCGCTGGGCCGCATCACCGTCAGCCACAAGGCCGATCATGGGCGCAAGAGCCCCCCGTCCCGCCACCGCGATATAACCGCCGGCCGCCTGCATAACGATACCGCTTACGGGCTGACCGGGCAGAGCACTGCGGATGGCAAGACGCCGATTGTCGTCCACCGCATCGCTTTCGCCAGCCTCAAGCCCGCCGATATCGTCAGCCCGGATCGCCTCCCCGATGCACCATTGCGGGATGCGCTTTACGAATGGACGCGCGATCTGACTGGCAAGCCCTTCGAGACGGCGCTTCAGCGCTTCCGCAAGGACCATCCCGTTTTCAAGCGCATCCGGCGCGTCCGCGTCCGCGAGGGACTGAACGTCATACCGATCCGCGATGCTTCAGGCCGCGCATACAAGGCTTACAAGGGCGACGCGAACGCCCGCTTTGACGTGTGGAAATTGCCTAATGGCAAATGGATAACGAGTTGGAAGGATCGCGACGGTAGAACGCAGTCCAGTATCATTTCCATGTTCGATGCCCATCAAACGGCGGCATTGCCCAAGCCCCATCCAGCGGCGAAAAAGATTCTCAGCTTGAGGCAGAATGACCTTCTCGCCATTGAGCGTGAGCCCGGCACGATCGAACTCATGCGAGTGGTGAAATTTTCTACCAATGGCTCCATTCATCTCGCCCCGCCGAACGAAGGCGGTGCTCTAAAGGCGCGCGACGAAGCACCCGCGGACATCGATCCGTTCAAATACCTCAATACATCGGCGGGAAGCCTCAAGAAGCTTAAGGCCCGCCAGGTCCGCATCGATCCGCTCGGCCGGGTTTCTGATCCTGGCCCGCGCGAATAGCTACAGCGGCGAGCGGGCATGGATCGCATAGTCGATATCGCGAGCGACGGCCTCCATCTCTCGCGCTACCGCGGCTTCCTGGTCGTCGAAGAGCAGCGTGAGATTGGCCGTGTCGCACTCGACGATATACACGCCGTGATCATCCACGAACATGGCACGACCTGGAGCGCGAACCTCGTCGTCGCTCTGGCCGAGCGGCGCGCGCCGGTTGTCTTCTGCGGATCGAACCACAGCCCGGTGGCGTTGACGCTGCCGATCGAAGGCCATCATGGGCAGAACGCCGGTTTCCGGGCACAATGGGCGGCGTCCAAACCGCTCGCCAAGCAGCTCTGGCGCCGGATCGTATCCGCCAAGATCGTCATGCGGCGCTCGTTATTGGCGGCCCGCGGGGTGGTCGGTGCAGATGCCTTCCCACTCATTGCCCGCCGCGTGAAATCGGGCGATTCCGACAATCTCGAAGCGCAGGCGGCGCGGCGCTATTGGCCGCTGCTGATGGGCGCCGAATTCCGGCGCGATCGCGACAGCCCGGGCGCCAACGCGCTACTCAACTATGGCTATGCGGTGATGCGCGCCACGGTGGCGCGCGCCGTGGTCGCCGCGGGGTTGCACCCGACGATCGGCATCAACCACGCCAACCGCGGCAATGCCTTCGCGCTGGCCGATGATCTGATCGAACCATTTCGCCCGCTGGTCGATGCGCTGGTGGCGAGCATGATTGCTGCCGGAATCGACACGCTCGATGCTTCGATGAAGCGGCGCCTCGCTCAACTGATCGCCTTCGATCTCGACCTGAACGGCGAGGTTTCGCCGGTCGCGATGGCGGCGGTGCGGCTGGCGCAGTCGCTCGCCCGCGCGTTCGAGACGGGTCGGCCTACGCTGGCGCTCTTCTCCCCACCCACGCCGATCGAATGGGCGGCGCTCGCCCGGCTCGATCCGGCGCCCGACACCGCGGCGGCGTGAGCGATGCGCTCCATCTCAGCGGCTACCCCCGCAAAAGCCCCGATCAATTGGCGCTATTTTGAGATGAAAGTCGGAAAAGCTTGGGCCGGATGCGTTGTTTTTTCTTTGTCTCCAAAGTTTTACCAACACATCCGGTTTAGCCGTTCAGAGACCGGGGCCCAACCGCAACTTCTCTGGGGTGGCGGAGAGGGCTTGGCGCGGTTTAGCCGTTCAGAGACCGGGGGCCAACCGCAACAAGGGGGTGGCCGGGTCAAGCGGGGAGCTGGGTATAGCCGTTCAGAGACCGGGGGCCAACTGCAACTCAATGCCAACTGAACAATTAGAAGTGAGGGTCTAGCCGTTCAGAGACCGGCGGCCAACCGCAACTCACTGGATACAGAGGCTGACGGGCTGGGGGGTTTTAGCCGTTCAGAGACCGGGGGGCAACCGCAACTCATTTCGGTTGCGCCCGCGCTCATGGTCCGGTTTCACCGTTCAGAGACCGGGGGCCAACCGCAACTGAATCGCATACTGGGTGGCCAACCCGGCCTTTCACTCCTGCATGAACGAATGGCTGCTTCGGGATCGCGCTAACTGTGCCTGAACCGCCTTTCTTTGAGGCGCAAAGCAGTCGAACGGCCCAGCCCGTGGGAGCACTTCCAATTATCTGCACATTCCATTCGACTTGGCGTCGAACCTGAGCATTGGTGTTGTCGTGAATCGCAGCCGGAACTGACCGGCCGACCGCCCCAGGCAGTGTGACTGCCGGGGCTCTGGGTGGTGGAAGCGGCGCTGGTGCCGCTCCTGACCAAGGAACCACCCATGACCGACCAGAACGCTAGTCGCGCGCCGAAACCCAGCCGCAGCCGCAAGCCCAAGGCGGAAGCCCTGGCACCCACCGCGCGCGAAACCAAGCAAAGCAAGAAGGATCAGGTCCTGGCGCTGCTCCGTCGCGACGGCGGCGCCACGCTGGACGAGATGGTCACCGCCACCGGTTGGTTGAAGCACACAACCCGGGCGGCATTGACCGGCCTGCGTAAGGCCGGCCACGTCATCGAGAAGGGCAAACGGGGCGACGTCACCTGCTACAGCATCAAGGCGCAGGCCTAATGCCCAAGGTCGATGAGCAACTGGCTGCGCTGGCGACTATGTCGCTGGCGCAGCTGCGCGAAGAATGGGCGCGGGTCTGGAAGTCGCCCGCCCCGCGCTTCACGCCCGACCTGCTGCGGCTGGGCATCGCCTACCGGCTTCAGCAGGATGCGACAGCTCGTAAGATCGACCCCGCGAAACTGCTGCGCAAAGCGTCGGCGGCCAAACCGGCCCGGTCGCCGATCAAACCGGGCACCGAATTCATCCGCAGCTGGAACGGCCGCACGATCACAGTGACGGCAGAGGAGGGCGGCTTTCGATTTGACGAGCACGTCTATCCCTCGCTCAGCGCCATCGCGAAACAGGTGACCGGTGCCCATTGGTCGGGCCCACGCTTCTTCGGCCTGACCGAGAGGATCGCGGCATGACCGGGTCCATCCGCTGCGCGATCTACACCCGCAAATCGAGCGAGGAGGGGCTCGACCAGGAGTTCAACAGCCTGGACGCCCAATATGAAGCATGCGCCGCCTACATCACCAGCCAGCGTCATGAGGGCTGGACGCTGGTCAAGACGCGCTACGACGATGGCGGCTTCTCCGGCGGTAATATGGAGCGCCCTGCGCTAAAGCGCCTGCTCGCGGACGTCGCGGCCGGTAAGGTCGACGTGATCGTGCTCTACAAAGTCGATCGCCTGACCCGCAGCCTGGCCGACTTCTCCAAGGTCGTCGAAGTGCTGGACGATGCGAAGGCCAGCTTCGTGTCGGTCACCCAGTCGTTCAACACCACGACCAGCATGGGACGCCTCATGCTCAACGTGCTGCTATCGTTCGCCCAGTTTGAGCGTGAGGTCACAGGCGAGCGCATCCGCGACAAGATCGCGGCGTCCAAGAAGAAGGGCATGTGGATGGGTGGTACTGTGCCCATCGGCTATGTCGTCAAAGACCGGAAACTGTTGGTTGATCCGGACGGTGCCAAGACCGTGCGACACATCTTCCGGCGCTATCTCGACCTGGGCTCAGGCAGTGCCCTGCTCGCCGAGCTTCGGGATGAGGGGTATCGTACCAGGCAATGCGCCAGCCCCAAGCGGATTGGTGGCAATCCCTTTAGCCGCGGCATGCTGTTCAACCTGCTCGCCAACCCGGTTTATCGCGGCTGCATCAAGCATCGCGATGCGGTCCACCCCGGCGAGCATGAGGCTATCATCGACGAAGTCCTGTGGAATGCGGTTCAGGCAAAGATCGCCGACAACCAGAACAACCATAAGGGACGCCGCGCCGCGCGCGAGCCGAGCCTGCTCGCCGGCATCTTGCGCGATGGCCTGGGGCGCCGGATGACCTCATCGCACGCGACCAAGGGAAAGATCCGCTATCGCTATTATGTGACGCATCAGGACGAGATCCGAGCCGATGCACCGGCGCCGTGGCGCATGCCCGCTAAGGATCTGGAAGCAGCCGTCATCGAGCGGCTGCGGCAATTCTTTTCGAACGCCGCCGCTATTCGCAGCGCGCTCGGGGCGCATGCCGACGAGGGTGCCGTCCTGGCCAACGCCCTCAATGCAGCGGGTAAGATCGTGAACCAGCTTGTGACACCCACCGGACGCAAGTCCATCTCCGGCAAGTTGCTGACCCGCGTCACGGTTCACGATGATGGGCTGTCGCTGTTGATCGAAACGGCTGCGGTTGGCCACGTGCTCGGCTGCGCACTTGATGGCGGCACTATCGAACTTCGGTCACCCGCTGTGCGCATTCGTCGCGGCAAGGAGGTGAAGCTGGTGCTGAGCACGCCCGATGGTGAAGCGACCCACGCCGACGAGAAGCTGATCGCCCTGATGGCCGAGGCGATCGATGCCCGCCAGGCCATGATCGAGCATCCTGAGACGACGCTGCGCGACCTCGCGCACGCCTCGGGCAAATGTCGCAAACGCCTGGCGAGACTGCTGCATGTTTCATTTCTCGCGCCCGAGATCGTACAGCGCATTGTACGAGGCGAGCATCCTGCGACTTTGACCCCACGCGATCTGCTGGCTGCTGAGCTGCCCCTGCGTTGGCAGGATCAGCAGGCACTCTTTCAGCTGCGCTAAATCCCCACGTTCAAAGGGCGCCGTCGGCACTGCCGGCGGTTTCTTTTTGCGGGAATCGCTACCTCGCGCAGTGCGGTCTGCAATTTGGCAAGGCGAGACGGCTCGGCGAAATCGCGCACGGCATCGCGCGGTTTTCGTCTCTGCGCTTCCAGGGCCGAATCGCCCTGCCGCAAAGCCCCGGAAAAGCGGGGCAAATTGCCCCGGGAAATGCCCCGTAAGTAATTGATAACAAAGAGGGATTTAAGTGGTCGGGGAGACAGGATTCGAACCTGCGGCCCCCTGGTCCCAAACCAGGTGCGCTACCAGACTGCGCCACTCCCCGACGCTTGAAGCCTGATCATCGGGGTGAAGCGCCTGGCGCTTCGCCGCTGACGTGAATCAGGCTGCCACTGAGACCGAGCCGCTTAGCGGAGGTTTGGCGTCAGTGAAAGTCGCGGCTTGCGGGTAATATGCGCACGTTGCGGGGATGACGGCCGCGAGGGACGTGATCGCGCGGCAATTGCGGATGTTCGAACACGTCGGCGCGGCTCAGCTGCGGGCGGGTCTGATGGTCTTCCGACAGGCGTTCCAGTTCGGCGGTGCGGTCGACGACGTGCGCGCCCATCAGGTGGACCACGTCTTCCTCGCTATGCTGGATGATGCCGTGCACCTCCATCAGGCGCGAGGCCATCACCGGACGGCGATATTTCTCGAAATCGCGCGCCCACAACAGCACGTTGGTGATGCCGGTTTCGTCTTCCAGCGTGATGAAGATCGCCTTGCCCTCGCCCGGGCGCTGGCGGACCAGCACCACGCCCGCCACCTTGGCGCGGGTGCCGTCCTTCGCCTTGCCGACTTGCGCCGAATTCAGCACGCCTTCCCGTGTGAACAGGTCACGCAGGAAAGACATGGGGTGTGCCTTCAGCGACAGGCGCGTGGTCTGGTAATCGGCCGCGACATGCTCGCTGAGCGGCATTGCCGGAAGCTGCGCATCCTCTTCCTGGCCCAGTTCGCGCGCGTCGGCCGCAGCGAACAAGGGGAGGGCGTCGGTCGGCGTGCGCCTGACCTCCCACAAGGCCTCGCGGCGGTCATAGCCGAAGCTGCGGAAGGCATCCGCGTCGGCAAGCATGCGCAGCGCACGCGACGGCAGTTTGGCGGCGCGGGCAAGCGCCTCGATCCGCTGCGCACCCTCGCCGCGTGAAGGCGTGGCGCGCGCGGCCATGATCGCCTTGCCCCAATCCTCCTTGAACCCGTCGATCTGGCGGAAGCCCAGCCGCACCGCGGGTCCACCGTCGCCGGGCTCGAGGACATTGTCCCAATCGCTGTGCGCGGCATCGATCGCGCGCACATCGACTTTATTGGCGCGCGCGTCGCCGACGATCTGGGCGGGCGCGTAGAAGCCCATCGGCTGCGAATTGAGCAAAGCCGCGCAGAAAGCGGCGGGATGGCGCTTCTTGAGGAAGGCCGAGACATAGACGAGGATCGCGAAGCTCAAGGCATGGCTTTCGGGGAAACCATAGCTGCCGAACCCCTTGATCTGATCGAAGCAGCGCCGCGCGAATTCCTCGGTGTAGCCGCGCCTCGTCATGCCGCCGACCATCTTCTCCTCGAACTGGGGCATGGTGCCGACATTGCGGAAGGTGGCCATCGCGCGGCGGAATTTGTTGGCGTCGGACGGGCTGAACTCGGCGGCGGTAATGGCGAGCTTCATCGCCTGTTCCTGGAACAAGGGCACGCCCAATGTCTTGCCGAGGATCTCGCGCAATTCGTCCGGATTGTGGGGTGGGGTGGGGGAAGGGAAGACCACCGGCTCCTTCTTTTGGCGGCGTCGCAAATAGGGGTGGACCATATTGCCCTGGATCGGCCCCGGGCGGACGATCGCGACCTGGATGACAAGGTCGTAGAGGTCGCGCGGACGCAAGCGGGGCAGCATGTTCATCTGCGCGCGGCTCTCGACCTGGAACACACCGATGCTCTCGCCGTCGCAGAGCATGTCGTACACGTCGTCCTGCTCCTTGGGCAGGTTGTCGAGCGTGTAATCCTGACCCTGGCCCTGGCCGTCGAAATCGCGGATCAGGTCGAACGCCTTGCGAATGCAGGTCAGCATGCCGAGCGCGAGCACGTCGACCTTCATCAGCTTCAGGGCGTCGATATCGTCCTTGTCCCATTCGATGAAGGTGCGGTCCGCCATCGCGGCGTGATGGATCGGCACGGTTTCGTCGAGGCGATGTTCGGTCAGCACATAGCCGCCGACATGCTGCGACAGATGACGCGGGAAGGGCGCCTCCAGCAGCTTCGCCACGAAATGGTTGAGCCGTTCGATCTCGGGATTGTCGAGGTCGAAGCCGGTTTCCTTGAACCGTTCTTCCTCCATCTGGCTGGAGTAACTGCCCCATACCGTGCTGACGAGGCGCGTGGTGACGTCCTCGGTCAGGCCGAGCGCTTTGCCGACCTCGCGCACGGCCGAGCGCGAGCGGTAATGGATGACGGTCGCGACGATGCCCGCGCGGTGGCGGCCATAACGGTCGTAGACATATTGCATCACCTCCTCGCGCCGCTCGTGTTCGAAATCGACGTCGATGTCGGGCGGCTCGTCGCGGTCCTCGGACATGAAGCGCGAGAAGAGAAGATCATGCTTGGTAGGGTCGACCGAGGTGATCCCGAGCAGGTAGCAGACCATCGAATTGGCGGCCGATCCGCGCCCCTGGCAGAGGATGCCCTTGGATCGCGCGAAGCTGACCAGGTCGTGCACGGTCAGGAAATAATAAGGCAGGTCGGCGCGGCTGCCGATCAGCGTGAATTCCTCATCGAGCAAGGCCGGGAGTTTGGCGGGGACGCCGTCCGGCCATTTCTTCGCGGCGGCTTCAGCGACGAGATGTTTGAGCCAGGCGAGCGGCGCCCAACCGTCGGGCACGGGTTCGTGCGGATATTCATATTTGAGGTCGTCGAGGTCGAACCTGATGCGCGCGTGGAAGCGCAAAGTCTCTTCGATTGCCTCGGGATGAGTGCGGAACAGGCGTGCCATTTCGGCGGCCGCCTTGAGGTGACGTTCGGCATTGGCCTCGAACTTCTTGCCGCCTTCGTGGACGGTGATGCCGAGCCGGATCGCGGTCAGTACGTCCTGGAGCGGACGATCCTCGGGCGCGGCGTAGAGCGCGTCGTTGATCGCGAGCAGCGGGACCTGCGCGTTGCGGGCGAGCGCCGCCAGTTTGGCGAGCTTGCGCGCGTCCGCGCCGGATCGGCGCATTGCCGCGCCCAGCCAAACACGATCGGGCGCGACGGCGCGTAAGGTGGAAAGGGTGCGGGCAAGGATGTTCTGTTGTGGGCGCTGAGGGAATGGGACGACATTGCCTCCACCTACCTCGTCCTTCCCGCCCTTCGACTGCCTGCAAGGCAGGCGCTCAGGGTAAACTTCAGCCTTTGGCTGAAGGCGGGAATCCACCAGGCCACCTGCGCTTGCCTCCCGGTGGATTCCCGCCTTCGCGGGAATGACGAAAAGAGGGGAGGGGGCGGCCTCGCTGCCATCGGGAGGCAGGATCGTCTGCTTGTCCGCTTTGCGTTCCTCGCCTTCGTCGTCGCGGCGGGTGCTGCTAGGCAGCACGATCAGCAGCAGATCCTCGTGGAAGGTGAGCAAATCCTCCAGCCGCAGCACGCAATCGCCCTTGTCCGCGCGCAGATTGCCGGTTGAAAGCAGGCGGCACAGCCGGCCCCAGCCGTGGCGGGTTTCGGGGTAAGCGATGATGTCGGGCGTGCCGTCGGCGAACACCAGGCGCGCGCCGGTGACCAGCTTGAAGTCGGGTGGGGGTTCGCCCAGCATTTCATGGCATTTGGCGCGTGCGTCCTTGAGCGCGAGCCACACGCGCACCACGCCCGCGACCGTGTTTCGATCGGCGATGCCAAGCCCAACATGGCCGAGCTCGAACGCACGGCCGAGCAGGTCCACGCCGTTGCTGGCCCCGTGCAGGAAAGAGAAATGGCTCGCGCAGGCGAGTTCGACATAGGCCGCCTTGCTCATGCGAATTGTCCGTGCAGATACCAATCGGGCTGGGGCCCATCCTCCGCATGCAGGCCGTGGCGGAACAGCCAGAAGCGGTGGCCGTCCGCGTCCTCGACCCGATAATAATCGCGTGGGCGTCCACCCCGATTGCGGCGGCGCCACCATTCGGCAGCAATCCGTTCGGGGCCTTCCCAACGCGCGATGACATAGGCGCGTCCGCGCCAGGTGAAACGTACCGGCGGCCCGTCGGGCACTTCGGACATGACCGCGCCGACCGGGTGGGGCGGATCGAACAGGCGCAGCGGACGCGCCGGCGGTTCGTCCTCGGGCGGACTGTCCCAGGCGGGGGTTTTGGAAGGCGCGCAGGGGGAGGCGGCGCATTCGGGGATATGCGTATTCTCGGGCTGGACGCGATGGATGCGGCGCGCGCCGAGACGGACCGAGAGGCGGTCGATCAGTTCGGCCAGATCCTCCTCGTGACGCGAGGGCGCGATATGATCGTCCTGCCGCGCCGCCAGCGTCTCGCACTGACCGACATCCAGCCGGATCATGTCGAAGCCGAAGCCGGGGTCGATCGGGTCGGAGAGCGCATCGACGCGCTCGCGGAACAGGCGGATCAGCAAGGCGGGATCGCGCGTCGGCTGGCCGGTGCCGACTTCGATCCCGGCGATCGCGCCATCGCTGCGGAAGAAACGCGCGACGAAGCGACGGCCGCCTTCGTGGCGTTCAAGCAGGGTCTGTGCGGCCTCGTGGCCCAATTCCTCGAGGCAGGCGAGTGCATCCTCGATCCGGCCGATCGGTTCGGCAAAGCGGCGCAAAGCGAAGATCGGCATGCGCGGGCGTTCGGGGCTGATGTGGCGATCCTGTTCGCCGAGCAGGCGGCCCAATCGGATCGCGAGATCGCCGAAGCGCGCGGCGAGCATCTTGCGCGGGCGGCTGGCAAGGTCGCCGATTTTCTTGAGGCCCGCGCGGCGGAGCGCAAGCGTCACCGCCGCATCGGCCTCGAGCGCATCGACCGGCAGAGCGAGCAGGTCCTTGCCGCGATGCCCGAACCGCGCCAGCGCGCGCGCTTGCTCGGGCGTGTCGCCCAAAGCGCAAATCGCGGTGACGCCGCTGGCCCCCAGGCGCGCAGCCAGATCGGCCTTGAGCCCCGCTGCGCCGCCGAAGGCATGGCCGCATCCGGTGATATCGAGAATCACGCCATCGGGCGGCTCGGCCGCGGCCATCGGCGTGTAGCGTCCGCAGCCTGCCACGATCCGCGCGAGCAGGCGCGCCTCGGCGCCATGATCGCGGTCGAGCACGACCAGATCGGGCACGCGGGCGCGCGCATCGGCGAGCGTGAGATCGGGGGCGAGGCCAAGCGCCATTGCCGCACGCGACAGCGCGGTCAGCCGCATCGCATTGTTGAGCTTCTCGACGAAGACGATCGGCGGTTCAGGCTCGACGCTCTCGCGTCTAGCCAGCCGCCAGATATTCTCCGCCAGCATCGGCAGCCAGATTGCGAGATAGAGGCGCGAAGCAAGCGCGGTCACGATCCCACTCCAGCGTCCAGCCATAAGAAGGCGCGCCGCCGCGCTGGCGCAGCAAATCGAGCGCGAAGACGGGAGCACCGGGCGCATTGGCCTCCAGCGCGCGCGAGGGTGCTGCCGCGACCTGCCAGCGCGTGGTCGCGGCGGAAGGTGCGTGCGGATCGGCAGTGCGGAGCAGCATCGCGGTCGTGCCCGATCGCTCGGCGAACAAGGTCAGCCGACGGCTGGCGGTGAGATCGAGCAAGGGGGCGGGCCCCGCCGGCACGATCAGCATCGCGCCCACGGCCGGCGAGCGCACCACATCGCCCGCCGCGCGCAGCAGGGCTTTCTCGTCGGGGGCGTTGACGAACAGGATACGCCCCGGGTCGATTCCCAGTTCGGCCAGGCCGGGCGGATAGACACGTCCTTGTTTGCCCTGCTGCTCGATCCAGACGATTGCCTTGGTGCCCGCCGCCTTGAGCGCGAGCAGGAGCGCTAAGCCCGCCGCATTCGGCGCATCGTCCGGTGCCGCCGGCCAGAGCTCGTGCAACCGCGCTTTGGCCATCCCCCCGTTCAGTGCCGCGTCCAGCCTGGGCACCCCCAGCGCAAAGCGCGACAGAGGGGCAACCGGCTCGGCCTGCGCGAGCGCGATCTTCGGCACGGGGCCGGCAGCGCGCCTGCGCGCGGAAAGAGGCGGCGACTCGCACGTCATTTGTTCGCTTTATGTTCTCATTTCTGCGCCTCTTGAACGGGAGTCAAGCGGGGCGGTTCCAAGGCTTGTCAGATGCGCGTCATGCGCCTCTGATGTGCGCATTCCATCCCGGGGGAGTCGAAGATGAAGCGCCGTTCCTTCCTGGCCGCCCTGCCCGCCGCCGCGGCGGCCGTACCGTTGCTGGCCCAGACGCGGCCCACGCCGGACAATATCGTACCCGAACCCGGCTATCAGCCGGCGGACTGGGTGCGCTTCGACCGGCCCGACGTCCATGCCGGCGACCGGCCGTTCGGCGCCAGCTTCGGCTCGCGTTCTGCGGTCTATGGCCGGTCGGGTGCGGTGGGGACCGCGCATCCGATCGCGACCCAGATCGGGATCGCGATCTTGCGCAAGGGCGGATCGGCGGCGGACGCGTGCGTCGCGATCAACGCGGCGCTCGGATTCCTCGAACCGACATCGAGCGGGCTCGGCGGCGATTGCTATGCGCTGATCTGGGATCCGAAATTGGGCAAGGTGGTCGGCCTCACCGGATCGGGCCGATCGCCGCAGGCGCTGACGCTGGAGATCGCCCGATCGCGCGCGAAGAATGGTGCACTGCCCGCGCTGGGCGCGGT
>Ga0070658_10001035_pt1 | contig 23798 bp, 12 predicted proteins | sample KBSC13metaG_FD_64664 | JGI IMG/M metagenome (GOLD analysis project Ga0070658, IMG submission 64664) | Corn rhizosphere microbial communities from Kellogg Biological Station, Michigan, USA - KBS C1-3 metaG | ecosystem: Host-associated > Plants > Roots > Rhizosphere > Soil ...
GATTACACCGGCAGCCCGCAATCTGCGTGGATTCTGGAGCACTGGGACACGACGCAAGCGCGCTTCATCAAGGTGTTCCCACATGAATACAAGCGTGTACTCGGGGTGCAGCGTGTGGATTCGGTTTATGTCTCCCCAATCAACTCTTCGCCGCTGATGGCAACGGAGCAGGTGCAGCATGGGTAAGGTCACAGGATTTCTTGAGATTCAACGGGAGCAGCCGGTCCGCCGCGCGGTGGAAGAACGTCTGCACGACTGGCAGGAGATCTATCAGCCGTTCCCCGAAGAGAAGCAGAAGGAGCAGGGCGCACGGTGCATGGACTGCGGTGTGCCATTCTGTCACACTGGCTGCCCGGTCAATAACCTGATTCCGGACTGGAATGACCTGGTATACAACGGCCGGTGGGAGACAGCTATCCGCCGCCTGCACGCGACGAACAATTTTCCGGAGTTCACGGGACGAATCTGCCCCGCTCCGTGCGAGGCCGCATGCGTGCTTGGTATCAACCAGCCACCCGTGTCCATCAAGCTGGTGGAACGCAGCATCGTGGAACGCGCATGGGAAGAGGGCTGGATCAAACCCGAGCCGCCGCAGGAGAAGACGGGCAAGCGGGTCGCAATCGTGGGGAGTGGGCCGGCTGGTCTGGCTGCGGCTCAGCAGTTGCGCCGCGCCGGGCACTCGGTAACCGTGTACGAAAAGAACGACCGGATCGGTGGCCTTCTTCGCTATGGCATACCAAATTTCAAGCTTGAGAAGCATGTCGTCGATCGCCGGCTGGAGCAGATGCGGGCCGAGGGCGTGACGTTTGTGACCAACGCGCACGTCGGTGTCAACGTCCCGATCGAAACGCTGACCGACGAGTACGATGCCGTGCTGCTGACTGGTGGCGCCGAGAAGCCGCGCGATCTGCCGATTCCCGGCCGCGAGTTGAAGGGCATCCACTTCGCCATGGAGTTCCTGCCGCAGCAGAATCGCCGTAACGAGGGCGACACGATTGATCCAGCGCTTGCGATTCTTGCGGAAGGGAAGCGCGTCGTGATTCTCGGTGGGGGTGACACCGGTGCAGACTGCCTGGGCACCAGCCTCCGCCAGAGAGCCAAGAGCGTGCGCCAATTCGAGATTATGCCAAAGCCGCCGGAGACCCGCGCCGCTTCTACCCCGTGGCCCCTGTGGCCTCTGCAGCTTCGTACGGAAAGCAGCCATGAAGAGGGCGGAGTCCGGGAATGGAGCGTTAATAGCGTTCGGTTTGAAGGTGACGAAAATGGCAACGTGAAGAGCATCCAGGCGGTGCGTGTTGGTCCGCCGCCAAAGTTCGAGCCGGTGCCGGGCAGCGAATTCACCGTCGAGGCCGATCTTGTGCTGTTGGCGATGGGCTTCCTCGGGCCGGTGCGCAACGGCATGATCGAGCAGCTCGGACTGCAACTGGACCAGCGTGGTAACGTGGCAACCAACGGCGAGTACATGACCTCCGTCGAGGGAGTGTTCGCAGCAGGTGACATGCGCCGGGGTCAGTCACTGGTGGTGTGGGCGATCTCGGAGGGCCGCAAAGCAGCAGAGGCAGTCGATCATTACCTGTATTCGAAGAGCGCGAAATCACTGCCGGTTAGCCGCCGCGTACTGGTGTAAGTATCGAATCGTGTGCGCGATGTTTCTGCCGGGCGCATCCCCGCGCATGTTGAGGTCCCGTGCGCTTCGCTCATCGGCTAAACTGCCAGTGGTGGCAGCCGCTGGCGGCAGCAGCCTTGTGGGCGAGTAGCTCAATTGGATAGAGCACCGGCCTTCTAAGCCGGGGGTTGTGGGTTCGATCCCCGCCTCGCCCACCACCTGGATCAGTAAGTTACTGCACGATGCATTCGGGGTCGCTTCGGGCCGTGCTTGTGGGGAGTCTCCTGGAATGTGGAGGACTGAGAGCAACTCCACGGCGTGGCGCTTGGCTTCATTCAGCACATGCAACTATCGCTCGAGCATGTTGCGGCTATCCATTCTGATAGTGCTGTCAGGGTAGAATCCGCCACTACAGAGAGTCCCTCAAGTGATTGCAGTCCACGCTCCTTATCCGAAGGGCGAGATTATGCGCCCCGGGTCAGGTCCCAACCTCTGGCCGGCTGACGTCACTTACGTCTCAGCACGGCTGACGTTGATTTGACTCCGTGGCGCGAGCCCGCCCCAGCTTGACATCTGACGCGGCGGCGCCTTAGAAAGAACAACTCGCATTTCCGCCGGAGAATCGTCATGAAACTCCCGCTGTCCCGCCGCAGGTTCATAGCTTCCGCTGCGGTTTCGGTGCCTTCCGCTCTTGCGCATGCGCATTCAACTTCCGTCCGCTTCCTTAATGAGCTCGGCGCGAACGCTGCAATCAGCAGACCTCTGGATGCGTCGCGAAAGGATGCCGGAGTCATCGATCTCTCCAAGTCACCTTACGCGAAGCTAAGAACTGTTCCGGTGCGAGCAGTTGCAATTCAGGACGGTTTCTGGTCGAAACGACGCCAGACGAACGCCAAAGCTAGCATTCCGAGCATGCGCGAGGAACTGGTAGCACATGGGCGAATGACAAACTTCCTTCGTCTGGAAGGGAAATCGACAGAGCCGCAGAAAGGACCGGTTTACTCCGACTCCGACATATATAAGTGGGCCGAGGCTGCGGCTTTTCAGTTACAGGTTGCTGACGATCCGGCTCTGCGCAGCACCGTTGATTCCATGATTCGGGATGTGGCGGCAATTCAGGAGCCTAGTGGCTACCTGAACACCTATTACGTCGACGACCGGAAGCCGCTGCGAATGCAGTACGACACGCAAACGACGGGTCACGAACTCTATTGCATTGGTCACCTCCTCCAAGGCGCGATCGCATATTACCGCGCGACCGGGGATCCGACCCTGCTGAATGCCGGCATCCGGTTTGTTGATGATTTTCTCATTCCGAACTACGGCCCAGGCCCCAACCAGAAGGGCATCGTGTCGGGACATCCTGAGATCGAGATGGCTCTGGTCGAGCTTGCGCGGACAACCGGTGAGCACAAATATGTCGATCTGGCCGGTTACATCCTGCATGGCGATCCTAGAATTCCGCTGAAACCACAACAGATCGTGTACATGTACTGCGGAATTCCATTCACATCGCGTACGAAGCTGGAGGGCCATGCCGTCAGAGCGATGTATGCCTGCTGCGGAGCTACAGACTATTACCTCGAAACTGGTGATCCGGCGTACTGGAAAACGCTCAACACGCTCTGGGACGATCTGACTGCGCACCAGCTGTACATCACCGGCGGGGTAGGAGCTCGTGCGGCTGGGGAGGCGTTCGGCGACCCATATGAGCTACCTAACGCACAGGCCTACGGTGAAAGCTGCGCCGCGATCGGCAACATGATGTGGAACTGGCGTATGCTGGCGGCCTCCGGCGAAGCGAAATTCGCCGACGTGATCGAACGGGCGCTCTATAACGGAATCAACTCGGGAATGTCGCTCGATGGCAAGACTTACTGCTATCGGAACCCGCTCGCCTTCGATCCAGCCGGTGAATCGAGAGACAGGCATCTGGTCGATGGGAAAATACGTAACCCCTGGTACGATACAACTTGCTGTCCACCCAACATCGAGCGTACGTTCGCCTCCTTATCCGGCTATTTCTACAGTACAAGCTCGGATGGCGTTTACGTTCATCTGTACGACAACTCGGAGATGAAGTGGCATCTGACCGACGGGACACCGTTAAGGGTTCAACAGAAGACAAACTATCCGTGGAGCGGGGACGTACGGCTGACTGTGAGCCCCGGCTCGCCGACGGACTTCGTGATGTATGTCCGGATTCCCGGATGGTCCCATAAGAATGTTGTACGAGTGAACGGCAAGGAAATCGGAGGAGCAACGTCGGGGCAATATCTTGCGATCCGCCGTCGTTGGAGTAACAACGACAGCATCGAATTGAACTTCGACATGCGGACTCAGCTGCTGAAAGCCAACCCAGCCGTAACAGAAGACCGCGGGCGTGTGGCTTTCCAGCGCGGTCCCATTGTGTTCTGTATGGAGCACCTGGACCAACCAGCACATGTCACAAATCTTGCCGGCTACAGCGTCGTACTAACGGGCCCGAGCGAGGAACAGTTTGAGACCGCTCTGCTGGATGGAGTCATGACGCTGAAGCACGCTGCCAAGATTAGCGAGTCTGCGACAGATGTGCCGCTATACTTCTCTGCGTCAACGCCGCAGCCCGCGGCGGAGCCAACAACCGTTAAGCTGATTCCGTATTACGCCTGGGCTAACCGTGAGCCTGCTGCTATGCAGGTCTGGATCCCATCCGTCGAAGGATAGCTCCGCATCGCGTAAACTGGCCTTCCCGCGTGCCGAAATCTATGGCCGACCCTCGAGCCCCTAGGTTTCTGTCCGGTGATAGAGACGATAGCTCTCGTCTTGTATTTCGGGGTAAGGGACCATCCGTATTTTGCCGGAACTGGTTGCAACCTCCCATGTCGTCGAGTTGCCGATCCGCCGTGCGGCCATCAGCTGCTTCTGCGTAACGGGCTGCGTGCCCGGTTCAATCGCGAAAAGCGCGACGGGGCCATAGAGGAGAGCGACGGTCTCGGAGTGACGGTCATCGAGGCGTGCGAGGCGGACGGGCATGCCTACCGAGAACTCGATGTGGTCGCCGTCTTTCCAGTCGCGGTCGAGGTTAAGCCAGGTTCCCGGCTGAAGCCTCGCGCCCAATCCTTTTCCGTTTACAGTGAACTTGGAGTCGTGGCCTGCCCAGGCAGGTATGCGCAGAGCGATCGTAAAGCGCTCCGGATGCGAGAGCGCGAGCTGCAGGCTTATGTCACCGTCCGATGGATAGCTCGTTCGCTGCGTCAGCGACGCACGTGCACTTCCTTGCATCCAGCTGACACGGGAAGGGACGTACAAGTTGACGTTGATTCCTCGGCTGCTACGGAAATACGAGCTAATCCCATAGTCGGCTGTCAGTTGAGGAAACGTCCCCGAGCAGCAGGGCCATTTCTGCTCGTAATCCGACTTCCTGGCTGTGAAATTGTAGTCAGCATAATAGAAGCTCACACCATCGGGCCGAATCGGCCGCGCACCCAGGATTGTGTTGTAAAGGATGGCTTCCATGCTGTCTCCGTACGTGCTGTCACCGGTCACGCGCAAAAGATAACGCGTTATCTTGAAATGGCCATAAGCGCCGCACGGTGTTTCGAAGCTGCTGTGAGTCTTCACGAGGCTATCCGCAAGCTCGTCACTTCCGGGGTGCACGAACCCCTCGTTCGGTCCCCACCCTCCAGTGGCATAGCTCTGGGCCTGAACGAACGCGAAGCCATTACGCGCGGCGGTGAGATGCTTCTTGCTTCCATCTGTCAGATACGCTTGCATAGCTGAACAAAGCGCGTTCACATGGCTGTATGCATGCTGGCCGGGAAGGACATTCTGATTGGCCGCAAGCGGATCGAAGTAAGTATCGTCCTGAAGAAATCGCTGTGCAAGGCTGCGGTACCGCGAACCAGCGCCTCGCTGATAAGCCAGATAGAAATTTTCCGGCAACGTGTATGTCTCGTCCCAGGTCCACGCGATGTTCTTGTGCGGCCGGGCCGCCATCTCCTGTCGGTTTAGCGCCTTCGGCGGAAGGAATGGCAGGACGGCGTCGGTCGCGCGATCCAGAACCTTCAGCGCTGATTTGTCCCCGCCGAACTCATACGCGTCGATCAACCCACAGTTCGTCTTATCGAACGTGTATGCCGGGATGCAGTAATCCTGGTAAAACTTCTCACTTATCGTCGGTGCAAACCCGTTGACTAGGCGCTTTATCTTGGCTTGCGTCCGCTCGTCACCGGTAACCGCGTACGCCCGAGAGAGGCCCGATAGCCACTGGCCGAAGGTGTGGCCGGGGATATAGCCGGTCATGTTTTTGGGTGGGTCGAACAGGGGTGAAGGTGAATACCACCCGCCAAGATCCTCACCCGGAGCAGGCTGACCGGCCTGCTGTCGGAACGGCTTGAGGATGCTGTCCTCGTTTAGATTGAGAAAGAGGTCATGGTTATGCTGAAACTGAGCAAGCATCGGGCCGTCCAGCAGCTGCACATCTTTGTATCCGAACTGGGCCAGTGGCGTGTCAGTTCCTGTGATAACTGCTGCCGTAGCAGCAGGGCTTTCGGACGCACGGAGCACAGAAACGCTCGCGGCGAGCGCTGCGCTCATCTTCAGGAACTCTCTACGATCTGATTTCTTTGACATGGTCTCCTCTGAAACCTGTGCTGAATATGCTTACCCGCCGGGCCGTTCGGACCCGAGCTTACCGAGCTCGGCGTTTTCACCCTGCGGTGCTACGGAGTTCGCGCTTCCTCAAGCAGGAACTTCGTCGTGGGTTCCTGGTTGTGAGCCTTTGCAAGTTGCAGTTGCTTCAGCAGCGCCGAGGCTTCTTCTGCATGGTGCAGCTTGCTCTCAGCTCTGAATTGCTGGTACAGCGCCACCTCGTCGTTTGGATCCCGCCTCAACGCTTCCTTCGCTTGTTCGATAACCGCGGCAAGGTCGTTGTGACGGAGCAGAAGAACGCAGAGCAAGTCTCGCGCCGGTTGATAAGACGGCTCGAGTTTGACAGCCTTGTAAGCTATCGCAATGGCCTTTTCTGTCACATCCTGGCCAGCGCCATCGGCTTGTGACAACGCCTCGGCATACAGATATTGCATCAGTGCGTCTTCCGGATGGATGTGACTCTGTTTTTCAAAGAGCTCAAGCGCAGCAGCATTGTCGTGCTTCTGGCTGAAGAGCATGCCGATGGCATCTTGGGCAAACGACAGTTGCGGATCAAGTCGATGCGCTTCCTGGAAATCTGCGAGTGCCGCATCCATATTCGACATCTGCTCTTCGAGAACGCCGCGGGCCAGATGGAGTCGCGCATTGGACGGAAGCTGCTGAAGTCCAAGCGTCATGAAATCAATGCCCACTTGGAAAGCGCCGTGGTTAAAACAAAGCTCGGCAAAAGCCAGGTAGGCGGTGGCATCGTGGGGGTTCATCTGGATTGCTTTTCGAAACCATTCCACTGCTTGCGCAGTCTCATTCTCAGCCTCCGCAAGCCTCGCTGCCAGTAGAACTGCAGCAGGATCAGCTGAGTCCCCCGTCAATAGCGGCTGTAGCGTGGCCATTGCACTCTTCCGGTCCTTCGCGGTCTCCTGCGTGCGAGCAAGCGCAATTCGATTAGCCGTTGTATCTTGCAGCGCAATAAGCTGCGATACGACCGGAATCGCCTCCGCGGCTCGGCTCAGATTGATTAGGCATTGCGCAAACAATCTCAATGCAGAAGGGTTACCCCAAACTAATGTTTTTGCCCTGGAGTAATTAGCAACGGCTCCTTCGCAGTCGCCCTTTCGAGCATCAATTGACGCGAGCATCGCGTAGCCGGTTTCATCTGCTGGCCGCGCCGCGATAACCCGTGTCAGTAGGTCCTTGGCTTGGGGGAGATTGAGTTGATAGGCCATCTCCGACGCCCCTTCGAGCGCTGCCAGCGAGGAGGGGCACTCTTTCGCTGCGACATCGAACGCGGTAAACGCAGGCTGCAGCTTCCCTTGTCCCCTTAACGCCAGTCCAAGCAAGACATTGCCGCTACAATCATGCGGTGCTGTGGCGAGGTACTCGGTGGCAGCGGCTTCAGCCTGCTGAAACCGGTGCGCTGCAAGGAGGCTTAGGATCTGTCGCTTCTTCCCCGGCTGTTGAGGCCACGCGCGGTGAGAAGGGATTTGCAGAAGCAAAACGGCTGTCACCACCACGGCTGTACGATGGGCATGATTCGCAAACAACTTCATAGACTCCCACAAACATGTCGCAGCAAACATGCGGGCGGCTAGCGAACAACCAGCTGCCCACATCTTCGCTAGAACGAGAGCTTACCTCCGATCTGAATAAAACGCGGCACAGCCTGTTGAGTAGCCTTTCCAAAGTTCGCGTCTGGAAGATTTACATCGACGTTCGTCAGATTCGGATGGTTGAACACGTTGAAGAACTCGAACCGAAGCTGGAATTTGACGGATTCCAGGAACGTTGTGTTCTTTAACAGCGCTGCATCCCACTGCTGGAATCCAGGTGCGCGGAAGGCGCCGTATCTCTCATTACCTTCGGTGCCAAACGCAGGTTGAGCAAAATTACCCGAAGTGAATATCCCCTTTATGTAGTCTTGCCTGCTCGTCTTATAGGTATAGCTGAGCACATCCGGATAGTCGCGATTGTCTCCATCGGCGTTGTAATCTCCGCTGTTCGAGGCATAACCTAGAAACTGGCCGGCTGAGTTCTTAATCGGATTGAATGGCGCATTCGTCGCAACCGTCAGCGGGTTCCCGTTCTGAATGATTGTGGTGCCACTCAGCTGCCAGCCGCTTACTACCCTGCCCACAAACCCCTTCCCGTCAGCGATGCTCGGGAATTCATAGTTCCATCCCAGGGAGAACCGGTTCGGACTGTCCCAAATGGACGGTGCATAGTATTGATGCGGATTGATATACGTGGGGTAAACCTGCGTGTCGTCCTTCGAGGCCGAGTGCGTGTAGGACGCTTCGAAGAAGGCTCTCCTAAATCTGCCTCTCAGTGCAACAATCTCAGCGTTGTAATTCGACTCACGGTCGTTCTGCGTGTAATTCACCTGTCCAAAGCTTGTGTTCAGACGAGTGGGAATGAGGCTGTTGTGTATGATCAGGTCGCCCGGCAATTCGTTGATGTTCTGCCCATAACTGACGCTGAACACTTGGCCACCACCTGAAAGCAACTTACGGCCGGCCGCACCTGAGTAAATAAACGAACCAACCAGGTGACGACCAAGCTGACGGTCAAGCCCGGCAGTGTACGTGTACGTCACAGGCGAATACAGATTCGGATCGATCCCTCCGATATTGAACTGCAATCCGGTGATGCCGCCTTTTGCATTCAATGGTCTTGCGGGTAGCGTGGGGTACGGGAAGTTGAATGGCTTGTTGTTCGAGGTCCCTAGCCCAAAAATAGGCGCTGGCGTTCCTCCAGCCTGGAATGTCGGGAAAATATTGCCCGGCGGATTGCCGCGATACTGCTCCTGCAAGTTTGCCAGTGTCGGCCAGTTGTGGAAGAAACCGAAGCCTCCTTTGACAACCCACGCGCCTGAACCCGTGACATCCCAGGCCACGCCGCCACGAGGACTGAACACATCCGTAATGGAGCGGTTTAAGGCGTGAAGGTGACGGATCACCGACCCGTTTGCAATTCGGTCCTGCAACGTCGGTCCCGGCCCCATGAAGAAATTGCCGAACGCTGTGCTCTCGCTGCGCGAATAAGGATTGCCGAAATCGTCCCACCTGAGGCCATAGTTCACAGTCAGCTTACGCGACACCTTCCACGTGTCTTCGATGAAAGCACCGTGGGTAATGCCTGCCGCATCCCAACTGTACTGGGTCTTTTGCCCGGTGACTGGGTTGTACGCAACGCCCGTCTCCGTGAAGACATTGTCACTGGCCAGGTCCAGTAAGCTCCTGAAGTTGAACGTCGGCTGGTCGTACGGGCCGTTGAAAATTTCTACGTCGTCTGCGAACAGCCCTTCGTAACCCATTTTGATGCTGTGCGAGTGGAACGTATGACTCAGAACGTCACGCCAGTGGTAATTGTGCTGAATGAAATCTCCCTGCGCAAAACCTGAGCCGAACCCCGTTCCGCCACCAGTGACGTTCACCACAGGGATGCTGAAGAGACCCGTTGCGGGCTGGACTCCCTCGACGCGCATCGCGGCGAACGACGCTTCGTTCAATGTGTTCGAGTTGAAGGTGTGTGTCTCATTTGCCTGAACCGCGTATTGACGGAATAGATTGGTCGTTTTGAATGCGGCTCGCGCATTCGTGCCGTTATTGTCCAGGGTTGTGCGGTAGAACGTACCGTACAGGCGCTCGTGTCCGAAGTTCTTGTCAATGCGTAGGTTGTACTGCAGTCCATTTCGGTACGCCGTATCGGAGTAAGCGCCGCTGTCCAGGACAGGCGTATTGCAGGGCAGATTGAATGTGGACGGAGTGCCGCAGACCGGTGTTCCATTCGAGTTCGCCGGGTAAAGCGTGGCCGCCGTCTGCGCGACGGTGACGTTTGAAACGTTAGATACAGGATACGTGTTCAGCAACTTCGTCCCAATCGTATTCGGAAGCGCAGTCTTCGCCCACGCAGCAAAAGCGGGATCATTGAACGTGATATTCGAGGTCACGGCGTTCGACGCACGGAGCGGCTCGATTGCGAAGAAAAAGAAGCCAACGTCGTGGTGTGGAATGATAGGCCCACCCAGGGCGGCGGAGATGTTGTTGCTGTGGAACGGATTGTATTTGTGTGTGAATTCCGTTGCTGCTAGGAACTTCTGGTACGTGAAGTAGTCGCTGGCCGTGCCATGGTACCTGTTCGTCCCAGACTTCGTCGTCATCGTCATCTGGATCGAGCTCGCGCGTCCATACTCCACGTTGTAGGTATTTGTCTGGATAGATGTCTCCTGAATCGAATCAGGATTAGGGGTCATATTCAGCACCCCCGGCCGGATGGAGCTGCTCACATCCAGGCCATCGACGATGTACATGTTGCCCACTGCACCCTGGCCGTTTGCGCTCGCATCTACTTGCGTCTCAGTCGAATAGTTGTCGCGCCCCGATCCCGGGCTGCCATTCGACGTCACGCCAGTGCCCGTCACTCCCGGTGCCAATGTCACCAGCGAGATCATGTTGCGCCCGGCCAGCGGCAAAGCCGACAGCGTCTCGGTCGATAACGTCTCCTGCACCCGAGTGTCTGCGGTGTCCAAAAGCGGCGCCTCGTCGCTGACATTCACCGTTTCTGTGGAAGCGCCGACCGCAAGGCTGATCGGCAGGTTGAGAGGCTGGTTCGTCTGCAGCGTCAGCGATACTCGCGACATGCTGAACCCTGTCATTGCGGCCGTCATCTCGTACGCTCCCGGCGCCAGGCTCACAAACTGGTAGATACCCGATTGCGACGAGGTCGCCACGCGTTGCTCACCAGTTGCGATACTACGAAGTGTGACAGTCGCGCCGGGTACGACCGCTCCGCTCGGATCGGAGATAACGCCTGAGATCGTCCCGCCAAACTGCGCATCAGCTGCCGAAGCAATGAACATGAGAACGATGAAAACCAGTGCGCGAGAAATAACTCTTTGAGCCATCGAACCAGCCTCTCAGGTTGAGATTGGAGACGACTTCGATCCGACAGAAGCCGTACTACGGGCCCACTTGACTTGAAGAAAGCGTTTTCTTTGGGCGCTAAATAACCCAGCTCGACTCTGGAGCCCGGATGTTAGCCACATGCGCTCGAGTTTGTCAACGAGTTTTCAAACTTTCGGTGGATAACGATCTCGTGCTTTAGGATTGGTGGCGTACAGAGGTGTGCCGCGCAGCATCCGTTGGCATGCTCTGCTCACGAGGAGCCTGGCTCGGCGCGAGTCCGACCACTAAGGACCCAACATGCGGGACAAAATGCTCGGTAGCAGTACTAAAGGTCCCCTGCAGTGGCGCGAGCGAACGAACATTCAGACTGTCGCCCGGGCAGCCAACGTCTCCATTGCCACTGTCTCCCGAACCATGAACGGTCTCGCTACTGTCGATCCGGAGATCGCCAAACGTGTCTGGCAAGTTATTGATGAACTTGGCTATGTCCCAAATACTCAAGCTCGTGGACTGGCTTTGGGGCGAAGCCGAATTTTCGGCCTGATCGTTTCAGAAATCACCAACCCGTTCTTCCCAGAGTTGATCCAAGGTTTCGAGGACATAGCCGTCGAGCACGGATACGAAATTCTTGTAACCTCCACGAACAACGACCCTAGTCGCGTCGCCCGATGCATTCGCCGAATGCTGGAGCGTAACGTCGAAGGCGTCGCGGTGATGACCTTCGGCATGGCTGAGCACATCGTCGAGCGAATCGCTCGGAGGATTCCGCTCGTTGTTATTGGCACGGGTCCTGTCCGTCCCGGGGTAAGCACGCTTGAGGTGGACTACGACCGCGGCATCCTGCAGGCCGTCCAGCACCTCGTTGCCCTTGGGCACAATGAGATCGCGTTTGTCACCGGTCCCCCGCATCTCAAGTCGGCACAATCGCGCAAGTCGGCCTTTGTCACCGCTGTTAAGAAGTGTGGGCTGACGCCACATCCAAACTGGATAATCGAAGGGAATCACACAATGGAGGGCGGAATCGCCGCGATGGGGTCCCTCCTCGATCGGAGAAAGGATGTTCCTCGAGCAGTCATGTGTTCGAACGACATGACCGCCATTGGGGTGCTGCACCGCCTTTATCGAGCCGGCCTGACTGTGCCTTCTGACTTCTCGGTTATCGGTTTCGATAACATTCACATCTCCGAGGTGATGACACCTCCATTGACGACCGTCGAAATGTCGAGGCTTGACCTGGCGCGGGCCGCGGTGACTGCATTGCGCGATCAGGTCGAATCCAACAAAAGGTACCCGCTGAAACGTGACTACCGTATTACTACCAATCTGATCGTCCGCGAATCGACCGGTGCTCCTGTAGGGCAAATCCTGTGTCAGGCAGCGGGTCCACCCCACAATGAGAGCGACTGGCGCTGACGGGTGTTGCGTGGCATTTGCGTCGCGAAGCCGAGCGTACGGATCATTCCACGAGATGCTATCCCTTTGAGGTTGCAATTTGCGGTCCTCGGCCCACGAGCAGTATAGTGCTGCACGCGGAATGAACATGCCCCCGTTGCCAATCATTTCTGCTTCACCGCCGCAGCCGTACAGCCGGATCACGTCCTTAAGAGCCTGGGTCCTGGAGCAAGAATCGCTTCCGTTATGCGCTTCGTACGTTACGGAACATTCAAGAAAGCGCTTTCGGAGTAATCTTCATGAACACTAAGAAGCACCGCAGGTACGGATCCCCTTTGAACAAATCGTGTGTTCCGTTGCAATTGGAACGAAATCGCCGCGAGTTCATCGCTGGCGCGACAAGCGCTGCCGTGTTGGCCACACTCCATGGGACCCGAGGCATCGCACAGTCAAGCAGAGCCATCAACATTGCGAGGGTCGCCATTCCCACCGGCTATGCGATCGCGAGTGAAAACAAGATCTCGGCCGTGAACGACGACTTTTCACCTGGAAGTTCATTCGATCGCTCGCACGGATACTACGCACTGCGCAGCGTTGTCGACGATGCCGGAAGCACTCCGTGGGCTCAGTACGAGTGGAGCATGCCGGTTTCGATTGACAAGGTGGAGGTCTACTGGGCTGTGGACCGGCCACGGCCCGCGAATTTTCCCGGCGCGGGTCGTCCGACGCTGCACCTGCCGGTTAGCTACCGACTTCTTTATTGGAACGGGAGCGAGTTCGCGTCGGTGCGCGAGCCGCAAGGATTGGGCGTTGCGGCCGACTCGTTCAACGCGACAACGTTTGCGCCGGTGACAACAACAAAAATCCGTTTGGAGGTGACGCCACAGCAAAGGCAGACCGCCGGCGTATTGGAATGGCGCGTTTACAACTCTGGCCCGGTGCCGAAACTGCCGCCTGTCATCGATGCAGGGGTGGACCGATCGGTAATGCTGGGGGCAAAGACATACCTCGCGGGGAAAGTGACTTGGGCGGAGGATTCTCCTGCGAACGCGGCGCGGTGGATCAAAACATCGGGGCCAGGGACCGTGGACTTCGACGATTCGGCCGCGGCGACCGCGCGGGCGAAGTTTTCCACGCCGGGCGAATACATCCTTGCGCTAACCGCTTCAGGCACGCAGGACCGGTCGCACTCGATCGCCGTTCATGTCGAGCAAGAGCCCCCGAAGGACCGGCTGGATGTCGTTTATACGCGAAACTACTCGATCGACAGCCCGTTCTGGAACCAACGTGCCAAAACGTTGATCGTGAACTGGATTCCACACTGCATCAACATGTGCGAACGGACAGACATTCCGGCAGCACGCGGTGACGGCGGTATTGACAACTTCATTGAGGCAGGAAAGGCGAACCGCGGCGAGCCCCACGGCAAGCACAAAGGATTCGTGTTCTCGAATGCGTGGGTGCACCAGACAGTGGAGTCAATGTGCATTGCTCTGATGATCGATGCCAACGGCGATCCGGAGATTCAGCAGGCACAGCAGAAGATGCGCCTGACGCTGGAGCGATGGATCCCAATCATCCTTGATGCACAAATGCCGGACGGTTATCTGCAAACCGCTTACACCCTTGCTGACCGGAAGGTCTGGCCTGAACGATGGTCACCCGACCACCGTGGCAATCACGAAGGCTACGTTTCTGGGTACTTCATCGAGTCGGCTATCAACCACTACACGCTCACGAATGGTAAGGACCTCCGCCTTTACAACGGCGCGAAAAAACTGGCGGACTGCTGGGTCGCCAACATAGGGCCGGGGAAGAAGCCCTGGTTCGACGGCCACCAGGAAATGGAGCAGGCCCTGGTGCGTTTCGGGCGGTTTGTCAACGATCAGGAGGGCGATCATCGCGGCGATTCGTACATCGCTCTCGCGAAGTTCCTTCTCGATTCTCGACAGGGCGGATCGGAGTATGACCAGAGCCATTTGCCGCCGGGGCAGCAGTATGAGGCCGTGGGCCATGCGGTGCGAGCGACGTATTTCTACTCCGGCATGGCTGACATTGCTGCGGAAACGCACGATCCCGATTACCAGAGCGCAGTGTTCTCGTTGTGGGACAACATGGTCAACAAGAAGTACTATCTGACCGGCGGAATCGGAAGTGGAGAGACTTCCGAGGGTTTCGGCCCGAACTACTCGTTGCGCAATGAGGCATACTGCGAAACCTGTTCGAGCTGCGGGCTGGTCTTCTTCCAGTACAAGCTGAACCTGGCGTATCACGATGCGAAATATGCCGACCTCTACGAGCAGACTATGTATAACGCGCTGTTGGGCGGTGTGGCACTCGATGGGAAGAGCTATTGTTATACAAATCCGTTGGTAAATACGGAGCGCGCGAAGTGGCATACCTGCCCATGCTGTGTAGGGAACCTGTCGCGCACGCTCCTCATGGTTCCGACGTGGACGTATGCGAAGGACGCCTCGGGGCTGTACGTGAATATGTTCGTTGGCAGCCGGATTCATGTGGGAGACGTTGCCGGCACGGGTGTTGAAGTTATTCAGAAGACCGACTACCCATGGAAAGGAGCCGTTGCGATTACCGTCAACCCCGATCGGTCTAGGACCTTCAGCTTGTATGTGAGGATTCCGAATCGGACGACGAGCAAGCTGTATAAGGATTCCCCCTCAATCAATGGACTCAAACGTTTCGCTGTGAACGGTCGAGACGTGACACCAATCATTCGGAAGGGCTACGCCGTTGTCACGCGTGAGTGGAAGCCAGGAGATCGTATTGAACTGGAACTGCCGATGGAGCCGCAGAGGGTAACAGCGGATGCGCGGGTCAAAGCAGATGCGAACCTAGTCGCGCTCAAGTACGGGCCGCTGGTTTACAACGTCGAGACATTCGACAACCAGAGTATCGAGAGCAAGATCGCTGATGCGCTTCTGACGACGGAGTGGCGGCCGGATTTGCTGGGCGGAGTTCTAGTCATCAAAGGAAAGTGGGCAGATGGCGCAGATCTCATCGCGGTGCCGAACTACGCCCGAATGAATCGCACGGGGCCGCCGCGTGAGTACCCGGAGGAAGGCCGTCGCCGGGAGGTCGCAAGCTCCAAAGTCTGGATCTGATGCAAGAAGAGGAGCCGACTTGCGGCAATCAGCCTTGCACCAAGTACAGGCACTAAACCGGAACGCAAGTGGGCCGCAAAGCCGACCGACATCGCCTATTTGAAGCGTCAGAACGAATTCTGCGGACTAGAACAGCTGCTCGTACGGGTGCGATCGGGATCCAGAGTAATGTGGCGACCTCTGCTTCCAAAGGCATCTGCGGCTCCCAAGTCAGACCTTTCTGAGTGCCTGCCTCGCGAGTAGCTTCAGGCTGCGCCGAGACAGCTTAGCCGCGGAACGTATTTGCCGCCAATTGAGTGACTCACCAGTTGTCATCGAGGTTGGTCACGTCATATGCTTCAAGGTCTAACCCGTAACGGTTGCTCCATGGCTGCCGTTTCATCAGGCATGCGAACGCGAATCGTTACGGGTTGGAACAAGCAATTACAGTGGCGGACGGAGAACGCGGATGAGGTTCGGCCGATTACTTGGCGGGTTGTCGCCCGTTGCGCTCGGTGTATCGATGTGTTTGGGATCGTGGGGGCAGTCCGGGCTGCAGAGTGATCACAATGTCACGCAGGAGGGAGCGCAGGCTCCGGCCCAAGGCGGTTCCGTGACGGCCGGTGTGTTTCCTCCCATCTATGACAGCAATAAGCGTCCTATTACGATTGGCGGCACCGTCAAGACGGGCCCTGTCATTTTCAAGGACATCGCGAAAGAGGCCGGGCTGACGACATGGACCCACAGAATGGGCTCTCCGCAAAAGCGGACGATCGTGGAGACGATCGGATCTGGCGTAGCGTTACTGGACTACGACAATGACGGCTGGCTGGATATCTATCTCGTGAATGGCAGCACGCGCGAGGCGCTCGCCGGCAAGGCTCCACCGCCGCATGCAGCTCTATTCCACAACAACCACGATGGCACGTTCACGGATGTCACCACAAAAGCCGGCGTCGCGAACGATCGCTGGGGTTTCGGAGCGGCTGTGAGCGACTATGACAACGACGGCTGGCCCGACATTTACGTGACGAACTTCGGAAAGAATCGGCTGTACCACAACAACCACGACGGCACCTTCACCGACGTCGCGGAAAAAGCAGGCGTGGTGCTGGGGAACTGGTCAACGGGCGCAACCTGGGGAGATTATGACGGCGATGGTCTGCTGGACCTCTTTGTTCCGGGTTATGTCCATTATGAGATCGCCCGTGAGATGGACGAGGGCGTCATTCCGCTATCGTTCTGTCAGTATCGAGGTGTGAAGACGCTGTGCGGTCCTCGTGGACTGCCCGGAGAAGGCGACCACTTGTTCCATAACAATGGAGACGGTACGTTTACGGATGTTAGTGAGCAGGCGGGAGTGGCCGACAAGGCTGGATACTATGGCCTTGCGTCTGTATTTGCTGATGTGAACAACGACGGCAGGCCGGACCTCATGGTTGCGAACGACTCGACGCCGAACTACCTGTATGTCAACGTAGGCGGCGGCAAGTTCGAAGATCAGAGCTACGCCTCAGGGTACGCGCTCAACAAGGAGGGACGGGAGACGGCCTCGATGGGCATTGCGGTCGGCGACTATCGGAACAATGGCCTGCTTGACTTGTACAACACGACGTTCTCCGACGACTACAAGCCACTGTACAGGAATGATGGTGACGCGAACTTCACCGACATCAGCTACGACGCGAAGATGACGGAGATCACGATCCCTTTCCTCGGCTGGGGGACTGCCTTCCTGGACTACGATAACGACGGATGGAAGGACCTCCTCGAGGTCAACGGTCACGTCTACCCCAATGCGGATTCAAACAACTGGGGAACGACATGGGCTCAGCGGCCGCTGCTTTTTCGGAACGTGAAGGGCGATCGACTGGAGCCCGTACCGGCGGTCGAAGGTACAGGGCTGGCACTAGCCATGACGTCTCGGGGATTAGCCGTCGGAGACTTGTTCAACGATGGCCGTATGGACGCTGTGGTGAATAACATAGACGGTCCGCCCGCGCTGCTCAGGAATGTCAATGACAATTCGAACCACTGGCTGGGATTGCGGCTGGCCGTTCGCGCGAAGGGCCCGAAAGACGCGATTGGTGCGACCGTGTACCTAACCGCGAACGGTACGACTCAACGAGGGGACGTGCTATCCGGCGGGAGCTACGCGTCCACATCTGACCCCCGGCCGCATTTCGGACTTGGGCAAGCGACAGGTGTGGATCGGGTTGAGGTCCATTGGCCGAGCGGTCGAGTGGAATCGTTTGACGTGACAAAAATTGACCGCATCATCTTGCTGGAGGAAGGACACGGCAAGCCTGTTGCTTCGCCGCAGCATCAGGTTGCCGACGGGCGCTGATCTCCAACTTTGGATGGATGACAAGGACAATTTTGACGCTTTAGTATCTCTCTTTTCACGCCAGTTCTGCATCGAGATTGCACGCCGGGTTCCTGCTTGAATCCAACACTCCCAATACGCGGCGGTACAGCATGCCGAATACTGCTGGGGGGAACTGTTGCCGGACTGTTCTGTGCTGCTGCTTGGTATGCGGTGCCCGCCGTGAGTGCGGGTTCAGACGCTGACGTAGCGTCAGACGCTCGCACTGGTTATTCCCGGAAGATCGCAAAGGAATACGCATATCATTTTGGGGCCGACAAGCCTTTCCTGCCTTCCAACCTTCGGACTGACAACGGCGAGTTCATCGACCCCAAAAGCTTTCCCTCGGCCGAGTACTGTGCGCATTGCCACCAGGAAGCTCATGCTCAGTGGAGGCAGTCGGCGCACTCGAATTCGAATCGACCGCCGTGGTATCTCAGGAACGTCAATCTCCTGAATGCGGAAAAGGGCACGTCTTTTTCTCGGCATTGTGAGGGCTGCCATGACCCGATTGCGGTCGTAGCGGGTGCGATTACGGATGGACCGCCTCGGAAGCGGCCATATGACCAGGACGGCATCACGTGCATGGTTTGCCATGCTATTCAGAGCGTGGATACGCGCGGTACCGGCAGCTATGTGCTGGGTGAGCCTGCGGTCCTGCTGGATGAGAGTGGAAAATCGATTCACCGGGCTGTGACGGACGGCGAGATTCTGGCGAACCTGGACCGGCACTCGGCTGCGGTGATGAAACCTTTCTATCGGACGAGCGAGTTTTGCTCTGCCTGCCACAAGGCTGCCTTACCGAGGTCGCTGAACGGTTACAAGTGGCAAAGAGCGATCTCGTTGTACGACGAATGGCAGACCGCCTCGTTCTCAAAGGAGTCGCCTCTGCCGTTCTACAAGAAGGAGGCAGTGTCGACCTGCCAGACGTGTCACATGATGCGCGAGCCCGTGCAGGACAGGGACTCTGGCGCAAAGGGGGGGAAGCTTGCCAGTCATCGATGGTTGGGCGCGAACACAATGATTCCACAGGTGTACCACTACGATGAGCAGGCAAAAAGAGTAGTGCAGTTCCTGCAGAACGGCGTGTTCAACATCGACATATTTGCAATAGAAGCTGGCCAGTTGAAGAGCGAAGGTGCGAATACGCCGAATATGGTTGCGCCGCTTGGGCTGGAGCCGTTTGAGTTGGCTGCGGGGCAGCGCATGACTCTGACGGTGGTGATCCAGAACAAAGGAATCGCGCACTCATTTGTCCCCGAACAGCGGGACATGTACGAAAGTTGGGTCGATTTCATCGTGAAGGATCCGACCGGCAAAGTGGTTGCCGAGAGCGGTGAAATCAAGGCGGGCGGCAACCTCGATTCCACGGCACACAGCTTCACGAACCGGCTCATCAATAAGGGCGGCACGCTCAATGAGCTGCACCAGGTGTGGAACAGCCGCGTCGTCGCCTACAACAACACAATCCAGTCCGGGCGATCTCAGCTTGTGAGGTACCGCTTTACGATGCCTCCGAGTGGGCCCATAACGGTGACAGCGACCGTGCGGTATCGCAGATTTGATCAGACGTTTGTCGATTTTGGGATGAGTGTTCCGCTCGGGCAGCATTACACCGAGCCAGTGGTCGATCTCGTTTCTCAGACGCGGACGTTCAGAGTGGGTAGTAATCCTGCAGTGCCGGTTGCGGCTGGCGAAAATCCTGAATGGATGCGGTGGAACAACTACGGAATTGCACTGCTGGATGCGCAGCAGTATGCGGCTAGCGTGGATGTGTTCGGCACCGTGGTTAAACTACGTCCGGACTATGCGGACGCACAGACCAATATTGGTCTCGCCTACCTCCAGTGGGAAAAATACGCTGACGCTCTGCCGTACCTCCGGAAATCGCTGGACTTGGCGAAGGACAACGCTCGTGCTCTGTACTACTACGCCTTAGTCGAACGGAACCAGGGCAAGGTCGACGAGGCCATTGCTGACCTCCAGAAGGTTGCAGCCCAGTTTCCAAGGTCGCGCGATGCTCACCGGGAACTGGGTTTTTCCTATTACCAGCAGCACAAGTACGATCTGGCGAGAACTGAATACGAAAAGGTACAGGCGATCGACCCTGACGATCTGGCCGCTCACTACAACTTGGCCATCCTCTACCGCCGGCTGGGTTTGAGAGAGAAGGCGTCAGAGGAGGCTGCCTACTTCGCGGATCAGAAAGACGATCCGACCGCTAGCGTGTATGCGCTCGAGTACTTGAGGAAGCATCATGACGTGGCGCAGGAGACCGTTCCGTGGCACTTGCATGATCTGGATGAGCCGAAGGCAGCATCTCTCAATGAGAGAGTGAAATAAGGGGCCGAGTGCATTGCGTATTGCGAGCCGTGTCATGGCGGGATCCTTGTCCGTCGCTCTACTAACGTGCGTACTTCCGGTCAGCCGAAGCTACGCGACACCTAGCGCCGAGCAGCGAGGTCAGCAATTATTTGCGACAAAAGGCTGTCCGCGGTGCCATGGACCGAATGGAGTCGGCGGAAGGAAAGGCCCGGACCTCCAGCTTGTTCGTAAGCGGCGAAGCCGCGAATCGATGGTCGATCAAATTCGGGATGGCGGCAAGGAGATGCCTGCGTTTGGGACCGCGCTGAGCCAGCAGGAGATTGAAGATCTCGTCGGTTTCCTCCGAGCGAAACGGAAGGTTGTGATGCCGCCTCGAGAAGAAGCAAAACAACAGAGCGGAGGCGGTCCGAAGCAGCCACAATGAACTGACCGGCCACGTTCCACCGTTGAACGCCAACCCACGGCCCACGCTCGGACGCACTTTCCTGGCCGTCGACGAAGCAAACAGGTTACGATTGCCCGTCATGAATATCACGAAGACAATGATTGCCACAACGCTGTTGGTCGTGTGCGTCTTGGGTAATTACCGCGCATCAGCTCAACCCGCCAATTCGGTCTCCGGTGGGAACGGAACAACGGTGCTGAGCCGCAATGAGGCGCCGACGGTTCTTCCGGGAACCGTGTTCTTCCGGGGGAAAATCGCTTCGATCCAACCTCGCAACTCCGCTGGATTACGTACACGGACTGGGAAGCTTGTACTCGCTGTCCTCGTCGACACCTCGGGTTACTCTTCATCGATCCAGGAGCTGTACCAGGCATACCTGCTAACCGAAGTGCCATTAAACGTCGATGGACATAGGCTCCCGCCTGGATCTTACGGGTTCGGCTTCGTTGAACCGAATCACATGGTTGCGATGGACATCGGAGGCAACGAGGTTCTTCGAGCCACCACCCAGCGTGATGAACAATTGGCGCGGCCGACGCCTCTGCAGATCGTCCAAAAAGGCAACGGAGTGCGCTTGTACCTTGGTCGGAAGTTCGTTGTCCTCTCGCCCGCGGAGGAGTAGGAGCTTCCTTGTCGCCATGCACGAGGCATATAACGTCTATTCGTTGCTCTATCCAGAAGAAAACGGAAACTGACGCGCCGATCCCTCGCGCAAAACTGCGGAATCGCATGTGCGCAACACAGGCGTTCCAAACGCATTTTGGACCAGCTAAGTTGGTCCTGCCATTATGAGCGTGTACCCTGCGCGGCTTATCCTCGGGATCTCCTTCGGGCTGGCTTGCTTAGGCCACGGACAAACCCACGTGCGCACCGGCCTTCGTCATGATAGTTGGTCGACAGAAAGCGGCCTGCCCCAGAATAGCGTGCACCAGATTCTTCAAACCCAAGACGGCTTTTTATGGATCGCAACCGAGGGAGGGGCCGCACGATACGACGGGTACTCATTCAGTATCTACAGCCACGATACAGACCCAGCTTTCACAAGCAATGATGTGACCTCCATTGCAGAAGACGGGCGGGGCAGATTATGGTTCGGCACGGCGGATGGACTGGTTCAGTACACAAATGGACGAACTACCCACTTCGGAACTGCCGCGGGGCTGGCGAGCGCATCTGTGCTGTCCGTCACTGCCGCGGATGACGGCAGCATCCTGATCCTTACTCCTAAGGCCGTGCAGCGATTTGACGGTTTTCGCTTCGATTCTCTGCCGGTCGACCCCGCATCAATTGACTCGATAAAACGGCAGCCCGACGGCTCCGTAATCCTGTTCGGCATGAATGAGGTAAAAAAGTACGCTCACGGGCGCGTTTCAGCATCTCCACTCGGAACCGGCAACTTCGGCGAAAATCTCCTTGGGGGGATGCCACACGCTCCTGGGTCAACCTGGTTATGGACCCGCACCGAAGTAAGGGTCTTCGGGAACGCTGGTACGTCAGTCTGGCACACCGGGAAGGAACTCCCCGGCACGAAGATTCAAACAGTGATGGTGGATCGTGATGGTACAGCTTGGGTCGGCACCAATCGAGGCCTGTCCACTATGAGGGCAGGGGAGCATGCGCAGCTCGTACATGAACTGGGTAACGACTCGGTTTTGGCGGTCCTGCAGGATCGCGAAGGTGATGTATGGATCGGAACAGATAACACTGGTCTGCACGCTCTCCGACCGCGTGCGTTCTCCGCGTCGCCCGGGATGACGGATGAAGACGTAAGCTGCATGGCACCGGCCTCCGATGGCAGCATCTGGGTCGGAACGCGGCAAGATGGACTTCGCAGAATCGCTCCGAACGCGGCGGCCGTTCGCCCGGTCCCAAACGCTGCGCTGACCAGTCCGTTCGTCCTTGCGCTCGCCGGGGGGGGCGCTGGTGAGATGTGGGTCGGCACGCCGGATGGTCTGACGCGTGTGACACATAGCGGAGAAACAAAACGTTATACGTCATCCGACGGCCTTCCCGACGACATGGTCCGCTCGCTGCTGTTCGCACGTGACGGCACCCTCTGGATCGGCACCCGTCACGGTATCGCGCGACTGAGTTCCGGCCGAATAGTTGCCGTCACCGGAATGACGAGTTTGGGAACGGATGCGATCGGTCCCATACATGAGTCCCTTACCGGCGATTTATGGATCGGCACCGGGTCAGGAGTATTCCGCAGTCATAACGGCCACTTGGAACGCCTTACCGTGCAGGACGGACGCAACGTAGGACCGGTAACCTCTATCGCAGAGGACCGGGTGGGACGTCTCTGGTTTGGCACTCAGGGCACGGGGCTATATCTGTGGGACGGGAGCAACCTCCTCTCAAAGCAAGCGGCCGCTGTTCCGTCCGAGGTTTACGCTTTGGCGCTGGACGCAGCAGGCTTCCTCTGGATTCGTGCCCCTCACCGCCTGATCCGTACCCCTATTGAGGATCTGGTTTCCTGCGCCGGGCCGCGCTGTGATCTCTCAAGCACCTGGTTTACAGCAGCCGACGGCCTGCCGACGGATGAATTTCTTTACGACAGCAGGCCGTCCATCCTGTCCACGAGCTTTGGGGAGATCTGGGTGGCCACTCGCAAAGGCATTGGGATCGCCCATGCGAAGGCAGTTCCAATGAATCGAACCCCGATCCCCGTTCAGATTGAAAGCTTCCTGCGAAACGAAACGGAACTCCCCATTTCCACTCGATCTAGGTTCCCGAGCGGCAACGCGCGTTACACGTTTGAGTACGCTGGCCTGAGCTACGTCAACCCTTCAAAAGTGGTCTACCGTACGAGGCTAGAAGGACTTGACGGCGACTGGAGTGCGCCAACGAATCGGCGGAGCGTCTCATACACAAGCCTGCCGGCCGGCAAGTACGTCTTCCGAGTACAAGCCGCAAATAACGACGGGTTATGGAACGTTTCCGGTACCGAACTGCCATTCGAAATCTCACCGCCGTACTACCGGCGATGGTGGTTCCTGTTCGTGGTGTGCTGTGCACTCGTTGTGACCGG
>Ga0070658_10001038_pt1 | contig 23764 bp, 17 predicted proteins | sample KBSC13metaG_FD_64664 | JGI IMG/M metagenome (GOLD analysis project Ga0070658, IMG submission 64664) | Corn rhizosphere microbial communities from Kellogg Biological Station, Michigan, USA - KBS C1-3 metaG | ecosystem: Host-associated > Plants > Roots > Rhizosphere > Soil ...
CGCGCACAGCCGACCGGTCGGGTCGGCGGTGAGCGGTTCGACCGGCGAGCCGTCCGGGCGGGTCACCGGCAGCAGCGGGTGCTCCAGCGGTGACGGGAACGCCGACGTCAGCACTTCGAGCAGCTCGTCCATGCCGAGACCGTTGCCGGCGCACGCCGCCAGCACGGGATAGAAGGTGCCGCGCGCGACCGCGGTCTCCAGGTCGTCGATGAGTACCTTGATGTCGATGTCCTCGCCGCCGAGGTAGCGGTCCATCAGCGTCTCGTCCTCGGACTCGGCGATGACGCCCTCGATCAGCGCATTGCGGTGCTCGGCGATGAGCGGCAGGTGCTGGGGGTCGGGGTCGCGCTGCACGCGGGAGCCGCCGGAGTAGTCGAAGACCTGCTGGCTGAGCAGCCCGATGACGCCTTCGACCGATTCGCCGTCGTCGCCGTGCAGGGGGAGATAGAGGGGGAGTACGCCGTCACCGAACGCCGCTTGGCAGGCCGCAAGCGTCTCTTCGAAGTTCGCCCTGGGCGAGTCCAGGCGCGTGATGACCACGGCTCGCGGCATTCCGACCGCGGCGCACTCGTCCCAGATCATCTGGGTGGTGCCGTCGATGCCGTCGGCGGCGGAGACGACGAAGAGCGCCGCGTCGGCTGCCCTCAGTCCCGCACGAAGGTCGCCGGTGAAGTCGGCATAGCCCGGGGTGTCGATCAGGTTGACCTTGATCGCGTTGTGCTCGAACGGTGCGAGCGACAGCGAGATCGATCGCTGCTGGCGCACCTCTGCCTCGTCGAAGTCACTGACGGTGCTGCCGTCCTCGACCCGACCGGCACGAGGAATGGTCCCGGTCGCGACGAGGAGGGCCTCGACGAGCGTCGTCTTTCCGGATCCGGAGTGGCCGACGAGAACGACGTTACGGATGCGACTGGGCTCGTCGGCCGATGGTGCTCTGCCTACGGCGGCTCCGGCGGTACTGGACTTATCGGCCATGCCTGCCTCCCGGGCTAGTCCGTCACTTTTCGTGACGTTGACTCTCCACCCGCACCGGCACCACTAGCAAGGCCACCACGCCAAATGATCATGGGGAATTGGCGCGCCGACGCTGCGGTGATCATGACGTTTTACGCGCCTCAGCCGCTGATCATGACGTTGGCAGGCCGACAACGTCATGATCACCGGGCAGGGGCGACCGGGGCGCGGCCGGCCCGGCGGGCGCGCGAACTAGTCAGGCGTTGACATTCGGTCCGAAGTGTCGGGTAGATCCGGACATCACGTACAAGATCGAACCGTGTCGCTCAAGGCATCGTTGATTACGTCGATGGTGTGGAGCATCTTCATCAAAACGTCGTGTAATCGGAGCCCCCCCGAGACGAGGCGAAGCATGGAGCTCAGCAGGCTGCAGGAACGTCGGGTGCTTCCCACCGAAGCCGCTGACGTCGCCGTCTCGCGGGAGAAGGCCCGCCGCCGGCGCCTGACCCGCCTGGCCGTCGCGCTCACCGCGCTCTTCGTCTTCATGTGGGCCCGGATGCTCGCCGGTCAGCCGCCGTACCCCGGGGCCCCGCACCTCACCGGCCGGCTCGCGCAGATGATCCCGCTGCTCCTGCTCGTGCTGATCCTCGGTGGCGTGGTGCTCGCGCCGCTGCTGTTCGCCGGCCGGTCGCCGCACGTGATGTACCGCTCCAACGAGATCGACGTCTCCCTCGACGACGTCAAAGGCGCGCCCGTCGTCGTCGACGAGGTGGTCAAGACGCTCAACCTCTTCCTCGCGCACAAGACCTTCCAGGAACGGATGGGCGGCACGGCGAGACGCGCGATCCTGTTCGAAGGCCCGCCCGGCACCGGCAAGACCTACATGGCCAAAGCCATGGCCCGCGAGGCCGGCGTGCCGTTCCTGTTCGTGTCGTCGTCGGCGTTCCAGTCGATGTACTACGGCCAGACCAACCGCAAGATCCGCTCCTACTTCAAGGCGCTCCGAACGATTGCCCGCAAGGAAGGCGGCGCGATCGGGTTCATCGAGGAGATCGACGCGGTCGGCGCGTCCCGTTCCGGCATGGGCGGCAGAGGTGAAGGCATCACCGGTGTCGTCAACGAGCTGCTGATCCAGCTGCAGTCGTTCGACACCCCGCCGTTCAGCACGCGCTTCCGCAACGGATGCATCGAGATCATCAACAACCTGCTGCCGATGTCGCGCCAGATCCGCAAGGCGCGTGGGGCGCCGGCCAACATCCTCGTCATCGGCGCGACCAACCGCGCCGGCGACCTTGACCCGGCGCTGCTGCGCCCGGGCCGGTTCGACCGCTCGATCTACTTCGACCTGCCGTCTCGCAGTGGCCGGCGCGAGATCATCGACTACTACCTCGCCAAGAAGGCGCACGGCGCCGACCTCGAGGACGAGGGCACGAGGGACCGCCTGGCCGCGATGACGTCCGGCTACTCGCCGGTGATGATCGAGCACATCCTCGACGAGGCGCTGGTCTGGGCGCTGCGCCGCGGCGCAGAGGCGATGTCGTGGGCCGACATCCAGCACGCCAAGATGACGCAGGAGATCGGGCTGGGTCAGCCGGTCGAATACACCGACGCCGAGCGCCGCACGATCGCGACACACGAGTCGGGGCACGCGATCGTCGCCTGGCTCGCCGGCAAGAGCCGCAAGCTCGAGGTGCTGACCATCATCAAGCGCAAGGAAGCGCTCGGCCTGCTCGCGCACTCCGACCTGGAGGAACGCTTCCTCATGTCGGAGACCGAGCTGCGCGCGCTGATCCAGATCGCGCTCGGCGGCATGGTCGCCGAGGAGATCTTCTTCGGCGAGATCACCTCCGGACCCGCGAGCGACCTGCAAGCCGCGACCCGTTGGGCCGCGATGATGATCGGCTCGCTCGGCATGGACGGCACGCTCTTCTCCTACGAGGCGATCGAGTCGCCGCACGCCAACATCGTCGCCAAGGTCTCCTCCAGCGACGAGGGCAAAGAGCGCATCGAGCGCCTGCTCGGCGACGTCCGCAGCGAGGTCCGCGCGATGCTCATCCGCAACCGCCACGTCGTCGAAGGTCTGCGCGACACCCTGCTGGAGCGCGAAGAGCTCATCGCCGACGAGATCACCGACGCGATCAAAGCCGCAGCCGCCCGTACGACGCCACCGGTGCCGGCGCAGGACGACGCCCCGACGATCGTCCGCCCCGCCTGACCTATGAGCCGGCCTCGCTCAGTAGTTCGCGAGCCAGCTAGCCGACCAGCTCGCGCCGGGTGAGCATCAGGCTGCAGACCCGCTCCAGCCGATCCGACGACGCCGCGTTCACCGTCGGGTCACCGAGCTGCTCCGCGCAACGGATCACGGTCATCAGCACGTCGTAAGAGTCGGCATCGGTGAACCGGCGGCGCAGCCGCCCGACGATGACGTCGATGTCCCGGATCTTCATGGGAGCCTCACCGGCATCCTGACCCACTCGAGACTCGGCAGACATCACCCCGAACGGAGGACTAATCCCGACTACGCCATGTGAGGAAGCAACGACGGCTGCCGTAGCGCGGCGTCCTTGGCCCCTCTAGTCTGCTCCAGGTCTTCCCCTCGTACACGACGAAGGGAGTTGGGGGTGCCGCACATAGCGGTCGAGGATCGGGTCGGGGAACTACGTCAACTGCTCCAGCGGGCGGACGCGTCCCTTGACGCGGCCATGGCCAACGTCGGGAACGACAGTGACGCCGCGCTCGACGATTTGCTGGCCGCCCGGCTGCTCATCACGACCGCGGTCGTGAGCTGGTCGCCGTAGCCTGTCTGCAGCTAGGACTGGCCGGCGCCATCCACATGTCGCCTCCAAAGCTCCCCACCGTTGGGCGCAGCCAGGCATGGTCGGTGGAGTTTGACCCCGCCGCCGAGGAGCCGCATCGTGGTGACCAGCGATCAACGCCGCCGAGTGCTCTACGACGGCGTGGCCAAGCAATTGGGAGCTGACGTGGCACACGCGCTAATGGACTACCTGCCGCCGGCCGGTTGGTCCGACCTGGCCACGCGCGGCGACCTCGATCGAGCGGCAGCGGAGCTCCGGGCAGAGATGCACAAGGAGTTCGCCGACGTCCGACAGGAGATCGCCGGCCTCCGCGGCGATATGCAACGGGAAATCGGTGGCCTCCGCGGCGACATGCACACCGAGATCGGTGAGCTACGCCGAGACATGTCCGCCTGGGGTCGGACGATCGTGCTGAGCTTCGTTGGCGCGACGGTGACCGCGGTCGGTGCCATGGCCGGACTGGCGGCGACGCTCGGCCACTGACCAACGGGGGTGGTCAGTCGGCGTACGAGGGCGTGGTCAGGTAGCGCAGGCACTGGCACGAGGAGTAGTACTCCTCCGCCCGGACCATGCCACCGCCGCCGTGCAGCACGCGGGTGAACTTGGTGCCATAGACCTCGGCGCTCGGGTACGACGTCCCCAGCGCGTCGACGCCGGCCATGAACCCGTCGGCGGTGATCGTCGGCTTCCCGGCAAGTAGCCGCTGCAGCATGAACACCAGGTCGCAGGACGACGCGGCGGCGAGCTCGTCGTTGAGGTTGCCGGACTTCACCGGATAACCGGCCGCCGATTCGATCTGGTAGCAGCGTTCGCGCGTCGCGTTGATGTGCCAACCGGCGTCGCGCATGCGGTCGAGGTCGTTCTGGTCGATCGCGATCGCGCTGTTCATCTGGTCCGACGGATAGATGTCCCAGCCCGGCACGTTCTCGAAGTTCTGGCCGTAGCGCGGGTAGTAGTTCTGCGACTTCGCCTGGTTCATCCACTCCAGCGTCAGCCCGCCGCCGCCGAACACCCCGGCCGCGCCGTCCTGCACGATCACGTGGTCGATGCCGAGCGTGCGGAACTTCGTCACCGCGCTGCTCACCGACGCGTTGCTGTCGGCGAGCGAGTTCAGGTCCTGCGGCACGGTGATGTACGCCGTCTGCAACACCCTGATCCCGGCGGCCGCCAGCGCCGGGTTGTAGCCGTGCTGCGCCGCATAGTGGTACGACGGGTCGTCCCACGTGACGAGGCCGAACTTGCCGCTGAAGTAGCGCGCCTTCTGCAAGCCGCGCACGGTGATGCCGGCGAGTTGGTCCAGGCCGACACCGCCGAGGTCGACATAGTGCGGGTACTTCGTGAACGTCGGCCTGATCTCCGCCGACTCGGCGCCGAACGACAGCGCGCCGGCCTTCTCCGCGCACGCCCGCATGATGTCGTCGGTGTTCTGCGAGGCGAATACCGCGAACACCTTGTGGTCCTGCGTCCAGAACGAGCATGCCGACTGCGACTCCTGCGGCGCCGGCGTGCTGAGGTCCTGGTTGAAGTAGATCGGCTGCAGCTTCCGTCCGTCGAACCCGCCGTGCGCGTTGGCATAGTTCGCGGCGGCGTTGAACACGTTGCGGAAGTCGTAGCTGGGTGCCGCGCCGGCAGCGCCGACGGCGGTGTCGGCGGCCGCGCACTGCGTGCAGTAGGTCACGCCGATGTTGATGGTGCTCGCGGTGACGCCGGGCCCGTTGCGGCCCGTGTTGGCGGCCACGCCGCCGCCGGTCGTCGTCGTACCGGAGCCGGCGGCCGCGCCGCCGCCTTGGGCAGCGGCGCCGGCCGATCCGCCGACCGTCCCGATCGGCAGTCCCCCCGCTGCGCCGGGCACGGAGCCGCCGCTCGGAGGCGCGGCGAGACCGGCGGTGCCCGGCGACTGCGCCTCGGCCGGGCCGGGGCCGTTGGCGGTGGTGGTGCCTGTCACGGTCGTGCCGCATCCGGCCACGAGCAGCAGCGCGCCGGCAGCGGCGAGTGTGCGCACGCGCATGGCTCACCTTCGGTCGCTGGGCCCCCAACCGGTTGCTTCGCCGCAGCCCGCGGTGATCCTGCCGACGGTTCCCGCACACAAATGTGACGGAAGAGGCTGGCGTGCCCGGTCGCCGGCCGTACGACGGCACAAGCGCCCCGGTTGTGTGCTGCTTGCGGCGCGGTGGCGGGCCGGTCACGACGACTGCACCCCGGACCGAGCCCCCGGTCCGTTACAGCCGCCGTGACCGGCCGCCGAACTCGCGGCCCCGAGGCAATGTGTGTGAAACACCCGTTGCCCGGCCGCCAATAGAAGTCTCGGTCTCGGGCGGCTCGGATCTGAGCCTTGCGGGCAACTTCATCCGATCGAGCGGCCACCCGCGCGCAGCCGCGACCATGAGAAATAGCGCCACAGGACTAGGCGCGTCCGATCGCTAGCCCGAGTGACGATCCCGACTACTCCACCCGCCGACGAGCTGTGGAAAGCGCGGAGTCAGCAGGCGGTGCCGGTCACAGTCGCCTTCGGCTGGCGCGGCAACGGCTGCGTGCCGATCAACGCCGGCCCGTGCGTGCCCGGCTGCGAGATGGCCACGTTCACGGTCACCGGCGCGCGCGGCGGCAGGTCGAGCTCGGTTAGGTACGTCGGATGGTTGCCGCGTTCCACCGTCTTCAGCGACCACGTGACCGGCTTGCCGGCGACGGTCGCGCTCGTGATGCGGGCGCCGGGCGACACGACCAGCGACAGCAGGACCTGGTTGTGGTCTTTGGAGAGTGAGCGGCTGAAGGCGACGTTGCCGGACGTGACGAAAGCTGGCACACCGTGGGCCGGCACGTTGTTGGTCAGCGTCACCCGCACGGTCGCCGCGGCGGGCTTGCACGACGTTGCCTGGTAGGCAACAGACTCGTCGAGGTAGTAGTCGAGCTTGGTCGCGGACGCATTGATGACGTAGGCGCCCAGGAACGGTCGCGACGTCGTCGGCAACGTGCCGGCGATCGGGAACTGTGCCAACTCCGCCTGCTCGGCCGGATGCAGGCTGTAGAGGCGCAGGTGGCCCGTGCCCGCAAGCGACCCCAGTGCTCGGGCGAGATCGAGCGCCGGCACGTGCGACGCGAGCAGCGCCTCCATGCTCTGCTTGCCGACGTCGGCGAGCAGGAGCTTGCGCTGGTCCTCTGGCATCTTCAGTGCGTACTCGCCGTTCTCGAGGAACGTCGCCAGCTGGTCGCCGCTGTAAGTGCCGGCATGCGGCACGGTCACGGAGCGACCGGCGATCTGTTCGATGCGGCCCATCGCGACCGGGTCGAGGGCGATGACGCCGTCGATGGTGCGTCCGGTCACGGTTGCGTACGCCGCACCCATCAGTGCCGCATCTTCGCTGAAGTCAGGGGAGAGGTTGCTGGACAGCCAGGTCGAGCCGGCACCGAAGTCGGAGTAACCGACCGTCTGCACCGGCGCGTTGGCCCCTGACGGCAGGCGCATCGGCGGCAGGTCCGAGTTGGATCCGGACTTCACGACGTGCAGCCGACCATTGGTCGCGACCACCTCGGCGAAGCCACCGATGAGACCCATGTCGGGACGGGTCTCGGCCGGGTTCTCGAACATCACGAAGTAGCGGCGTGGCCCGTTACCGCCGAGCATCGGTACGCCGATGGTGGTCGACACAGCGGCGGCGTGCACCTGTCCGCTCACGCCGGTGAGTTGGTTGAGCAACTTGTCCCGCGCATGACTGACGGGCGAGACGTAACTGCCTGGCAGGTGCTGCAACGCGTAGAGGTCGTCGCGCATCTGCGTGTCGACGTCGCTAAGGCTGCGCCCGACCGTGCGCATGGTCGGCAGCGGCAGGGCGTGCACCGCGTCGGCGTTCTTGACCTTCTGCAGTTGATCGTCGACCGCGAGCAGCGTCGGCAGGCTCTGGTGCGTTATCCGGTCGCCGATCTCGGCGATGCCCGCGGTGGTTCGCAGCGGACGGCCAAGGAATGGAATGTGCGCGACCAGCGACCAGACCGGGTCGCGAGCCGCGTCGCGGGCGGTGCGCGTGTGCGATTGCGCGCTGTGTACCAGCGTCGCCGGCACAGGCGCGGCCGTGTGCAGCGACCTTTCGGCCTCGGTCAGCGCCGAGCGCGCACTCTGCAGGTTGCTCTCGATCTGGTACGCGCGGAACCCAAGCCATGCGGCAATGACGACGAGAACAGCGAGCACGACGAGAACCCAGAACAAGCCGGAGCGGCGACGCGGTATTCGCGCGTCGCCGCCCCTTCGTTCAAAGTGGGTCGTCCTGGTCATGCTCCCGATTCTGCGCAGGGTACCGGTGTCGGGGAGTTCGTCGCATCGCACCGGAATTTGTTGTCAGCGGCTGGCAGCGGGTTCGGTCCTCCGTTGTCGCCTGCGAAGCTGATGGTCGCGGGGAAGGTGCCCGAGGGCTTCGCACCGAACTTGAAGTTGCCGTTCGGGTCGGTTCCGGCAGTGGCTGTGCTCCCGGTCACCTGCTCCGTGATCTTATGTCCGCCACCGGCAGGGCAGCCTTTGTAGAAGAGGGTGCCGGTCACTTCGCCCTTGCTGTTGACCTGGACGTTGCCGAGGTGACTTCCACCGTTCGGCGGGTAGCCGCACGGCGGCGTCGTCCAGGTGTACTGGTCCCACTTGCCGCCCTTGTCGTTGTTGACCAGCGAGAGCGTGATCGTGTGCGTCGTGAGCGTCGGGTCGTACCAGGAAGGCGGGTTATTGGCTGGGAGGCTGAACGTAAGGTGCTGCGACTTTGTGCCAAAGCTTGTGTCGTTCTGCGCGACGTTTCCATCCACGGTCCACACATCGCACTTGAAGCCAGCACCGTCGATGAAGTCGATCGAGAGCTGCGCACCGTAGGAACTGGGATTGAACAGCAACTGCTTGGCACCGGCGGAGGCGGAGCAACCGCCCGGGAAGGTGACCGTGTTGTTCGCTGCAGGGCCAGTGAGGCCGTTTTGCCACGTGAACTCGTCCCACTTGCCGCCATTCTCGCCGTCAACGACAAATACCGAGACACTGGTTGCCCCGACTCCACCACTGAATGTCAGCGTGTAGGTCTTGCTATTGGTCGTCGATGGTGTTGGGGCCGGCTGAACCTGCCCGTCGACGGTCCAAACGAAGCACGAGAGCCCAGAACCGTCATTGAACGTGATCGAGTAGTTGTTAGACGGCGACAGTTGGCTCGCTGGCATCGGCTTGGACAGCAGGCCCTTCTGCCCGGCCGTCGCTGAACATCCCTGGTTCGAGACGTTCGTGCCGTCGCCGACGCTCATTGCCTGGCCGCCGTTGGCCGGAGTGTTCGCGGCAGCGAGCTTGGCGTCGATCGCCTTGGTCGAGTGCGACGAAGGCGCCTTGGCGAGGGGCATCGGGCCCTGGGCGGCCCACAGCACGCCGCCGACGGCTAGGGCACTCACGGCTGGCACAAGCAGCCGTCGTTTGCGGATCACTGGATGTTCCCCCGTATTCGATGTGTGGGCTTCACCGAAAGTAATTGCGGCCGGCTCGCGGAGCAGGGCGGTCAGCCGAAGTTCATCCGAACGTCTGACTTAATAAGCACCCGTTCCGTGGACCACGGCGCCGAGCGTCTTCCAGAGGATCATGAAGTCGAATGCGAGTGACCAGTTCTCGACGTAGTACAGGTCCAGCCGCACCGACTCGTCCCAAGCCAGATCGGCGCGACCGCTGACCTGCCAGAGACCGGTCAGGCCTGGCTTCACCAGCAGTCGGCGGTGCGTCGCGTGTTCGTACTTCGCGACCTCCGACGGCAGCGGCGGACGTGGCCCGACCAACGACATGTCGCCAAGCACGACGTTGAACAGCTGCGGCAGCTCGTCGATCGAGAAGCGGCGCAGCACGCGACCAACACGAGTGATGCGCGGGTCGTCCTTCATCTTGAACAGCACGTGCCCGTCGCGGTCGTTCGCCGCGGAAAGGTCCGCGTGCCAACGGTCCGCGCCGACGATCATCGTGCGGAACTTCCACACCGTGAAGTGCGAGCCGTCGCGGCCGACACGCACCTGCTTGAAGAACACCGGGCCGCGCGATGTCGCCCACACCAACAAGGCCGACACCAGCAGCAGTGGCGACAGCACCGTCAACAAAGCAAGTGCGCCAGCCCGGTCGAACGCGCCCTTGATGACGCGCGCCGGGCCGGACAGCTCCGGCTCCTCGATGTGCAGCAGCGGCAGGCCGGCGACAGGCCGCATCGAGATGCGCGGACCCGAGACGTCGGTCAGGGCAGGAGCGACCAGCAGGTCGACGCCGGTGCCCTCGAGCTCCCACGCCACCGCCCGCAAGACGCTCGGCGTGATGCCGGGGGAGTGCGCGACCGCGACGGTGTCGGCGTTCGACCGACGCACCGCCTCGGTGAAGTTCGAGAGCGAGCCGAAGACAGGAACGTCTTCGACGTCGAAGGTGTCTTCACGCCGACCGCCCGGCACGCATACGCCGAGCACCTCGAGACCGGCGTACGGCGTACGGCGCAGCGTCTTGATGAGTTCGGCAGCGGTCTCACCCGAGCCGATGACGAGCACGCGGTGCCCGGCGCCGCCGGCAGCGCGGATGCGGTGCAGCACTTGCCGGGCCGCATAGCGCAGCAGCAGCGTGGCGACTGCGGCCGCCGGCAACGTCACAGCGACGAAGCCGCGCGCCAGGTCGATCTTGGCTGCATACGCGACGGTGGCGACCACGGCCAGGGCTCGAACGCCCGCGTTGGCGACGCGCTTGAACTCCTCGGACCCGGTGCCGAGCACGCGGGTGTCGTAGCAGCGAGACACGCCGAGCAACCCGACCCAGGCCGGGATCAGGACGAGCACGACGAGCGGATAGGACAGATCGCTCTGGCCTTCGACGTGCGTCGTACCGAACCGGTTGACCAGTCCGATCAGCGACGCCGCGAGCATCGCGAAGGCGTCGAGAGCGACCAGGCACTCGACGTAGGAGCGGCGCCACTTGCGCCAGTCGCCGATCGCCGTACGGATGTCGAGTCGGCGTCGCGCGTTCGCGGCCGACCCGGCGGCGTACCGGTTGGCCCGGACGTCAACAGTCACTGAATTCCCCCGTGAACTCAGGCAGCGGATGTAACGGTGAGGTCGGTCGCGGCAGCGACCGGGATGCGCTCGGCGCGGACCTCGTCCGCGAGCGAGCGAAGGCGTGAAGCGAAGACGGCCGGCGAGTAACGCTCGGCGTGCGACGCGATTGCGGCAGAGCTCCACTCGGCGCCCTGCACCCGCTTGATCGCGTCGACAGTCGCCTCGACGGTCAACGCGTGCGCGAAGACGCCGGTGCGGCCCGGGCGCAGCGTGTCGAGGTAGCCGCCGGCCCGCAGGCACACGGCGGGACGGCCGAAGGCGTTGGCCTCGATCGGTGTCAGGCCGAAGTCTTCGTGCGACATCGCGACCAGCGCGGCGCAGTTGGCGTAGAGCCAGCGCAGCTGCGCGTCGGAGACGTCGGTCGCGCCGGTCAGCCGCGGCGACCAGTCACTGCCGTACTCGCGCGCCGGCAGCCCGCCGACAACGACCAGCCGCTCGGCCGGCAGCTGCTCGACCGCCTCGCAGACGACGGAGGTGTTCTTGTAGCCGCGGTTGCGCGACACGGTGAGCAGGAAGCCCGGCTGCACACCCGGCACCGGCTCCTGCGGGCCGCTCGGGTCGATCCCGAACGGCGGCGCGATCACGTCCGCGTCGATGCCGTACGCCGACAGGATCCGCTCGCGCACGACGCTCGAGTTGGCGACGTAGGCGGTGGCGGTCGAGGCGGCCATCTGGTCCCAGCGGACCAGGCGGCGGTGCAGCACACCGCCGGCGAAGCGCGCGTGGCGCGGCTGGCCGGCGAAGTAGTCCTGGCGCTGGTGCAGCCAGCGCGGCGGGTTGTGGCAGTAGACGATCTTCGGGATGTCGCCGGTCTTGACCGCGTGCGCCCAGCCGCTGCTGCTCGCGATCACGACCTCGGCATCGCGGATCTCCAGTCCGGAGAACGCGGATGCGAGGAAGGGCAGCGCTCGACGAGGATCGCGGCGCAGCGGCCGGACCCGGTTGAGCCAGCTGGTCTGGATGTCGTAGTCGGCGAATTCCGGGAACGTGTTCTCCGGGTCGTAGACCGAGGTCACGACCCGGGCGCCGGGGAACGCGCGCAGCAGGGACAGCACGACCCGCTCGGCGCCCCCGCGCTGAGTCAAGTAGTCGTGAGCGATGACGACCCCCGCGGACATGGACTAAGCCTGTCGTCACGCGGTGTGACGCGGCACCGGGTAAGCGGGTCGACTTGAGGGGCGGAAGGGCGAGCGTAATTCGGCCGAACGGACTACTGCGACGCAGAGAGTTCGTGTTGTAACCCGACGATCTGTCCGATTCTTGGGACGGGACACCACTGTCACCGTCGGTGATCATCGCCAGTCTTCGGCGTTGAGGCGGCGGGTCACCTGGCGACGTAGTCCGACGTTGAGACAAATCAACGCTGGAACCGGCGTGTCGTTCTGGCGTCCGGCGCTGAGCGGCGTCGGCGAGAGGTCCTCAGAGCGGGAGGACGACGAGCCTGGTCTGGTTGGTGGACACCCCGGCCGTCGCGCCGCTGGCCGACCAGGTGGTCTTGTGCCACGCCAGCTCGCCGACCGGCCCGGACGGGCACAGCGCGTTCGTCGACTGCTCACCGCCGCTCAACATGAGCAGTCCGGCTCCGACCAGGTCGCAACCGGGTACGGCGATGGCGACGCTGCCGCCGGCCGGTCCGGGTGCGCCCACCGATGTGGTGACGCCGAGGTCGAAGTTCTCCGCGTCGATCCCGGCACCCGTTGCGTCCGCGTCGGTGCGCCTCACCAGGCCCGAGGTCCGATGGCGGATCTTCCAGCCGATCGCGGCCCGATCGTGCAGGGTCACCTTGGCGCCGCGCGCGGCCAGGTAGAACCGCAGGTGCAGCGGCGTCTTGCCGTCGCCTTCGACGCTGTTGCTCACGCCGAACGAGAAGACATCACCCTGGACGCTGCACGACAGCGGAGCCGCGCACAACGTGTGCTGGCCCGGCGCGCCGTAGCTGCGAACGCCGTCTCGCGAGTCCAGGTCGACCACTTGCGGGAAGAACACGAGGGGATTCGTGCGGCTGCTGACCTCGGCCTGCGCGAACACCAGGATCGCGCCGGGAGCCATGCGAATCGTGCCGCCGGCGACCATGACCGCGTCGCCCGCCCCGTCGTAGCTGTACCGGGCCACGACTTCCTGCGTCCGTGGATGGCCGGCTGCGAGCGCGGGCAGAGGCACAACGCCGAAGAGGGCCGCACACGCAGCCGCCACTAACCCCGCGATCAGCCCCCGACGCTTCACGCGCGACGCATTCGACGCGCCCGGCCGGAGACCTGCTCGGACCGGGGCGGGTCGGTTCGAAGGGAGAGAACCGACCCGGCCCCGGCCACCAGCAGCAGGCGCGCCCCTGGCCTTTTAGGCGCGCCTGACGTTCAGGTTTTCGAGGGCTTGCCGACCAGACAGCCGGCAGCGCCGCCGGAAGCACCGGTGAGGAAGGTGGGCGACCCGCTCACGACTGCCGAACCCTTCGCCGAAACAGGCGCCCCGTAGGCATCGTGACCGGACGCCGAGCACTTGAGTGGTACGCGCACGGACGCGCCAAGCGACCAGACGGCCGTCACGCCGTTCTTGTCACCCACCCGGGGCCCGAACCGAGCGGCGCGCGTCCCGGACACGCCCGTCGCCCACCAGCCGAGGAACTTGCGTCCGTTGAGCAGCGTCGAGGCGTAGGTCAGCGTCATGCCGGCCGGCTTCACGCCGCGGACCTGGTCGATGACCGGCCAGTCCTGCCAGCCGCCCTCGAGCAGGAACTCGCCGGACCAGACGCCCAACGCGTGCTCGATGACTGCCTTACGTGCGACGAAGTCGGCCTGCGTCCAGATCGACGCTGCGACGCCCTGCCAGGCCGACGGCCAGCCGCTCTCGGTGTCGAAGATCGGCTTCTTGCCCGCGCCGTACTTGGCCGCGAGCGACTTCACCGAGGTCAGCACGTCGAGCATGCCTTCCGTCTCCGGCGCGCCCCAGCCCCAGGTGTAGGGGTGCACGCCGATGACATCGACGTACTTGAACCCGCCCGCCTTCGCGAAGTCCTGCCACCACTCGACGTCATCCGACAGCGCCGACCCGCCCACGACGCGCGCGTGCGGGTTGGCCTTGTGCACCGCCGCCGCGAACGGCGCGAGCACCTTCTTCACGTAGTCGGCCGCGGTCCCGGTGAAGAACTGCGAGGTGTTGGGCTCGTTCCAGGCCTCCCAGTAGGGGACCGCAGGGTTGGCCGCGACGATCTTCTGCACGAGCGCACCCCAGGTGCCGTGCGCGACTGCGGCGGTCTCGGTCGGCCCGCCTTGACCGACCTGTACGACGAAGAACAGCTTGGCCTTCGCCGCCAAGAAAGCGGCCGAAGCGAGGCCCGGGTCGCCGACCGGGTTGGCCACGAACGCGGGGAGGTTGATGCCCTCCCGCACGACAGGCAGCTTCATCTGTGCGTGCAACGCGACATCTCGCAACGGCGCGGGGCCGCCCCAGTCGGTGCCGGCCGGCAGCGACGCGGGATCCAGCGACGAGCCGGCCGGAGCCACGCCGTACCAGACACAGGCTGCACCCACGACGGACGAGCCGGAGAGCCGCTGCACGTTGACCTTGAACCAGCCAGGATTCGACGGCAGCGAGACGGTCGACGACGAACCGTCCGTCGGAAGAGTGATCGCAGAGGACGAGACCTGCCGGCGCGCGTCGTTGACGACGGTGACCCGCAACGACTGGCCGGCGGCTGCAGACCCGGGGGAGACGGATAGAGATGCCGGCGTCCCGGCGGGGAACACGTTGCCGTCCACGCCGGTCGAGACGGTGATCCCGCCGCCGAGCACCGGGTCGGGCTGTCGAGTCGTGGCCTCGAGAGCGGCGCAGGCGTCGGGGGAGGCGGACGCCGCGGTGGCGACCGACAACGGCCCGGCGACGGCCAGCACCGAGGCAGCCGCCAGCAGCGCGCCCAACGGGGCGCGTGAAGCCAGCCGGCTCCGGCTCGACAGTTGCACGAAGTAAACGTCGAGCCCGATTGCGCCCGGTCTGAGCGTTGAAGGAGAAGACCACCGGAAGGTGACGGATCCGCCTGTTGACCGGGATGGGCCGATCTGATCCGAGCTAACTAGTTCCAACCGGTGCGTTGCTGCGAATGGCGGACGCGGGACTGGGCCAGCGGGATGTCTAGCCGCAATGAACTATGGAGTGCGCCAAATCGGGCGTCGATTCCTCTTCTGAACGCGGTGTGGGCCCGCGTCGGAACGAGGTGCGCGCGACCATGCACGACCCTGCTGCGGCCGAGACCTATGCCGCTGACGCCGGCGCCTTGTTGCGCGCCGCGCCGGCGGCGGTGATCTCGCTCGACCTCGGCCTGCGGGTCCGGGCCTGGAACCCGGCTGCGGAGCGGATGCTGCTTCGGTCCGCGGACGAGGCCCTGGGTCGCGCCGTTCAGGACCTGTTCGCGGTTGACCAGCCAGGCCGCATCGAGAACATCGTCGAGACCATTACTGCGGGCGGCAACGTCCACGCCGACTTCTGGATCGAGCGCCGCGATGGCAGCCGGATCGAGATCGAGCTGCGTGCCGCCCCGGTGCGCAATGACGGCGGCGCGGTTGTCGCGGTCGTCGCCGAGCTCAACGACGTCACGGACAGTCGGCGCAAGCACCGGCACACCGCGACGGAACTCGAGCGGCTCGCCTGGCAGGACGGGCTCACCCGGCTGCCGAACCGGCAGGCGTTGCAACGCCACCTGCGCGAGCTGGCCGAGGCGCCGATGCGGAACCCGATCGCGGTGGTGCTGCTCGACCTCGACGACTTCAGCCTGGTCAACGACGCGCACGGTCACGACGCCGGCGACTTCGTCCTGCAGTTGATTGCCGATCGCTTGCGCGACATCGTTGCGCCGCAGGACTTCGTCGCTCGGTTCGGCGGCGATGAGTTCGTCGTCGTGCTCCGCGACGTCGCGCACCCGAAGGCGGCCGCACAGCGGCTGTTGCACGCGATTGCAGAGCCGGCCGACCTCGCCGGGCAGGCGTTGCTACTCACCGCAAGCGCCGGCCTGGTGCTCTGCCCGCCGACGTCGCTCAGCGAGGCGTTGCGCGGTGCGGACGCGTCGATGTATGAGGCGAAGCGGCAGGGCCGTGCGCAGCTGCACGTGTTCGACTCCTCCGTGGCCGAGCGGGCCTCGACGATCCTGCAGCTGTCCGGTGCGTTGCGCCGCGCGCTGCGCGAGGACAGCGGCGAGCTCGGCACGCACTATCAACCGATCCTCGACCTGGCGACCGACCGGCTCGTCGCGCTGGAGGCGCTGGCCCGCTGGCACCACCCGGAGCGAGGCCCGATCCCGCCCGGCCGCTTCGTTGACGTGGCCGCCCACACCGGCCTCGCTGCCGAGCTCGACCTGCGCACGATCCGACGGGCGTTCGCCGACTACGCCGAGCTGGTTGCCGCCGACGTGATCACCGTCGACACCCGGATCTCGGTCAACATCGCCGCCGCTCACCTGGAGCGGCTGGACGCCGCCGAGGTGATCCTGCGCGCCGCCTACGACGCGGGCGTGGTGCCGCGGCAGGTCATGCTCGAGGTGAGCGAGGACGCGGTCGCGCGTGATCTCGAATCCGCCCGGCGGACGCTGGAGCGGCTACGGGCCCAGGGGATCCAGATCGCGGTCGACGACTTCGGCACCGGCTCGTCGTCGCTGGCGCACCTTCGGGCGCTGCCGGTCGACGCGATCAAGATCGACCGGGCGTTCGTCCGCAACGTCACCGAGCAGGGCGACGACCTGGCGATCGTTGCCGCTGTCGTCGACCTGGCGCACGCGCTCGGCATCACGGTGATCGCCGAAGGCGTCGAGACGCCGGCGCAACGCCGGTTGCTTTCCGACCTGAAGTGCGAGCAGGGGCAGGGCTACCTGTGGTCGGCCCCGGTTTCCCGCAAGGAGCTGCCGGACGCTCTGTATGACGTGGCCCGCCGGGGGAGGGCGGCCGAGGTGCTCGGCCGGCTGCGACCGCGGGAGGCCGAGGCTGCCGGCGCCGTCGGCCGCGAGCACGGGCTGATGCGCATGATGGAGCTGCGCCGGGAGGGCAAGTCGGCCGCCACGATCGCCGCCGCGCTCAACGCGGAGGGCTTCCGCACGCCGGAGGGCCTTCGCTGGCACCGGTCGACCGTCGAGAAGGCGCTCACGCCGAGCGGGCCGTCCTCGCGCTCGGCCTTGTGACCGACACGATCTTCTGGGCTCCCGAGGAGGGGCCCGACTGCCCTAGACCGCGTACGGTAGGTGCGCCGGCGGCGACGCCGGTCATTAACCGGGAAGAATGGGTACGCACCGGTGAAAGTCATCGGTCGCCGACCGAGCGCGCAACGGGGAAGGTAAACGTGGAACTCGCCGACTATCTGCGCATCCTCCGCCGCAGGTGGTGGCTCGTCTCGCTGGGCATCGTTTTGGCCCTGGCGGGGGCGGCGACCGCGACCTTCACGCAGACCCCAAAGTACAAAGCGTGCACACAAATCCTCGTCGCTGGTTCCAACGGGGTGAACGCGGTCGATGAAATCGCTGACCGTCAGCTCGCGTCGCAGAGAGCGGTCGCGTACTCCCAGATCGCGACGACCGCCCCGGCAATTCGCGCCGCGACCGCAGCCGCCGGAGCCGGCGCGACCGGCGTCTCGGCAACGGCGGACGGGACCAGTCCGTTCCTCAACATCTGCGCGACGGCGATGGCGGGGCACGCGGCCGCGGCAGTAGCCAACGCGTATGTGACGGTGCTGCCGCAGGTGGTGCACAGTCTCGAGCAAGGCTCCTCGGCGGTGCCCGCCCGACTCACTACGCTGTCGCCGGCGGGCGCACCGTCCATGCCGTTCACCCCGAAGCCGGTGCGCAATCTGCTCATCGGATTGGTCATCGGCGTTCTCATCGGTGTCGTTGCCGCTCTCGTGCGGGAGACCCTCGACCCCACGTATCGAGACAGCGCGGACATCGAGCGCGACGTGGAAGTCGAGGTCTTCGGTGTCGTTCCGGAGGAGTTCTCGGACGAGCAGTTGATCGCGGTGACACGCCCGCGATCGCGCCGTGCCGAGGCCTATCGGCATGTTCGGACCAACCTGGAGTTCGCGGGCCCCGAAGGCGCGCCTCGCTCGATCGTCATCACCAGCCCCGTACCGGGCGAGGGCAAGACGACGCTGTCGACGAACTTGGCCCTCATTGCGAGCTACGCGGGGAAGCAGGTGTGCCTGGTCGATGCTGACCTGCGTAAGCCGAGGATCGCGCAGGTAATGCGAGTCGACGAGCGGCCGGGTTTGACCGACGTGCTTTCTGGTTCGGCGCACCTCGAATCGGCATTGCAAGTGCTCGAAGGCGAGCGGTTGACGATCATGGCCAGCGGGCCCGTGCCGCGGTCACCGAGCGAGCTCCTTGGATCGACCGCCATGGCCGAGCTCATCGACCAGCTTGAGCGCCGCTTCGACCTCGTCATCATCGACGCACCGCCCGTCTTGCCAGTGACCGACGCACTGGTCATTGGCGTGAACACCACCGGCGTCGTCCTCGTGTCCCGGCTTCGGACGACGCCACGAAGCGCCCTGCGGCGCGGCATCAAGGCCGTGCAGAAGGTCAACGCAAATCTGCTGGGCATCGTCGCGAATGCGGCGACAGAGCCGGATGACAAGCGCTACGGCTATGGCTACGGCTACCTCAGCCAGAACCCGGCATCCAAAGAGGACTTGCGGCCTGTAGAGCATCTAAGGGCGGCGTCTCGGCGAACAAGAAGAACGAAGCCATCGACGCTGAAGGCGGTTGAAGCCGCGGCGGCCGAGGAATGCGAACAGCGCGTAGAGTCCACTTAGTCCCGTCGCTGGCCGGCGGGCCGGGGCGGCGCCGGGTGGCGGCTGAGGTCCAGGCTCGCCGTCAGGTGAGGGCAGAGCCATGTCGTGCCGCTTAGCGGCTCCACGCTCTTTCAGCCGCAGGAAAGGCTCCTCAATCACCCGTCGTGACAGCCAAGTGATTGCCAGGCTGATGCCGATGGCTACCGCGACAGTCGCGGCCGAGTCGCCTAGCCGCTGGAAGACAGATTGCATGATGACGTAGTGCCAAAGGTAAAGCCCGTAGGAAACCTCACCCAGCCACGTCAGCGGCCGCACAGACAAAGCTCTGGCGGCGAGCGAACTCCTTCTCTTGGACACCGAAACGATCAGAGCGACGGCCGCGAGTTCAACGCCGGGCAGCCAACTGGAGTAACTCATGGGGTCGTCGATTGCCGCGAAAGGCAGAGCCGCCAACACGGTCGCGATCGAGACCCACGGCACGACGCTTGCAAGCCAGCTCCTGGCCTCCCCGGTGTTGCTCGCCATCACCGCAGCAAGGCACCCCAGCAGTAGCCCAGCGCAGCGCGTGTCAGGCGAGAAGGCGATGCGCGTCCAACCAGCGTTTCGATATATCTCCGTGACAGTGGTCACCACGCTCAGAGTGATCCCAAGGCTGATGAGTCCCGCTACCAATCGGCGGGGCGAGCGGCGCGCGATGAGAAAAGCCACGATCGGCGCCCAGAGGAGATAGAACTGCTCCTCGATAGCCAGCGACCACATGTGGCCCAGCCCGACGAGCTGGACGTGTGCTGCGAAGAAGTCGTAGGTGTATGTCGCCGCGGCGGCGGCAGCCTTAAGTCGCCTCGCGCGCTCTTCCCCATGGACCGAAGAGACGACCAAGAGCGCGTACGCCGCCAGCATCGCGTAAGCGGCAGGTCCTAGCCTCAGCAGCCGTCGCCAGTAGAAGCTGCGAAGAGAAATTCGCTGATGGAGCTGCGCCTCGCGGAGCAGTACGCCTGTAATCAGATATCCCGACAGTACGAAGAACAGATCCACTCCGAGCCATCCGCCAATGACACCGCCGTACCGCGTGTGATAGGCGACTACCAAAGCGATCGCGATACCACGGACCCCGTCCAGCGGCGCAATCCTGCGCTGTGCACCGAGCCGAACCTCCGCCGCCGCGCCTTTCGGTGCGCGGGGTGCTAGCGGCGTCACGACGGGTTGGTTTCGCGCATGATCAGGGGAAAGGCCCTATCGAGAACCTTGTTCCACTCGTAGGGCGCGGCCGCGCCCGGTGCATGTTGTGACCAGGCGTTCCGCACGTCATCATCGAGTCCGCGAGCCAACAAGGCTGAGAGCTCTTCTGCGCTAGTGGGATTCTCCTGGAGAAGCCCGACCACGCCTTCGCGAACAGCGTCCGCCGCACCCGCGAGGCGCGTTGTAATCACCGGCAGACCCATCGCCAGTGCCTCCACGATGACCAGTCCGAATGGCTCGTACTGTGTCGGAAGCACGAGCAAGTCCGCTGCCGCCATGAACTTCTGGACATCGCGGCTCGGCCCATGCCAGCAGATGCGATCTGTCAGCCCCAGGCTCCGGATCCGTGCACGGTAGTCGTGGGGCGAGACCCTCCCAACGACGTCAATGCGAACCCGCGTGTCGCCGGCGAGCGCGACTGCCTCGAGTAGCGTGGCGAAGCCCTTGCGGTGAAGCTCGTTCACGGGAAACAACAGGGACACGTCTTCGGGGCGGAGGCCCAACGTCGCCCGCATGTCCTGGCGCCACCGCACTCGCGTGTCGTTGTTAAACCGCTCTCCATTGAAGCCGTTCGGAATAACGTGCAGAATGCTGGCCTCCACTCCGTAAAGGGTCTGCAGATCCATGGCCTCCCGACGGCTCGTGCAGATGATGGCGTCTGGACGGTGGTGTGTGAAGTACTGACGCTCCATGTGCAGGAGCACGCGGTGGCGCGGCAGCAGCCGACGGACCGACGACGGCACTCGTAGTCCGCGTACCGTTAATGTGCTGCCTGTTGTTAGCCAGGCACGGTGAACGCTCTGCACCCAGTAACAATCGCCGGGCGGGCAATTTGCGCCGAACGAGAGAACGCGGCGCCCTCTATCACTACGCAAGGTCGCCGCCGCGTCCCGCCGAAATCGAAGTGGAGCCAGCGCCTGCGTCTTGGAAGCGGCTGCCACGGGCGCGTAGGTAACCGGTAGTTGGTCATCGTTTTCGAAGGTGCTGCCGACAAAGCGTGTGCTGCATTTGCGCACTGCGTAGCGCAACACCTCGTAGGCGATGCGCTCTACACCACCGCGCGTATGGGCCGCTGGGAACACGACAGTGAGGTCGGGAGTCATGCCTCGGATACGCCAGAAGATTTGTTTGTCGCGAGGCTCATACCGACGATCACGAAAGTGAGCGACACCGTCCCGGCTCCCCAGTAGATGTCGAACATCCCGTGGAGCAGATGCGCGAGAACAACTGCGAGCCCCAAGGTGGCAACGCCGCCGCGACGCCACAGCGCATACATCAGTCCCGACTGGAAGAGCACAAACCCGGCGAGGCCGATGTCTCCGGACTCGGCGAGTTCGTTGTCGACGACGTTGTTCGGCGCCTGCGCCAATGGCCCAAATTCGCCGGTGTTGTAATAGCGGAGGCCCGCCCCGGTGATCGGGGAGCTCCGCCACACGACGGTGCGGGTGTAGGTCTCGACCCTCTGTCTAACGCCGGCGCTATTTGTCTGTGAGTTCAACTTGTCGTTGACCTGTTGGTTCACAGAGTAGCCGGCAAAGCCCAGTACGCCGATTGCGATTGCCACGGCCAAGACCCGCGTTCCGCCTCCGACTCTTGACGTCCGCCCGCTCCTTACCAGCCACGCGACAATGCCAAACGCCAGTGCAAGCATCGCGCCGCGCGATTGGGTAGCGAGAAGCCCCAAGGCGATGATCACCTCGACGGGATGTCTTATCCGCTTTGGGATTTCGTGCAGTTGATTGCCAGCCATCAAGACGAGGAGCGCAATGGACAGCATCGCTCCAGCGAAATTCTTGTGCAGGCCAAGGGGATACGCCGGGTGCAATGCATGGACAAGCGTGAACTCGATCGAGCTGCCCGCAACTATTAGGCAGCCCACCACGAGCAAGCGAAGGGCTAACCGGTGGCGATTCTCGCGCACCAGCCACACACCGACAAGGGTCGCGCCAGTCGTTAACTCAAGTCGGTGGCACCACTCAAGGACTGCCGGTCCACCAGGGTGCGCAATCAATCCTGGGAGTAGCAACGCTAGGTAGAGCGCAGGGCTACGCAGCCCGGTCCGTGCGCGGCGAAGCTCCTGCGTAGAACGCACGGCCGGCAGTGCCAACAAGGCAGCGGTGGCGACAACCACGTCCGACACGCTGACCGAGCCACCGAGACCCAGTCGGCGGAGAACCAGGGTTAATGGAACGGCCGCAACGGCGAGCGCCACTGGCCTCTGCGCAGCCAGGAACAAAGCGACACCCGCCGCTACGGCGACGGCGGTGAGTTTGGGTTGATGCGCGCCTGCGTAACCGAGCGCCAGCGCCAATGCAAGCACAATGCCCACGGCGGCGTGGGACGGTGCAAGGCGCTCGCGAACGCTTGCAGGGGTTGGAAGCATGGTCCCCAGATCATCCCGTACTTGCGCGACCGCAGCTATTAGGGATGCTATACGACATGCCGGGTGACTCCGATGAGATAGCGGTTGTCGTGGTCGCATACGGGGCTGAGGATCTGCTGCGCGAAAGCCTGACGCCGGTTGCTGGCGCATTCGAGACCTATGTCGTGGACAACTCTGCCTCCGAGACCGTCCGCGAAGTCAGTCGGCAGTTTGGGGCCCGGTACCTGCGCCCAGCCCGCAATGTGGGGTTCGCGGCTGGTGTTAACACAGCGCTCACGAAGATCGAACTTCCCAGGGACGTTCTGTTGCTAAATCCGGACGCTCGCATTACTGCCGATCGGGTAAGGCAGCTTCACCGTAAACTCCACGATGGTGGGCCCCGGGTAGCAGCGGTGGCGCCACGGTTGCGCCGCTTCGATGGGTCGATAGAAAGGACGTCCTGGCCGATTCCCTCCCCCATGCTGTCGATAGCTAATGCAGCGGGAATCGCCAAACGCCTCAGGTGGCGCACATTTCTGTCAGGCGCGGTGCTGCTTCTATCGGGCGAGGCACTTGAGGACGTGGGACCGTTCGATGCACGCTTTTTCCTGTACGCCGAAGAGTCCGACTGGCAGCTACGCGCACTGCGGCGCGGCTGGTCCGTGGCAGAGGTCGGAGATGTCGAGGCGCAACATGTCGGCGCGGGTACAAGCTCCGACCCGGAACTGCGAGAACGTTTGTTCCACGCATCCGCGGAAATCTTCGTCCGCAAGTGGTACGGCAGTTGGGGCTGGTCGGTCTTCCGAATCGGGTCGATCTTGACCGCTGCACGACGCGCATTTTGGTCGCGTGGAGGAGACCGCCGTCGCGAACTGCGAACACTGCGCCGGTATTTGACGGGTCCCGCGAGGGCGCTGCCCCCCTGGGCGCGCGCGCTCGGCCCGTGAACGCGCGGCCGCATGTTGTGCACGCGGTCCGATCGGGCTCGTTTGCCGGCGTAGAACGGTACATCTGTGATGTGGCTGGTGAGCTACACCTTCGTGGGTGGGCAGTGACCGTTGTGGGTGGTGATCCGAGCACGATGCGCCAGCACCTCCCTGACGAAGTGCCCTACCTGCGCGGCCAAACGACGTGGAGCGTCGCAGCGCGCCTGTTGACTACCACCCGTCCCAGCCTGTTCCACGCGCACATGACAGCGGCTGAGGTCGCAGCTCTTACTGCGGCTATCCCTCACCGCATCCCGACGGTCGCCACGCGCCACTTCAGCGGTCGCAGGGGCAGCACGACGCTCGGCCGATTCGGCGCGCCGGCGCTTGCCCGGCGGCTCGCGCACGAGATTGCCATCAGCGATTTCGTCCGGCAGTCTGCTGCGCCGAACGCGACAGTGGTTCTCAACGGTGTACCCGCCACCGCCTTGGCGGCGCCAGGCGACAGCGCCACGGTCCTGTGCATGCAGCGACTCGAACCGGAAAAGGACACAGCGACCGCACTTCGAGCGTGGGCGCTCACAGATGCTCGGCGTCACGGGTGGGAGTTGATCGTCGCCGGAAGGGGA
>Ga0070658_10001039_pt1 | contig 23763 bp, 18 predicted proteins | sample KBSC13metaG_FD_64664 | JGI IMG/M metagenome (GOLD analysis project Ga0070658, IMG submission 64664) | Corn rhizosphere microbial communities from Kellogg Biological Station, Michigan, USA - KBS C1-3 metaG | ecosystem: Host-associated > Plants > Roots > Rhizosphere > Soil ...
GCCGAGACGGCCTTCTGGAACTCGGCCTGCATGGCCTCGATCTCGGCCTGCAGATCGGGGCGCATCCCTTCGCCGCCGCCGGCCGCGTCCTTCAGCCCCTTCTCGATGGCCGACGCCGCCTTCTGCGAGGCGAACATCTTGATCAGCACGTAGGCGGCGATGCCGAGCACGATCACCGCCGTGACCACGATGGCGGGCCAGATGGGCAGCACGTTCCGGAACACCAGGACGGCGGCCCAGCTGAGGGCGATGAAGATCCCGCCGAAGATGTACTTCAACACGTCGTCACGTCGTCCTTCCGTTGCCCCTCGGTTGCGCCCCTCACCTGTGCCCTCACTTTGTGAGCCTCACTTGTCGAGCTGTTCGACCCGGTCCTGCAGTTGCCCGACCTGATGATCGATCGAGATGCGCAGGCTGATGAATACGGCGATGGCCACCGCGAACACGCCCAGCGCGATCCACAGGAACGGGTTGCGCTGGCTGGAGCGGACCAGCGGCTCGTCCGGGGCCTCGCCCGCCGGCGACAGGTTGTCGGGAACCTCGATGTGACGGTTCACCTCGGGCCGGATCGAGTCGACGATGCGCAGCAGCTCGATCTCGCCCCCGCGCATGGCGTACTTCCCCTGAAACCCGAGCAGCAGGCACTGGTAGTAGACGCGCAGCACGTCCAGGCGCCGCGTGTCGCGCCGGATCTCCTCCAGCCTGTTGAAGAAGCCGTCACCGGCCAGGTTCTCCTGGAAGAAGTGCAGCTGCAACGGGCGGGACATCCAGTAGCCACGCATCGGCTCGGGCTTGCCCATGGCGATCTCGTCGCACAGGGCGACGATGGCGTACGCCATGTCGTCGGCGTCCCGCTGCGAGATGCCGATGTCACGCGCCTTCTCGCGCATGGCGTCCACGAACCCGATCAGCCGGTTGTGGATCATGTCGGGCGAGCCGATGGGCGCCTCCAGCTCGCGCAGCTGGGTGAGCGCGTTGAAGCACTCGGCCGTCGCCTGGTTGACGGTGTCCATGGCCTAGCTCGCCCGCGGGATGGCCAGCAGCTCCAGCTTCACCCGCTCGGGATCGAACGGGGGAGGCAGGTAGATCGACACCAGCCGGTCCTGCACGATGTGCTTCCAGTAGTCGTTCTGCAGGTTCAGCATGAAGTAGGTGATGCCGCCCTTGACCGGGATCTCCGCGGGCGGCCGGTGCGTCACCTGGATGGGCACCCCGGGCGTGGAAGCCGACCGGATGACCATGGGCAGCTCTTGCCGCGACGCGATCTTGCACAGCCCGGGGAGGCGCTGAGCCAGCTGTGCCTCGGGGATCTCGGACCGCACGGTCAGCACGTAGATGGGCGCCGTCAGCAGGCGGTCGTCGTCCAGCTTGCCCAGGTGCACGCCGTCGATGATGTCCATGGGGACGGTCATGTACGCCTCGCGCACCGTGGTCTGCAGCAGCTGCTTCACGCGCGCGAACAGCTCCTCGAACGTGGCTCGCAGATCCGTGTACTGGTAAAGGGGCAGCTTCGACGGATCGACCTCGGTCGAGAAGGTGGCCAGCTGCCCCGCCACCTGGACCAGCAGCAGGTACAGCTGGTGGGGCGTGATCTCGCCGTTCGACGTGGCGTAGGTCAGCACCGGGATGGCGGCGTTCACGGTGGACAGCTGCAGGAAGCGGGTGATGTCGCCGGAGTTGAACTCGATGTTGGCGCCGTCGCGCATGCGCCGATCGCCCGCCAGCTGGCGCTGCTTCGTCATCATCAGGGACAGCACCTGGCGCACGCCCGCCATCAGGAAGGGCGCGCTGTCGATGCGCATGGTGGGGGGGATGTACGTCTCGTTGATCAGCAGCGCGCCCCGCCCGTCGCGCACGATCTCGGCGATCTTGACGGCGTCGAAGTCCTCGCGCGACTCGTCGCCGAACAGCACCACCGTGTTGCGGTGGGCGAACGCCAGCTGCAGGTCGGCCGAGGTTCCGGTGATGTCGGCCGTGCCGCGGCTGATGGCGCGGTAGCGGGCCCGCGCCGCCGCCGTGCTGGCGTTGCGCTGGCCGCCGGTGGCGGCGCCTTGCTCGGGCATCACGCTGGGCACACCGTCGCGCTCCTTGGGCAGGGCCAGGTAGACGTCGCAGGCCGGCTGGGTGGGGGGGAAGTGCGCGGCGACGGGGCGGGCCGGCGGGCACTCGGGATCGCCGGCCTCGATGCCGACGTAGGTGCCGTCGGGCAGCACGCCCACGAAGCGGGTCACGCGCAGCTGGTCCGCGCCCAGCGCGCCGGCGTCGATCTCGGCCGACACCACGCCCCAGCGATAGGGCGCCAGCGCGGCGACCCGCTCGTCGAGCAGGCGCTCGTGATACAGGTCCTGCTGCTGCATGTGCTGGGGGGAGACCAGCATCCCCTCTGACCAAACGACTCTCTGTGGCGGTTTCATCGCGTCCTCGTCAGCGGAGCTCGATGCGGTTCTCGTCGAGAAACAGCCGCACCGTACCGTCGTTTGCTGCCTGGGTGCCCTTGGCGGGCGGGGGAGTATGGCAATAGTCGGGATCGGGTGAATTCAGGCGCTTGGTGACCTTCCAGGTGGTGCCCGTGGGCTGGCGAAACAGCGCCACCGCCAGCACGTAGCGCGCGTCGGCGTTGCGGACGATCGGCGGCTCCAGCTTGTCCCCTGGATTGATGGTGACCTCCTGCATGGTCACGAAGTCGTCGGCCAGGGTGTCCTTGTCGTGGTCCAGCAGATCGTCGAACGACACGCCCATCATCTTCCCCACACCCTTCAGCTGATAGATGCGCACCACGGTGGCCAGGGCCTCGCCCTTCTCGCCCGGGTTCAGGCGCGCGGAGGCGGTGAGGCTGACGTGCAGCGGCTCGGGCGCACTGCACGCCGAGGGCGGGGGTTTGGCCGCCGCTGCCGGCGCGGACGCCGACGGTGGGGGCGACGAGTGCGAGCACCCGAACGCGGCGACGCCCAGGCTCGCCGCCATCATCGCCACCGTCGCCAGCCTTGCCCATGCCGTGAATCGCGAGCCGTTTGCGCACATGTTTGGCGCGGGGAGCTTGCCAGCAAAAGGACGAACAGCGCAAGCGTGAATGGCGCGTCCACCGAGGGTGCGCGTCGCGGATCATCCGAGGGTCCCGGCGCTCACTCGATGATGGGCGCGCCATTCGACGACACCCCCGTGTCGCCGTGCGCGGCGCCGCCACCGGCGCTCTTGCCCGCGCCATCACGATCGGCCGCGGCGTGCGCCTTGCCGTGACGGTGACGGCCACCGGCCGTCTTCTCACCGTCTGCCTTGGCATCCCCTCTCGTTGCCTCGTGCCTGGGGCGCGGCCGTTCGTGCGCCGGCTCGGCGTTGTCCGCGCCGTGCGGCGCCGTGTCGGGGCCGGCGCTGCCCGTGGCGCTGTTGCTGGCCGTCGCCAGCTCGAGCGCCAGCAGGTGGGGCGGCGGTCGATCGGTGAACCTGATGGTCATGTCGCGGTAGCCCGGCGCGCGCGCCACGATGACGTGCTCGCTGCCGTCGCTGGGCATGCGCTGGTCCAGGGCCCCCGTCCCCGCGCGCTGGCCGTCCAGCTCGATGGTGGCCGCGCGCGGCTCGGTCTCGATCTCGACGCGGAAGGTGGGCCGCTCGGGCGGGGGCGGTGGCGTCACGTGGCGCTGTTCGACGGTGACGTCGCGCGTGGCCAGGCCGCCGGGGTTCGCGCCCAGGAAGCGCATGACGCCGTAAGTGCCGCCGGCCACGGCCACGATCCCCAGCACGATGAACAGAGGCGCCCGCGACGGCCGGCGCAGGTTCGGCACCGAGCCGAACGGGTTCAGCGACTCGCCGGTGGCGTGCCGCATGGTGGACAGGGCGCCCCCCTCCAGCGAGGCTCGCGGTGGCGGGGTCAGCTTGCGCCGCACCGACTGGGCTGACGATTCGGCCAGCAGGATCGTGCCGCCCGGATTACCGAGCGGCGCCGCCATCCCCTCGCTGTCGCCGCCGTGCGGTCCGCCGAAGAACGAGGACCACATCACGCGCGCCTGCGGCCGGGCGAACTCCAGCAGGGCGGCGCCCAGCTGCTTGACCGAGTCGAACCGCGTGGCCGGATCCAGGTTCATGGAGCGGCGGATCAGCGCGTCCATGGCGGGGGGTAGATCGGGCCGGCGTGACAGCGGGGGAGGGTAGTTCCCCTCCGCGATGTCCTTCAGCACCCCGTAAAGATTGTCCCGCTCGAAGGCGCGGCGGCCCGTCACGCACTCGTAGACGATGGTCCCCAGCGCGTACTGATCACTCCTGGCGTCCGCCTGGCGAGCCCCCTGCAGTTGCTCGGGTGGAAGATAGAATGTCGTCCCGAAGGTGGCGCCGGTTCCGGTCAGCACCATCGTGCCCCGGTCGCCGGTCACCTTCGAGATCCCGAAGTCCAGCACCTTGGGCTGGATGCCTCCGAGCGCCGAGCGAGCGAGCAGGATGTTGGCGGGCTTGAGGTCCCGGTGGATGACACCCTGCTCGTGCGCCGTGGCGATGGCGGCCGCGACCGGCAACATGAAGTCGACCGTCTGCTCGATCGACAGCGCACCCTGGCGGCCGATCAGCGCGGACAGATCCTCCCCCTCCAGATACTCCATTACCAGGAAGCTGGTCAGCCCCTCGACGCCGACGTCGGTCACGTCCACCACGTTGGGGTGCCGGATCCGCGACGCCGCCTCGCCCTCGCGCAAGAACCGGATGCGCGCCTCGTCGCTGGCGGCCAGCGACGGAAGCAGCGTCTTGATGGCGACGCGCTTCTTCAGATCGCGATGGACCGCCTCGTAGACGCAGCCCATGCCGCCGCGCCCGATCAGGCGACGGATCTCGTACCGCCCCAGCGTCGTCCCGGGGGGAAGCGTCTCGGCGCTGAACGGATCAGACATCTCAGCCACTTTTGCCACTCACTTTTGTAAGGTTCTCCTTGCCGAAGCCCGGAGTCAAATGTGCGTCCAGGTGGGCGAAATCGTCCAGCCCCTTCTACCCGGCCTGGTGCTCCCCGTCAGCTCTATCGCTCGTCGGTGGAGCCGAGCTCGATCAAGGGAATGTCCTCGCGCCGGCGCGGGCCCAGGCGCATGCCCACGGGGGGGCCGAACAGGGGCTGTCCAATGGGCGACGCCTTCGGCTTGGTCCAGTCCGTCAGGGGCACGCGGGCCAGCTTGCGCGGCTCCAGCCGCGCCTCGCTGATGTCACGGCCGCGCGTGCGGGGGAGCTCGATCTTCGCGGCGCGCGCCGCCAGCTCCAGCAGGAACGTGACCGCGTTGTACGAGTAGATGGTCTGGTTCGCGGGCAGACCGGCCGTGGCCGACAGGTCGTCGGTCCAGAAGACGTAGGGCGCGATGGCCAGGTCGTAGAGACGCCGCCGCTCGGCCACGTCGAGGCCGGCCAGCTCGCGCTGGCTCGCGAAGTCCGCGAACGTGTCGCGGTCGCCCCACTCGTGCCGGTGGCGGATGGCCAGGCGCCGCAGGGCCTGCCGCCGGTCCAGGTTGCCGGCCCGGAAGAACTGGGCCAGCTCGCCGGCCTCGACCTGCTGGTCGCCGTTGCCGTCGGCGGCGCTGACCACGTCGGCCTGGCGCAGGATGGCGCCGTCGGCCGTGTCGTTCACGTAGTGGAACACGCGCCCGAAGTCGCCGCCCAGGCGATCGGTGGTGAAGATCTCGAAGTGGACCTCCGGTCCCTGCTCGGGGCCCCGGCTGACCGTGCCCACGTGTCCCACGGGATCTCCCGCCTCGACCCGTTCGTTCAGCGAGACGACGTCGCCCGCCGCCAGCCGCGCCCGCACGCCGGGATCGCCGTGCGACACCTCCTGCAACCACGGCACACCGTTCGCCTCGGGCGAGCCGACCTGGGGCAGCGTCAGGTGGGCCAGCAGCGAGTAGAACGTGATCGGCTCGCCGTCCACGTCCAGGTCGTGGCGGATCAGCACGAACGAGCGCGACGACGATTGTGCGTCCCCCTCGGCGCGGCGGGCGGCCACGATGTGGCCCCGGGTGGGCGCCACGACGGGCGCGCCGCGGGCGCCCCGCAGGTGCACGCCCGAGTGCCACAGGCGCTCGGCCGCCATGGGGAAGAAGCCGGTGGCGCGCTCCTCGGCGTTGAAGAAGGCGGCCCGGCGGGCCGACAGCAGCTCGGCCTGGGTGCGCGGGATCTCCGTGAAGGTCCGGATCTGCACTGGAAGCTGGAAGCCGTTCAGGGCCCGCAGGATGCGCTTCCAGTCCAGCGCCCCCGGGTCCCACTTCTGCCTCTGCAGATCGACGTGCAGGTGGCCCAGGATCCCCGCGAACGACAGCGGATCCTCGAGCGTGTCCATGATGACCTGGCCATTCGCCTCAGGCACCTGGGGCTTGATGCGGGGAAAGACGCGCAGCAGGGTGCGGGTCAGCGCCACGATCGAGTCGTACTGCTCGGGCCGGAACTCGTACGCCTCGTGGTGCTCGCCGTTGATGACCACGTCGCGGGTGGCCCTGGTCCGGTAGTCCGGGGGCAGCTTGGGCCACTCGCTGCGATCGACGCGGCCGCGGTTGCAGATCTCGACGCCCACCGAGGTCGAGTTCGCCTCCTCGGCGTGATAGGCCCGCTCGACCAGATCCAGGGTCTGGTAGATCGTGCCGTCGGCGTCGATCATGAAGTGCGCCGACAGCCCGCAGCCAGTGCTGCCGCCGGGCCGGGGACGGTTGTGCATCGACTTGAAGCAGGAGCGCGAGTTCACGCAGCCGTCGAAGTGCAAGACGAACTGCGACACCACCTTCTGCAGCTCGTCGAGCGAACGATCGGGCACGTCCTTGCGGATCCCGAAGCGCTTCGAGTCCCCGTCGCAGCAGCCGCCGCTCTGGTCGATGCACCGGGTCTGGTAAGCATCGAAGCCTTGCGGGTCGGACCACAACACCACCGGCCGGCCCACGTCGAAGGGCTGGCCCGCCACGATGATCGAGGTGCCGGGCGACGCGTTCGGCTCGCCCGCCCGGGCGCCGGAGTCCCCCACCGCCCCCAGCGCGAACGCGATCGCTGCCAGCGCGAACGCCATCGCCGGATTGACGGCCAGCCGGGCGCGCAGGCGAGGTGCTGCGGTCATGGGGTGGGGCCGCATGTTAGCCGGCAGCCATCAGCCGAGCGAAGGTTTGACCCCTCCGACGGGCGAAATTAAGATGAGGCGCGCGCAAGGTGCTTGATAAACTGAGAGAACTGTTCGGGGGCGGCAAGCCGTCCAACCCCCCGCACACGGGCCGCGGGCGCCCGGCGGGGCCGCGCAGGCCGGCCAAGCCACGTCCGCTGAGCGCGGACAGCGCCCGGCTGGGCCGCTCGCGACCGCCGGCCGGCACCGGCGGTCCCACCGCGCCCCGCGCCGAGGTGGCGCAGAGCGAGATCCCCTGCCCGAGCTGCGGCGAGCCCATGCTCCCCGGCTGGGGCACGACCTGCGGCAAATGCCGGCCCAACCTGGTGGCGCCGAAGACGATGTTCATGGCGCGGGAGCAGGTGGCGTTGCCCGCTCACGCCGGCGGCGGCATGACCCTGGGGTGGCTGGTGGTGATTCGCTCCAGCGACAAGCGCCAGCTCGCCGGGCTGATCGAGCTGGACCAGAACCGCGTGGTGCTGACGCGCGCCGATGCGGCGCCCACCGGCGCGGCGCGGGTGGTGGGCTTCGACGACGGCTACATGTCGAGCGCCCACGCCGTCATCGGGCGGCCCGCCACCGGCAACCGCAACGACGCCTTCACCATCCGCGATCGTGAAGGCCAGCCCTCCGCGAACGGCACCTTCGTCAACTCGCAGAAGCTGGGGCAGGGCGAGGTGGTTCGTCTGGGCGACGGGGACGTCATCAAGGTCGGGGGGACCGAGTTACTCTTCAAGTCGCTTTGGCTTCCACCGGTCGCTGCCCGCCCGCAATGACCCGCCCGCGGTCGTACGTCCGGATGTGGTCCAGCGCGCTGGCGCTGGCGTTCGCGCTGGGCGCGGGCGCGGCGCACGCGGGGCCGGCCGTGATCTCGACGCGCCCGTTCCCGGACGCCGAGACAGGGGACCTGACGTTCTTCGTGGGCGGCATCAGCGAGAGCGGGCGCTCGCTGAAGGCGCAGCGGCTGGACATGATCGTCGACGGCGAGCGCGCGGCCCTGGCGCCGGTCACGCAGTCGCTGTCCGACTGGGCCACCATCTCGGCCGAGGCGAGCCAGACCTGGCACCCGCCGCTGACGGTGGGGCTGGTCTATCTGTGGGTGCAGGGCGTGCCCACCGGCGTCCTGGACGGCATCCAGGGGTTCTTCCGCCAGGTGCCACCCCGGACCACGCTGTACCCGACGATCTACGGGCGCATGCGGCAGGACCGGGCGCGGCTGACCGCGTCCGAGGTCAGCCGGCTGGCCGAAGAGGTTCCGTACCTGGAAGGCTACCGGCCCAACCTGATCGAGGCGGTGCGGCTGGATCTGCAGGAGCTGATCACCGACAGCGCGCGCCTGAAGGTGTTGCTGCTGGTCACCGACGGTCGTGACTTCGCCGATCCGAAGGGGGAGGGGCCGGGAGACTTCGCGGCGCTGGGGCGTGAGATCCGCAAGGCGGGCGTCACGCTGCTGATCGTGGGCTGGCAGCCGGAGGCCGACGCCGGACAGGCGGCCGCGAACCTGCGCGATCTGCAGGAGTCGGCGGGCGGCTTTCTGCGCGTGCTCGACCAGAAGCAGGATCTCGACAACGCGCTCGAATCGCTGGGTCAGGCGGTGGCCGACCTGCAGCGCGTCCACTTCACCCCCCCTTGGACCTGGCGGACGCTGGGGGGCGCCCATCACCTGTCCATCCGCATGAGCACCGGGGACGGGCAGCAGCTGACGGCGGACATGGGCGCCGTCAGCGTCGGCGCCGAGCGGCCCTGGTGGATCCTGCTGGTCCTGGGCGGGGTGGCGGTGGCGGCCCTGATCGTCATCCTGCTGCTACGCCGCCCCCGGGCCGCCGCTGCGCCGGAAGAGCCCGAGTTCGACGAGGAAGCGTTGATGGAGGCGCACGATCTGATCCGGCGCGGGGCCTCGCCCAAGCGCGCCGTCGAGGAGCTGTTGCGCGATCATCCCGAATCGGTGCGCGCGTTGATCGACGTGCCGCCTTCCGTCTTCACCGATCCCCGCTACCCCTACTTCCGCACGCGGCTGGGCAAGCTGCGGCTGCAGGAGATCTCCGAGCTGGTGGCGAAGCGATCCGCCGATCACGCGGCGCTGGGGGACCTGCTGGCCCAGGTGCTGGCCGACGCCATCGCCGGCAACGTACCGCCCGCGAAGGCGGCCGAGAGCATCAGCGGCCGCGTGGGCGCCGACGAGTGCGCCGCCTTCGTGGCGCTGGACTTCGATCAGCTGGCGGACGCCATGAACGGCGCCTCGCGCGACTACGGGATCCTGGGCACGCCGCGGGCGCGCGGCGCCGCCGTCGACATCCAGGACGCCTTGCGCTCCGGCAGCGGCTCGCGCGGCATCGCCGTGGGGTGGTTGGTCAGGACGGGCGGCCCCGGCCCGCGCGGCGAGACGCTGCGCCTGGGAGGCGAAGGCTCGACGCTGGTCGGCCAGGCGCCCGAGTGCGCCATCCGCATCCTGGGCGATCACGGCGTCGCCGCCGAGCACGCAGAGATAGTCCTGGCGCGCGGCGAGTTCACCATCCTGGCCCGCGAGGGCGCCGTCACCGTCGAGGGCACGCGCATCAACGATCGCCACACGCTGTCGGACGGCGAGACGATCGGCATCGGCAACGGTCTGTTCGTCTTCAAGTCAGCCAGCGCCGGTAACCTGTCGCGGCTGCTCACCGGACCCCAACCCCGCAACGCCGTCACCCGTCGTTGAAGTCTCCGTCGTCGTGGTCGGGCGGCGGCGGACGTTGCCCGCGCCGTCGCTGACCCTTCCGCGGTCGTCCTGGTCGCCGGGCGCCGTCGCCACTGGCCCGAAGCTCGGTCACTCGCTGGGCGCGCGCTCTTGCTGCTTCAGCCAGCGCGCCAGCAGCGACGGGCCGTCGGTCACCAGGCGGCCGTTCTTCACCGTGATGGTCCGTTCCAGCTGCGTCCGCGCGATGTACGATTCTCCGCTGGCGTCCCTGTCCTTGGCGGAGCGCCCGTGCCCCCCGCGCGAGATGGCCAGCTGCTCGCGCACCTGCATCACGCCCTGGCCGAAGTTGGTGGCGGCCTCGAGCTCGAACGTTGCGCCGTGACCCTTGCCGGTCTCGCCGTGCGTCCGCACGGGGAACAGGGTGCTGCCCTGACACACGCCCTGCGCGTCGACCAGCGGCGCCGACAGGAACCACTGCCCGACCAGCGGCACGACGCGCACCGCGCGCTCGCACGTCTCGGCGGCGTTCGGCGAGGCGCATCGCTCCCCGTCCGCCACCAGCACCTGCTGGCCGCTGACCGTCTCGAGGCGTAGCGACACGTGCTCGCGGTAGGCGCGCAGCACGCCCAGCGCCCGGACCGCCAGCCCGTGCGGCTCGATGCTGGCCAGGGCGACCGGCCCCTGGCCCTGGCCGTCGGACAGGTGCTCGGTGATCACCCACACCAACCGCCGGTCGTCGCCCAGCGGCGTCACCACCAGGTCGTCGGGGCCCAGCTCGGTGGGCACCAGGTCGGGGAGGGGCTCGCCACCGCAACCGTCGACGCCCATCTTCACTGGCCGTCCGCTGCAGTCGTTCAGCGGCCGGGCGAGCTCGCCGACCGAGCGGTAGGCGTGCAGCATCAACACGAACCAGTTCTGGGCAGGGTAGACGCGCTCCCGCGGCGGCTTGTCGAAGCCGGCCGAGGTCTCGACCGCGCACAAGGGGGGAACGGGCGGCGCCTTCGGGGCCGGCTTGGCCGGCGGCGGCGCCGTCGGGTGGGAGCAGGCCGGGGCGGCCAGCGCCAGCGCGACCGCGACGGCCGTCGCGGCCCAGCGCGAAGACACCCGCCGCGACCCGGGAACGGAGGGGTGCACTAGGAATCCTGCTTGGGCGGCTTGCCGTCGCCGCCCACCGTCACGCTGGCATAGGCGCGGGCGAACTCGTTGCCGAAGACGGCCGCATGCAAGACGTTGTCGTCGGTGATCATCTGTTCGAAGCGCTCCAGATAGGCTTTCCATTGTCCCTTCGCCTTGGCGCCGCCGAACAGGCGGCTGGCGGCGTCGAGATCGTTCGCTTGCGGGCTCAACGTCTCCACCACGGCGCGTACCCCCTCGGTCACACCCTGCATCATGGCGATGTGATGGATGCCGAAGTCGGCGAAGATCGCGATCAGGTCGCGCGCCACGACGCCAGGATCCAGGTCCGGCTGCATCAGGTACCTCAGCAGCTCGTCGCGGTTCGCCGCCCGGTGCAGCGGCGTGGAACCGGCGATGGTGCGCACGCCCACCTCGCGACCGAACTGCTCGTAGCCCTTGCGCAGACCGATGAACGACTCGGCGAAGGCCTCGAGCAGCTTCATCGCGCGGATGTTTGCCTGCGCCTTCGCCTCCTGCCCCTTCGCGTCCGCCCGCGCGTCAGCGTCGGCAGGCTCGACACGCTTCGCCGCCGCTTCCCGGAAGGTGTCGCCGGCCGAGGGGAGGGGGCCCGTTCCGCCGCTCAGCGGACCGGTGCGGTCGCCGGGCGCGCCGCCGCCGACGTTCATGGGCCGCTCGCGCGACTTGGCCTCGATGGCGGCCAGGCTGGGCGCTGATTGTCCCCAGGCCAGCGTCTGGAACAGGCCGCTGCCCTTCGGCTGGCGAGGGGCCGTCTCGGGCGCCGGCGTCTCGGACAGCGGCGGCACGATCGACAGCTCCAGCAGCCCCAGCCGCAGCCGCGAGCTGGCCGTCAGCTCGCAGGGAACGTTCTTCGCCAGGCGCTTGCCGTCCAGCTCGGTGCCGTTCGTCGAGCCCAGATCGAAGTAAGCGACGCTGCGCTCGTCGAAGCGGATGGTGCCGTGCCACTCGGACACGAACGGATCCTCGAGCGAGATGTCGTTCAACTGGTTGCGCCCGATGCGAATGGGCGACTTCGTGAACGTGAGGTTCCGGCTGATGCCACCTTGCGGGGCTTTGATTCTGACCTCGAGGATCATCACGTGGGCTCGCGAGCTTCGACGGATCCGCGGGGATCCTTTCCAGCGTACGGCCGGGGATGATAACCGATTCCATCGTGGGGGCACGAAACGACGAGAAACGCGAGAGCCCGTCCCGATCGGGTCTCCGGAAGGGGTGCCGGACGCGCTCGAAGCGCGCCTTTTTGGTCGCTACCGGCCGCTTCGGAAGCGGGGTCGCGGACGCTTCCGTCCGACGGAGATCTATTTACACAACTTCGCTCAACTGGAATTGACAAGTGGTCGCCAATGCGAGGTAATAGCGAGCCGTAACGTCGCGCTGCCATGAACACGACTGAGCTCGAAGCACTGCTTGCACCGGTGAATCCCGAAGCCCCTTGCGGGGTGGATCTGGAGGGTGGCGACAAGTACGACCCCGCCTACCTGGATCTCGATCGCATCACCCAGGTGAAGCCCGAGCAACAGATCGGGTCGACGATCATTCCCGCCGAAGAGCCGGACTGGAAGGCGGTGCGCAAGAAGGCGAGCGAGCTGCTGGCGCGCAGCAAGGATCTGCGGGTGGCCTGCCACCTGACGAACGCGCTGCTGCGCACCGACGGGTGGTCGGGCTTCGCGCTGGGCCTGGGCGTGCTGCGCGGCTTTGTCGAGCGCTACTGGCTGGGGCTGTTCCCGTCCCTGGATCCCGACGACGGCGATCCGCAGGTGCGCATCACCAGCGTCCTCAGCATCGGAGATGGCGGCACGCTGGCCACCGTGCGCACCATGCCGCTCATCGCCTCGCGGACGGTGGGCAAGTTCTCGATCAAGGACCTGGAGATCGCGGCGGGGGACGCGCCGCCCGACAAGGACGCCAAGGAGGGCACCGTCCCCACCACCGCTTCCCTGGACGGCATGGTGATGAACTGCGACCTGCCGCTGCTGGCCGATGCGACGGCCGCGCTGAGAGAGTGCGTGGAGATGCTGGCGGGGCTGGAGGAGGGGTTCGCAGCGCAGGTCGAGACCTCGCGCACGCCTAACTTCAACAAGCTGGCCGCGCTGCTGAACAAGGGCCATTCGTTCCTGGCGACCAAGCTGGCGATGCGCGCGCCGGCCCCGGCCGCCGCGGCGGCGCCGGCCACAGAAGGGGGGGCGCAGGTGAGCGAGCAACCAAGAACCAGCGGCGCGTCGTGGAGCGGCGGCATTTCTTCGCGTGACGACGTGCTGCGGGCGATCGACGGCATCACCGCCTACTACGCCAAGCACGAACCGGCCAGCCCCATCCCGATGTTGCTGGGGCGTTGCCGGAGGCTGGTCACAATGGATTTTATTGATATCGTGCGGGAGTTGGTCCCGGAAGCCATGGCCCAGATCGAGGCACTTCAGGGACATCCGAAGTAGCGGCATTGAGTCCCTTTTGTTGAGGAGGCACGTGGTCACATGAGCAGCAGCAGCCAAAAATTCATTGCGCGCAACCGGGCCCCCCGCGTCCAGATCGAGTACGACGTCGAGTTGTACGGCGCCCAGAAGAAGATCCAGCTCCCCTTCGTGATGGGCGTGATGTCCGATCTGTCGGGTAACCCGGTCGAGCCGCTGCCGGCGGTCGGGGACCGTAAGTTCCTGGAGATCTCGGTCGACAACTTCGACGATCGGCTGAAGGCGATGAAGCCCCGCGTGGCTTTCCAGGTGCCGAACACGCTGACGGGTGACGGCAAGATGAACGTGGAGCTGACGTTCGAGAGCATGGACGACTTCTCACCCGCCGCGGTGGCGCGGAAGGTGGGCGCGCTGAACGAGCTGATGGAGGCCCGCCAGCAGTTGACCAACCTGGTCACGTACATGGACGGCAAGTCGGGCGCCGAGCAGCTGATCGGTCAGGTGCTGAAGGATCCCACGTTGTTGAAGACGCTGGCGTCGGCCCCCAAGCCGGCGGACGGCTCGGAAGGGGAGAAGAAGTAATCATGGCCGCAGAAGCCGAGAAGCAGACAGAAGGAGCGGCGGGCGCGACCGTCGAGAGCGGCGACTTCGCGTCGCTGCTACAGAAGCAGTTCAAGCCGCAGACCGAGCGGGCGCGCGGCGAGGTCGAGTCGGCGGTCAAGACGCTGGCCCAGCACGCGCTGGAGAAGACGGCGCTCATCGGTTCGGACGTCGTCGAGTCGATCAACGCGATGATCGCCGAGATCGACCGGAAGATGAGCGAGCAGGTGAACGTCATCCTGCACCATCCCGACTATCAGCAGCTGGAGGCGGCCTGGCGCGGGCTGCACCACCTGGTCAACAACACCGAGACCGACGAGATGTTGAAGATCCGGGTGATGAACATCTCGAAGAAGGATCTCCACAAGACGCTGCGCAAGTTCAAGGGCGCGGCCTGGGATCAGAGCCCCATCTTCAAGAAGCTGTACGAGGAAGAGTTCGGCCAGCTGGGCGGCGAGCCGTACGGCTGTCTGGTGGGCGACTACTACTTCGATCACAGCGCCCCCGACGTGGAGGCGCTGGGCGAGATGGCGAAGATCTCGGCGGCCATCCACGCGCCGTTCATCTCCGGCACCGCCTCCTCGCTGTTCCAGATGGAGTCGTGGAGCGAGCTGTCGAACCCGCGCGACCTGACCAAGATCTTCACCACGCCCGAGTACGCCGGCTGGCGCTCGCTGCGCGAGTCCGAGGACGCCCGCTACGTCGGGTTGACCATGCCGCGCTTCCTGGCGCGTTCACCCTACGGCGCCAAGAGCAACCCGGTGGAGGAGTTCAACTTCGAGGAGGACACCTCGGGCGCGGACACCGCCAAGTACACCTGGGCGAACGCCGCCTACGCCATGGCCGTCAACATCAACCGCTCGTTCAAGCTGTACGGCTGGTGCTCGCGAATCCGCGGCATCGAGTCGGGCGGCTCGGTGGAAGGTCTGCCCACGCACGCCTTCCCCACGGACGACGGTGGCGTCGACATGAAGTGCCCCACGGAGATCGCCATCAGCGATCGCCGCGAGGCGGAGCTGGCGAAGAACGGCTTCATGCCGTTGATTCACAAGAAGAACTCGGACTTCGCGGCCTTCATCGGCGCGCAGTCCCTGCAGAAGCCCGGCGTCTACGACGATCCGGACGCCACGGCGAACGCGAACCTGGCGGCGCGCCTGCCTTACCTGTTCGCGACCTGCCGCTTCGCGCACTATCTGAAGTGCATCGTGCGCGACAAGATCGGATCGTTCAAAGAGCGCGACGACATGCAGGATTGGTTGCAGCGCTGGATCCGCCAGTACGTCGACGGCGATCCCAAGCATTCCAGCGAGGACGACAAGGCGCGCAAGCCCCTGGCGGACGCCGAGGTGGTGGTGGAGGAGGTCGAGGGTAACCCCGGCTACTACACGTCGAAGTTCTTCCTGCGTCCGCATTATCAGCTCGAAGGTTTGACCGTTTCGTTGCGTCTGACGTCGAAATTGCCCTCGGCAAAGGCGAGCTGACCCGAAATCAGGCAACTGATTGCGGGCCACGACGATAGACACGGGAGCGGGTTGGAGATGTTGGTTAGGGTGACGTTCAAACGCACATAAAAGGAGACCGGCCATGGCGATGGATATGTTTTTGAAGATCGACGACCTCAAGGGAGACAGCATCGACGAGACGCATCCCAATGAGATCCAGGTTCTGTCGTGGAGCTGGGGCATGTCCCAGTCGGGGACGACCCACTCCGCGACGGGTGGCGGCGCTGGGAAGGTGAACGTGCAGGACCTGTCGTTCATGAAGAACATCGACACCACCACCACGAACCTGATCAAGGCTTGCTGCAACGGCACGCACTTCAAGCAGGCGCTGCTGACGGTTCGTAAGGCCGGCGGCAAGTCGGCGGTCGAGTACCTGAAGATCACGATGAAGGATCTGATCATCTCGAACGTGTCGACGGGCGGTTCGGGCGGTGGCGATCTGATCACCGAGAGCGTCACGCTCAACTTCGGCAAGGTCAGCCTCGACTACACCCCCCAGGACAAGACGGGCGCTCCTGGCTCGGCGATGACGGCCTCCTGGAACATCCCGACCAACTCGGACAAGGTCTGATCCACCGCCATCGCCCCCTTCATCGGGCCTGGTCTCAGGCGCGATGAGGGGGGCGACGTGCGCCTTTCTTCTTTTGAACGCGCGACAGGGGGAGCCACGCGATGACGTCGGCTGAAGAGAACGTAAAGGCCGGGCGCCTGGATGAGGCCCTGTCCGATCTGCAGGCCCAGGTCCGGAAGAATCCGGCTGACGCGCGCCTGCGTGTGTTCCTGTTCCAGTTGCTGGTGGTGCGGGGCGAGTGGGACCGCGCCTTGACCCAGTTGAAGGTGGCGTCCGACATGGATGCCAGCACCGTGGCCATGTTGAAGACCTACCAGGAGGCGCTGCGCTGCGAGGTGCTGCGCGCCGAGGTCTTCGCCGGGCGCCGGACCCCCTTGCTGTTCGGCAAGCCGGCCGAGTGGATGGCCCTGCTGGTCGAGGCGCTGCGCCTGACCGCCACGGAGAAGTACGAAGAGGCACGGTCGCTGCGCGAGCGCGCCTTCGAGAGCGCCCCGGCCATGGCCGGGAAGATCGACGATCAACCGTTCGCCTGGATCGCGGACGCCGACTCGCGGCTGGGACCGCTGATGGAGGCGATCGTCAACGGCCGGTACTACTGGATTCCGTTCTCGCGGGTGAAAGAGGTCCGCATCGAGAAGCCGCAGGACCTGCGCGACATCGCCTGGATGCCGGCCAGCCTGTCGCTGGCGAACGGCGGAGACGTCGTGGCCTTCATCCCCACGCGCTATCCGGGCTCCGAGAAGGCGAACGATCCGCGGTTGGTGATGGCGCGCAGCACCGAGTGGCTCGAGCGTCCGGGCGAGACGTTCCTGGGGCTGGGGCAGCGCCTGTGGACCACGGAGCAGGGGGAGCATGCCCTGATGGACGTGCGGGTGGTGCAGATCGACAACCCCGAGACGGACGCCGACGCCACACCGGACATGCAGCCCGGGCCTGCCGAGGGCCAAGGAAACTGACGCCCTGACGTGCACGTGATCGATGGCGGAGCTCACGAAGAAGGAACGTCTCCAACCGTCCCTGCTCGACCGGCTGACGGATGACGATCCCGAGGCACGCCAGGAGTCCCGCGATAGGCGCGTGCTGTCCCCGGCGCGCCTGCGCGAGTGCGTGCGTCGCGATCTGACGTGGCTGTTCAACACCTCCAACCTGGCCACCGTGTTGAACCTGGACGACCTCCCCGAGGTGGCGCGCTCGACCGTGAACTTCGGTATGCCGGATCTGGCGGGACGGACCGCGTCCAGCGTCAACATCCCCGCCCTGGAGCAGATCCTGCGCCGGGTGATCTGGGACTTCGAGCCGCGCTTGATCAAGAACTCGGTCAGGGTGCGGGTCGTGGCCGACGACGATAAGATGAACCACAACGCGATGGCGTTCGACATCGAGGCCGAGCTGTGGGCGCAACCGTTGCCGCTGCGGTTGTTCTTTCGCACCGACATCGATCTGGAGACCGGGGCGGTCAACGTCATCGACGCCGGCGGGCAGGGGTTCTGATGGATCCGCGCCTGCTGCAGTACTACAACCGCGAGCTGCAGTACGTCCGGGAGCTGGGCGGGGAGTTCGCCAAGGAGTACCCCAAGATCGCGGGGCGCCTGGGCCTGGAGACCTTCGAGTGCGCCGATCCCTACGTGGAGCGGTTGCTGGAGGGCTTCGCCTTTCTGGCGGCCCGGGTGCACCTGAAGATCGACGCCGAGTTTCCCCGTTTCACGCAGCACCTGCTGGAGATCGTTTACCCCCATTACCTGGCGCCGACGCCGTCGATGGCGGTGGTGCAGATGCGGCCCAACCTGTCGGAAGGGGCCTTGTCGGCCGGCTACAAGGTTCCGCGTGGGACGGCCCTGCGCAGCGTCCTGGGCCGCGGCGATCAGACGGCCTGCGAGTACCGCACCGGGCAGGACGTGACCCTGTGGCCCATCGAGCTGGAGCACGCCGAGTACACCGGCTACGTGGGCGACCTGACCGAGCTGAACCTGCCGGCGCGCCCGCGAGGTTCGCTGCGGCTGAAGCTGAAGACCACCGCTGGCCTGAAGTTCTCCGAGCTGGCGCTGGACGAGCTGACCCTGTTCCTGCGGGGCAGCGACGATCAGCCCACCCGCATCTACGAGCAGTTGATGGCCCATGCCGTGGCCGTGGTGGCGCGCCCGCCAGGCCGGCCGGCGCCCTGGCAGCACGTCATCACCGAGGGGGCCGTTTCGCCGGTCGGGCTGGAGGACGAGGAGGCGTTGCTGCCTTACGGGCCGCGCTCGTTTCAGGGCTACCGGCTGCTGCACGAGTACTTCGCCTTCCCAGCGCGGTTTCTGTCGATCAAGCTGGCGGGGCTGGCGCCGGCGGTGCGGCGTTGCGCGGGGAACGAGCTGGAGCTGGTCATCGTCTCGGACCTTCACGATCGCGCGCTCGACGGCGTGGTGGGCGCGGCGAACCTGTCGCTGTTCTGCACGCCCGCCATCAACCTGTTTCCGCGCCGGGCCGATCGCATCCACCTGACCGAGTCGGTCCCCGAGTATCACGTGGTGCCGGATCGCACGCGTCCCATGGACTTCGAGGTCTACTCGCTGAAGGAGGTGGTCGGTTACGGGGCGAACGCCGAGGCGGAGCAGCGCTTCCGGCCATTCTTCGCGCGCAACAACCAGACCGCGATCGACGAGGTCCAGGCGTACTACACGATCCAGCGCCAGCCGCGCGTGCTGTCGACCAAGCAGACGCAACGCGGGACGCGGTCCAGCTACGTGGGCAGCGAGGTGTTCGTGTCGCTGGTGGATCCGAACGAGGGGCCCTACCGGTCGAATCTGCGCCAGCTCGCGCTGGAGACGATGTGCACCAACCGGGATCTGCCGCTCCACCTGGCGCTGGGGCAGGGCCGCACCGACTTCACCATCGAATCGGGCGCGCCCATCGAGTCGGTACGCTGCCTGGCCGGTCCGACGCCGCCGCGCGCCTCGCACGCGCATGGCGACACCACCTGGCGCCTCATCAGTCACCTGTCGCTGAACTACCTGTCGCTGGCCGACGGCGCCACGAACGCCGACAAGGGGTCGGGCCTGCGCGAGCTGCTGTCGCTGTACGCCGACCTGTCGGATCCCACCCACCGCAAGCAGATCGACGGCATCCGATCCACGGCCTGCGCCGGCATCACCCGGGCGCTGCCCGTCCCTGGACCGACCACCTTCGGCCGCGGCCTGGAGGTGGAGGTCACCTGCGACGAGACCGCCTTCGAGGGCAGCGGCGCCTTCCTGCTGGGCGCCGTGTTGCAAAGGTTCTTCACCAAGTACGTCTCGATCAACTCCTTCACCGAGACCGTGCTGCGCACCGTGCAGCGCGGTGAGATCATGCGATGGCCAGCGAAACTCGGACTTCGCCATACGCTGTAGACGGGCCGGACGAGGCCCCGGGCCTCGCCGCCGACGACGAGGAGGCCGAGGGCGCCGAGGGGCTATCGGCGCGGCCGGCCCGGACCGCCCAGGGGGCTCCGCTGGCGCCGGAGCGCGCGGCCGCCATGCAGTTGCTGATCGATCTGCTGGCCCGGGCGCCGGAGCAGTTCGACTTCTTCCAGGTGATGCGCCGCCTGGAGAACCTGTACTGCGATAGCCCGGAGCGGCCCCGCTTTGGCCAGGCGATGCGGCCCATCGACGAGCCCATCCGCCTGGGCCAGGATCCGTCGCTGTCGTTCGCGCCGCGCACCCTGAACGGGGTGCTGCCGTCGAAGACGGGCGCGCCGCCCCGGCTGACCCAGAGCTTCTTCGGCTTGCTGGGCCCGAATGGGCCCCTGCCGCTGCACCTGACCGAGTACGCCCGGGATCGCCAGCGCGGCACGCCCAGCGATCCGACGATGGTCCACTTCCTGGACGTCTTTCACCATCGGCTGTTGATGTTCTTCTACCGGGCGTGGGCGGCCGCCGAGCCGACCGTCAGCCACGATCGTCCCGAGACGGATCGCTTCCTGTCGTACGTGGGCTCGATGATCGGCATCGCGCTGCCGGCGCTGCGCAACAAGGACGAGTTCCCGGACGCCGCCAAGCTGTACTACGCCGGACGCTTCGGCGCGCAGACGCGGAACGCGGAGGGGCTGGGCGCGGTCATCGGCGACTTCTTCCAGATGCCGGCCCGCATCGAGTGCTTCGTGGGTGACTGGCTGGACCTGCCCGTCGACTGCCGCTGGAAGCTGGGCAAGCCGGGCGCCTTCGGCATCCTGGGCGTCTCCTCCACGCTGGGGGCGCACGCCTGGAGCCGCCAGCAGAAGTTCCGGGTGGTGCTGGGGCCGCTGGACAGCAACCAGTTCCAGACCATGCTGCCGGGGGGCGACAGCCTGAAGCGGTTGCGCGATCTGGTGCGCAATTACATCGGCCACGAGCTGCGCTGGGACGTGCTGTTGCACCTGGCCGAGCGCATCGACGAGCCGTGGACGTTCGGGCGCTCGCACCTGGGCTGGACGTCCTGGCTGGGGCGACCCGGGCCTGGGCGCTCGCGGCGCGAGGACTTGATTCTGGATCCAGAGATGCTGTTGCAATAGCGGTCCCACCCGCTCCAGGGTGGTCGAACTTCACAGTCAGACGGGGGAAACGACATGTCGGAAATCAGTCGGGTGGCACTGTTCGGGAAGCTCAACAGCCTTGGCTACAAGGCCATCGAGAGCGCGACCGTCTTCTGCAAGCTGCGGGGCAACCCGTACGTCGAGCTGGTGCACTGGTTCCACCAGATCCTGCAGAACCCCGACTCTGATCTGCATCGCATCGTGCGGGAATTCCAGCTCGAGCCGGCGCGGCTGGCCAAGGACATGACCGAGGCGCTCGATCGTCTTCCCCGCGGGGCCAGCTCGATCTCGGACCTGTCGCAGCACGTGGAGGACGCGGTCGAGCGGGGGTGGGTCTACGGCAGCCTGATGTTCAACGACAAGCAGGTGCGCACCGGCCACCTGATCATCGGCATCCTGAAGACGCCCGGCCTGCGCAACGCGCTGCCGGCGATGTCGCGGGAGTGGGAGAAGGTCAAGATCGAGCGCCTGGTCGAGGGCTTCGACTCGATCGTCGGCCCCTCGCCCGAGAGCGCGCAGTCCGCCTCTGCCTCGGCGGGCGCCCCCGGCGAATCGAGCGGCGCGCTGCCCCCGGCCGAGATGGGCAAGCAGGAGGGTCTGAAGCGGTTCTCCGTCGACCTGACCGAGAAGGCGCGCAACGGCGAGATCGATCCCATCTCGGGTCGCGACGAGGAGATCCGGCAGATCGTCGACATCCTGATGCGGCGCCGGCAGAACAACCCCATCCTGACCGGTGAGGCGGGCGTGGGGAAGACGGCGGTCGTGGAAGGCTTCGCGCTGCGCATCGCCTCCGGTGACGTGCCGCCGCCGCTGAAGGACGTGACCCTGCGCGCCCTGGACGTGGGCCTGCTGCAGGCGGGCGCCAGCATGAAGGGGGAGTTCGAGAACCGGCTGCGCCAGGTCATCGACGAGGTGCAGTCGTCGCCGAAGCCCATCATCCTGTTCATCGACGAGGCGCACACGCTGGTGGGCGCGGGGGGCGCGGCCGGGACGGGGGACGCCGCGAACCTGCTGAAGCCTGCGCTGGCGCGCGGCAAGCTGCGCACCATCGCCGCCACCACCTGGGCCGAGTACAAGAAGCACATCGAGAAGGACCCGGCGCTGACCCGGCGGTTCCAGGTAGTGCAGGTGCCCGAGCCGACCGAGGCGAAGGCGCTGCTGATGATGCGGGGCATGGCCTCGACGCTGGAGGCCCATCACCGCGTGCAGATCCTGGACGCGGCGCTGGAGGCCTCGGTCAAGCTGTCGCACCGCTACATCCCGGCCCGGCAGTTGCCGGACAAGTCGGTCAGCCTGCTGGACACCGCCTGCGCGCGCGTCGCCATCAGCCAGCACGCCGTCCCGGCCGAGGTCGAGGACAGCCGCAGCCGCATCCGCGCGCTGGAGATCGAGCTGGGCATCATCGACCGCGAGGCGGCGGCGGGCTGGGACACGGTCGAGCGCAAGACGAACGCCGAGGCCAAGCTGGAGGCGGAGAAGAACCGGCTGGGCGGGCTGGAGGCGCGCTGGACGCAGGAGAAGACGCTGGTCGATCAGATCCTGGCCATCCGCAAGAAGCTGCGCGGCCACAGCGAACCGGTCGAAGGCACCGCCAGCAAGCTGGAGAAGAAGACCGACGCCGTCGCCCTGAAGTCGGCCGGTCCGGCGCCGGCCGCGGACAAGGCCGCCGTTCCGCCCGCCACCGCCGCCGAGCGACCGGCGCTGCTGGCCGAGCTGAACAAGCTGCAGGCCGAGCTGGAGAAGCTGCAGGGCCACAATCCCCTGATCCTGCCCACCGTGGACGAGCAGGCGGTGGCCGCGGTGGTCGGCGACTGGACCGGCATCCCCGTGGGCCGCATGGTGAAGAACGAGATCGAGACGGTGCTGAAGCTGGCCAAGACCCTGGGCCAGCGGGTCATCGGGCAGGACCACGCGCTGGAGATGATCACCCGCCGCATCCAGACCTCGCGCGCCGGCCTGGAGAACCCCAACAAGCCGATCGGCGTGTTCATGCTGGCGGGGCCGTCGGGCGTGGGCAAGACCGAGACCGCGCTGACGCTGGCCGAGTCGCTGTACGGCGGTGAGCAGAACCTGATCACCATCAACATGAGCGAGTTCCAGGAGGCGCACACCGTGTCGACCCTGAAGGGGGCGCCTCCCGGCTACGTCGGGTACGGCGAGGGCGGCGTGCTGACCGAGGCGGTGCGGCGCAAGCCTTACAGCGTGGTGTTGCTGGACGAGGTGGAGAAGGCGCACCCGGACGTGCACGAGATCTTCTTCCAGGTGTTCGACAAGGGGATCATGGAGGACGGCGAGGGGCGGCTGATCGACTTCAAGAACACGCTGATCCTGCTGACGTCCAACGTGGGCAGCGAGCTGATCATGAACATGTGCAAGGACCCCGAGCTGCTGCCCGACGCGGAAGGGATCGCCAAGGCGCTGCGCGAGCCTTTGTTGAAGACGTTCCCGGCGGCGCTGCTGGGGCGCATCGTCACCATCCCCTACTACCCGCTGAGCGACGAGATGGTGGGCAACATCGCCCGCTTGCAGCTGGGCCGCATCGCCAAGCGGATCGCGGAGAACCACCGCATCCCGTTCACCTACGACGACGCCGTGGTGAAGCTGATCGCCAGCCGGTGCACCGAGCTGGAGAGCGGCGGCCGCATGATCGACGCCATCCTGACCAACACGCTGCTGCCGCGGATCAGCGAGGAGCTGCTGACCCGCACCATGGAGGGCAGGCCGGCCACGCGCATCGCCGTCACCGCGCCTAGCGGCGATTTCCAGTACGCCTTCGAGTAGGCCGTCGTGACGGACGTGGCCGAGGGCGAGCAGGGCGGGGCGGGCGAGGCGGCATCGGGGACGCTGTCGCTGGCGGATGTCATGAACATGGCCCTGCAGCTTCAGAAGCAGGGGATGCTGGACGCGGCGGACGAGCTTTACGGGCGGGTGCTGGAGGCCTTCCCCGATCACGTCGACGCCCTGCATTTCCTGGGCGTTTCCCGCCACCAGCGCGGGCGCGTCGACGAGGCGCTGGCCCTGGTCAGGCGGGCGCTGGCGCTGGCGCCCGACCACGCGGACGCGCGCAACAACCTGGGCAACATGCTGCTGCAAGAGGGGCAGCTGGACGAAGCCGTGGCAACCTATCGCCAGGTCCTGGCCACGCGCGCCGACTACCCCGGTGCGCACGCCAATCTGGGCGTGGCGCTGCGACGAAGAGGCGACCTGCAGGGCGCGGAACAGGCGTTCCGGC
>Ga0070658_10001042_pt1 | contig 23741 bp, 20 predicted proteins | sample KBSC13metaG_FD_64664 | JGI IMG/M metagenome (GOLD analysis project Ga0070658, IMG submission 64664) | Corn rhizosphere microbial communities from Kellogg Biological Station, Michigan, USA - KBS C1-3 metaG | ecosystem: Host-associated > Plants > Roots > Rhizosphere > Soil ...
CCGGATGAAGCGATCGAGCTGACCAAGCGTTTCAAACCCCAGCGGGCCGTGCTCGATCTGAAGATGGCCGGCAAGAGCGGTGTCGACTTGATGGACGACCTGATCGCCATTGATCCGGATCTGGACATCGTGATCCTCACCGGCTTCGGCAGCATCGCGACGGCCGTCGACGCGGTGCACCGGGGCGCGGTCGATTACCTCACCAAGCCCGCCGACGCTGACCAGATCCTGGCCGCCTTCGAGCGCGACGGCGACCTGCCCCCGCAGGTGCCGGACAACCAGCCGACCCTGGCCCGGGTCGAATGGGAGCACATCCAGCGCGTCCTGACCGACTGCGGCGGGAACATCAGCCAGGCGGCCCGGAAATTGGGCATTCACCGCCGGAGTTTGCAGCGGAAATTGGCGAAAATGCCGCCGTTCGAATGAGACAAAATGGCGGTGCTTCGTTTTGAAGCGCTGCGCGAATTACAAACTCAGGGCCGGCCATGCGTTGGGCCGGAAATTGGGTTCGTTTTTTCAGAACACGTATTCTCGTCGCCCCTCCCCCTCCGCTTGTCGATGCCGCGCAGCGGCGAGCTTCGGTCCCTCTCCCTCGGGGAGGGCGTCCGCAAGTGCCCCCGCGCTTCGAAATGCTACCGCCGCCGATTCAGGTTGTCGGCGGAAAAACAGGCGGATTTCAGCCCAGCGCATTGCGTCGCTTCGCCTGCTCGTCGAGCCAGGCGAAGACGGCCGCGTCGTCGCCGGCGGCGAGGTGCTGCTTGAACGTGGCCAGTTCCCCTTCCAGCCGTTCGACGGCCGCGAGCACGTTCGCCCGGTTCATCGCGAAGATCTCCCGCCACAGGTTCGGATCTCCGCCGGCGACGCGGCTGGTATCGGCAAAACCCTTCCCGCGGATATCGATTGACCCGGGTTCCTGGACCGCCACCAACGCCGCGGCTAACGCGTGCGGCAGGTGGCTGGCCAGTGCAACGAGTCGGTCGTGCTCGACGGGGTCTTGCTCGATCACGCGGCCGCCGAGGGCCGCCCAGAATTCCCGCACGCGCCCCACCGCCGCCGGGTCGCTGGCCGCCGTCGGCGTAACGACGCAAGCCGCCCCTTCAAACAAATCCGCTCGCGCCGCCGCCACTCCGGCTTTCGATCCGCCGGCCATCGGGTGACTGCCGACGAACGCCGCCGGCGATCGAATCGCCGCTTCTCCGGCCGCCACGATCGCGGCCTTGGCGCTACCTACATCCGTAACCACCATCCCGGGCTGCACCCAGTCGGCGATGCGGGTCAAGCTCGGGCCGATTACCTGAACCGGCGTGGCGATCAGGACGAGATCCGCCCCCTCCACCGCCGCCTGCAGATCCGTCTCCCACCGGTCGACGGCCCCCGCCGCCAGCGCCGCCGCCCCGTCAGAATGGCCACAACCTGTGACCTGCACGTGCTTTATCTTTGATTTTACGGCCAGCCCCGCGGAGCCGCCCAGCAGTCCGACCCCAAGAATCGTTAAGCGTTCGATCATCAGCGTCCGATAAGATGCAGGACGCCGGGGCTGGGGGCAAGGGCTAACCTCTTGCTCATACTCCGGCCGCTGATACGCTATTCGGACTAATTTATGAGCACCACCGCACCCGCTTCGTCGGTCGCCACGGAAACGAAGGCCCCTCGTCGTACCGCCCTCGGTTTCGAACAGCCGCTGGCCAAGCTCGAGCAGCAGATCGCCGAGCTCGAAGCCCTGCAGGCCGAGAAGTCGATCGACTACACCGCCGAGCTGCGACAGTTGCGGACCAACTACACGTCGATGCTGAAAAAGACGTACGAGAATCTCTCACCCTGGGAGACGGTGCAAGTGGCGCGTCACCCGCAGCGCCCGCAGTTCCGCGATTACGTCGAGATGATGTGCCGTGAGTTTCGCGAGATCCACGGCGACCGCCGCTACGCGGACGACAAGGCCATCGTCGCCGGCCTGGCCCGCGTGGGCGGGCAGAAGGTGATGCTCATCGGCCACCACAAAGGCCGCGATACGAAGGAAAAAGTCGCCTGCAACTTCGGCTGCGCTCACCCCGAAGGGTACCGCAAGGCCCTGCGTGCGATGAAGCTGGCCGAGAAGTTCGGCCTGCCGGTCGTCACGCTGATCGATACCGCCGGCGCCTATCCGGGACTGGGCTCTGAAGAGCGCGGCGTGGCCGAGGCGATCGCGGTCAACATGATGGAAATGAGCCGGCTGAAGACGCCGGTCGTCGCCGTCATCACCGGCGAAGGCGGCAGCGGCGGCGCGATCGGCCTGGGCGTGGCCGACAAGGTCGCCATGCTCGAGCACGCGTGGTACAGCGTGATTTCGCCCGAAGGTTGCAGCGGCATCCTCTGGAAGGGCGCCGAGAACGCCGCCGACGCGGCCGCGGCCCTGAAGCTCACCAGCCGCGACCTGAAGCAACTCGGCATCATCGACACCGTCGTCCCCGAACCCCTCGGCGGCGCCCACCGCGACCCCCATGCGGTCGCCCACAACCTCGAGCAGTTCATCAGCAAGACGGTGCGCGACCTGAAACGCAGCAAGACGGATAACCTGCTCGAACGCCGGTATGATAAGTTCCGGGCGATGGGTGAGTATGCGGAGAAGAGCGGGCGCGCGGCGAAGGTGGGCTGAGCGCGTTTAGCTCGCGACAGCCTGATAGAAGGCGCTATGCTGAATACGCTTCTCGGTATTCTCGGCATAAGTGGAGCTATTCAAGACGCCTCAATTGCCTCAGAAATTGTCAGCGATAGGCGCATCAAGTGGTGGCGGGTCGCGTTGGTTTCCATTCTGCTTGTTGCTGGAACATTCGCGATGTTCTATTGGCTGCAAGCCCGCATCGGCTCATAAAGCCGGTTGCAAACGCTCTAACGACAATTGCATTAACAAAGTAATCAGAAGAGTCCGCGACTTACGTCGCGGCGTCTGAACGGCGCGTGTGTTTTTCCATTGACGCGGCGACGTTAGTCGCGGATTCTTCGATTCCATGCCGGCGGGGGCTTGGTACCACGTAATCTGGAACACGCACAGTTCGTGGCTCCCGGGTGATCCACGTGGTTTTCGTAATCGAAATCACCGCATTCATTCCTCAGGGGATTACAAGCAGCGTCCACCGCAGGGCGAGCATGAAGGTTTGCTGACGTACAACCGGAGCCGGGCGGTGCCTCCGACTGTCATCGCGCCACCGCTCCGCCCCGTCATCCTTGAATCAGTCCTTGATAGTTTTTCCCGCCAAATCTGGACGGTGGTCGCGTTGTCTGTCGATGCACATCATGTTCACGTGCTCGCGTCGCTCTCGCCTGAATATGAAGAAGCGAGAAAGACGATCGGGAAGTTCAAGACATACGCTTCCCTTGCCGTTCGCGAACAGTTGCCCGGGAAAGTGTGGTCGCACGGATGCACGCTGAAGCGAATCAATAGCAACGGGCACTGGGATGCGACGCGCGTGTATGTTACTGATAAGCAAGAACGCGGCGCTTACGCGTGGGACATAGATCGTGGCGCTTGGTGGGTTCAGTAGAAGAGTCCGCGACTTACGTCGCGGCGTCTCAAAATTCCCGACGCTCACCAAAAAGACGCCGCGACGTAAGTCGCGGACTCCCTTGACTCGCTTGCAACACTGGACCCCTCCCCCCGTCACTCAACGGGAGGAGGGAAGATTCACAGCCCCACCGCTTTCATCCCCTGGGCGTGATAGCGATCGCCGCTGCCAGCGCCGAAGGGGAAGGCGTCGTTGAGCTGTTGCAACTCGGCCGATGAGAGTTGGACGCTGGCCGCGTGCAGATTGCTTTCGAGATACTTCATCCGCTTGGTGCCGGGGATCGGCACCACGTTTTCCTGCGTCTGCAGGATCCACGCCAGCGCGACTTCGCTGGCTGCAACGCCCTTCTTTTTCGCCAGGGCTTCGACCTGCTTCACCAGGTCGAGGTTCTTCTGGAAATTCGCGCCCTGGAACCGTGGCGAATTCCGCCGGTAGTCGTCGGCCGGTAGGTCGTCGAAGGATTTGTATTGGCCTGTCAGCAAGCCCCGGCCGAGCGGGCTGTAGGCGACGAAGGTGATGCCGAGCTCTTCGCACAGCGGGATCAGTTCCTGTTCCGGCTCGCGGTACCAGAGCGAATACTCCGTCTGCAACGCCGCGATCGGGTGCACCGCGGTCGCCCGGCGGATGGTCTGCGGGCCGGCCTCGCTCAGGCCGAGGAAGCGCACCTTGCCGGCTTTGACGAGGTCGGCCATCGCGCCCACGGTGTCTTCGATCGGCGTCTGCGGGTCGACGCGGTGCTGGTAGTACAAGTCGATCACGTCGAGGCCGAGGCGCTTCAGCGAGGCGTCGCAGGCGTGCCGCACGTAATCGGGTTTGCCGCTGACGCCGAGGAATTCGCCGTTCGAGCCGCGGACGTTGCCGAACTTCGTCGCCACGACGACCTCGGCCCGCTTGTGGCCGTGGGCATATCCGCCGTCGCGCAGGGCCCGGCCGACCAGCTCTTCGTTCCGGCCGACGCCGTACATGTCGGCGGTGTCGAGGAAGTTGGCCTGGTCGAGGTAGGCGTGGATGACCTTGATCGATTCGGCATCGTCACCGGGGCCGTAGAACTCGCTCATGCCCATGCAGCCGAGGCCGAGGGCGAAGAGTTGGACGCCGGTCTTGCCGAGAGGACGCGTGGGGAGTGTGCTGGGCATGGCGGGATGATAGCCCGCTTCCTGCGCCCCAGTTGTGATGCCCTGCGACAGGTGTTTCCTGAAACGCGTAGGGTCCGCCCTGGCGGACCGTCAGGCGGAGGCGAAAAACCTCCGGAAGACGGTCCGCCAGGGCGGACCCTACAAATTGCGTTCGGTCATCCGCCTACAGCATATCGCTCAGCCGGTGCTTCACTTCCTCAACCACCTTTGTCCCCGGTTCAAGCACACTTTCACGAAGGGCTTGCTTCGCTTTTTCCACCGCGTCGGGGTTTGATTTCTTCACATACAGGTACGCCGCGAACGCCCCGGCGGCGGTGATGAGCAGCGTGATCAGCCAAGGGTTCCGGCTGGCGACGTCGTGGGCGCTGTGCTCGCGGATGATGCGGTCCTTCGACGTGTCGCCGCGTTCCGCGTGGCCGCCCTGGGAGCTGTAGAGGCCTTCCTTGCTGTGATCGGCCGGGCGGTCGGCTTGCTGTTGGCCGGGCATGATCTTGCCGAGGATCCAGTCGCTCAACTGCGGGAAGTGCTGGCTGAACAAGGCCATCACGCGCCCGCCGCCGCCGACGTACAGTTCACGCACTTCGTGTGTCGCGGCGTGGAGAATCTGCTCGGCTACCAGTTCCGGGGCATAGACGGGCGCGGGCAGCGTCGGGGCCTTTTCGTAGATGTTCTTGGCGTGCAGGGCGAAGGGCGTATCGATGCCGGCCGGCTTGATCGTGGTGACGCTGATCGGCAGGCCGGATTCGACGATTTCTGTCCGCAGCGCGTCGGTGAAGCCGAGCACCGCGTGCTTGCTGGCGGCGTACATGCCCTGGACGGGGATGGCGACGTCGGACACTTCGCTGCCGACATTGATCAACGCGCCGCCCTTGGTGAGGTATTCGATTGCCAGCTTCGAGCCGTTGACCAGGCCCCAGAAATTGGTGTCGAACAGCCGTTTTTCGTCTTCGGTTTTCGATTCGGTGATGCGGGCGAACATGCCGACGCCGGCGTTGTTGACCCAGGTATCGATACCGCCGAAGGTGGAGACGGCGACGTCGGCGGCGGCGCGCAATTGTTCCTTGTCGGCCACGTCGGCGACGGCGTAGGTGGCGCGTCCGCCGGCGGCGGTGATTTCGTCGACCACCTGCTTCAGCATTCCGCCGTTGCGGGCCACCAGCACCACGCGGGCCCCGGCCTCGGCGGCCATGCGGGCGGTCATCAGGCCGATGCCGCTGCTGGCCCCGGTGATCAGTATCGTCTGTTGGTTCAGTGGTTTAAGCGTCATGTCGCCTTCTCCTGTAACAACTTGCTCTGGCAGAACTTTAGGCCCACCCACGGCGTAAGACGGCATAGCGACGGGTGAAACGAAATTTATCTTCGCCCTCCGCTGTAACCCGGTTACGGTGCTCTGCGTCTATACTTAGCCTCAGGGTGGATGCTCCCGAGCCTTAAATCACGCGAATCAAAAGGATTGGATTCCATGTTACGTCGTATTCCCCGCCCACGCGTCGCCGAAGCTGTTGTTCGCTCGTGCGTCGAGACGCTCGAAGAGCGTCGCCTGTTCGCCAACCCCACGCTCACGGGCACCACGCTCTACATTGACGGCACCACCGGCAACGACGTGATCGGCTGTGCCGTGAAGGGGACGCAGCTACGCGTGGTGATCAACGGCGTGGGCAGCAAGTTTTCCACCAGCGCCGTCACACGCGTCGAAATCCAGGGGTACGACGGCACCGACCACATCGACGTGTCGGCGTCGAACATCAACACCTACATCAACGCCGGCACCGGCAACGACTTCCTGGCCGGCGGCAGCGGGCGCGACACCCTCACCGGCGGCGCGGGTAAGGACACCATCATCGGTAACGCCGGCAACGATCGGCTGAACGGCAACGGCTCGCCGGACATCATCACCGGCGGCGACGGTGACGACGCCATCTACGGCGGCGCGGGCGGCGACGCCATTCACGGCAACAACGGCAATGACCACCTCTGGGGCGACGACGGAATCGACACCATGTGGGGCGACGACGGCAACGACTCGATCGTCAGCGTCGACGGCGGCGTCGATTACATCGCCGGCGGCACGGGCCGGAATCTTTCGTACACCGACGACACGGGCGTGGATAAGTTCAGCCAGATCCGCACCAACACGCCGATGCACTACACCCCGCCGACCGATAGCGGTGGCGGCACAACGGGCGGCGGCGGCACCGGCAGCGACCCCGGCAGCGGCAGCACCGGGCCGATCTCCACCAGCGCGCACCCGCTGTCGATCACGTTCAATGACGAAGCGCTGTGGGACGAGAACTTCACGACGTCGGTCAATCAGATGAAATCGCTCGGGGTGAAGGCGGTGCGGCTGTACGTCAGCATCAACAGCTACGCCGACCGCCCCACCGCCTCGGACAACATTGATGAGGCCGACATCGTCAGCTCGTGGAACGGCAACGCCCACCCGCTGATCGCCGGCCTGGCGATTAAGCGCGCCTTCGACCTGAAGGCCGCCGGCTTCACCGTGCTGATGACGGTCAACGTCGTCACCGGCCAGCCGCCGACGTCGGCCCAGCAGGTGACAGATTTTTATTCGGCGCTGATGAACTCCACCAAGGGCGGCGGCTCTTCGACCAAGCTCAAGGACGTGGTCGATTACTGGGAAGTGGGCAACGAAGTCGATCTGTCGCAGTACTGGGCCCCGTCGGGCGCAAACAAGACGAACGGGATCAAGCAATTCGTCGACGAAGTACTCATCCCCGCCTCGGCCGCGCTGCACAGCGGCGCGACGAGCAACTGGGAACAAGTCGTTTCGCCGAGCGTGAGCTGGAGCCCGGCGGACGTGCAGACGATTCTGAACGAATTGACGGCTCAGAATAAGATCAACGCGATCGACGAGATCGGATTCCACCCGTACGGGCGGTATAACCCCGATCAGAATATTGACGAAATCAGCGGCCACACCAACCAGATCGTGGCGATCGGCAATGCGGTCAACAAGCCGGTGATCGCGACGGAGTGGAACGTTCGCGGCTACAACGCCAATGGCAGCCAGAACGCGTCCTGGTCGGCGGCGATTACGCAGGTCTATAACAACATCATCAAACCGAATTTCCTCGCGGCGTTTTACTTCGGCGTCGCGAACGACTACGCCGCTCGCGGCGGTGATGTGTCGGCCACCGCCCGCCCCGCCGGCCTGCTGAAGCACGACTACAGCGGCTCGATCAGCCCCAGCTCGTCGGTCTCCGATCTGCTGGCGTACTACCAGAGCCCGCTCGTCACGTCGGATCCGTTCTACAGCATGTACGATTCGCTAACCTAAGCCTGACATACGGCAATCCAAAGCAGGCGAGGCGTGAGGACCGGATCCTCACGCCTCACCGCGTTTGGTAGCTCATATAAAAAGGTCGGCCGACGTCAGGCAGCGACGTCGGCCATCAGTGGCTTCTGGTTATGCAGGCAGAGCCCGAACAAAATGTGCCTCAGCCGCGACAGCGGTTCCTTGGCCAGGAATTCGGGCGTGAAATCGATCGGGAACCGGCACACGAAGTGCTGCAGCCGGTCAACGATCTCGTCCCGGTCCATGTTCTGGATCGAGTCGTTAAGTTCTTCGATCTGGGCATTCGTCAGCATCGGTTCGCCTCGTAAAAAGCAGACACTCGATCGACGCCGCCGTTAGCAGGCGGTTACATCCGTTTATACGCAAAAGCGTTACACGAAGATGTCCAGTACGGTGCCTCTGCTCTGTAGATCGACCTTCTCGTGCACCACCTTTACGACCCGCACCGTCTTTACCGGCTGCACCGGCGGCAAGGTCGCCCAGGGGGGCAGGAACGGGCTTTTGGTCTTGTTATGGGCTTCGACGACGCCCGGCTGGCTGATCACCGGCTGATCGCGCGTCGGCTCGTACCGGTCGACGGGGTGCAACGTCCGCCGGCTGGCGATGACGGTCGTCTCCGGGTGCAACACCTGCCGCGGGCGATACTCCGGCGTCGGCGTCGACTTCAGCCGCGGCCGTGGATCCAACCGCCGCGTGTCCGCCGGGATCGTCCCCAGCGGCCCGGTCTTCGGCAGGTTCGCGTTGATCGCGTGGGTGATGCTCTGGACCACCTTCAGGTCCGAGTAGGCGATGATCAGGGAGGCCAAGTCACCGAGCGTCACGATCGACAACGAAGCAAAAGCCCCGGCGCAGCGTGCCAGTGTTGATTTTTGACCTCCTATCGGACATTCGGCGCAATGTTGCGGTAGCGGTTGTGCAGGATGATGCGTTGAGGCAACATCAGCGCTGTTGAGCGACAACAACACGAGCAGCGACGTGCGTTTCGCACCACGCGCACATCGCACACAACGTCACCTAAAGCGCACATCACGAAAGCCCATCCCATGCATGGGATCGTCGTTTGAGTTCATCGCGCGCGACCCTTGCACTACACTCCCTCATAATGCAGACGAGCGATCTGGATTTCGACCTTCCCCCCGAGCGCATCGCACAGACGCCTTCAGCAACGCGCTCCGCATCCCGTCTGCTGCACTACCGTCGTGCCGACCGTTCCATCACCCACCGGCAGTTCAACGACCTTGCCTCGATCCTGCGCCCCGACGACCTGCTGGTCTTCAACAACGCCCGCGTCCTCCCCGCCCGCTTCACGCTGATCAAACCGACGGGCGGCCGGGTCGACGGGCTGTTTGTCAGCGAGCCGCAGCCCGGGCGCTGGAGCGTGCTCCTCAAGAGCCTGGGACCGGTGAAGCCCGGCACGGAGCTGCGCTTCGACGCGGACGAAAACGTGATCGTTCGGTTGGTCGCTTCAAAAGGTGAAGGCAATTTCGAACTGGAACTGCTCGACCCGCAACCGGCCGAAACCGTTCTGGAGCGTGTCGGCCGGATGCCGCTGCCGCCGTACATCAAGCGGGACCGGCAGCGAGACGAGCGGGATGATTTTGACCGCCAGCGTTACCAGACCGTCTACGCCCAGGCCGGCGGCAGCGTCGCGGCGCCGACGGCCGGGCTGCATTTTGATGATGCGCTGTTCGCGGCGTTAAATCGGCGAGGAATTCAGCGCACGAGCGTCACCCTGCACGTCGGCCTCGGCACGTTCAAACCCGTTTCGGTCGATTCGCTGGAAGCTCACGCGATGCACGTCGAGCGGTACACCATTCCCCCCGCCGCCGCCGACGCGATCAATGCCGCCAAATGGCAAGGCCGCCGCGTGATCGCCGTCGGCACCACCGCCGCCCGTGTCCTCGAATCCCAGCCGTCCGATCAGCCGATCGTGTCGTGCGACGGGGAAACAGGGATCTTCATTTATCCGCCCTACCGGTGGAAGTTCGTCGATGCCCTGATCACCAACTTCCACCTGCCGCGCAGCACGCTGATCGCGCTGGTGGCAGCATTCGTCGGGCTTGAAGAGCAACGGCGGATCTACGCAGAGGCGATCGCGCAGAAGTACAACTTCTTCAGCTACGGGGATTCGTCGTTTTTGGAGTGACCTTCTTGCCCCCCCGGGGGAGGCTGGGTGGGGGCGGGAGCGGGAAAAGACTTTATTAGCCACAGAGATCACCGAGGACACAGAGAGCGGATTCAAAATCTCTTCTCTGTGTCCTCTGCGATCTCTGTGGCTAATTGTATTTGGAATTCGACGGTGAATGAACGCTCGCCGCCCCCACCTAACCTCCCCCGGAGGGGGAGGGATAAGAAGCAGCGCCGCTTCCCGTCGGCGGGACACGCAGGGATCAATCGAACTCGTCGCCGCGGAACGTATTGCCGAGGTAGGTGCTGCGGACGCCCGCATCATTGATGATCTCGCGCGGCGTGCCTTCCTTGAAGACCCGGCCGTCGCTGATGATCAGGGCGCGGTCGCAGACGCGCAGCGTCTGGGCGACGTTGTGGTCGGTGATCAGCACCGTTTTCCCGAATTCTTCCTTCAGCCGCCGGACTTCGCGCTGCAAATCTTCGACGGCGATCGGGTCGACACCGCTGAACGGCTCGTCGAGCAGGATCAATTGGGGATCCGTCACCAGCGCCCGGGCGATTTCGAGCTTGCGACGCTCGCCGCCGGACAGGGTTTCGGCGAACTGGTTCTTCTGCTTGGTCAGGCCGTACTGGCTGAGCAGCTGGTTGGCCTTTTTGACGCGCTCGCTGTGGCGGAGGTTGCGCGTCTCGAGGATGGCCATCAGGTTCTGCAACACCGTCAGCCGACGAAAGTCGCTGCGTTCCTGGCTGAGATAGCCGATGCCCAGGCGGGCCCGCTTGTACATCGGCAGGTGCGTGATGTCGTGGGTGTTGAAGGCGACGGCACCCCGATCGGGCACCACCATGCCCAGAATCATGCGGAACGTGGTGGTTTTACCCGCCCCGTTTCGCCCGAGCAGGCCGACAATGGTCTGCTGCCCGAGCAGGAACGACACCTCGTCCACCACGTTGCGGCCGTTGTAGACTTTGATCAGCTTGGTAACTTCGAGAAGGTTCATCCAGAGATTTCGCTAGGCGGCGGCGGTAGCTTGGCCGCTGAATCTAAGAAAATCAAGCACAGCGATTGTGGATAACTCGTGCAGATCGCTTTAAAGCCCTGTCGCAACAACGGCTGGATTCGAGGGGGCAATGACCAACCGGACCCGCCATCCGGAAAACCCCCTAGGAAACGCTTCCTTTGCCCCGCAAAATCGTTTGCAAGTCAATGTTTCTTCGAGATTTGGGGCTTAATTAAGGCTCCATGAAGGTCCTCATAAGGAAACCGTGCCGCCCTGAACCGCGTCTGCAGGTTCCGGCGCGGGTTCGAGTGCGTTTTCCGCCCTGCCAGCGGCTGTGGATAACCGGTGCAAAGCAACCCAGTTGCCAGAATTTGTTTTTCTTTGCAAAGGACACACTCAACGCTATTCTCGCGGAAATCACTTAGTGCGGTCGTCTCGGCGACAGCGAGTGGTAACGGGATCGGAAATGGGGGAGGCGGAATTCTCGTCCCCCCCCTGCACATCACATGAAAGGCTGGAGTCGCTCATGCCCATGGGCAAAGTAAAGTGGTTCAACGACCAAAAGGGCTTTGGTTTCATCTCGATGGAAGAGAATGGCAAGGACGTCTTCGTCCACCATTCGGTCATCGAAGGTGAAGGCTTCAAGACCCTGCGTGACGGCGAACAGGTCGATTACGACTACGAAGAAGGCCCCAAGGGCATTAAGGCGACCCGCGTGAAGCGCTCCGCCGAAGCCCTGGCGTCGAGCCGCCACTGATCGGCGGTCGATTCGACCGATCAATGCCACTGCTGGCGAACGATGCCGTGCCCGGTGCGGAGCCACGCTGCGCGGAGTACGCCAGCTCGGCAGACCGCAGCGAGCCCAGTTCTTCAGCATCGAATACTCGATTCTGGACGCCCGTCGATTCGTGTCGACGGGCGTTGTCGTTGGCGAACGCAAACGGCATCGATCAGACTGCCGAAGACGATGAAGGTTAGTACCGATTCATCGACCATGTTGCACCCTTGCACGCCGCGACGCGAGTCGCGGATTTCCCGGGATCCGCGACTTACGTCGCGGCGTCAGCGCACTGAATCACGTTGCCAGACCACCTCTTCAGACAGTCTCTCACGGATCAACGATCGACGCGGAAAGCCATCTTATCCCTCCCCCTCCGGGGGAGTTTAGGTGGGGGCGGCGAGCGTAAAAGAGGCAACGCCTCGCCCTCGTCTTAAAGAATTCACGCCTTCGGCTTCGCCACCGCGGCCGGTTTGGCGGGCTTACGCGGAGCGATCGCCGCGGTGATGGTGGCGGCGATCTTCTGGGCCGTCGCGAATCGCCCTTCCGCTTCACCGGCCGGTGGATCGATTACGATGAAACCGCCGAACCCGATCCCCGCCAGCCGCCGCGCGTAGGCCAGCGCTTCGTCATCCTCGCGATCGATGCGGACCAGGCCCAGCCGCAGGTTCAGCGTCGGCACGACCAGCGCCGCCCGCCGCCCCGCTTCTCGGCCGAGGGCGGCGTCCCAGGCGATTTTCACTCGGCGGTGGTTCGCTGCTTCCAGGACCTGCCACAGTTCGCGCGGCGAGACGAACGCCCCGCCGTTGGCTTGGAGGATCTGCACGTCGTGATGCGCCTCGGCCTGCTCGTGCAGGTCGTGGCCGGCATCGACCGGCGACGTGCCCGGCTGCCGGGCCGGGACAATTCGGTAAAGCGGCTCGAAAGCGGGCGTCGAAAACCCGACGCCGCTGCGCTCCACGCCGGCGAAACCGCCGGCCGACAGTTCGGCGGCATCGACGGCTTCTTCGTGGCTGACGGCGTAGAGCAGGCGGATCATCAGATGTTCGCCGCCACCGGCGTCGGCTGTTGGGCCGGCTGCTGGGCGACCTGTTGCTGCTTGCGGGCGTATTGCACGACCGCCCGGCTCAGACCCATGAACATCGGGCTCGGGCGTAGCGGCCGGCTGGTCATTTCCGGGTGCGCCTGCGTGCCGACGAAGAACGGGTGAACGTCTTCGGGCAGTTCCAGCATCTGCATGATCGGCTGGGTCGGGTGCTTGCCGCTGAAGATCAGGCCGCCCTGTTCGAGTTGCAGGATGTACTTCGGATCAACTTCGTAGCGGTGGCGAAAGCGCAAGCGTGTCGACGTGGCATTATCAAAGAGCTTGCTGACGATTGAGCCTGCTTTCAGTTCGATGTCTTTGCCGCCCAGGCGCATGTTGCCGCCGAGGCCTTCGATCTTTTTCTGCTCCGGCAGCACGTCGATGACGGCCGTCGGGCAGCCGGGCTCGAACTCGCTGCTGACGGCATCCTGCATGCCGCAAACATTCCGCGCGTATTCGATGACGGCCATCTGGAAACCGAGGCAGATGCCCAGGTACGGCATCTTCGTCTCGCGGGCGAACTTGATGCACTCGATCTTGCCTTCCGTACCACGGCTGCCGAAGCCGCCGGGCACGATGATGCCGTGCACGCCAGCCAGCTTCTTGGCGACGTTGCCGCGATCGATCTGGCTGGTATCGATCCACTCAAGGTTGATGTTCACGCCGAGGTGAACCGAGCAGTGCTCGACCGACTTCAGGATGCTGGCGTAGGCGTCACGCGTGCTGACGTACTTGCCGGTGACGGCGATCGTCACGCTTTCGTTCTTGGGCGGCTGGATGCGGTCGACGAACCAGTTCCAGCGGTTGCGCTCGCGGTCTTCCTTGGCCTGGTCGACGCGGTCGTGCAGGTCGAGAATCGTCAACACTTCACGGTCGATGCCGGCCACGCGCAGGCTATCCGGGACAAGGTAAATGCTCGTCTGATCGTGCATCGAGAAGACGCGCTTCATGGGCACGTTGGTGAACATACTGATCTTCTGGCGGATCTTCTCGTTCACCGGGTTTGACGCGCGGCAGGCGATCACGTGCGGGTGCACGCCGACTTCCATCAATTTGCGAATGCCGAGCTGGGCGGCCTTGGATTTCTGCTCGCCGAGGGCGCCGGGCTCCATGACGTACGTCAGGGCGACGAACATCGTGCTGCCTTCGCCTTCTTCGTAGGCAAGCTGACGACACGCTTCGAGGTAGAACGAGTTCTCGTAGTCGCCGACGGTGCCGCCGACTTCGACAAAGACCACGTCGGCCTGCGATTTGACGGCCAGTTCACGCAGCTTGAGCTTCACTTCCCCGACGACGTGCGGAATCACCTGCACGTCGCGGCCGAGGTAGCCGCCTTCGCGTTCTTTCCGCAATACGCCGCTGAGGATCTGGCCGTTGGTGGTGAAGTTCGCGCCGCTGAGGTCCTGGTCGAGGATGCGCTCGTAGGTGCCCAAGTCCATGTCGGTTTCCATGCCGTCGTTGAGGACGAACACTTCGCCGTGGCGGAACGGGTTCAGAGTGCCGCTGTCGATGTTGAGGTACCCCTCCATCTTGATTGGTGCCACGCGCAGGCCCTTGTCCTGCAGCAGCTTGGCCAGCGACGAGGAGAAGATGCCCTTGCCCAGGCCGCTCATGACGGTGCCGAGGACGATGACGTATTTGGTGTGGCCGCGGCGGTAACCGGCGGGCATCGGGGTGTAAAACTCCGACTCGTCCTGCATGTTCCCGAGCCGGCCGAGCATTTCATGTGATGACATAAGTGTTCAATCGCAGCCGCTTTCACCGGCTGGCGACTCTCCTTAAAAATTCCTCGTACTGCTGCGGCGTATCGATCCCGCTCGTCGCCCGCTCCACCGACATGACGTAAATCTTACGGCCGTGTTCTAAGGCCCGCAGTTGTTCCAGTTTTTCGGTCTGTTCCAGCATTGTTGGCGCCCAGCGAGCGAACTCCAACAAAAACTTGCGCCGGTAGGCATAAATCCCGAGATGCAGCTTCCAAAACGATGGGTCGTCGAGGCCACTCTTCGACGTCGCATCCCGATCGAATGGGATCGGACTGCGCGAGAAATAGAGCGCGTGGCCACCCTCACTCAATACGACCTTGACCATGTTCGGGTTCTTGACGTCTTCCAGCGACTTGAACGGCGTTGCCGCCGTCGCCAGATCGTCGTCCGACGTTTCCATCCGCTCGATCAGGCCGTCGACCACGTGCGGCTCGATCTCGGGCTCGTCACCTTGGACGTTGACGATGATGTCATCATCCAATCTCGCCGCAACTTCGGCCACCCGGTCGGTACCGCTTTGATGGGCGGCAGAGGTCATGACGCACGTGGTACCGAACGCCTTGAGGGCTTCGATCACTCGCATATCGTCGGTCGCCACGATCACTTGGCGCACCCGTTTGCACTGCTTGACTTGGTCGACCACGTGCTGAACCAGGGGGCGGCCGCTCCCGCTCGCGAGCACCTTGGCGGCGAATCGCGTTGATCCATAACGTGCGGGAATGACAACAGTTGCGGACAAAATCAGCTTCGGAAAAGGGATGCGACTAACTGGAGCCGCAAGCTATCCCGACCGGTGCAAAGTGTCAACGAATGGTTAAGAGGGTGACATCTTGTCCCCCTCCCTGTTGGACATGAATGGATGACGCGCTTCACACCCTCTGACGATTCCAGACGCCGCGACGTACGTCGCGGATGCTCGGTAATCCGCGACTTACGTCGCGGCGTCCTGGGCTGCTTAAAAGACGTTCTCTACAGTGCTTCGAAATTGTGCCCGCGCGGATCTGCGAGTGCGAGCGTGAACACACTGATCGATTCCGGCAACGCCGGCTGGAGAACCCGGGCAAGCGTCTTCAGCGTGATGCCGGTCGTCATAACATCGTCGATCAGCACAATGCGTTTGCCCGCGATGCACTTCGGCTTCACCAGCGCGAAGGCGTTCCGCAGATTCTCCGCCTTCTCGCGCCGGCTGACGCGCGATTGCGGCTGCGTGCGACGAATGCGGACGGCCGGATAGCGCACTCTTGCGGTACAATGGCGCGCGAGGTGGCGTGCGATCACATCGCTCTGGTTGAACCCGCGCGTGATCTGCCGCCATCCGTGCAGCGGGACGGGCACGAGAACGTCGGCCTGCTGGATTAGCCGTGCGATGTGCGGCTTGCGCATCGCACGCTCGGCCAGCAGCTCGGCGATCGTCCAGGAGTGGTAGAACTTCAGCCGGTGGATCAGCCCCCGCAGCGGCGGCGCGTAAATGCCGTTGTTCGTCACGTGCTCGAACAGCCGATACCCTCGACCCAGGCAGCGCTGGCACGGCATGCGGGGCGCAGCGATCGGTGCCCCGCACGCGTCGCACTGAGGCCGATCTTCCAAGGCACGAAGCAGCCGATCGCACGCGTCGCAGAACCGCCCGCCCTCACCATTGTCGTCGGTGGGATAGCGGCAGCCGATGCAGATTCCCGGCAACAGCGCGTCGATCGCCCGGCCAATGCCGTCGGTCCACCGCTTCGGAATGAGATTCCCCAGGCGCACCACCATCGCAGCCTACCCATCCTCACGCCGCCAGATCAAGAAATTGCCGCGGATTGATGGCATGCCGATCGGCCGGTAGCATCCGCGGGTTCAATGTCTGTTCCGATCGCATTTTCCAACAAGGCGCGGCGCACCGGCGAGCAGCCGATCAGCTACCTGATCGCCATCGCCAAGGCCAACCCGGGGCTGATCAGCTTCGCGGCAGGCCTGGTCGACCCGCTCACGCTGCCGGGCGCCGAAACCGCCCAGATCGCGCAGCGCCTTCTGAGCGACGAGGCCCGCAGCCGCGACGTGCTGCAATACGGCACGACCAACGGCCTCGCCCCGCTGCGGGTGGAAATCGTCAAGCACCTGGCAAAGCTCGACAACCTCCCCGCCGCCGCGATGAATCTCTCGGCCGATAATGTCGTGCTGACGACAGGCTCGCAGCAAGCGCTGTACATCCTGGCCGACATTCTGCTCGATCCGGGCGACATCGTTCTCGTCGAAGCCCCGTCGTACTTCGTCTACGCCGGCGCCCTGCAGAGCTTCGGTGCCCGCATGATCGGCGTGCCGATGGACCGCGACGGGATGGTGGTCGAAGAAATCGACCGCATCCTGTCCCGGCTGGCCGAGCGCGGCGAGCTGGGCCGGGTGAAGGCCGTTTATTGCCAGAGCTACTTCCAGAACCCGACCGGCCTGACGCTGTCGCTCGAACGCCGCAAGCGGCTCGTCGAGATCGTCAAAAAGCACAGCAGCCGCCACCGCATCGTCATCATCGAAGACGCCGCCTACCGCGAACTCTCCTTCAGTGACGCCGGGCTGCCGTCGATCAAGTCGTTCGATCCGGACAACTCGACCGTCATCAGCTGCTACACCTTCGACAAGCCGTACGCCGCGGGCCTGAAGGCCGGCTACGTCGTCGCCCCGCCGGAGATCGCCCGGGCGATCGTCGACCAGAAGGGCAACCATGATTTCGGTTCCTCGCACCTGTGCCAGCACATCGTGTACGAGGCCCTGATCGGCGGCGTGTACGCGAAGCACGTCGCCAAGCTGCGCGAGAGCTATAAGGCTAAGGCCGACGTGATGCTGGCCGCGCTGAACGAATTCTTGCCGCCCGGCTTCGCTAGCACGCGGCCCGGGTCGATCCAGTGGACGATCCCCGGCGGCGGGCTCTACACCTGGCTCTCGCTGCCGATCGGTGCCGACACCTCGCGCGTCGGCAAGCTCTTCGAGCGGGCGCTGGCCGAGGGCGTGCTGTACGTCCCCGGCGAATACTGCTTCAGCGACGCCGAGGCCAGGCATCATGAGAGTGGTCCGGTTCCGCAGAACCACATGCGGCTGTGCTACGCCACCACGCCGATCGAGCAAATCCGCCCGGGCGTCGAAAAGCTTGCCCGCGCGATTGAAGCGTCGCTCGCTAAGGAAGGTCAATGTTTAGCGCAGACGGCAAAGTAAGCAAAACGCTCTACTTCTATGTGTTCTGGAACCTGGTGAAGGTCTTCCTGCTCGCCTCGGGCGTGATCGCCGGCATCATGAGCTTCGGCGGCCTGCTGAAGCAGCTCACCGGCAACGGGCTGAGCCTGCCGCAGGTCATCCAGATGCTCGGCTACGCGATGCCGGCGATGCAGACCTACAGCCTGCCGATCGCCGCACTGTTCGCCACGACCGTCGTTTACGGCCGGCTTTCTGCGGACAATGAGGTGACCGCCGTTCGCGCCGCCGGCATCGGCCTCGGGCCGCTCGGAATGGGCCTGCCCGCCCTGGTGGGCGGCGTGATCGTCGCCATCCTCGCGCTGGTGCTGCTGTCGTTCGTCGTGCCCTCACTCACGCTCAAGATCGAGCGCACCGTCGTCAGCAACCTCGGCCAGATCGTCGTCAACCGCATCCAGCAGCAGCACCAGGTTCACCTGGCACAGGCCGGGGCGCAGCCGATGACGATTTTCGCGCAGAACGCCTGGCTCGAACCGACCGATCCGAAAGAGCCCGAGACGCAGGTCGTCACCATGACCGGCGTCTCGATCGTCAACTACGCCAAGGCGACCGACGACCGAAAACTGCAGGTTCCGGAAGAGTTTTACATCGCCAAGCAGGCCCAAGTGTACATCCGCCAGGCGCCGCCCGAAGCCGACGAGCAGGAATCGACCGTGCAGATGCGCGGCACGCTTGCCGACGGCATGAAATTCCCCCGCCAGGTCACCGACCGCCAGGACGCGGCCCTGCAAGGCGGCGTGCGCACACAGACGTTCGGCCCGTTCCCGCTGCAGTCGCCGTTGCGGGAGAACACGAAGTTCATGGATATCCGGCACCTGCAATACCTGCAGGATCACCCGGAAAAGAGCCAGCGCATGCGCGACAGCCTGGCCGACCTGATCCGCAACGATCAGCAGCGCGATTACCTCGACGGGATTCGGAAGCAACTGACCACAATGGGCCAGGTGCAGTTCCAGACCGCCGCGGGCGAACGCTACACGCTTCGGTCCGGCACCCTGCCGCCCCGGCTGGACAAGTTCCGCCTGGTGCTCGGCAGTGCCCCGCAGCCGTCGGGCCAGCCGCCGGAAACCGTCCGCCTGATCCAGACGCGCGGCGGCGACCTGCCCAGCATCGAATCCGACGCCAACGAAGCCCGCATGCGCGTCTATCCCGACAACGAGGCCGGCAAGTTCAGCATCACGATGGAACTGCAGGACGCCGTCGTGAAAGTGAACGACGAGCAGTCGGCCCGCGATTCCTTCGAGCGCAGCTTCACCGTGCCGATGCCGCAGAACATCAAGGCGATCAGCAACCGCACCGTCAGCGCCTACCTCCGTCGCTCCGACCTGCCGCCGGGTGACGCACGGCTGCTGATCCGCAACCTGATGAAGCAGAACAATAGTGTGATCAGCGAAATGCACAGCCGCATCAGCTTCGGCCTCAGCTGCATTGTCCTCACGCTCGTCGGCTATGGCCTGGGCGTCGTGACGCGCAGCGGCAACTACCTGAACGCGTTCGCCGTCAGCGTTGTGCCGGCCATCATCAGCATCGTCCTGATCGTGACCGGCCAGCACATCTGTGAAAACGTGCCGCCGGATCTGAACCCGCTGAAGTTCCACAACCCGCTGCACCTGGGCCTGGTGATCATCTGGGCCGGCAACGTGATCGTGCTTGGGTTGGCTATCGTCATCCTGACCAAATTGAGAAGGATGTAATCGCTTGAAGATCCTGGACCGCTACATCCTCTGGAACTACCTCCGCAACTATCTGCTCAGCCTGCTGGTGCTGATCGGGCTGTACATCGTGCTGGACATGGTGTTCAACTTCGACGAGTTCGCCGTGACGCGCGAAGGGGCTGGCGCCAGCGCGATGATCGCGAACATCGCGGAGTATTACTTCTTTCAGTCGTTCCGCATTTTCGCGCAGCTGTCGGGCGTGATCCCGGTGGTGGCGGCGGCGTTCACGTTCCTGCGGCTGAGCCGGTTTAACGAACTCACCGCGATGATGGCGGCGGGGATTAATCTCATCCGCGTGGCCGCGCCGGCGATCATCGCGGCCGTCGCTGTTTCGATCGTCGTGCCGCTGATCAACCAGGAAATCATCATCCCGAACATCATTCCGCAACTCACGCGTGGCCGAACCGATCAGGTCGACCAGCAGAAGCGGAACAACGCGATCCAGAACATGCGCGACGTGATCGCCAACCAGCCAGACCACTTCGGCCTGCTGTTTGCCGCATCGTATACGCCCCCCATCGGCGATTCGCCAGCGGTAATGGAGAAGGTCGACCGGCTGGAGATCGACGGGGATTTCAACCTCGTCGCCCACCTGTCGGCCGACAAGGCGACGTTCGACCCCGCCAACTCGGATTGGAAGCTGGAGAACGGCCAACTGACGACCGACGTCTCGACACGAACCCGCCACACGCAGCCAGTGTCGCTTTACAAGAGTAACGTCACGCCCGAAGAAATCGCCCTGTACCGCAGCGGCGATTACGTCGAACTGCTCGGAACCAGCCGTATCAACGAGTTGCTGCAACGCACGCAGGTCTACGGCGCCAACGATCTGCTGCGCGTGAAGCACGCCCGGCTGGCCCAATTGCTGCTGAACATCATCATGGTGCTGCTGGCCATCAGTTGCGTGCTGATCCGCGAGCAGGGCCAGCTGCGCACGGCGGTGATGAAGTGCCTGATCCTGGTCGGCTTATGCATGGTGAGCGTGTTCATCTGCCAGAACCTCGCCGTCACCCCGCCGAGCGACCCGCGCTGGACGGCTCAATGGCCGGCCCTGATGGCGTGGATGCCGATCTTTATCTTCGGGCCGCTGAGCGTGTTCCTGCTCGATCGCGTAAAGACTTAAATATCAGGCGACGATCCGGAGTAACCCGCGCTCTCGATTTTTTTGTTGACGCATTTTGCCGCAGGTCGTAAAAACGACCCTCACGTTTACACGTCTGTTCGGATCGTTCGAAGAAGTAGTCACATATCTGCGGGCCCGGCTGTTTTGGGCCATTGGAAGCGTTGTACGGAATTTGACTTTCCCGCCGCACGCGCGATCGTCTGGCCATGCGAGCTGTATCGCCGGCCAAGATCAATCTGCACTTGCGCGTGGGGGCGGTCCGACAGGACGGTTTCCACCCACTTCACACGTGGATGGTGACCGTCGGGCTCTTTGACACCCTGGATTTCCTGACCGCCACCGACCAACGGGGCGGCGAAACAGCCGGCCAGCCGGGCAACATCGCACTCACCTGCGATATCGCCTCGGTGCCGGTCGATGACCGCAATCTGGTCGTTCGGGCTGCACGGCTGCTCCTGGCGGAGGGGGGCAGCCGTGCGCCGTCGACTTCGATCGCGGTTCGCTTGGCAAAAACCATCCCCATGGGCGGCGGCCTGGGGGGCGGAAGCTCGAACGGGGCAACCGCCCTTTCGGCGCTGAACATGCTCTGGTCGCTTGGCTTATCGCTCGAGCGGCTTTCGGAACTGGCCGCGTCGCTCGGCAGCGATGTGCCCTTCTTCCTGCACGGCCCCAGTGCTTTATGTACGGGCCGGGGGGAACAGATCGTGCCGCTGACCCGGCCGCGACCCCAGTGGGCGACCCTGATGCTGCCGGATTTCCCGATTGCCACGGCCGAGGCGTACCGACGCCTGGACGCGCTTCGCGGAAACGATTTTGCCGAGAAACCGGAGGCCGAGGATCTGACGCTTTGGCCTACACTCCCGGCCGTTGATTTGCTGCCGCGGCTGGCGAATGACTTGGAGGCGGCCGCCTTCGATCTGCAGCCGGCCCTGGGAAAACTCAGGCAGGCCGCGGAAGAAATCGCCGGCCGGCCCGTCAGAATGTCGGGCAGCGGTTCAACGCTCTTCACCTTGTTCGATACAAGGGACGGAGCCGAAGCGGCCGGGCAGGAAATTCAAAAGCGATTGTCGCTGAAGACGATCGCCGTCCGTATCGCGCCGTAACTGGCGTTTGCGGGCTTCACAACTTCACCGGTGGGTGCTCCGGCTGACGCGTTCGTTCGCGCCGGCCACATGTCTGGCACACATCGGTCGTTTGCAGCGGCTTTACACGTCGCAGTTTTCGCAACTCGGTTCGCAGCTAAGCACATCTGTGCTGCAAGGGAGTGTGAGCATGTGTGTGTCAGAAATTAAAATCCATCTCTGCCCGGGAAATTCCGGGCGATTGCGGGCGTTCTGCTCGATCACGATCGATAACGCCCTGGTCATCCGCGACATCAAAATCATCGACGGCGACGGCGGCCTGTTCCTGGCGATGCCCAGCCGCAAGCTGACCGATGCCTGCCCCCAGTGCCGCGAGAAAAACCACCTCCGCGCCCGCTTCTGCAACCAGTGCGGCACCCGGCTGAACGAAAACCGCCACCAGCGCTACCGCCTGGGGCCCGACCGGCTGAAGCTGCACGCCGACATCGCCCACCCGATCACCGCGGCTGCGCGATCGGAAATCGAGCACGCCGTCTTCGCCGCATTCGACGACGAACTGCGTCGAAGTCACGAGCCCGGGTACGTGCCAACGCCCATGGATACCGACGTCCCGGAACTCGCCATGAACCTGCGCACCGGCGCCGCATAAAACGCGAATCCAACTTCGAAAAACATCGCGGGCTTGCCACTTCAGTGGCAGGCACCGAACCCCGTCTCTCATCGCTCACCCCCGCGTCTGACCATCGGTCGCGGGGGTGATATTTTTTTCCGAGCGGGCAAGATTTCGCGCTCGACTTCGCCCAAGCCCCCCGCCCTACCATCGCTGCGGACGCGTTAACCGAACCGAGCGAGCTTGCGCATGGACGAATCGGAACTCCCTCAAGACGGCATCAACTACTTTTCCTGTCGCGACGATGACGACACCACCAAACCCACCCGACGCGGCGTTCTCACCGCCGCCGCCGTGGTGGGTGCCGGCGTTGCACTGAGCCCACTGCTGGAAGGCTGCGCGAGCGGTGCAAAGGAAAAACAGGTCGCCGCGCCGCCGCCCGCGCCAGGTGTGCCGATCGCCCCACCGTCGTCACAGCAATCCCTGAGCGGCGGGCCTCAGCCGATCACGCTCACGATCAACGGGCAGAAGAAAACCCTCGATCTCGAACCGCGCGTCACCCTGCTCGACGCCCTGCGCGAGCACCTGAACATGCCCGGCACCAAGAAAGGCTGCGACCACGGCCAATGTGGCGCGTGTACCGTTCTGGTCAACAGCACCCGCATCAACAGTTGCCTGACGCTGGCCGTCATGCACCAGGGCGACGAGATCACCACCGTCGAAGGCCTCGAACAGAACGGCCAGCTCCACCCTGTCCAAGCCGCCTTCATCGAGCACGACGCCTTCCAGTGCGGCTACTGCACGCCCGGCCAAATCTGCTCGGCCGTCGGCTTGATCAAAGAAGGCAAGTGGAAGACCGACGACCAAATCCGCGAAGGCATGGCCGGCAATATCTGTCGCTGCGGCGCCTACACCAACATCGTGGCGGCCGTCAGAGACGCGATGGGGAAAGCGTAGGAGAAGCCGATGAACCTGTTCAGCTACAGCGCCGCAACCAGTGCGCAGCAAGCGCTCGACGAACATGCCCGCTCCGCCACCAGCGCCTACCTCGGCGGCGGGACCAACCTGCTCGACGACATGAAGCTCGGCATCGAGGGCCACGATCATCTCGTCGATGTCCGCAAAGCCACCGACAACAAGATCACCTTCGACAACAACGGCCTAAAGGTCGGCGCTGCCGTCACGAATAGCGCCCTCGCTTACGACGAGAACGTTATCAAGCACTACCCGGCACTTTCGCAGGCACTT
>Ga0070658_10001048_pt1 | contig 23622 bp, 23 predicted proteins | sample KBSC13metaG_FD_64664 | JGI IMG/M metagenome (GOLD analysis project Ga0070658, IMG submission 64664) | Corn rhizosphere microbial communities from Kellogg Biological Station, Michigan, USA - KBS C1-3 metaG | ecosystem: Host-associated > Plants > Roots > Rhizosphere > Soil ...
GACTAAGCATCTTTTGTTTCTTTCTATCGACGCTTTAAGATACAAAAAAAGGGGTAGAAAATTTAAATTTTCTACCCCTTTCGCATAAAAAGACTTTTTCAGTGCCCTCGGTATCCGGAGCGCCTTTTTGCTTAAAAGCAATTCATTTAATTCGTCGCTATCAGCGTTATCTTTACCTGGATCGTCTGGGTAGGCGCCACAGGCGTAGTCCCGTCAGATGATTGCGCATATATCGTCACGTTACCGTTGTTGTAGGTATAACTGAACGATGTCCCGTTGTAAACCTCGGGAAGCTGTTCATATACACCATCGGCGTAGGATATCGCTACAATAACCGCGCCCGTATTGGCAAAATTGTTGTCGATGTCGGCGACATCGATGGAAGCCATGTACGATTTGTTGTCGCTGTAAAGCGCCCAGTCGGTGGGTGCAACAGTCGCGTATACGCTTGCGGTGTTGCTGGGCGTAATATACTTCTTGGTGCACGAAGAAATCGTGAATAGCACCATTACACAGCTTAGGATAGTCAATATTTTTTTCATAGTTGTCGTTATTTACTTATAAGAACAAAAAAACTTAAAAAGGTTTAACACCCGTGAATAAATTATTTTTTAGATCAGTTTATAGCTGTAACGGCAACGCGTGCCATATTAGTATAAAAGTTCAAAGGTACTAACTTATTCGTCAGGATTGTTACTTTTTAAGACTAATCGATTCGTTATATTTGATTATGCGAAAGCTGTTTATTTTTATAACCTTGTCTATACCGCTCATTGCCGGCGCCCAGTTTAAGGTAACCGGTAAGATCATCGATTCGGCCGACAAAAAACCCATACCCGGCGCGACGGTTTTTTTGAGCAACGCCTCGGTGGGCACGGCGACGACTGTTGACGGCACCTTTACCCTCAGCAATGTGCGCGGCGGACAGTATGAAATGGTGGTTTCCATGATCGGGTATGCAACTTACCGCAAAACCATCCTTGTTAATGATAACATCACCGTACCGGATATTTTTATTTCTTCAAAAAACATTGCTCTCGCCGAAGTAAAGATCAGGCCCGCCCCGGATTGGGCGGCGCACTATGAGACATTCCGGGAGGAATTCTTAGGCACGTCCCCCTATGCCCGTAAATGCAAAATACTGAACCCGGACCTGATCAATTTCCACTTTGATAAGAGTACGCGTACGCTGACCGCCAGTTCATCCGACTACATTGTAGTTGAAAACAAGGCGCTGGGCTATAAAATAAAATACATGCTGCAGGATTTCAGCAAAGGCTATGACAGCGGGGTCCTTTATTTTGCAGGGACGGTCTTTTTTGAGCAACTGCCCGGCAAGGAATCGGAGAAAAAGACCTGGGAAAAAAACCGTTTGAAGGTTTATACGGGGTCGAGCATGCATTTTCTGCGATCGGTCATCGCCAACCGTGTATCCCAGGAAGGCTTTGGGGTGCTGCGCCTGATACGTGAAACCGACTCGGCTTCCAAAAACAAAGTAAATAAGCAATATTTTGAAAAACTGGTATCCACGCCGCCATTGACCATCCTTGATTTTTTACGGCTGACGGATACCAAAGGCCTGTATGCCCTTACTTTTAACAATTGTCTTTATATCAAACATTCCGGCAAGGTCATTGTCAACTCCGCCGATATTTTAAATGCTTCCGGCTCTCCCACTACTATTATATTTGATAAACCTTACGCCTTTTTTGACAACAACGGTATTTTCAGCGATCCTTCGGCCATCATTTATGAAGGCGCGTGGGGAAGATCCCGGGTTGCTGAACTGCTGCCGGTGGATTATGAGCCGCCGCAGAAATAAGATGCCATAGATGCGCCAACGGTCGCTTTTCAAAGTTTGAAATAGCGTTCACTCTTTTTATTGCTGTGCTCTTCTGAACGCATCAACCTGTTTCCTTCCCTTATCTGTGGCATAGGGAAGCAGCAGCTCGCCTAATAAATTAAGGTAATGGGCTTTGGTTTGCTCAAGCGTCCAATTCACGTAGCTGAGGCGCGCTTCGGATAACCAAAACCTTGAAATAAGTGTGATATGCGAAACGATCAACCCGACGTGCTCAGCGGTAAGGGAGCTTGACAAGCTGTTATTTTGCATCATCGTTGTTATATGACTCCGCAACGCCTCCCTTCTCCTTGCCTCGGTCGCGGCGTAATTGCCCGCAAATACAGGATGTCTCGAAGCCAGGTGTACAAAACTTAACAACAAACATCTGTATTGATATTGGTTATTGAATACCCGATCGTACATCGATAAAAAATCGAAGATGCTGCTGGAAGCGGGCCCAATTGTTTTACTGTTCAGATCAGCGAGGCGATTTATCAATTCCATCACCAGGTCATCTTTGGTTGGAAAATAGTAGGTGACATTCCCAACGCGCATATTTAAATCCGCAGCCAGCTCGCGCATTCCCACGTATTCTATACCGTTTTCATTAAACAAATCTAATGCCCTGGAGACAAGCTTTTCTTTGGTTGACATAAATTTCAAAATAAATTAGGACAATGTCCTAATTTAGCATATCTTTATTGTATAATTAAATTTAAATTCAAAAAATCTAAATTTAAATCAATGAATCAATTTCCTAAAACAATAGAAAACGGTCTTGGTGAAAAAATAGTTTTCAAAGAATTAGTACGGGAGCCGGATGGCGATAAGCTGATCCTTCATGGCTGGGTGCACCCAAAAAGCGGTCCGCCGATGCATGTCCATTTTAAGCAGGACGAGGGTTTTACCGTAAAAAAAGGGCAGATTAGTTATCAGCTATCGGGAGGCCCGGAACAATTGGCGCATGAAGGTGAGAGCGTGACGTTTACCAGGGGCACGCCGCACCGCTTTTGGAACAGCGGCACCGACGTGGCCCAGGTAGAGGGATGGGCAAAACCTGCAAACAACCTGCAGTTTTTTTTATCGTCGATTTATGAAGCTCAAACCCTTTCGGGCAAAGGGCAACCTGAAAAATTTGCCGGCGCTTACCTATTGACCCGCTATAAAAGTGAATTCGCTATGCTCGAAATACCCGGTTTTGTCCGAAAGGTGATCTTCCCCGTAACCTATTTCGTCGGGCGGCTATCGGGCAAGTATGTTAAGTTTAAGGATGCACCTGCGCCATTAAAGTAAACACAGGCGGGCCGGCAATTCACAACAAAACAAAAACGCCCCGTTCTCACGAGGCGTCCTTTATTTATTTTAGTGGAATTACTTCTGTTCTTCTTCTTTCGGCTTTTTGTCTTCGCGCTCCTGGTGCCTGGCAGCAACGGTTATCTGGTCGGTTTCCTTGTTGTAGTCTACCTCCATCGTGTCGCCTTCCTGCAATTCGCCTTTCAGTATTTCTTCGGCGATCGGGTCCTCCAAATATTTCTGGATGGCCCTCTTCAGTGGGCGTGCGCCAAACTGCGAGTCGAAGCCCTTGTCGGCTATGAACTCTTTAGCATTCTCGGTCAGCTCGATCTTATAGCCTAAGGTATTCACCCTGCCGAACAGGTGACCCAGTTCGATATCGATGATCTTGAATATCTCTTCTTTGCCTAATGAGTTGAACACGATCACGTCGTCGATACGGTTCAGGAACTCGGGAGCGAAAGCGCGTTTCAAAGCGTTCTCGATCACGCCCCTTGAATGCGCGTCGGCCTGGTTGGTTTTGGCGATCGTAGTAAAGCCTACGCCTTGTCCAAAGTCCTTCAGCTGGCGTGCGCCGATGTTCGAAGTCATGATGATGATCGTATTCCTGAAATCAACCTTGCGGCCCAGGGAATCGGTCAACTGACCTTCATCCAATACCTGTAACAGGATATTGAATACATCCGGGTGTGCTTTCTCAATTTCGTCCAGCAGGATCACAGCGTATGGCTTGCGGCGTACCTTTTCGGTAAGCTGTCCGCCTTCTTCGTATCCTACATAGCCCGGAGGCGCACCAACCAAACGTGATACGGCGAATTTTTCCATGTATTCGCTCATATCGATCTGTATCAGGGCATCCTCGGTATCGAACATGAACCTTGCAAGCTCTTTAGCTAATTCAGTCTTGCCAACACCAGTTGGTCCTAAGAATATAAATGAGCCTATCGGCTTTTTAGGATCCTTCAAACCGGCACGTGTACGCTGGATGGCGCGGGTCAATTTCTTGATCGCTTCTTCCTGTCCGATGATCTTGGTCGAAATGGTTTCGGCCATGTTCAGCAATTTCTGGCTGTCGGCCTGACCCACACGCTGAACCGGGATACCGGTCATCATGGCTACCACTTCGGCAACGTTATCTTCGGTTACGGTATAGCGTTTTGATTTGGTCTCCGCTTCCCAAACGGCTTTAGCCTGCTCCAATTCCTCCAGCAAATGCTTTTCGGTATCTCGCAGTTTGGCTGCTTCCTCGTATTTCTGGCTGCGAACAACCTTGTTCTTTTCTATCTTTATCGCTTCGATCTTGGCTTCCACGTCCAGTATATTCTGCGGAACGTGGATATTGGTCAAATGCACGCGTGAACCCGATTCGTCCAAAGCGTCGATAGCTTTATCCGGCAAAAACCTGTCGGTGATGTACCTTGCGGTCAGCGACACGCAGGCGTTGATGGCTTCGGGGGTATAAATTACACCGTGGTGGTCTTCGTATTTATCCTTGATGCGGGTCAATATCTCGATGGTTTCATCAGGGGTAGCGGGTTCAACCATTACCTTCTGGAAACGACGGTCCAAAGCGCCATCCTTTTCAATATACTGGCGGTATTCGTCTAATGTGGTGGCGCCTATGCACTGGATCTCGCCGCGTGCCAGGGCCGGTTTAAACATATTCGATGCATCAAGCGAGCCCGAAGCGCCGCCTGCGCCAACTATAGTATGAATTTCGTCGATAAATAAAATTACATCGGGTGATTTTTCCAGTTCGTTCATCACAGCTTTCATGCGCTCCTCAAACTGGCCGCGGTATTTGGTACCGGCAACCAGTGAAGCCAGGTCAAGCGTAACCACCCGTTTGTTGAACAATACGCGCGAAACTTTACGCTGAACGATGCGCAGTGCCAGTCCTTCGGCTATAGCCGATTTACCCACACCGGGTTCACCTATTAAAATCGGGTTATTCTTTTTACGGCGTGACAGGATTTGCGATACCCTTTCTATCTCCTTCTCACGACCAACTATCGGATCCAAACGGCCGTCTTCGGCAGCTTTGGTCAAATCGCGGCCAAAATTATCGAGAACAGGAGTTTTAGATTTGATGTCGGATACTTTCTTGGGCTGGCTGAAGGAATCGTCTTCTTTAAATTCATCCTCGCCGCCTGTAGGTGATCCCGGCATTTCGTCGGTCACATCGTTTTTATGCGATTCAACCTCACCTTTGAAAATTTCGTAAGTAACACTGAATTGCGATAATATCTGCGAAGCGATGTTATCCTCATCACGTAATATCGAGAGCAGCAAATGCTCCGTTCCTATGACATCGCTTTTAAATATTTTGGCTTCAAGGTAAGTGATCTTCAGTACTTTTTCCGCTTGTTTAGTGAGCGGGATGCTGCCGATATTCACGTTGGTTCCTATCGTACCTTTTACAGCATCTTCTATTGCGCGGCGTAGTTTGGCGGTATCAACGCTCAAGCCTTTCAGCAGCTTGATAGCGATACCATCGCCGTCGCGGATAAGCCCCAGGAGGAGGTGTTCGGTACCAATATAGTCGTGGCCGAGACGCAACGCCTCTTCCCTGCTGTACTGTATCACATCCTTAACCCGCGGCGAAAATTTAGCTTCCATATAATACCTTTCAAAAATTATGTACGTCTCTGTATATCATCTGGTTTCCCCAGATGGCGTATTTTACTTATCTGCAACAATACTGCCAAGTTTTTTACCACTCCAAAAACAGACATTGTAATGATGCGCAATCTATAAAAGTTCAACTTTATACAAAGAAAATAATGAACAAAAACCTTCAAAAAAAACACAACCTTTAGTAAACGGCTGAAATTTACTTATTTGACCTTCTTCTAACGCAAAAGTTTAACCCTCATTGCGCCAATCAGCCCCATTTAGGTGTTATAACAGGTAATTTCGTCATTAGTATGACATTACGGCATTATTAAAAGAACTTCAACTGATTGTACGTTCTTTTATACGCAAATGAATTAAAAATGATCGGAAATCCGGCAAATAGTTATCAAGATTTCCACAGGATAATTGTTAATATCACACTTGCACTACGATCAGCCTGTTAAAGTTACCTATTTCCTTAGTTACGTTGTATATGATAGGACGAAATTTTCGGTGGGAATGTTACAGCGCGGAGTCGGGAAGTCCGAAAGTCCGCATAAGTCCGAAAGACAGATAGCGGAAAGTTAAAAAGGTTGATTTCCGCATATACACTCCAATGCGCATATTAATTCTTCTTTCGGACTTCCGGACTTATGCGGACTTTCGGACTAACAGATTATATTTGCTTCCCGCAATCAATTATTGATTTATTGAATTATTGAATGACTGAGTTGAGAATCAGCAGATCAATAACTCTTCAAATCAATAATTCGATAATTCAGTAATTCAATAAATAAACACGTATGTCTGACGAAAAAATAATCTTCTCCATGGCCGGGGTAAACAAAATTTACCCGCCGCAAAAGCAAGTTTTAAAAAATATATACCTGTCATTCTTCTATGGCGCCAAGATCGGTGTGATCGGTCTCAATGGCTCGGGTAAATCATCGCTGTTGAAGATCATCGCGGGACTGGATAAATCCTACCAGGGCGAAGTGGTATTCTCACCGGGGTATACGGTCGGCATGCTGTCCCAGGAGCCTGAACTGGATCCGAATAAAACCGTGAAGGAAGTGGTGGAAGAAGGTGTATCTGCCATAACGGCGATACTGAAGGAATACGAAGAGATCAATGAAAAATTCGGCCTGGAAGAAGTTTACAGCGACCCCGACGCGATGGATAAGCTGATGGCGCGCCAGGGCGAGCTGCAGGATAAGATAGACGCAGTGAACGCCTGGGAACTGGATAGTAAGCTGGAACGCGCGATGGACGCGCTGCGCTGCCCCGAACCGGATACCAAAATATCGGTATTATCGGGTGGTGAGCGTCGCAGAGTTGCCATGTGCCGCCTGCTTTTACAGGAGCCGGATGTGCTTTTACTGGATGAGCCTACCAACCACTTAGACGCTGAATCGATCGACTGGCTGGAGCAGCATTTGAAACAATATAAAGGCACGGTGATCGCCGTTACGCACGACCGCTATTTCCTGGACAATGTGGCCGGCTGGATACTGGAGCTCGACCGCGGGGAAGGTATTCCATGGAAGGGAAATTATTCCTCATGGCTTGAGCAAAAAGCGAAACGGCTGGCGCAGGAAGAGAAGACCGAAAGCAAGCGCCAGAAAACCCTGGAACGCGAGCTGGAATGGGTGCGCATGGCGCCGAAAGCGAGACAGGCCAAAGGCAAGGCGCGCTTATCCAATTACGAGAAACTGGCTTCCGAAGAAACAAAGGAGCGCGAAGATAAACTGGAACTGTTCATCCCGCCCGGCCCGCGTTTGGGTAACGTGGTGATCGAAGCGAATGGTGTTACCAAAGCCTATGGCGATAAGGTTTTATTTGAGAACCTGACGTTTTCACTCCCCCCTGCGGGTATCGTAGGGGTTATCGGTCCGAACGGCGCGGGTAAAACCACTTTGTTCCGTCTCATAACCGGGCAGGAAAAACCCGACGCGGGTACTTTCCGCGTGGGCGAGACAGTGGCTTTGGGCTATGTCGACCAGATGCATGATGACCTTGATCCGAACAAATCGGTTTGGGAAAACATCACCGGCGGCTTGGAAACCATTATGGTGGGCCACAAACCGCTTAACTCAAGGGCTTATGTATCCAAATTCAACTTTAACGGCGCCGACCAGCAAAAGAAAGTCGGCGTGCTTTCCGGCGGTGAGCGCAACCGGGTGCATTTAGCTATTACGCTCACCAAAGGTTCGAACGTACTGCTTTTAGATGAGCCAACCAATGATATCGACGTGAATACGCTGCGTGCGCTGGAAGAAGCATTGGAAAACTTCGGCGGCTGCGCGGTGATCATCAGTCACGACCGCTGGTTCCTCGACCGGGTGTGCACGCATATCCTGGCCTTTGAAGGCAACTCACAGGTTTATTTCTTTGAAGGCGATTATACCGCTTATGAAGAAAACAAAAAGAAACGCCTCGGCGACGTGACGCCGCACAGGATGAAGTATAAGAAGTTGGTGGGGTAGATTGATTGGGAGGTCGGAAGTCCGATTTCGGAATTATTATTGGGCATATAATTTTAGTCAATATGGACTTCTTCAACCGTCTGTTCGGCAAACCTGGCAAAGTCACATTAGCCACTATCGATTACAATAAGTATTTTGACAACGATGAAGTTGACGGCGTGCGTTTGGAATTATTTAAAATCGGTGAACTATCTGTATCAAGTGGCAAAATAATTGTATGCGATCCTCTTGTGAATTACGGTGCCCTGCCGCTAACAAGAGCGGTTAATCCGGGCAAATACCCCGTAACCGTCTGTATAGCGCATACGGACCAGGCTGGCGAAAGATATGCTGCTGCTAAGCTGGAATTCTCAAAAAGTAAAGCAAAGCGGTGGGAGCTTGCTGTAATTGAAGGTCAGGATGTTAGCAAGCTTAAAGAGGAAGACGATTATTTCGGATTTCCAGTGGATGCAGGATTGGGATGCTTTATGGATGCTGAAACAAATCGATTTTATGATGAGCTCTCGGATCAATACCGACAACGTCGGCCCGAAAAAGATATTTATAATGATCTAATTGCTGTAGAATTTAAAAAGAATGCTAAAGACCAGACGAATCCAAACGATATTGGGGATTGGTTAGATTTTTATTTGCCTAACAAACCAGATTTGAACATTATCATGTTCAGTTCTGGATTTGGTGATGGCACATATCCTTCTTATTGGGGCGTAACGGAAAGTGGAGAAATATGCAGTTTAGTTATTGATTTTATAGTACTCGGATAGTAGACTTTAACGAAAGTAGATATTTATATGAAAAAACTCATTTACCTCCTCGCACTTTGTTTCGCCATGCCTTGCATGGCGCAGGTTTACAAAACCTCGGAACCGCTGGCGCACACCTTCTCCATCGTGGCCCGCGACCCGGCAACCGGGGAAATGGCCGCGGCCGTGCAGAGCCATTGGTTTAGCGTAGGGTCTTCGGTTATCTGGGGTAAATCGGGCGTCGGCGTGGTGGCTACGCAATCTTTTATTCGTAAAGCTTATGGTCCGCTTGGGTTGGAACTAATGGAAAAAGGCGAGTCGCCGCAAAAAGCGCTGGATGAACTTTTGGGTAAGGACCCTGGTCGCGAAGTAAGACAAGTTGCTTTCCTGAATACCAAAGGTGAAAGCGCCGTTTACACCGGCAAAAAATGCATTGATTTTGCGCGTGATATCCATGGCGCGAATTTTTCGGTGCAATCCAATATGATGCTTACTGACCAGGTTTGCATTGCCATGAAGGCAGCTTTCCTTAAAAACGCCAATTTGCCTTTAGCTGAACGCGTGGTCGCCTGTCTTAAAGCCGCGCAGGGTGCTGGTGGCGATATTCGCGGGAAACAGTCGGCGGCGCTTATCGTGGTATCGGGTAAGCCGGTGAAAGATAGCTGGGATGACAAACTGATCGACCTGCGGGTGGAGGATAGCAATAATCCCATACCCGAACTCGCAAGGCTCCTGAACCTTCACCGTGCCTACGAGCACATGAACAACGGCGACCTGAACGTGGAAAAAGGCAATATGCCCAAAGCAATGGCCGAGTACGCTGCTGCCGAAAAAATGTTCCCCTACAACCTCGAAATGCGATACTGGCACGCCATTACCCTGGCAAACAACCACGGCGTAGCAGAGGCGGCCAAAATGCTGAAGAAAATATACGCCATTGATCCGAACTGGCGCGAATTGACCCGCCGCCTGCCAAAAGTTGATCAGCTGACCGTCAAGCCGGATGAGTTGAAGTTGTTGCTGCAGTAGGGTCGGAGGGCATATAGACTTACGACATTTTTAAAACTTCGTAGTTTAGCAATAACTAATCAGCCTTACCATGTCCAATACCTATACCCAAATCCATATCCAATGCGTAATGGCGGTAAAATACCGCCAGTCGCTGATCGCGCCTGAATGGAAAGAACAATTGCATAAATACATTACCGGCATCGTTCAAAACCACGGCCATAAGATGATTGCCGTTAACAGTATGCCCGACCACTTGCATGTGTTCTTTGGCTTTCGACCCGATCAATCCCTTTCTGACCTGATGCGGCTGGTCAAAGGCGAATCGTCTGAATGGATCAATTTGCAACGATTTACGCCGGCGGTTTTCAGGTGGCAGGAAGGGTACGGAGCTTTTTCGTATTCGAAATCACATGTGCAAAAGGTTACCAATTATGTCATGAACCAGGAAGAACATCATCGTAAACAAACATTTTTGGAAGAATACCGGCAATTTTTAGAACAATTTGAGATTGATTATGATGAACGCTATATATTCAAAGAGCCGGAATAGCATATATGCGAATTAACATTTTGCCCCTACAGGGCAAAAATAAATTCTACCAACATTTGAGCTACCGACATTTGGCTCCTAACGGAGCCGCTCAGATTAATAATCATATCTGATCCCGTAGGGATCAAATGTTGGTAGAAATGAAAGGTAAAAAGGATTTTTTCGTGCCATAGGTACGAAACCTCTAATAACGGACGGCTAACAAAAATGCCACCTACATAGGATGGCATTTTCATAAAAAAAACCTTTTACCTTTAGCCTTTAACCTTTCATCTCAAGACTACCACACCTTCACCCTATCCTTTTCCTCGCGGTACATTTTATCGCCGGGCTTTACGCCGAACGCTTTATAAAATGCCGGGGAATTGGACAGCGGCCCGTTTGTACGGTACATTTCCGGTGAATGCGGGTCAAGGTTGATGCGCATGCGCATGATCTCGTCGGTGTTCTTTACCCTCCATATCTGCGCGAACGACATGAAGAAACGCTGATCGGGCGTCAGGCCGTCTATCTTCTGATCGCTTTTACCTTGCGGCGTGTTCTTAAATGCCTCGTAGGCGATGCTCATACCGCCGATATCGGCCAGGTTCTCGCCCTGGGTCAGCTGACCGTTCACATGCAAGCCGTTGAGCACGGTATATTGGTTATACTGGTCGATCATCACCTGCACCTTCTTTTTGAATTTGTCGGCATCGTCTTTAGTCCACCAATCTTTCAGGTTACCGTCCTTGTCGTACTGGCGGCCCTGGTCGTCAAAGCCGTGCGTCATTTCGTGACCGATAACCGTTCCTATCCCGCCATAGTTGACAGCGTCGTCGGCATTATTGTCGAAGAAGGGGAACTGCAAGATACCGGCAGGGAACACAATCTCGTTATAAGTTGGATTATAATACGCGTTCACCGTTGGTGGCGTCATCCCCCACTCGCTGCGGTCTACGGGTTTATCTACCTTAATAATCATCCTGTGATAATTATGCCTCGCGATGGACCGCTCATTCGCAAAGAACGAATCCGCCGTGATATGTATATCGCTGTAATCCTTCCATTTATCCGGGTAACCAATTTTTTTGGTAAATGCGGCCAGTTTCGCCAGCGCCTGCTTTTTAGTTTCCGGACTCATCCAGTCCAGCTTTTCGATGCGGCCCTTATAAACGTTTATCAGGTTATTTACCAGCTCGAGCATGCGTTTTTTGGCATCCGCTGTAAAATATTTCTCGACGTACAGCTGCCCCAGCAGTTCGCCCAGGCCGCGGTCGACGGTTTGCGACATGGTTTTCCATCGCGGCTTTTGTGCCTTTTCGCCAAATAGCGTTTTGTTCCAGAACTCAAAATGCGCGTCGCGGAAGCGCTTGCTCAGCAGCCCGGCCGAACCATCGATCTCGTTGAAACATGCTTTATCTTTCCATACATCTATCGGCGTCGATTTTAACAACCCGTCCAAAGCCGCGTAATATTTAGGCTGACCCACCAGGATGTTATCAGATTTTAAGCCCATGCGGGTGAAAGCATCCTTCAGATCGACGTCGGGCACTTGTTTCTGAAAATCGGCCACAGCGAACTTATTATAGTTCTTCACCGGGTCACGCAATTCAACCGGCGTCAGGTGCGAACCGGCAATGTCTGTTTCCAGCTTCAGGATGGCATCGGCTTTTTTGGCAGCTGCTGCGGCGTCGGTACCCGTCATCGTGAATAGCTTGGCGACGTATTTCACAAATTCGTCGCGGATTTTCTTCGATGCGGAATCTGTTTTGAAATAATAATCCCTTTCCGGCAGGCTCAGGCCGGTCTGGTCGAAATGCCCGATGTTCACGCTGCTTTTGCGATCGTCGGGAGAAACATAAAAGCCGAACAGGAAGCCATCGCCGCTTTTGAAGCCGTCAGCAGCCAGCGACACCAGGTCCTTATAATCCTTTACGGCGCTGATCTTGCCCAGCACGGGTTTTATCGGAGTGTAATCCAGCTTATCCAATGCAGCGGTATCCATACCGCTTTTGTACAGATCGCCTACTTTTTGTTCCTTGCTGTCGGCGGCATTGCTTTGCTTCGATACCTCGTCCAGTATCTCACGCAGGTGCTTTACGTTGTCATCGTCAACAACATAGAACGAGCCCCAGCCGTTTTCGCTTGGCGGGATCTTTACGGTTTTGAACCATGTACCATTGGCGTACTCAAAAAAGTTATCGCCGGGTTTCGCGGTGGTATCCATACCGGCTTTGTCGAGAAACGAGGAGCGTTTGGCCTCCTCACCTGTTTTTTGTTTGCAGGCTGTAACTGCCGTCACACAAGCGGCAAGTAAAACCCATTTGGTTAATTTCATGATATCTTGATTTTCGTTAATTTTTGAGATCGGTTCACGGAATGCGATTATTCCAACGCTAATATATCGTATATTTGAATAATACCCTGTTAGTAATCACAAAAGTGTTAACAAATAAATCACTACGGCTTAACGTTTATATGCAAGCTTATCGCTTATTTTTATAGACCTGAAAAACAGGTCAGAAAAAATTAAATAAATTAATTTATATGGCCTGGAGAAAATTTAGCGGCGAGATCATCCAATCGCCCATCATCGACGAAGTCGAAAAAGCCATCGAAAGGGAGACATTACTGGGTAACAAACTGAAGGTTTGTATCGGCACCGACTCGCAGGTAAAGGGCAATGTAACTGATTTTGCCACGGTTATTGTCTTCCTTCGTGAGAAACGCGGCGGTTTCATGTACATCCACCAGGAGCGTACCAGTCAAAAGATGAGCATCAAGGAACGTATGCTTTCCGAAGTGCAAAAATCCATCGACATTGCCTACAAACTGTGCGACCTGCTCGACCTGTATGACGTGGATTTGGAAGTACACGCCGACATCAATACCAACCCAATGTTCAAATCGAACCAGGCTTTGCACGAGGCCATGGGTTATATTTTGAGTATGGGATTTGTTTTCAAAGCCAAGCCTGAGGCCTTTGCCAGCTCGTATTGCGCGAATAAGATAGTGCAGTAGTTGAAGTCGAAAGTCTTGAGTTCTAAGTCTTGAGTCAATTTAAATCGGCGACACTCCCGTCGTAGACTCACCCCGACATCGTACGTGCGGGACTTCGCTCGACCACCTATCTACGCGAGCGTAAAGAGGGTTTTTGTAAATTCCTTTTTCCCCAGCCCTCTTTGCGCGCAGCGGAGAGAGGGCCGACAAGCGACTTAGCGGAGTCGGGGTGAGTCTACGCCAATGCAATAACGCCAATGCCGCTCGCTTACCCATCGCTTTGTAGACTCACCCGGTCGTTGCTTCGCTCGACCACCCTCTCTCCGCTGCGCGCAAAGAGGGTTGAGGAAAGAAAAAATACCCCTTTCCCTCCCGTTGGCTATCTTAGCTGCAAATTTATTCCGATGAACCCAGTTACTATCCGAACAGCAAATTTAAATGACCTCGATACCCTGCTGGGTTTCGAAAGAGGCATTATGGAATTTGAACGGACGATCGATTCGACGATAAAGGAAGGCGATGCCCATTACTACGACCTTGCGGCGCTGATCACCTCGCCGGATGCGGAAGTTGTTGTGGCGGAACAGGATGGCGAACTGATCGGCAGCGGCTATGCGCATATTATAGAATCAAAATCATATTTAAAGCATCAGAAGCACGCCCACCTGGGTTTTATGTATGTAAAACCCGGCCATCGCGGCAAGGGCGTCAACCAGATGATCATTGAGCGGTTGCAGGAATGGACACTGTCAAAAAACATTAACGAATTCAGGCTTGAAGTATATCATAATAACCCCAGCGCCATCAGGGCCTATGAGAAGGTGGGCTTTATACCCTTGCTTTTGGAAATGCGTATGGAACTGCCGGTAAAAAAGCCACAATAAAACCGTGCGACTCATAATTCCGTTTATGCTAACGTGAAAACATACACCTTCCGCCGCGAAACTCTCCTGGCAACTACCCTGGATAAAGCCTGGGACTCTTTTACCTCGCCACTGAATTTATCAAAGATCACCCCGAAAGAGATGAACTTTATTGTCACTTCTGACTTCAAGGAAGGTACAAAAGTTTATCCCGGCATGATCATTACTTATAAAGTATCGCCGCTTTTGGGCATCAAAATGAACTGGATGACAGAGATCACGCAAGTCAAAGAGAAAGAATATTTTATTGATGAACAAAGGTTTGGGCCGTACGCGCTATGGCACCACCAACACCATTTTAAGGAAGTTAAGGGTGGTGTAATGATGACCGACATCGTCAATTATGCGATTGGTTACGCCTTCATCGGCCGGATGGCGAATAATCTGATCGTTAAGAAAAAACTAAAAGAGGTGTTTGATTACCGGGAAAAGGTTATTGGGGAGATTTTTGGGTATCGGTAATGACTTTCAATCGTACACAAATCTTTTATTTTGCTGTCTAAAAGCAATCTGACCATTATTCTTTTCAAACCCAACATATTTTCCTTTCCTACGGTCGACTTCGTAACGACTTGTTTTACCGTTTAAAGTAATTACGAGAATTATTAATTTTTCAGACTTAACCTCTTTAGTTTCACTGGGCAGATGTACAGACAGTATTTTACGTGTTTTTTTAAATATCCCCATATAAACATTCGTAAAGCCTGTACTTTGCTCACTGGTCATAACTACGTTTTTCAGTATAACCGTACCATTAATGCTTAGGCTCACGGTATCATGGGTAAAGAAGTCCTGAAAATCAATATTCAGCAAACTGGTATCGTGCTGAGTCCTCGCAAAAGAATAGTTAGACAGAATTATTACCGAAAATAGAATAGCAACTGCTTTCATATCATTTGATTTAGGCAATACAAAGCTATGCTATTTCAGCGAGAATACTTTTTAGCTAGAATCCTTGCAGCAAAGAAATCACTTACAATACTTCTTCACATCCTCCTGCGCGGCTTTTGAGCCTAATTCGGCAGCTTTGTTGAGGTCGCTACAGGCGCCGGGCTTATCGTTGAGGTGCAGTTTGGTCGAGCCGCGCAGGTAATACGTTTCGGGGTTCTTGGGTTCTACCTTTAGGGCGTAGGCGAAATCGGCGTTCATGCGGTCCTTGTCATCGGGAATAAAGCTTTCGGCGTAAGCGCGGTGGGCGTAAACTTTGGTATTTTCCAGGCTGATATACAACACGGAGTTGTAGTCATCTACCGCACCGCTGTAATTTTTGGACATCATCCGGGCTTTCGCGCGAATGAAATAAGCATCCGCGTCATCCTCTTTAAGATCGATGGCTTTGGCAATGTCTTTCATCGCGCCTTCGATGTCATTCGACGCTAGCTTAGCACTTGCCAGGTTGTCGTATGCTTCGTATGATTTTGGATCCAATTGTATCGCGGTATTATAATCCTGCATGGCGCTTTGAATATCGCCTGTATTTTGTTTGGCGATGCCGCGCTGTACGTAAGCACCGGCCAGTTTGGGATTGTTTTTGATCAGCCGGTCGAATAGCATCAAAGCTTCGCTGAAAAAGTCTGAGCCATTCATGGCTTTGCCTACCTGCATCATCAAATCCGCCTTTTTCGGGTTGATCTCCATAATACGGTTAAAGTCCTGCACGGCGCCCTTCCGGTCGCCGGTTTTGATGCGGGCCTTCAACTGGCGGAAGTAGTTTTCGGCAAAGCCCCCGTTGAGGGTAACCGCCTTATCATAGTCCAGCAAAGCGGCGGTATAATCGCTTTTACTGCTTTTCAGGTCGCCGCGGATGGCATAGGCGTAATCGTTTCGCGGGGCAATATTTACCGCCTTGTCCAGTTCCGCAAGAGCGGCGGTAGTATCGTTTTGTCCAAATTTCGCCCGGCCTTTGGTGATATAGGCGTAGCTGTTTTTAGGATCGAGTTTGATGGCAGTATCGGCATCCCGTTCGGCTATCTTATAGGCCTTAAGTCCCAGCCAGGCGTCGCCACGGCTCTGGTAGGCGTCCGAGCTGTTATGGTCGAGCGATATGGATTTGTTAAATTCTTCTATCGCCTCGGTTTTGCGGTTCATATTGCTTTTCAGCAAACCGTCGTATAAATATAATTCCGCATTATTCGGGTCGCGTTTGATCTGGTCGCCGAAGTAATCCAAAGCGCCCTGTTCGTCATCATCATTGGCCAGCGCATGGGCCAGGTATTTAAAAGCATTGGGCCGGTGCGGGTCGAGCTGGATGGTCCGCTTAAAATCAGCCACAGCGGCTTTATATTCGCCGACATTGGCCTCCGCGTTCGCTTTATAAAATATCGCGTCAATATTGTTCGGCTTCAGACTTAGCGACTTGCTAAAATCTTCTACAGCGCCGCGATAATCGCCGATATTAGCTTTTGAGTTAGCACGATAGTAGATCAGGTCTGCATTGTTCGGATCGAGTTTAACCGCTATGTTATAGTCAGCGATTGCGCCTTTGTTATCATCGAGGTTGGCTTTGGTTACGCCGCGGTATTCAAATAGCTCCGGATTGTTGGGCGACAATTTGATCGCTGTATTAAAATCTTCCAGAGCGCCGTTATAATCGCCCAGGTTTGATTTGGCGTTAGCGCGATAGTGGTACATATCGGGGTTGGTATGCACCATGGATATGGCCTTATCAAAATCGGCTATGGCTGCCTTGTACTGTTTGAGTTCGTTGTAGGCATTAGCACGATAAAACCAGGCGTTGGTGTTATTAGGATCGAGTTCCAGCGTTTTCGTGAAATCCTTTATCGCGGCCTGCTCATCTTTAATATTGCCTTCCGCGTTAGCGCGATAAAAATAGGCTTTTGATAAGTTGCCGTTCAATTCGATGGCTTTGGTGAAATTGGCAATGGCTTCCTTGTATTCTTTCCTGCCGGCGGCTTCGTTACCCTTTTGCAGGTAAGCATCGGCAGTTTGCCCTAAACTACAGAAGGGCAACAGAAAAAATACGATGAATAACCTGCTCATAAACCGAATATAGGCATTAAAATGTTTTGATAACTATACCGAACGACACGTTCGAACCATCGCCCGTGTTACGTCCGTTTATAAAAGTGCCCGCGCCAACGAACACCGAAAACTCCCTGCTGAACGAGTGCCCGTAACTCAGGGACACCTGGTTAAAGGCGAAATCCTTGTTTGTTGTCGGGTTCACATTGTTGAATGTTTTGAAGTTACTTACCGAATAAATTCCGCCCAGCGACAGGGATACCTGGTTCTTAAATTGCTTATCCAGCGTGATGCCATAAGTACCGCTGTACCTGTCCTGTATCGGGCCGTTGCTACCAAAATATTGACGGACACCATCTTCCAGCGAATAATAACTTGGTAGGCCAAACAGGTGGCCGCTGCCGGCTAAGGACAACTTTAATTCGGCCCCGGTCAACCCATAACCCAAATTGGGATTGGTATATAAGGGCGTGATGACCGTGCCCTGCAACATGATGTAATGTTTATAATTGATATTAGCCAGGTAGTAACGCAGGCCCGTTTCCAGGTCGGTCAAACCGCTGTTGACGCTCTTGAAGCCGGTTTGGGTAAAAGTATTGGTTGTGTATGGCAGTGTTGCTACAAAATACCACCGGCGGCTGATGCCATACTCGGCGAATAGCGTCATGGTGAGGGCGGTAAACTTCCCGTTTTGCGGGAAAGGGTGATTTACCCTGGCCGAATCCCACGCCCTGGTAGCTACAAAATAGCTTATGGATGGATTGATAACGAATTTTTTGGGCCGCACGGGGAAGCCGTCAGCAAAAACGTGCTGCTGCATTGCCGCGAGGAGCGATACGGTTGCTATGAAATATTTTAAACGGGTCCTGGTAAATTTCATATCATCCATTAAAACAGTGCAAACGTGTCGCGCATCCAGCGCCCTTCGTAATCCTTATATTTCTGATTGATCTCGTGCGCCAGGTTTTTGAACACCATGATGTGCTTTTTAGCCGGTATCTCGTTGAAAGTCTCGTATTCGTCCGTTGGCGGCGCGAATGGGTCGAGCAGGCCAATACCGATCAGGGTAGGGCATGTGATATTAGGCGCGAAATTTTTGGCGTCGTAATAATCCAGGTTGCTCATCACCTTATCCATGGTGAGCCCGGGCTGCGTAGCCACATATTTCTTAAACGCACTGTACGGCCAGTCGGTGGCTCCTGCCAGGTCGCGGATATCGCATAAAATAGGGTTCTGTGCCGAACATAGATTCACGCGCTTATCCACGCCGGCTACTGCCAGGGCCAAATAACCGCCCATACTGCCACCGGTAACCAAAATATTGTCATGGACCAAATTCGGCCGCGAGTAAATAAAGTCGATACAGCGCACGCAATCCATGATCACGCCGCGCATCACGTATTTATCTTTGTCTTCCACGCGGTACGAAATGTACTCGTCACGACGGGTATCTATACCGTCGCGGCTGTTGCCCTGCCCGCGCACGTCCAGTGTAATAATAGCCAGGTCGTTATCCAAACCCAGCATCGGGTCCACGCTCACCTGGTAACCCGGCAAGCCGAGCAGTACCGAAAATTTGCGGTTCTTGTTCTTTGTCCTGGGTATCGTCAGGTAGCCGCGCACGGTATAATTGTCCAGCGATTGCATCTGGAACTGGTACACTTCGCGGTTGTCCGTATTCTTTTTGGACACAGGCGTTATCTTAAAATTGGGCGTTACTTTGGCCAGTTCGGCTTTGGTATTTTGCCAGAACTGGTCGAAATCGGCGGGCTTAGCAGTCGTAGCGCGTATCTCCTGCGGCCTGATGCCGAAGGCACGGCGTGTAGTATCATCATAATCGGATACATTGATCATGAAGTTGATCTTGTAAAAGCCGGTCTTCAGTTCAGGCAGGTGAAAGTCGTAGTTTTCGTTCGAGTTTTGGCTGATCTTTACAGTCTGTACTTTATCCGCTACTTTCTCGCCTTTTTCGGTGGTTACGATATAGCTTATCGTGCCGGTTTGATCCTTGCCGGTGGGATTATTCACCGAGAAAGTAAAATAAGGCAAGCCGCTGAAGATGGCGTCCTTATCATGCGCGACCACCTCGGTGCTGATATCACCGTTGTTTTTTTCCTGGGCCGAAGCTTTTTGCAGGCAAAGCAAGCTCAGCATCAACAGGAATCCTGTGACCCTGAATGAACTTCTACTATTGTTATTTTTCAATCGATCAAACATATCAGGTTGTTTGCTTTGGCTTCGCTTTTATAAGGAAATCCGATTTACGTATAAAGTGGTTTAAAGGTTCCTCGATAAATTTAAATAAAATTACAGACACCACGTTCAACAACACGAAAGCATACAAAATATTCAGCCAATCGTACTCAAAGGGCGAATGCCAGTCGACACCCCATTGATCATAAAGAATAAAAGTTTTATCGTTCAGCCAGTTGATGCCATTGTAAATGAACACGTACATAAAGCCCAGGTGAATGAGGTAAAAGATGTAAGAGCTCTTGCCCAATAGCTCGACAAAAGGCGTGGCCAGCACTTTTTTCATCACCGTGGTCTCGGTGATCAAACCATAAAAAAATGTCGCGATGGATATGGCCAGCAAATAATTATTGATGATGATCCCGCAGGGGTTGTGCAGTCCCGCCGACCAGCCCGCAGGTATGGGCAGCAGTGACATCAGCCATACGCAAAAGAATATGAGGACAAAGCCGGTATAAGTGAATTTTAATTTATTGCTGCGATGGAATCCTTTGCTGCGAACCATCAATGCCAACTTGATACCGACAAAAAACTCGAAGCAGCGCCCGAAGAAAGTATAGAGCATCATAAAAGTGAAATCGCTGAAAAAGCCGTACCAGTTGACGTTACGAAAGATCAGCACCATTAAGAAGCCGAAGGCTGTGATGGACAAAATCTGCAAATAGTACTTACGGTATTTATGGATGATGAAAAAGATGATGGGCGCCGAAAAGTAAAAACATTCCTCCACGGTAAGTGACCAGCCCTGTGCTACGCCGGTAAAAACCAGCTGGTGAAAAAAGCCGCGCAGGAAAGTGATATGCATAAAAAACAAGCCGACCGCGCTAGGGAAACCATTGACGATGGCCGGGTCACGCGTGAAATAGTAAACAAAAAAGGCCGCGGCGGTGATCAAAAAATACATGGGATAAATACGCGCCACGCGGTTTTTGAGGTATTGTTTGAACCAGTCTTTGGTCAGGTGAAAATTATCGTAATAGCGAAACGCAATGAGGAAGCCGGAGAGCACGAAGAATATGGTTACCCCGATGTGAAACTCTAAAAAGAAGCGCTGTAGTCCATGCGAAAAATTCTTGTCGAACGTGTATTCATAATGCGATACGAATACCAGGTATGCGGCTAACGCACGCACGCCTGTAAGGGCCGGTATGTAATTTTGCTGTTCCCGCTGTGACAAGAGTAAAAATTTTCGCTTTGTACGCTGTTTTTGGCTTGGGGTTAAATTTAAGCAAAAATTAAAAAATTATCCGCACTATAAATCATTGGGACGAAAGACAGTGAAATCCACCTGACGATTACCGTTTTTATTGATGGTTTTGTATTTTGCACGTACAAAGCTGTAACTAAAAATTGCCGTTACAATGAGATATTAGAATACCCCGATTTACCATGGACAAGGAATGTGTTATCGAAATGCTGCAACACATCAGGAATGATAAATACCTCGGCCCTAAGACAGGCGACTATACTGTTGGCGACCGCGTGATCTATGCGCTCGACAAGGGCCTTATTATACGTTCCGACACCGGAAATTTTACGATAACAGAAAAAGGTTCCGAATTGTTAGACAAGAAACTGAGCTGGGAAGCCCTATAATTTATCCGGTCTTGGCATTGACCCGGTATTTATACCGGTCGAGATCCTTTCGACTATTGACCCTGAGTTTTGCATAAATATTATTTACATGCGTTTTCACGGTGCTCAATTCGATGCTGAGCGCCAAAGCCACCTCCTTATTTGACTTACCGGACAATATCAGGCCGACAATATCCATTTCACGCTGGCTCAATTCGCGCCATATCTTCGAGATAGCCCGTTGCTTATAGGAGCGGTATCCATATAGTGACAATGCGATTAGCAGCAAAATACCTCCAGCCAGGTACAATTTCCAATAATTGGTATCCCTATATTCCTGGAAAATATGAGCGCCGTAAGCGTTATGCTGATCATAGTGGGCGAGCATATCTCGCACCTTTTCCTTTTGCGCGTCATTAAGCTTGTCCGTGCGGCTAATGGCCAGCAAACCCACCAGTTGCGACGTTGATCTGCCTGCAGCAGCGATCAAGGTGCTATTACTTGTCGTGTCGTTATCCTCTAAGCCGATCAAATCATTCAGTTCGTCATTTGCTTTGCTGCCGCTGACGCCTGCCTGCCGGATAGGCCGGCCTGCATCCTTCTGAAAATTGATATGATCAGCCTGCTTCGCGATGAAGAAGACATGATTTACATCCCTGTTGCCGATGATGAGCGTTGCCGCCGGGTCGCCCTTCCGGATAAAATGCAGGCGATATAAAGACTCGTCCTTAGTTGCAGGAAAATCGACTGAAAAATTTCCGGCAGCATCAATGTCGCCTTCCGTTATGATCAAGGCACTGTAAGTGGTGAACATATAATCGAAGCCGGGCATGCGACAAACATAAAATTTGTGCGCCCAGCCCGTGTCCAGGCTTACCTTTCCTGATAACCTTGCGTGCTGACCATAACCGAAAGCAGGTACCAGCAGCAACCATCCTAAAAACAACCTGCAGCGTCTCAAGGCTTTTTTATATCAATTTGATAAGTAATTCGTCCGGTAACATTTTCGGCCCTGATGTTGAATTTCCAGGTACCGGGTATTTTCGGCTTCAGATCGTCAGTTAATTCGCCCTCCGACGGCCCATAGCCCCCGCTGTTTGCTTTGGTGCCTAAAGTAACGTTAACCGACTTTTTATCGTTGGGGTCGGTCAACGTTACCGTAACCTCCCCTGCGGCTGCGAAAACTTTTATCGCATACTTCACCGAATTGGTTCCGGCTGCCACTTCAAAGGGGATACTCCGGTTAAAGGTACTATCCTTAACACCGATGAAACCTTTAATAGTAATCACCTGGGCTTTAGCCTGAACGGCGCCCAGGATCAGCAAAATAAATAATAGCTTTTTCATGTCTTTCTAAATTTCCGGTAAAGTTTTGATTTAAAGCGCAGGGAAAACGAATTTTACCGGGTGGATAATGGGTGGAGCGGGGATGGATTTGTGGAAAGTAGGTGTTCTAAGAACTGTCCGTTCCATAAATGGGCAGCGATGAATTGATTTGCGCATCGCATTGTTTTTAATTGTAAATTCGGGTAAACCGCAGGCAATGAAAATATTAGTTGCATGGCTCCTGTTTTTTTCGCTTCCATTTTGCCTGAAAGCACAGGATACCGATCCTTTAGGCAAATCAAAAGAGGAGGTCAGGAAATCATACGAGCGATCCTCCGAATTTACGGCAAGCGTCGTCCAGGCCGATGACTGCGATACAGTTAGCATGATAGCCGATATGAAAATTGTATTTTTCTATAAACAGGATACCTGCTATTTGATGAAAACGATATTCCCTTATAATTATGCTCACATAATGCGGCTGTCATTTAATACGATGCTGAAAAGGGAAAAAAAAGACACATGGATGGACACGACCCAGAGCGAGGAAATCACTTTGGCGGCCGACAAAAGCAAAAATCAATGCATCATTCAATACAGGCCCGTTCCCAAAAACTGAGCCTGTACCAGCGCCGATCCTTGTATTATTCCGCTATCGGCAATGGTTTTATCGAGGTGATGTTGTATTTTGACTCACCGGGTCATTGCTTCGCTCGACCACCCTCTCTACCGCGAACGGTAAAGAGGGTTAGTTATCTTTTCCAGCCCTCTTTGCGCGAAGCGGAGAGAGGGCCGACAAGCGGCTGAGCGACGTCGGGGTGAGTCTGCGCCAGTGCATTAGCGCCGATGCCGCTCGTTTACCTATCGCTTCGTAGACTCACCCGGTCATTGCTGCGCTCGACCACCCTCTCTACCGCAAGCGCAATGTCATTAAGTTAAGGGATTTCATATCGCATCTCTTTGATTTTTAGTTACTTTAGGTCGGGTTCGGGCTCTGTATTTACCGACATTTCTTTCAATAGTACGGTTATTACGTATTGGA
>Ga0070658_10001053_pt1 | contig 23598 bp, 24 predicted proteins | sample KBSC13metaG_FD_64664 | JGI IMG/M metagenome (GOLD analysis project Ga0070658, IMG submission 64664) | Corn rhizosphere microbial communities from Kellogg Biological Station, Michigan, USA - KBS C1-3 metaG | ecosystem: Host-associated > Plants > Roots > Rhizosphere > Soil ...
CCGCCCGGCGCATAGCCGACCAGGATCTTGATCGGCTGCTTCGGTTGCCAGTCGGCGGCCCGCACCGCGGATGCCGCGACGATCATCGGCGCAGCCAGCAGAGTTCTACGCAGCATGTTGGTCATCCCCATTTTCCCTTCGCGTAAGGTCGAGCAAGGGTCGCGCCCGGTCAACGACCTTGCACAGGTCTTTCGCTTCCCTCATCGGAGCGCGCCACCGAGAACCCCCTTCGAACTTTCACGGAAAGACTCTACTGTCCCGCCCATGCCGCTCGAGCATCCCGCCGCCGACGTCTGGACCCTGCTGGCCGACTGGGCCGAGTACGCGCCCGAGGCGGCGGCGTTCCTCCATGGCGAGCGTACGATCACTTTCCAGGAACTGCTCGAGCTGTCGCTGCGCGCCGCGCAGGGATTGAGCGACCTGGGCGTCGGGCCGGGCGACCGGGTGGCGCTGTGGCTGCCGAATGTGCCCGCCTATCCGATCCTCTACCTCGCCTGCGTGCGCCTGGGCGCCATCGCCGTGGCGGTCAACACGCGCTACCGCGCCGTCGAGGTCGCCGACATCGTCGGCCGCTCCGGCGCCAAGGTGCTGGCCTGCGCGCCGGGCTTCCGCGGCATCGATTTCCTGTCGATCCTGGCCGACATCGAGCCGGCGGCCCTCGACCGGCTCTCCGCCCTCGTCGTCGTGGGCGAGGCGCCCGCGACCGTGCCGCCATCGATCGAGCGGCTGAGGCGCGTGCCGTTCGACCGCGTGCAGTCGCGGCCGCGCCTCGGCGTCAACCACGCCAAGGTCAACGCGCCCTGCAACATCTTCACGACGTCGGGCACGACCAGCGCTCCCAAGTTCGTGCTGCATCGCCAGGGCGCCATCGCCGGCCACGCCCAGCAGGTCGCCAGGGTATTCGGCTTCGCCGCGCCGGAAACGCTGTCGCTCGCCGTCCTGCCATTGTGCGGCGTCTTCGGCTTCAACCAGACAATGGCCACGCTCGCCGCGGGCAGGCCCAGCGTGCTGGTCGAGTCCTACGAGATCGAGACCATCGCCCGCCTGATCGCCCAGTATCGTCCGACGACGATGTTCGGCAGCGACGACATGTACGCCCGCCTGCTCGAGCTGGTGCCTGGCGAGCGGCCGTTCCCCTCGATCAAGTGGGCGGGCTACGGCAATTTCAACGCCGCTCTCGCCGACATCGCCGACATCGCCGAGACGCGCGGCCTGCGCCTGGCCGGGCTCTACGGCATGAGCGAGGTGCAGGCGCTTTACGCCCTGAAGCCGCTCGGCCTGCCGGTCACGGAGCGAAAACCGGGCGGCGGCGTGCCGACGTCGCCGCTGGCCCACGTCCGCGTGCGCGATCCCCAAACCGGCGAACTGCTGGGCCCCGGCCAGCCGGGCGCCCTCGAATGCGCGGGACCGTCGCTGATGATGGGCTACTACGGCAACGAGAAGGCGACGGCCGAGGCCATGACAGCGGACGGCTACGTCCGTACCGGCGACCTGGCCGAGCTCGACGGCAACGGCGGCTTCACTTTCCTCAGCCGCATGGGCGACGTGCTGCGGCTCTCCGGCTTCCTCGTGAACCCGCTCGAGATCGAGGCGCACGTCCAGAAGATGCCGGGCATCGCCAACTGCCAGACGATCGCCGTGCCGCGCACCGACGGCGTGCGCGCCGTGGCCTTCGTGATCCTGCAGCCCGGAGCGGCGCTCGACGAGGCCGCCGTGATCGCCCACTGCCGGCAGGGCCTCGCCAACTACAAGGTGCCGCTGCGCGTCTTCGCGATCGACGACTTTCCCAAGACGCCGTCGCCCAACGGCTTCAAGATCCAGCGCAACAAGCTGCGCGACATGGCGATCGCGCGGCTCTGATCCTCGGATTCTGGCTCCTGGTTACTGGCCCTTGAACTTCGCCGGCTTGCGCTTCTCGGTGAAGGCGCGCGCGGCTTCCTGGAAATCCTCGGTGAGATAGAGCCGCTCGGGCGCGGCCATGTGCATGATCTCGCGGCTCAGGCGATCCATGTACCAGCGCCGCAGCCGCACGGTGGAGCGCACGCTGAGCGGCGGGTTCTTCGCGACCTCGAGGGCCAGTTCGCGCGCCACGTCGAGATACTTGCCCTTGGGCGCGACACGGTTGATCAGGTTGCCCTTGAAAGCCTCCTCGGCGGTGAAGAAGCGGCCGGTGAGGGCCGCCTCCATCGTGAAGGCGGCGCCGCCGCGGAAATGCATCAGCCCCCAGTACTTGCTGGCGCCGAGGCCACGGCCGGTCTCCGTCACCTGGAAGCGCGTGCCCTCCTCGGCCACGATCAGGTCGCACTCCAGCACGATGCCGACCGACAGGCCGAGCACGTAACCATGGGGTGCCGCGATCACCGGCTTCCAGTTCACCGCCTTGGTGAGCAGGTCCGACGAATGCGTGCCGCGGCCCTGCGGCCCGCCCAGCCGCTTGAACTCCTCGCGGCTGCGCAGCTGGCGCTGCTGGACGTCGGCGCCGCTCGAGAAGGCGCGTCCGGTGCCGCACAGGATCGCGACGTGGGCCTCCTCGTCCATGTCGAAGCGGTGCAGTTCCTCGCCGAGCGCCCCCACCAGCTCGTCGCTGAAGGCATTCAGCTTCTCCGGACGGTTGAGCGTGATCGTGACGATTTGGCCGTCGCGTTCGTAGGTCACCAGCGCCATCGTTTCCTCCTGATCGGGTTTGAGGCATGCTACGCCCAGGAGCGGAGGAAACCATGGCCAAGCGCGTGAGCGTCAACTACCCGGGCTACAAGCACCAGAACCCGATCCCCAACGGCAGCCGCATCGGCAACATCGCCATGTCGAGCATCATGAACGGGACCGAACCCGGCACGCGAAACGTGCCGGCCGACCTGTCCGCCCAGGTCGTCAACATCTTCAGGCACATCAAGGCCTTCGTCGAAGCCGCCGGCGGTACGCCCGACGACATCGTCAAGATCAATTTCTGGATGAAGCAGCCCTCGACCGGCCGCGCCGCGCTGAACGACGAATGGGTGAAGATGTTCCCCGACGAGACTTCGCGGCCGGCCCGTCACACGCTGGTGCTGGGCGCCGACTCCACGCACCTCGTGACCTGCGACGTGATGGCCGTCATCGGTTAGGTGCTGTCGGACCGCTGTTCAGGGGAGCGCGCCACCGAGGTCAACGTCGCGGCAGCCGGAGGTTCGCGACGGACGCGCCGACGAAGAGCTGCGGCAGCGATGGGCGCACGCCTGTCTTGCGCTCGAGGCCCTCGACGCAGGCCCGTGTCGCCGCGGCCAGCCCGCCCCAGGTCTCCGCGCCGTCGAACGACTGCAGCAGGCAATAGTCGTAGTTGGTGTACTCGTCGTCGGCGCCGCAGCCGAAGCTGGTGCGGCTGGTGGCGGCAGCGGTGAGGATGATGCGGTTGGGCCGGCGCGCGCCGTTGTCGATGAAGGTGCCGCTGTGGCAGGCCGAGATCACCACGACCGTCGGCACGCCCCCGCAGCCCTCGGTCAGCGCCCGGTCGAGCGCCGTGGGCGGAAAGATTCGCCGGTCCGACCTCAGGTAGATGCCGTCCTCGTTGCCGTGGCTGGTCATGAAGACAAGACACGCCGCACCACCTCGCGCGCCCAGTCCGGCCCGCACGTTGGCCGAGGTCGAGAGACGCTGCGGCGGCACGCTCGCGGGATCGGCGGAGTAGACAGTGATGTCGGTGACGCCACGTCGCGCAAGCTTGACGCGAAGCGCCTCCACGCCGTTGTCGAAGGCCGGCGTGCTGCTGTCGCCAGCGACGAGCACGGTGCGCCACTGCGCGGCTGACACCTCGCCGCCGGCCACCGGCGGCGCAGCGTTGCCAGCGCTCGCGACAACAGGGGGCTGGTCGTTGACGCACGCGGCCGCGAGCAGGAGCGCAGCGATGGTGAATGCGATCCGGATACGCACCGACATGCCTTACTTCCTCACGGCGCCGACGGACCGCAGCGCCATCTCGGCATAGAGCGCCGCCATCTGTTCCTCGTTCAGCCGTTGGCCGGGCACGTACCACATCGACACGTGGGTGCACTGGTCGAGCAGGGCCATGGCCATGGCCTTGAGGTCGCGCCGGCCGTCGACTTCCGGCGGATCGAAGGCGCCGCGCGCCACGCCCTGCGTCAGGATCTCGACGAGGATGTCGCGGATGGCGCGCCGGCTGCGGCGGATGGCGCCCATGCGCTCGGCGTCGAGCCAGCCGATCTCGCGGTTGGCGACCAGCGCCTCGACGCGCAGCCGGCAATGGCGCACCACATAGACGCGCACGAAGGCGGCCAACCGGGCACGCGGATCGTCGCCGGCGTCGGCCACCGCCTGCAGGCAGATGCGCTCGAGCTCGGCCTGGGTCGAGGTGATGATGTCGTGGAGCAGTTCGTCCTTCGACTTGAAGTGGTTGTAGAGCGCGCCCTGCGTCAGGCCGCAGGCCTTCATGATGTCGCGCACGGTCACGACGGGATAGCCGCGCTCGGCGAACTGCGCGAAGGCCGCGGCGCGGATCGCCTCGATCGACGGGCGCCCGTCGCGCTCGGCCGGCACGACGTCGGTCGGGACGGTCGTCTTGCGCTTGCTCATCGGCCGCCTCCGGCAATGCCCTCGACCAGCCGCCAGCCCAATTCCGCGGCCGGCCGCACCAGCTTGCCCGAGTCGGCGGCGCGCACGTTCGAGGCGGTGCCGTCGAGCGAGCGCGCATAGACGCCCTGCCGGATGCACGACACGCGGAAGAGATTATAGGCCATGTAGAATTCCCAAAGGTCCGGCGCGGGCACCGCGCGTTTGGCGAGGCCGCAGTAGTAGGCCACCATTTCCTGCTCCGTCGGCAGGCCGAGGCCGCCCAGATCGTGGCCCAGCAGGCCGCCCCATTCCATCGGCGTGCGCCACAGCATGCAGAGATAGGAGAGTTCGGCCAGCGGATCGCCGAGCGTGGAGATTTCCCAATCGATCACGCCCAGCACCCGGGGCTCGGTCGGATGGAACACCATGTTGTCGAGACGATAGTCGCCATGCACCAGCACGGTCTCGTCGCTTGCCGGCAGGTGCGCGGGCAGCCACTCGAGCAGTCTGTCCATCGCCTCGATGGCCTCGGTCTCGGAGGCCTTGTACTGCTTGCCCCAGCGCGAGATCTGGCGGGCGACGTAGCTGCCTGGCCGGCCGAAGTCGGACAGGCCGAGCGCTGCATAGTCGACGGCATGCAGCCGGGCCAGCACGTCGAACTTGGCCTTGTAGATTGCCAGCCGCCCGTCCTTCGATACTTCCGGCAGCAGCGGATCCCACAGCACGCGACCGTCGCAGAATTCCATGATGTAGAATGCCGTTCCGACGACGCCGTCGTCCTCGCACAGCACATAGGCCCGCGGAGTCGGCACGTCGGTCCTGTTGAGGGCGGAGATGACGCGGAACTCGCGGTCGACGGCATGCGCCGACGGCAGCAGCTTGCCCGGCGGCTTGCGGCGCAGCACGTAGCGCCGGCCGGCACCGTCGGTCAGGCGATAGGTCGGGTTGGACTGACCGCCCCTGAACTGCTCGGCGCGGAGCGGCGGCGTGAAGCCTGCGACCTTGTCGGACATGAAGCGCGCCAGCGACGGCTCGTCGAAGCGGTGCTTGGCCTGCACCTCCATCGTGCCGATGTAGTCCGCCCCTTTTCTTGCCACTCGAAAACCCCGCCTGAACAAGCATTTACATTGGCCCCGAGTGTGCGCGAGCGCTATGGCCCACGCAATAAGCGCGCGCCGCGCGTGCCGTTCGCACTTGCGAGAAAGGATTAGGCGCCGCTGCGCCGACGTCCCTCGTTGTGTTTTGCTGGGCGACCAATCCACCGCGCGCTTTGTCGCGCCGGGGCGAGGCCGGCTGGCCTTCTCCATGTTCCTCGCGCTATTGCGTCGATGGCCGGCACTCTGGCTTGCGGCCATCGCAGGCCTCGTTCCGCCACGGTTGAATTGGCTCTTGGGCAAGGTGGCCGAATTGTGTTTAGCTACGGATAGACCGGCCTGGGCGTTCCGGGCCCAATATCTACAGAATTTGTGCGCGTTGGGGAGGCATCGTTGAATCGGTTCCTGAGCAAGGACTTCTTGTCCGGGTTGATGTTTATCGCCTTCGGACTGGGCGCACTCTACTTCGGGCGCAATCTTGCGCCGGGCACGACGGTCCGCATGGGACCGGGCTATGTGCCGCACATGCTGTCGTACATCATGTGCATCCTGGGCTTCATCATCGCCGTCATCGCCGTGGTGCGGGGCAGCGACCCTGTCGAGACGCCCCGGCTAAAACCCATCGTCATGGTGACGCTGGGCATCCTCGTCTTCTCGCTGCTGTTCGAGAGGACGGGCATGTTCCCGGCGCTCGTGGCCCTGATCCTCATCGCCTCCGCCGGCGGTGAAGAATTCAAACTGCTCGAGGTCATCGGCAACATCATCGTGCTGACGATCCTTTGCATCCTCGTGTTCAAGATCGGGTTGAGCATGAATATCACCGTCCTGAATGGAGTTTGGTGAGATGGATATGCTCCACAACCTCTTTCTCGGAATGACGGTCGCGTTCTCGCTGCAGAATCTTCTCTATGCCTTCATCGGCTGCATGGTCGGCACCCTGATCGGCGTGCTGCCGGGCATCGGCCCGGTCGCCACGATCGCGATGCTGCTGCCGATCACCTTCCACCTGCCGCCGACGGCCGCGCTCATCATGCTGGCCGGCATCTACTACGGCGCCGCCTACGGCGGTTCGACGACGTCGATCCTGGTCAACCTGCCGGGTGAGTCCTCGTCGGTAGTGACCTGCATCGACGGTTACCAGATGGCCCGCAAGGGCCGCGCCGGCGCCGCCCTGTCGATCTCCGCGCTCGGCTCGTTCTTCGCCGGCACCGTGGGCACGCTGATCATCGTGATGTTCGCCGAGCCGCTGACGCGCATGGCGCAGAAGTTCGGCCCGTCGGACTACTGCTCGCTGATGGCTCTCGGCCTCGTCGCCGCGGTCGTGCTGGCGAGCGGCTCGGTGCTCAAGGCGATCGCGATGGTGTTCCTCGGCCTGCTGTTCGGCCTGGTCGGCACCGACGTCAACACCGGCGCCCAGCGCTTCACCTTCGACATCCCCGAGCTCAGCGACGGCATCGACTTCGCGCCGATCGCCATGGGCCTGTTCGGTATCGCCGAGATTGTCGTCAACCTAGAACGCAAGATGAGTAGATCCGGGGCCATCAAGGTCGATTCGCTATGGCCAACGCGCGAGGAAACGCGACGGGCGATCCCCGCGGTCCTGCGCGGCACGGCGCTCGGCGCCCTGCTTGGCGTGCTGCCGGGCGGCGGCCCCACCCTGGCGGCGTTCTCGTCGTATACGCTGGAGAAGAAGATCTCCAAGACCCCCAGCCAGTTCGGAAAGGGCGCGGTCGAGGGTGTGGCGGCTCCCGAATCGGCGAACAATGCCGCGGCGCAAACATCGTTCATCCCGATGCTGACGCTCGGCATTCCGTCCAACGCCGTCATGGCGCTGATGGTCGGCGCCATGATCATCCAGGGCATCCAGCCGGGCCCCGAGGTCATGACCAAGAAGCCGGACCTCTTCTGGGGCATGATCGTCTCGATGTGGATCGGCAACCTGATGCTGGTGATCATCAACCTGCCGCTGATCGGCATGTGGGTGAAGCTGCTGACGGTGCCCTACCGCTTCCTGGCTCCGGCGATCCTGCTGTTCTGCTGCATCGGCGCCTACAGCCTTCAGAACAGTACATTCCACGTCGAGCAGGTCGCGATGTTCGGCGTGCTGGGCTACATCTTCTCGCGGCTGGGCTGCGAGGGAGCGCCGTTCCTTCTCGGCCTGGTGCTGGGACCGCAGATGGAGGAATATTTCCGTCGTGCGATGCTGCTGTCCCGAGGCGATCCGAGCGTGTTCGTCACGCGCCCGATCAGCCTCGGCCTGCTGATTACCACGGCCGCCCTGCTCATCCTCATGGCCCTGCCCAGCCTGCGCAAGGCGCGCGAGGAAGCGTTCCAGGAAGAAGAGACCTGATCGACCAAGGAGTACCGTGATGTCCGACCTGCCCAAGCGCGTGCTGATCTCCGAGGAAGGCCCTCGCGAGGGCTTCCAGTCGGAGAAGAAGATGATCCCGGTGGCCGACAAGGTGCGTCTCATCGAGGCGCTGGCGGACACCGGGCTCAGGCACATCGCCTGCGTCTCCTACGTCAATCCCAAGCGCGTGCCGACCATGGCCGACGCCGACGAGGTGGCCGCCGCGATCCGGCGCAAGCCCGGCATCGAGTACAGCGCCCTGTGGCTCAACCAGCAGGGCCTCGAGCGCGCGCTCCGCGGCCCCCTGCACGTCGACGGCGGCGTGCGGGTCACCGCCTCGGACACCTTCTCGAAGAAGAACATCGGCAAGGCCGTCGCCGACGCCCTGGTCGAGCAGCGCATGTCGCTCCAGACCTTCAAGGACCGCGGCATGCCGGTCGAATGGGGCATCATCCTGGGCGCCTTCGGCTGCAACTTCGAGGGCGAGCTGTCGACCGACCTCATCCTCCATCGCGTCCAGCAGGCCCTCGACGAGGCCGAGATGGCCGGCTTCAGGCTGAAGGGCATCCGCCTCACCGACGCCATGGGCTGGGCCACGCCGCGGTCGGTCGAGCGCCTGATCGGCGCCATCCGCAACAAGTGGCCGGAACTCGAGATCGGGCTGCACCTGCACGACACCCGCGGCACCGGCATGGCCGCGGCCTATGCCGGCCTGCGGCTCGGCGTCACCAAGTTCGATGCCTCGATCGCAGGCCTGGGCGGCTGCCCGTTCGCCGCCACCGACGGCGCCGCCGGCAACATCTGCACCGAGGACTTCGCCTTCATGTGCGAGGAGATGGGCGTGGAGACCGGCCTCGACATCGACCGGCTGATCGAGGTCGCCCGGATCGCCGAGGAGGTCGTGGGACGGCCCCTGCCTGGCCACGTGATGCGCGGCGGCACGCTGAAGGCCGCCAAGCAGAAGGCTGCCCAGAAGGCCGCGGCGTGAACGCCGAGACCATGTCTGCCGACTCGACATATGTCGATGTCGAGCAGGTGCCATGGATGAAGACGCGTTTCCCCGGCATCGAGACCAAGGTGCTGATGGAGAACAAGGCGACCGGCATGTCGACGCAGATCATGCGCTGGGCGCCGGGCGCGCGCCTGCCGCGCCACGAGCATGCCGCCATCGAGCAGACCTATGTCATCGAGGGCTCACTCGCCGATGACGCGGGCATCTGCCGGGCCGGCCAGTACGTCTGGCGCAGGGCGGGCAGCCGCCACGACGCCTGGACGGACGAGGGCTGTCTCGTCCTGGCCGTCTTCCTGAAGCCGAACACCTTCTTCGACTGACCCCACCTGCAAGCGAGAGACTGATGCCGGGCGTTCTGGACGGAATACGCGTTCTCGATTTCGGCCGCTACATCGCCGGCCCCTTCTGCGGCACCATGCTGGGTGACCTCGGCGCCGAGGTGATCCGCATCGAAAAGCTCGACGGCAGCGAGGACCGCTGGGTGACTCCGGTCGCCCCGGGCGGCGAAGGCGCCATGTTCCTCCAGATGGGCCGCAACAAGCTCGGCCTCACGCTCAACCCGATGAAGCCCGCCGGCCGCGAGATCGTGAAGAAACTGGTGGCCGTCTCCGACATCGTGATCGCCAACCTGCCCTACGAAGACCTGCAGAAGATGGGCATCGACTACGAGACCATCTCTGGCATCAACCCGAGGGTCATCCTCGCCACCACCTCGACCTTCGGCTCGGAAGGGCCCTATGCCACGCGCGTGGGCTTCGACACGATCGGCCAGGCGATGTCGGGTGCGATGTTCCTGTCGGGCGACGGCAAGGTGCCGACGCGCATGAACGCCCCGTTCGTCGACTTCACCACCGCGCTGCTGAACACCGTGGGCGTGCTGGCCGCCCTGATCGACCGCACCCGGAGCGGCAAGGGCCAGAAGGTCGAGACCGCCCTGCTGCGCTCGGCCATCAACATCACCAACAGCCACCTGATCGAGCAGGCGATGCTCAGCCTCAACCGCATCGCCACCCTGAACCGCGGCTTCACCGCCGGCCCGTCCGACACGTTCAAGTGCTCCGACGGCTGGATTTACGCCATGACCATCGGCCAGCCGCTGTTCGTGCGCTGGTGCAGGCTGATGGGCGACGACGGACTGGCCACCGACCCGCGCTTCAAGGACGACCTGGCGCGCGGCGACAACGGCGAGGCGCTGTCGGAAATCATGCAGAAATGGTGCGACCGGCGCACCGTCGCCGAGGCGCTGAAGGCCCTCGAAGGCAACCGCATTCCCGCCGGTGCCGTTTATTCGCCCCAGCAGGCGCTCGACGACCACCACGTCAACGCCGCGGGTTTCTTCCACCAGATGACCTATCCCGGCGTCGAAAAGCCGGTTCCGGTGCTGCAGGAGCCCGTGAAGCTCTCGCGCACCCCGCTCACCATCCGACGGCGCGCACCGCGGCTCGGCGAGCACACCGACCAGATCCTTCAGGAACTCGGCTACTCCCCGGCCGTTATCGAGCAGCTGCGGGCCGACCGGGTCGTCTGATCCGGCCTCCCGTCCGGCATCGTAGAAGTGCCAGGGAAGCCGATGAACCGTCGCTCGTTTCTCTTCGCCACGCTTGTGACCGCCGCCGCGCCCGCCGCGGTTCGGGCGGCCGACGGCGCGCTTGCCTACGGCCCCTCCCACGTCTTCGCGGCCTACCGCAACGGCCAACCCATCGGCACGCATGCGCTCGCCTTCCGGCAAGGCCCCGGCGAGGTCGCGGTGACGACCTCGATCGACTTCGCCGTCCGGGCGCTCGGACTGGTCGTCTACCGCTATCGACACCGCTGCCAGGAAACCCAGGCGCACGGCCGGCTGCGAACGCTCTCCACCCAGACCAACGACGACGGCGCCGACTACGTCGTCGAGGCGCGCCAGGAAGCCGGCGGCCTCCTGGTGCAGCGCCGCGAGCCGCAGTCCGTGGTCAAGACCTCGACCGGCGACGAGGCGCTGCAGCAGGCGGGATGGATCCGCGAGGTCCGGGCCGCCAACCTGCTGCCCTCGACGCACTGGAACATCGAACAGACGCACCGGGCGTCCCTGCTCAATACCCAGACCGGCAAGATCTCGCACATGACGGTGAGCGAACTCGGGCGCGAGACGGTGAAGACGGCCAAGGGCTCGCTGGCGGCGGCACGCTATGTCTTTGCCGGCGACATTCCCATGAACCAGTGGTTCGACGACCGTGGCCGCTGGGTGAAATCGACATTCCAGGCTTTCGACGGATCGACGATCGACTATATCCTGCAGGAATGAGTCTAGCCGACCGTTTCGCCTGCCTGCCCGCCCTGCTCGCCGCCGACCGCGACCTGATCAGGCGCGGCCGCTGGCTCGAGGTCGAGTGCCGAATCGAGATCGGCGCCGAGCCGTTCTTCCTCGTGCTTCGCGGCGGCGCGCTCGCCCGGCTCGACCGCGGACCGAAGCTGATGGGTTCGACGGCCTTCACCTTCCGCGCGACCGACGAGGCCTGGCTGCAGCACTGGAAGCGGGTCCCCGAGCCGGGCTGGCACGATCTCTTCGCGCTGACCAAGCGCGGAGCGGCGTCGATGGAGGGCGACCTGCGGCCGCTGCTGCAGAACCTGCAATACTTCAAGGACCTGCTGGCGCTGCCGCGGGAGAAGGCCTGACCATGGCGCCGAGGCTCGATCCCATGATCGGACGCTACGTGCATGTCGACATCGACGGCGTGCCGCACCGCCTCTATTTCGAGGAGGCCGGCCCCACCGACGGCATCCCGCTGGTCTGCCTGCACACTGCCGGCGCCGACAGCCGCCAGTTCCGCCACCTGCTGGCCGACGCCGAGATCACCCGCCGCTTCCGCGTGCTGGCCTTCGACATGCCCTGGCACGGCAAGTCGACGCCGCCCGACGGCTGGGAGCGCAGCGAGTATCGCCTGACCACGCAGTCCTACACCGCCGCGATCCGCGCCTTCTGCAAGGCCATGGAACTCGACAAGCCCGCCGTCATGGGCTGTTCGATCGGCGGGCGCATCGTGCTCAACCTCGCGATCGCCCATGCGCGCGAATTCCGTGCCCTGATCGCGCTCGAGGCCGCCGACTTCCAGCAGCCCTGGTACGACACGGCCTGGCTGCACCGGCCCGACGTGCACGGCGGCGAGGTCTGCGCGGCGCTGATCTCGGGCCTGATCGCCCCGCAGAGCCCGCCCGCCCGCCGGCACGAGACGCTGTGGATGTACATGCAGGGCGGCCCCGGCGTGTTCAAAGGCGATCTCTATTTCTATCGCGTCGACGGCGACCTGCGCGAGAAGGTGAAGGGCATCGACACCACCGCTTGCCCGCTCTACCTGCTGACCGGCGAATACGACTTCTCCTGCACCGCCGAGGACACCCGACGCACGGTAGCGCAGATCCCGGGCGCACAGCTGCAGATCATGAAGGAACTCGGCCACTTCCCGATGAGCGAGAATCCGGCGAAGTTCCGGGAGTACATCCTCCCGGTCCTGGCGAAGATCAGCTAGCGGCCCGTCTCAGCGCCGCGCGCGCCAGCAGCCGCGTCGAATCGAGCGTCGGCAGCGGAGAGTTGCCGTCGTCGATGATCAGCGGGATCTCGGTGCAGCCCAGCACCACGGCGTCGCAGCCTTTCCGCTTCAGCCCGCCGATGACCTTCTGGTGATAGGCAATGGCCTCGGGCGAGCGGATGCCCTTCACCAGCTCGTCCATGATGAAGCGGTTGATCCCGGCCCGCTCGGCGGGCTCGGGCCGCACGTAATCGAGGCCGCGCGCCGACAGCTTCTGCGGATAGACCTCGCTGTCGACCAGCCATTGCGTGCCGGTGAGGCCGATCCGCTTGAAGCCGCGCTCCACGGCCTGCGCGGCGACGGCCTCGGCAATGTGGAGCCAGGGGATCGGCAGCCGCGCCTCGATATGGTGCAGCGCCTGGTGGATGGTGTTGTCGGGACAGATCACGAAGTCGGCGCCGATCGTGGCCAGCTTGCGCGCCGAGCCCAGCATCAGCTCCGCCACGCCCTGCCAGTCGGCCTTGTAGATGCAGGCCATGTAGTCCTCGAACGGCGCGGTGTGCATGGACACCTCGGGGTGGCCGTGCGGGCCGAACAGCCCCTCCGCCTCCGTGCAGATCGTGCGGTAGCAGAGCGACGCGCCCTCGGCCGAGCAGGCCACGATCCCGATGTGCTTGGGCACAGCTGCGCTCAGAGGATCTGGAAGACTTCGTAGACCGGACCGGTCGGGTCGCGCCGGCCGGTCGCCACGCAGACGATGCGGTTGAGGAAGCGGTACTTCTCCGACGCCGTCTCGAAATACGGCGTGGCGCGGAAGTAATACTGGCTGGGATCGACCTTCTCGCCCTTGTTGAGCTGTTCCATGACCCAGGCCGGTCCGTGCCGCATGCCGCGATAGCTCATGTAGACGAGATGACCGTCGTCGGTCTTGAGCGTGAGCCGCACGTCGAGCATCAGGATGCCGTCGCGCCGCATCAGCAGCCAGTCGCCCGCCGGCGTCGGCAGGACGGTGCCCTTCAGCTCCTGGCCCTCGAAGCGGCCGCCCTTCACCGTGGCGATGCGGCGATGGCCGTAGGGCGTTTCGCCGACGTCGGTGACGTTGGGGTCGACGTCGAGCGACAGGGTGAACAGATGGGCGGAACGAAGTTCAGTCATGCGTGCCTCTGATCCTTCTCAGATCCTGGCGCTCCGGCCAGCCCAGTAGGGCTCGCGCAGTTCGCGCTTCATGATCTTGCCGATGGTGCTGCGGGGAAGCGAGTCGCGAAATTCAACCGCGACCAGCCGTTGGGTCTTGCCGAGCTGGTCGTTGGCCCACTCCTTTACCCGATCCTCCGTCGCTGTCGAGCCCGCGCGTCTCACGCAGAGCGCCATCGGCGATTCTCCCCACTGCTCGCTCGGGATGCCGATGACGGCCGCATCGACGATCTCGGGGTGCTTCAGCAACAGGACCTCGATGTCGGCTGCATAGACGTTGAAGCCGCCGGAAATGATCATGTCCTTCTTGCGATCGAGCAGGACGATGAAACCGTCCTCGTCGATCCGGCCCATGTCGCCCGACTTGAAGAACAGCCGGCCGGCGGCGTCGTGCCAGAACAGGTCCTTCGTCTTGTCGCCCTGCTTGTAGTAGCCCTTCATCATCACCTGGGCGCGACCGGCGAGCTCGCCCACTTCGCCCTGGGGCAACACCCGGCCCTGCTCGTCGAGCACGACGATCTCGCTGCCCAGCCCCGGCCGGCCCACCGTGTGCAGCTTGTCGGGAAACAGGTTGGCCTCGAGCGTGCACGAGCCGCCACCCTCGGTCAGGCCGTAGATCTCGATCAGGCGCCCCGGCCAGCGTTTCAGCGCATCGGCCTTGGTCTCGGCCCGCAAGGGCGCGCTGGTCGAGAGCTTGCACTTGAAGGACGTGAGGTCGTAGGCGCCGAAATCGGGATGCGCGAGGATGCGCTGGTACTGTATCGGCACCAGCATGGCATGGGTCGCGCGCTCGCGCTGGGCGATCTCGAGGAACTTCACCACGTCCGATTTCGGCATGACGATGAGCGTGCCGCCGACGCCGATGGTCGCCAGCGCCGCCACCAGGGTGGTGTTGGAATAGAGCGGCGTCGAGGCGATCGAGATCGTGTCGGGGCCGTAGTCGAAGGCCGTGAAGCGCACGGCCAGCAGGTCGCGCATCACATGGCTGTGCAGGATGCCCTTGGGCAGGCCGGTCGTGCCCGAGCTGTAGATGATGTTGAAGTCGTCGAGCGGCCCCAACGGCACCTCGACGGGGGCATCGGATACCGGCCCCAGCCAGGCCTCGAAGTCGCCCCACCCGTCGCGCGCGAAGTCGTAGGCGATCCGCCCGCCCGGGATCAGCTTCGGGAGCCTGTCCTCGTAGGGCTCGACCAGCGGCCGGTACTGGTCCGACAGGAACAGGACCTTGGCGTCGCAGTCGCCGAGCATCTTTTCCAGCGCATCGGCGGCAGCCATCGTCGACAGCGGCACGACGCAGGCACCGGCGCGCAGCCCGCCCATGAAGGTCTCGACATATTCGACGGAGTTGGTGGCGAGAATGGCGATCTTGTCGCCCTTGCCCACGCCCATGCCTGCAAGCCGGCGCGCGATCCTGTTGATGCGCGCATCGAACGCGCCCCAGGTCCGCACCTTGCCCTCGCACACGACGGCGCGCTTGTCGGGGAATGCCCTGGCGTGACGTGCCGCGCGCGCCGGGATCGACAGGAATTCGGGAAACTCCTCCTGCGTCGGCTGCGGCACGAGGACCGTGTCGGGACTCATGGCGAAGGCCCTACTTCTTGGGCTCGACCTTCTCGACCGGGCCGCCCGCCTTCTTCCAGGCGGCGAGGCCGCCCTCGAGATGAGCGACCGGCATCAGGCCCATGTCCTTGGCGGTCTTGGTGGCGAGCGCCGAACGCCAGGCGCCGGCGCAGAAGAACACGAACTTGTTGCCTGTCTGGAAATATTCCTTGGCGTAGGGACTCTCGGGATCGATCCACATCTCGAGCATGCCGCGCGTGACGTTGATGGCGCCGGGGATCGTGCCGTCGCGCCACAGCTCGCGCGGATCGCGGATGTCGATGAAGGTGACGCCGGGCTTGCCGACCAGCTTCAGTGCCTCGGCCGTCGGGACCGTCTCGATCTCGGCACTGGCCTCGTCGACCATCTGCTGAACGGTCTTCCTCATCTTGAGCGGCATCGATCGTCCTCCCGATTCCAGATGCCTATTTGTACTCAGCGCGGGGCTCAGAGGCGACCGTTTTCGAATTCCGCAATCGAGATGCCGAACTGCTCGAGACCGTCCTCGAGATAGTCGCTGACCATCGGTTGGCCCAGCAGATAGGCCGCCACACGGCCGCCGTGCTCGCGCAGTCCCTGGGTGCGCATCGCTTCCCACTCTTCCATCGTGCCGTCCTCGCGGCCGAGCTGCATCAGCGCGATCAGGTCGGCCTTCTCGTCGTCGCTGAGCGCGTCCACGAATGCGCGAATCTCCTGCCGCACCGGATTGTCGGCATGATCCTCGAGGACATCGGCCATGCCGTCGTCGCTCGCATTGGACCCCGAATCGGGATCGGAATTCGCATCCTGAACGTCGAATTCACGCGCCTTGACGATCAGGTAGGCGACTTTCTCGGACGAGATGGAAAGGTTGGGCATTGGGCGTTCCTCCGAAGGAAGAACGCGACCGGGGCCGTCTAGGCTGCCGGCCAAATCAGGTCTTCGGGACCGACTTTTCGAGTTCCGCCAGCCACACGTCCGGAGAACCGTCGGACGGCGCGCGCCAGTCGCCGCGCGGCGACAGCGATCCGCCGGACGAGATCTTCGGCCCGTTGGGCAGCGCCGAACGCTTGAACTGATTGGCGAAGAAACGCCGCAGGAACAGCGCCAGCCAGTGGCGGATTTCCTTCAGCTCGAAGGCGCGCATGCTGCCGGCGGGCACGTTGGCCGGCCACGCACCCTTCTTCACGTCGTGCCAGGCGTTCCACGACAGGAAGGCAATCTTCGACGGCCGATAGCCGAGCCGCGTCAGGTAGTAGAGGTTGAAGTCCTGCAGCGCATACGGCCCGACCGTGGCTTCGGTGGATTGTCCCACGCCCTTGGCGTCAGCGGGAATGAGTTCGGGCGAGATCTCGGTGTCGAGAATATCGTGCAACGTCCTGGCCGTCGCCTTGTCGACGTCGCCCGACGCGGCCACGAAGCGGATCAGGTGCTGGATCAGCGTCTTGGAGACCGAGCCGTTGGGATTGTAGTGGGACATGTGATCGCCCACGCCGTAGGTGCACCAACCGAGGCCCAGCTCCGACAGGTCGCCCGTGCCCACCACCATGCCGCCGTGCTGGTTGGCCAGCCGGAACAGGAAGTCGGTGCGCAGGCCTGCCTGTACGTTCTCGAAGGTGACATCGTAGACCTTCTTGCCCTTGCCGAACGGATGACCGATGTCGGCCAGCATCTGCCTGGCCGCCGGCTTGATGTCGATCTCGCCGGCGGTGACGCCGAGCTCCTTCATCAGGCGCCAGGCATTCTTGTAGGTTTTGTCCGACGTGCCGAAGCCCGGCATCGTGTAGGCGAGGATATCCTTGCGGTCCTTGCCCAGGAGATCCATCGCGCGGCAGCACACCAACAGCGCCTGCGTGGAATCGAGGCCGCCCGACACGCCGATCACCGCCTTCTGCACGCGACTCGACTGCAGGCGTTGCGCCAGGCCCTGGACCTGGATGTTGTAGGCCTCATAGCAATTGTCGCGCAGCTTGGCCGGATCGGACGGCACATAGGGAAAGCGCTCGATGGCGCGCTCGAGCCGGACACTTTTCCTGGGTGCGTCGAGCACGAACTCGATGCGGCGAAAGCGCGACACGCGCGCGCCCTCTTCCCGCGCGTTGTCGGCGAAACCGCCGTTGCGCAGGCGCTCCTGGCGGATGCGGCCGAGGTCGATGTCGGCCTGCACGATGGTCGAGTCCTTCTCGAAGCGCTCGGTCTCGGCCAACTGGTCGCCACATTCGAAGATTGCGGCCTGGCCGTCCCAGGCAAGATCGGTCGTCGACTCGCCGGGGCCCGATGCCGAGTAGGCGTAGGCCGCACTGCAGCGCGCCGACTGGCTGCCGCACAACAGGCGGCGCAGCTCGGCCTTGCCGATGGTGATGTTGCTGGCCGACAGGTTCACCAGCACTTCAGCGCCGGCGAGGGCGGCGCGACTGGACGGCGGCACCGGCACCCAGATGTCCTCGCAGATCTCGACATGGAACGTCATCGGCACGCTGCCGGTCGAACGGAACAGCATGTCGGTGCCGAACGGCACTTTCTGGCCGGCCAGCGGGATCTCGCTCTCGAGCACGTTGGCGCCCGAGACGAAATGGCGCTTCTCGTAGAACTCGCGATAGTTCGGCAGGTAGGTCTTGGGCACCACGCCCACGATCGTGCCGCGATGGATGACGACGGCGGTGTTGTAGAGCCGACCCGCCACACGCAGCGGCGCGCCGACGATCAGCACGAGGTTGAGCTTGCGCGAGGCCTCGACCAACGCCGCGATCGAGCGCTCGACGTCGTCGAGCAGCGAGTCCTGCTGCAGCAGATCGTCGATGGCGTAGGACGACAGCCCGAGCTCGGGGAAGATCATCAGGACGGTGCCGGCCTTGTCGCCCTCCCGGGCAAGCCGCAGCGTCTCCGCGAGATTGTACGGGGCGTTCGCCACCTGGGTGCGCGGCACGCAACAGGCGATGCGGGCGAACTCGTGGGAGTAGAGCGAAAAGAAGTCTGACAAGGTATTGGGGTTCGGCGGTGGTGGGCGCGACAGGGATTGAACCTGTGACCCCTGCCATGTCAAGACAGTGCTCTACCGCTGAGCTACGCGCCCATCGCCGGGAAGGCGGTTCCTCTACATGGGCCTCAGAGCCTTGGCAAGAGTTGGCGGAACTGCCGTCGTGACGCGCGGCACGCCCCGCGCTATGACGCAGGCATGAGTTCGTCCCCGCCGCCGACCGATCGCCAGGCCCTGGACTGCTACGTGCCCGACCGCCAGACGGCGCCCGTCGTGGTGGCTTCTCCCCACAGCGGCGCCACTTATCCGGCCGATTTCCTCGCCCAGGCCGCCCTGCCGGTGGCCGCCCTGCGACGAGCCGAGGATGCCTTCGTCGACGAGCTTTTCCGCAGCGCGCCGGCACTCGGCATGCCCCTGCTGGCCGCCCGTTTCCCGCGCTCCTATGTCGACGCCAACCGCGAGCCCTACGAACTCGACCCCGGGATGTTCGAGGGGCCCCTGCCGCGTCCGCTCAACCATCGCACCACCCGCGTCGCAGCGGGCCTCGGCATGATTCCGCGCGTGGCCGCCAGCGGCGAGGCGATCTACCGCGGCCGCGTGCCCTCCGACGAGATCGAATACCGCCTGGAGACCTGCTGGCGGCCCTACCACACGGCCCTCTCGATGGCCGTCGAGCGGACCTACAGCGTGTTTGGCGGGGCCCTGCTGGTCGATGCCCATTCAATGCCCTCCTCGGCTTCCGGCATCGGCTTGCGCGATCGCGAGCAACGAATCGACATCGTGCTGGGCGACAACCACGGCGAGGCCTGCGCGCCGCATGTGGTCGATCACGTCGACCGCTTCTTGTCCGCCAACGGCCTCAGGGTGCTGCGTAACCAGCCCTACGCCGGCGGTTTCACGACCCAACGGTATGGTCGGCCGGCCCTGGGACGGCACGCCTTGCAGATCGAAATCAATCGCGCGCTCTACATGGACGAGGCCCGCCACGAGAGGCTGCCGACCTTCGGTGTGCTGGAGCGGCTGATGACCGGGCTGCTCGACGTCGTGGGCAGCTACGCGCTGGAAACGCTCCTGCCGCGCCCGCTCGCCGCCGAATAGACCGCCAAAAAAAGGGGCCGTGACAAGCACGGCCCGAGTTTAGGGAGGAAACGCCCAAGACGGGCATACAGCAAACATAGAAGCCACCGAGGTGGCGTTTGCTGCCCAACAAGAATGGTGCACCTGCGAACAAAATGCAAGAGGAAAAAAGAGACACAAATTCATGTGTTTAGATGCAGATATAGGGATGTTTCGAGTGTGTCTTTTTTGCAACGCACAATATTTGCGCGCAGCAGATCTGCAATACATGCAAAGCTCTGACATCTGAGGCAGGGCTGGGTTTTATAGTCTACTCAAGGTCTTACGTGGGGTTGGAGGACGCTTTGGCCAAGAAGTTTGTTGTCGCCATGATGATGCACGAGACGAACACGTTCTCGCCCCTGCCTACTCCCATCGAGTCTTTCGCCCGGTCCGGGGCGCTTTCGGGAGCGCCCGCCATCAAAGAGGCCGAGGGTACCAACACTTCCCTGGGTGGCTTCATCGAGGTCGCCCGCAAGGCAGAGGCCGAGTTCACCGTCCCCATGGCCGCTTCGGCCAATCCGTCGGGTCTGGTGACAAAGGCCGCCTACGCCCAAATGACGACGGCCATCGTCGAGGACATCAGCAAGGGTTGCGATGCCGTCCTGCTGGCCCTGCACGGCGCGATGGTCGCGGAAGAATACGACGACGGCGAAGGCGAGTTGCTCAATCGGATCCGCGCTATCGCGCCCGACGTGCCGATCGCCGTCGCGCTCGATTTCCACACCCAGATGACCGACGCCATGATCAACGGTGCGACCGTCATCACAGGCTATCGCACCTATCCGCACATCGACATGGCCGACACGGCGCGCCGCGCGGGCCGCACCCTGATGCGCGCGCTGTCCGGCGAGATCGAGCCGAAGATGGTGTGGGGCAACCGCCCGATCATGAGCAGCTCCCTTGTGCACACGCCGTCGCGCGAGCCGATGAGGACGCTGATGGGCATGGCCAACCAGGCCGAGGACAGTGGACAGGTCCTGAATGCCTCGGTGTTCGGCGGCTTCCCGCAGGCCGACATCCCTCACCTCGCGCTCTCCTCCGTCATCGTCTGCGACAAGCGCACAGCCGAGGGCGAGGTTCTCTTGAACAAGATCCTCGATACGGCGTGGGAGAAGCGCGAAGGCTTCCTGTTCCATCCCGAGCCGCTGTCGGTCCAGGTTGCACGCGCCAGGTCGCTGGAAGGCGGCCCCGTCGTCATGGCCGACCACGGCGACAACACCGCCTCGGGCGGCACGCAGGACGTGATGAGCGTGATCGAGGAGGCGCTGAAGCAGGGTCTCGAAGACGCCTGCGCCGGTCCGATCTGCGATCCCGGCTGCGTCGAGCAAATGATCAGGGCCGGCGTCGGCGCGGAGATCACGCTGGAACTCGGCGGCAAGGTCGACATGCCCGCCATGGGGCTGAAGGGCAAGCCGCTCAAGGTCGCCGGCAAGGTGAAGGCGATCACCGACGGCCAGTTCGTCGTGACCGGCCCGATGGCCACCGGCACCACGATCCGCATGGGCCGCACCGCCGTGCTCGACACCGGCAAGATGCAGATCGTGGTTTCCGAAAAGCGCAGCGAGCCGTTCGATCTCGGCGTCTTCACCCACTGCGGCATCGATCCGCGGCGCAAGAAGTACGTGCTCATCAAGTCGCGCCAGCATTTCCGCGCCGGCTTCGAGCCGATCGCCAAGCACATCGTGATGTGCGACGGAGACGGCTGCACGGCCTCGGATCTCAAGCTGTTCAAGTACACCCGGGTGAAACGCCCGCTCTATCCGTTCGATCTGGACATGCGGCTCGGCCGCAACGAAGCGTAGGGGGAAAGCGTCATGGCCGCATACGACATCGTCATCCGCAACGGCCAGGTGGCCGACGGCACCGGCAGAAAAATGTTCGCCGCCGACGTCGCCATCAAGGGCGACCGCATTGCCGCCGTCGAGGCGCCGGGCTCGCTGAAAGGCGACAACGAGATCGACGCCACGGGCAAGGTCGTGGCGCCGGGTTTCGTCGACGTGCACACGCATGACGACACCGCACTGATCGACAATCCCACCATGGCAATGAAGGCGAGCCAGGGCGTCACCACAGTCGTCTGCGGCAACTGCGGCGTCTCGGCGGCGCCCTATACGCGCCCCGACGTCGGCCACTGGATGTCGCTGATCGTCAAGAAGCGCGAGAACATCTGCAAGGACTTCACTGCCTTTGCGGCCAAGGTCGACTCGGCCAGGCCGGCAATCAACGGCGCCTTCCTGATCGGCCACGGCACCTTGCGGCTCACCACCATGGGCGACGACCTGAACCGTGTCGCGACGCCCGCCGAGATCAAGGATATGCGCGGCCTGCTCGACCAGAGCCTGGGCCAGGGCGCGATCGGCATGTCGAGCGGCCTGTTCTATGCGGTCTCGAGTCACGCCTCGACCGATGAAGTGGCAGAGATCGCCCAGCCGCTCGGCAAGTGGAAGGGGGTCTACACCGCCCACATGCGCGACGAAGGCGACCACATCATCAAGGCGATGGACGAGACCTTCGAGATCGGCCGCCGCGTTGGCGCCGAGATCATCGTCTCCCACCACAAGTGCTCCGGCCGTTCCAACTTCGGCCGCATGGTCGAGACGCTGCCCAAGTTCACCGAGGCGATGAAGAAGCAGCAGATCGCCTTCGACGTCTATCCCTATGTCGCCGGCTCGACGATCCTGCGCTCCGACATGCTCGAGCGCGCCGACAAGGTGCTGATCACCTGGTCCGACAAGGTGCCGGGCATGAGCGGCCGCGACCTCAAGGAGATCGCCCAGGAGATGGGCTGTTCGATGAAGGAGGCCGCCGACCGCCTGCAACCCGCCGGCGCGATCTACTTCATGATGGACGAGAAGGATGTGCAGTCGGCGATGAGCCATCCCGGCGCGATGATCGGCTCCGATGGCATCCCGTTCGACGCCCATCCCCATCCGCGCCTGTGGGGCACATTCCCGCGCGTACTGGGGCACTATTCACGCGACCTCAAGCTCTTCCCGCTCGAGGATGCCGTGCGCCGCATGACGTCGTACTCCGCCCAGCGCTTTCACCTCGCCAAGCGCGGCGAGGTGAAGGCCGGCTACTACGCCGACATCTGCGTGTTCGATCCGGCAACGGTGATCGATACGGCGACGTTCGAGAAGCCGATCTCGCCGGCGACGGGCATCGACACGGTGCTGTGCAACGGCACCATCGCGTGGCGCGACGGCAAGGTCGGCGGCGGCCGTGGGGGCCGCGCGCTCAATCTCCAGCAGATGCAGGCTGAGGTGAAGGTTTAGGCCGCCTCAACTCTCGTCGCGGCGCGTCCGCTCGGCGCGTTCGTGGCGCTCCTGCGCCTCGACCGACAGGGTCGCGATCGGACGGGCCTCGAGCCGCTTCAGCGCGATCGGCTCGCCGGTCTCCTCGCAAAACCCGTAGGTTCCGTCCTCGATCGTCTTCAACGCCTGGTCGATCTTGGAGATCAACTTGCGGAAGCGATCGCGCGTGCGCAGTTCGAGCGAACGATCCGTTTCGGCCGTGGCGCGGTCGGCGAGATCCGGCTGTGCCAGGCTCTCTTCCTGCATGTTCTGCAGCGTCTGGTTGGATTCCTCGATCAGCTCGTTCTTCCACTTGAGCAGCTTCTGGCGGAAATACTCCTGCTGCATCGCATTCATGAAGGGTTCGCGGTCCGTCGGCCGATAATTCTGCGGCAACGTGATCGACATCGTCGGCAACTCCACTCGCAGTATCTACTTGTCCGCCAAGGGGCAGGCGGACCACCCTGAAAGGCGCGCGGAGTATAGGGACGGTCGGTCGCCCTGCAAGTTCGTTGACGAACTCCGGACGATTCTAGTAGTGCGCCGCAGCAAACCAGGGATCGATAAATACGAGGAATTTAAGGGTCTATTGCTGCGTTGCAGCAAATACCTCACAGCCTGCCAGGCGAGCAAAAGCGCGTGACAGGTCAAACCCGGCATCGGCCCCGGCCGCTGCCTCGACTGCGGCCTCGGTCGTATGGCCATCCGCAAGCGCCTCGACGAAGGCCGCCTCGCCCTTTTCGAGCGTCACGAAGCCCGCGCCGTCCATTTGCCGTAGCACCAGCAGACGCGCCGCACCCCTGCCAAGGTCGACGGGGTCGTCCGGCGCACCTGGCTGCGAGGCCCGCCAGATGAGGTCGATCGGATAGACCGAGCGCACGAGTGCTGTTCCCGGCGCGAGCACCAGTGACCGCCCAGCCAGTTCCCGGACCG
>Ga0070658_10001055_pt1 | contig 23571 bp, 24 predicted proteins | sample KBSC13metaG_FD_64664 | JGI IMG/M metagenome (GOLD analysis project Ga0070658, IMG submission 64664) | Corn rhizosphere microbial communities from Kellogg Biological Station, Michigan, USA - KBS C1-3 metaG | ecosystem: Host-associated > Plants > Roots > Rhizosphere > Soil ...
TGGGTCGTCTGGGGGGCGGCGCTGTCGGCGTACGTGGTCGCGGTGTTCGACCGCGGGTCGCTCGGCGTGACGGGGGTCCTCGCCCAGCACCGCTTCTCCGCGACCGCCGCCGGGTTGTCGCTCTTCGGTGTGCTGCAGCTGGCCGTCTACGCCGCCCTGCAGGTGCCGGTCGGCATCCTCCTCGACCGCTTCGGGTCACGTCGGCTCATCGTCACCGGCGCACTGCTGATGGCCCTGGGCCAGCTGCTGCTCTCGCAGGCGCACACGATGCCCGGCGCGGTGCTGGCCCGCGTCCTCGTCGGCGGCGGCGACGCGATGACCTTCACGTCCGTGCTGCGCCTCGTCGGCCTCTGGTTCGCCCCGGCCAGGGTGCCGCTGGTGACCCAGCTGACCGGTATCGCCGGGCAGGCAGGCCAGGTCATGGCGGCCTACCCGCTGGTCTACCTGCTCGGCCACGCCGGGTGGACACGCGCCTTCCTCTCGGCCGCGGTCCTCGGCACCTTCGTCGGGGCCGTTGCCCTCCTCACCGTGCGCGACGCGCCGCCCGGCACGGCCGTCGTGCCGATGCCGCTGCGGCTGCCTCACGTCCGCGAGCAGCTGCGCGCCGCGTGGCGGGAGCCGGGCACCCGTCTCGGGCTCTGGACGCACTTCACGACACAGTTCTCCGGCACGGTGTTCGCTCTCCTGTGGGGCTACCCGTTCCTGGTCGTGGGTGAGGGCCGCACTCCCACCGAAGCCGGACTGCTGCTGACGGTCATGGTGGTGGTCGGCGTCGCCGTCGCCCCGGTGCTGGGCCTGCTTGCAAGTCGCTGGCCGCTGCGGCGTTCGTGGTCGGTGCTGGGGATCGTCGGAGGAAGCGCTTCGGCGTGGACGCTCGTGCTCGCCTGGCCGGGTCGCGCGCCGCTGCTCCTGCTCCTGCTGCTGGCCGTTGTCCTCGCGTCCAACGGCCCGGGCTCCATGCTCGGCTTCGACTTCGCCCGCACCGAGAACCCACCGGGGCGCCTCAGCAGTGCCAGCGGCATCGTCAACGTCGGCGGCTTCGTCGCCTCTCTCCTGACGATCGCCGCCATCGGGGTGGTGCTGAGCGCGGTCGCCCCGTCCGGCAGCGCGAGCAAGGCGAGCCTCGACGACTTCCGGCTTGCCATGTCGGTGCAGTACGTCGTCTGGCTCGTCGGGCTGCTGCTGGTCATCCGCACCCGGCGTCAGGTGCGGGCCCAACGCGGTCTGGTGCTGGACTCGTTCGGCGAGGCCGTGCGCCGTCGCGCTCGCGCGCGACGCGTCACCTAGGAGGAGCGCTCGTGGCACTGACCGACATCGCCGACCGGCTCTGGTCCGGTGAGCTCAGCATCGACGAGGCGCACCCCTTCGCGGTCCTGGGCGAGGGGGAGGAGGTCGCCGACGGCACCTGGTTCGTGCCGTCCTTCGCCAACGTGACAGCCCTCGCCACGGACGACGGCCTCGTGTGCGTCGACACGGGCAGCGCGCCTCTCGCACAGCACGTGCACGCGCAGGTTCGCCGCTTCCGCGCGGACCGCCTGCACACGGCGGTCTACAGCCACGGCCACATCGATCACGTCTTCGGGGTCGGGCTGTTCGAGGAGGAGGCGGACGCTCACGGCTGGGTGCCGCCCCGCGTGGTCGCGCACGAGGCGCTGCCGAAGCGGTTCGACCGCTACGTCCTCACGGCCGGCTTCAACACGGTCATCAACCGCCGCCAGTTCCAGCTGCCGGAGGACTTCCGCTGGCCGACGTCCTACCGCTACCCCGACGTCACGTACCGGGACAGCCTCGACCTCGAGGTCGGTGGGCTCGCCCTCGAGCTGCACCACGCCCGCGGCGAGACCGACGACCACACCTGGACCTGGGTGCCCGAGCGGAGGGTGCTCTGCTGCGGCGACCTGTTCATCTGGGCGAGCCCCAACGCCGGCAACCCGCAGAAGGTGCAGCGCTACCCCAAGGAGTGGGCGGGCGCGCTGCGGCAGATGCTGCTGCTCGACCCGGAGGTGCTGCTGCCCGGCCACGGCTGGCCGCTGCTCGGCGCCGATCGCGTGCGCGAGGCCCTCACCGACACCGCCGACCTGCTCGACCACCTGCACGACGAGACGGTGCGGCTCATGAACGAGGGCGCCGGCCTCGACGACGTCGTGCACACCGTGCGGGCGCCGCAGCACCTGCTCGACAAGCCCTACCTGCGGCCCGTCTACGACGAGCCCGAGTTCGTCGTCCGGAGCACGTGGCGGCTCTACGGCGGCTGGTGGGACGGCGACCCCGCGCACCTCAAGCCCGCGCCCGCACCGGTCCTCGCGGGCGAGATCGCCTCCCTGGCCGGAGGCGCCGAGCGGCTCGCGGCGCGGGCGCTCGAGCTCGACGACCTGCGCCTCGCCGGGCACCTCGCGGAGCTGGCCGTCCAGGCCGCCCCCGACAGCCCTGACGCCCACGCAGCTCGCGCCGAGGTCAACAGGCGCCGGGTGGCTGCGGAGGCGTCGACGATGAGCAAGGGCGTCTTCGCCTGGGCCGCCCGCGAGTCCGAGGCTCGTGCTGCAAGCGGGTAGGGCGCGCCAGTGCCCAAAGCGGAACAAGGCGGGCGCCGCCACCGCTCGGGCGCGGGGGCAGCCCTTGTCAGTCAGGACAGGCGCGCAAACGCGCGATTGTCGTCCTTGACGGCGCGGCACGCCGCGTCCGTGGCCCACCCTCTGAGCATGACCGAACGCCACCTGCCGCGCTGGAGCGAGATCTCCCGCTTCGTCGGCCCCAGCCTCTCCCGGACCACCGTCGACCGGCTCGCGCGGGTGCGCACGGTGGACGACTTCGCGAGGCTGGCCCGCAAGCGTGCGCCCCGCTCGGTGTTCGACTACGTCGACGGCGGCGCGGAGCGCGAGGTTGCGATGGCCGCGAGCACCCGCGCGTTCGACGAGGTGGTGTTCCACCCGAAGGTCATGCGCGACGTCAGCGTCGTCTCGACGCAGGCCACGGTCCTCGGCCGGCCGGTGCCGCTCCCTGTCGTCCTCGGCCCCACCGGGTTCACCCGGATGATGCACGCCGAGGGCGAGCCCGCCGTGGCGCGCGCTGCGGCGCGTGCCGGGCTCCCCTACACGCTGTCGACGATGGGGACCACCTCCATCGAGAAGCTGCCGCGCGACGGCGACCGGTGGTTCCAGCTCTACCTCTGGAAGGACCGCGCCCGCAGCACCGAGCTCGTCGAGCGGGCCGCCGACGCGGGCTACAGCACCCTGGTCCTGACCGTCGACGTGCCGGTCGCCGGCGGCCGCTTCCGGGACACCTACAACGGCCTGACGATGCCGCCGACGCTGAGCCCCCGGACGCTCGCCAACATGGCGACGAAGCCGCGGTGGGTCTTCGACGCCCTCACGACGGACCCGCTCGCCTTCGAGTCGCTCGGCGACGCGGAGGACGTCATGGCCCTCATCAACACAGTCTTCGAGCCGGCGGTGACGCCGTCGGACGTCGAGTGGCTGCGGTCGGTCTGGCCGGGCAAGCTCGTGGTCAAGGGCATCCAGCGCGTCGACGACGCGAAGCTCGCCGTCGCCTCCGGTGCCGACGGGATCGCGGTGTCGAACCACGGCGGCCGGCAGCTCGACCGGTCCGTGACGCCGCTGGAGCTGCTGCCCCCGGTCGTCGACGCGCTCGGGGGAGCGGCGGAGGTCTACCTCGACGGCGGCGTGCGGTCCGGCGCCGACGTGGCCGCCGCGGTCGCCTTCGGCGCGACCGCCGCCTTCGTGGCGCGGCCCTACCTCTACGCCCTCATGGCGGCCGGCGAGCGTGGCGTCGACCGGCTGCTCCAGATCCTGCACGACGACTACGTGCGCACTCTCGCACTGCTGGGCGTGACGTCGACGGCAGAGCTCGACCGCGACCTCGTCACCCTCCGGACGGGGCGGCCCGCGTGATCCTCACGCTCGCCGACGGCCGGCGCCTCGGCTACCTCGAGCAGGGCGACCCGACGGGCCGGCCCGTCGTCGCGCTCCACGGGACACCGGGCAGCCGCCTCACGGGCTACCCGTACGAGCAGCACCTCGTCGACAACGGCATCCGGCTGATCACCTACGACCGACCAGGCTGCGGGGACTCCGACCGTGCACCGGGGCGGTCGGTCGCCGACGCGGCGGCGGACATCTGCGCGCTTCTCGACTCCCTCGGCATCGACCGCGCGGCCGTGCTGGGCGGCTCGGGTGGCGGCCCGCACGCCCTTGCCATGGCGACGCTGGCTCCGGAGCGGTGCACCCTCGTGCACTGCTTCGTCGGAGTCGCGCCGATCGACGCCGACGGGCTCGACTTCTTCGCGGGGATGGACCCCGAGAACGTCCGCAAGTTCCGCGCCGCGGCGCAGGGCCTTGCCGTCGCCGAGGCCGAGATCGCCCAGGACTTCGAGGACATCCTCGACCGGGCGCGCAACGAGGACCCCGAGAAGCTGCTCGGTGCGCTCAAGCTGCCCGAGGCCGACCTGGCGATCCTGCGCGAGATCGGCGCGCACGCCGTGGCGGCCACGATCGAGGGCGGCAAGCACGGCGTCGGCGGCTTCCTCGACGACTTCGTCGCGATCGCCAAGCCCTGGGGGTTCGACCCGCGCCGGGCCTCCGCGCCCGTCCTCGTCTCCTACGGCGCCCACGACGTCAACGTCCCGCCGGGCCACGGTGCGTGGCTCGCCGCGAACGTCCCGAACAAGGAGGTACGGGTGAAGTCCGAAGGCGGACACCTCTCCACCCCGCAGGAGTCCCTGGCCCGGCTCGTCGAGCTGGCCGAAGCATGAGCGTCTCGGGTGCGAAGGACTACGTCGCGACCGTCGAGGGTGAGACGGGGGCTCCCGTCCTGCTCCTCGCCGGTGGGGCCTCGTCGAGCCATGGCTTCTTCCCTGGGCTCGCCGAGGCGTTGCCCGGCAACCGGGTCATCAGCCTTGATCGCCCTGGTACCGGGCGGGCCGTGCGCCTGGGGAAGGCGAGCTTCGCCACCGGCTCGGCTGCGGCCGCAGACGCGATCCGCAGGCTGGGTGCAGGCCCGGCTGTCGTCGTCGGCCAGAGCCTCGGCGGTGCGCAAGCCGTCCACTTCGCCGTCGAGCACCCCGACCTCGTCGCCGGTCTGGTGCTGGTCGACCCGACCCCGCTCGACGCTCCCGGCCAGCTGCGCCTCGCGAAGCGGCTGCTTGGCACGATGGCGCTGCCGGGGCGCCTGCCGGTCGTCGGTGCGAAGCTCGATCGCCTGCTGTTCAAGGCCATGGGTGGCAAGGTCGCGCCTGAGGCCAAGGACGCGTTCGAGGTCATGACGACGTCGGCGACGCTGCACGCGACCGTCCGGGCTCTCGAGGAGACCCTCGAGGAGACGGCCGCACTGGTCGGGCGGGTCACCCCTCTCGGCGTACCTGCCGTGATCCTCACCGCCGACCGCAAGGCGGACCACGACGTCCGCCTGTCGCACGAGCGGTTGGCCACGGCTCTTCGGGCCCGGGTCGTGGCACCCGCCGGCGCGATCCACGCCGACCACCTCCGTGACCCTGCAGGCGTCAACGCGCTGGTCCTGCAGGTGGTCGTCGAGGCCTCCGCTCGACAGGGATGACCCGGCCCCATACAGTCATCTCTGACTGTTAGGGGATGGCATGACGAAGCCGATGGCGCAGCCGATGCGCGCGCTGCTGGGGCTGGTGAGCGGGCTCATGAAGCTCGGAGTGATGCCCGGGCTCGACTCCATGCTCGCCAAGACGCAGGAGCAGCGCTGGGCCACCACCATCCCGGCGCCCTTCTTCCGGAAGACCAACCCCGCCATCGTCACCGAGGACCACCTCGTCGAGGGCCGCGACGGCCACCAGATCCCGGTGCGCGTCTACGCGCGCCCGGGCACGCCCGAGGGCGCCCCGGGCTACTTCTTCATCCACGGCGGCGGCTTCATCGACGGCGGCGTCGCGCACTGCGACCACGTCTGCCGGGAGCTGGCTGACCGCAGCGGCTTCGTCGTCGTCGGCATCTCCTACCGCCTGGCTCCGGGGCACCCGTTCCCGGCCGGCATCGAGGACTGCCAGGACGTCTTCACCTGGATGGCGAAGGAGCGTCCCGGCGGCCTCGACCCCGAGCGGCTCGCCGTCGGAGGCGAGAGCGCCGGCGGCAACTTCACGACCGCGCTGGCGCTGTGGGCGCGGGACACCAACGGCCCGCGGATCGCGCACCACGCGCCGATCTACCCGCTGACCGACTTCACCATGAAGCTGGTCGCCTGGGAGGAGGGCAACAAGGGCAACCCGGGTGTCACGCCGGAGGTCGCGGACGAAGTGCGCAGGACCTACCTGCCGGACGGCGACCTCGAGAACCCCATGGCCAGCGTGCTCTTCGCCGACCACACCGGCCTGCCGCCCGCGCTGGTCGTGACCTGCGAGCACGACATCCTCCGCAACGAGGGTGTGGCGCTGGCCGAGTCCTACGTGAAGGCGGGAGTCGAGACGCGGCACCTGCACATGGACGACCAGCCGCACGGCTACCTGCTCATGACGCGGCTGACCAAGCGCTCCTACGAGACGATCGACGCGATGATCGCGGAGGCCAAGAAGCACCTCTAGCTGCTGGTAGGCGGCTGACCCTGGCCCTGTGCCGGCAGGCCGGCCACCAGGTCGTTGAGGACGGTGCCGCTCTGCGTGGTGGTGGACCCGCGGACGCTGTCGCCTACGGCGAACTGCGAGAGCGTGGCCGTCGCGCCGTTGCGCAAGAGGTGCGTCGACGACGTGACCGAGTACGTCGTCGTACCGGCCGTCGTCTCGACGGTGACCGTGCTCGCGCCGATCGCCGTGATGGTGCCGTCGAGGTGGAACTGCGTCGGCGCGAAGCCCATGCCGCCGCCCGCTCCGCCTGCGGCACCGCCGGGCCGGGCGCCCATCGCGCCGTTCGGTGCGCCGCCCACGGCCGCGGCGTTGCTGGCGGTCGAGCTGCTGTGGGTCAGTGCGTACGTGCCGCCGGCGGCCAGGACAGCCGCGGTCGCGACGGCTCCGACGGTGGTGAGCAGGCGGCTGCGCTGGGCAGGTGCGGGAGGCGGCTCGGCGGGAGCGCTGTGCGCCGTCTCGGTCAGCCAGTCGCCGGAAAGCGTGTCGTTCATCGGGTTCTCCAAAGGAAGGGGAGGGGGTGTCCTTCACGGTGGAGGGGCCGGCTGCACCCCTGCTGCGAGACCGTTGTGCGGTCGCTGTCAGCTCGGGAACGTCAGCCGCAGATGGCGCTTGAGGCGCTTCCAGCGCGCCTGCACGTCGGCCTCCGGCAGGTGCCAGGTGCTCATGATGAGTCCGCGCATGGCGTCCATCGAGGTGAAGACCGCGTCGCGGACGGCAGCGTTGCCCTTGAGCGCATTGGCGAACTCCACCGTCGCTGCCTCCTCCACCTCGCTGATGTGCGCGGCGAGCTGCGGGTTGGTGCGCGCAGCGACCCACATCTCCGCGGTGGCAGCGAAGACCGGCCCGCGGTGCGACTCCCACATGGCGTCCAGGACCTTGTCGACGAAGTCCCTGCTCCCTTCGAGCCGGGTCAGCAGCTGCACGCTCTCGTGCGACCGCAGCTCGTTGAGGTGCCGCACGGCCGAGGTGACCAGCTGCTCCTTCGTGGGGAAGTGGTGCACCTGCGCGCCACGGGTCACCTGCGCGCGCTCGGACACCCTGGCCACCGTCGTCCCGGCGTAGCCGTACTCCACGAGGCACTCGATGGTGGCGTCCAGCAACCGGGCGCGCGTCGCGGAGGACCGCTCCTCCTGCGTGCGCCGGGGTGTCGCCACGGCCAGAACCGTAGTTGATGCGCTCATGGCCTATTTACATACCAAACGGATTGTATGTAGGTTGCCGCAATCCAGCAGCTACCCCGACGAAACCGGACGACAGATGCGCCTTTCCGGCCGTGCCGCTCTCGCTACCGCGCTCACCGCCTTGCTCGCCTCTGCCTGCGGATCGACCGTCGCCATGACGTCTCGCGCGACCGGCAGTGTGGGCGACAGCCTGGGCGGGGTCGCCTCCGGGCCCTCGGCGGTCGGCGGGTCGGCGAGCGCGGGCCTTGGCGGTACGACGGGCAGTGCGCTCGGTGCGACGACGGGCAGTGCGTCCGCGGGCACGACTCCCGGCGCTCTCGGTTCGCAGACCGGCAGTGCGACAGACGGTGCCGTGTCCGGAACGACGGCGGGCGGAGTCGTCGCCGGCAACGCACCCGTCAAGCTCGGCATCGTGCTGACGAGCACGGCCAGCGTGCAGGCGGCTGGGTTCAGCAGCGGCGAGTCCTACAGCGAGCGGACCGTCGACCAGGCGCTGATCGACGCGCTGAACAGGAGCGGCGGATTCGGTGGCCACAAGATCGTGCCGGTCTACGCCAGCACCGATCCCAACAGCAGCAACTGGTCGGCGGACTTCGCGGCGGCCTGCGCGACGTTCACGCAGGACAACCACGTCGCCGCGGTCGTGGGCTACCAGTTCAACTACGACCAGTCCTTCGAGACCTGCCTGTCGAAGAACGGCGTGCCGCACCTCACCACCGGCTTCAACATCCCGGACGAGACGGAGCTCGCGAAGCACCCCCTGCACCGGGCCCTCGCCGTCCCCACGATCGACCTGCGGTCGTCGTCGAAGCTCAACGGCGCGCTGCAGGACGGCTGGCTCAGCACGAAGAGCAAGGTGGGCGCCGTCATCGACACCTGCCCGGGGACCCAGGCGTCCTGGAACCGCGTCTCGAAGCCGTTCCTCGACAGCCACAAGATCCCGTACATCCTCTACGTCAGCAGCTGCGCGACCGGTAGCGCCGACGGAGCCAACGGCGCGCAGCAAGTCCCCGGCGCGCTGCTGAAGATGCGGCAGGAGGGCGTCACCGCGATCACCTTCCTCACCGTGTCAGAGGGCCCGGCACTCGCTGTCGTCTCCAACGCCGCCGAGTCGCAGGGCTGGCGCCCGCTCTACATCGTGTCGTCGCTGGCGAACCTCTCGGCGCTCTCCGGCAACGCGAGCGTCGTGCCACCCGCGCAGATGGCCAACGTCAAGGGGTACGGGTGGATGCCCGCCCAGGACCTCAGCCCGCACTCGCAGCCGCCGCTGACCGCGGGGCAGAAGCGCTGCCTCGCACTCCTGAAGAGCGAGAAGGTCGTCCCGGCCAGCTTCGGCGACTTCACCAACGCCTACCGGATCTGCGACGGTGTCTTCGCCTACGAGCTCGCGCTCGAGGCCGACGGCACCAACACCCAGGGCACCGCCGTCATCGCAGCCCTCGACGGGCTCGGCACCGCGTTCAGTGATCCCGACGTCCTCGACGGCGCGACGCTGCTCAACCGGTCGCGCGCCAACAACGCGCCGTCGCACCTTCGGGCGGTCGTCTTCAGCAAGGGCTGCTCGTGCTTCGTCTACACCGGTCGCACGCGACCCCTTCGGTGACTCAGCCGGCGAGCATCGTCAGCCGGCAGTCCTCGGCTGCGCACCGGCAGGCGTAGGAGGACCGCTCGTCCTCGCCGGCGCTCTCGTCGAGCTCCAGCCGGTAGTCGAGCAGCAGCTCCTCACCCGCCGCGATGTCCCGCAGCGCGAGCAGCTCGATGTGAGAGCCCTCGACGACGGCGCGGACGTTCGGGTCGCACCCGTGGTTGATCCAGCGGGCACTGTTCCCGCCCTGCCCTCCGTCGATGACGCGCCCGTCCCCGAGGTCGAAGAAGAACGTGTGGCCCGGCTCCGCTTCGCTCGCCGCATAGCGGTGGTTGGCCTCGTCCCACTCGATGACCTCGCCGTGGTAGTCCATGACGTGATCGCCCTCGAGGATCGGCCGGGTCGCGAAGACCCCGTTGCCGTGGATGCCCGAGTCACGCACGACCCATCGCTCGCTCATGCTCCATCGAAGCATGCCGAGGTTGCGAACGGATGACGATGCTCACGCCTTCAGCTGCGCCAGGAGGTCGTCGAGCTGCGCGAAGGTCTCGTGCGTGGCCTGTTCCGCACCGCTGCCGGCCTCGAACGCTTCCTTGGTGGGGAAGAGCTCGCTCATGACGAGCAGCGTCGTGCCATCGGTCTCCTCGAAGGTGACCGTGGTGACGGAGCTGTTCTCGCCCCCTTCGTCGTTCGTCCAGACGATGCGCGTGTGCGGTGTCACCTCGAGGTAGCTGCCGACGAAGTCGATGCCGTCGCCGAAGTCGAGGCGGTAGCTGCCGCCGGTGCGCGCGTCCATCTCGAGCGCGTGCAGCGTCATGCCCATCGACTTCGGGACCCACCACCTGCTGAACAGCTCCGGCTTCGTCCATGCCTCGAACACGAGATGTGCCGGAGCGTTGAACGTGCGCGTGACCCTCACCTCACGATCGGACGTCCGCTCGATCGTGACGGGGTTCCTTGTTGTTGCGTCCATCGCTCTTCTCCTTGAGTGTCAGTTCTTCCAGGACGTCGTCCAGTGCGCTGAAGCGCGCATCCCACAGCTGCTGATAGCGCTCGATCCAGGTCGCCACGTCCTCCAGTCGGTGCGCGCCGATCCGGCAGTGGCGTACGCGTCCGACCTTCTCGGTCGTGACCAGTCCCGCGTCCTCGAGGACGCCCACGTGCTTCTTCATACCGGTGAGGGTCATGTTGAACCGGCCGGCGAGCTCCGAGATCGAAGCCTCCTGCCGTCCCAGCTGCTCGAGCACGCCGCGACGTGTCGAGTCCGCCAGCGCCGCGAAAGCGGCGTCGACGTTGCTTTGCTCATACTGAACCATCAGGTTCAGTATTGAAGCAGGCTCCTGCGCGTCGTGCAAGCCCGATCTCGTCTGGCGCGGCGTGACACGAGTCGTGGAGAAGCTGTCAGAAGCGCCGGGTCGCTCCGCGGTAGGAGAAGCAGGTACAGGCGTTGTCGTAGACCAGGACGCGGAAGGTGTTGGGCACCCACGGGGCCGAGCCCGACAAGCCGCTCGCGAAGGTGGCTGCCGGACGGAACGACTGTCCCGACAGTGCAAGGCCCTGCCGGAAGGCCGGAGCGCCGAAGGCGTGCGCCGCCACGAAGCCGTTGACCGTGACGTCGATCGCGTCGCACAGCGCCCAGGCGACGTAGCGGGCGGTCCGCTTGTCGGAGGCGGAGTGGTCGATGCCGGCCTGCTTCATCGCAGTGTCGCACCGGGCCTGACTGCCGGTCCTGCCCGGGTCCTGGGGATCGTCGACGTCGCCGCCCGGTGTCCAGCCGACCCCGACGGCGCCGTTGAGCTGCTTCGACATGCCGCCCTGCGCAAGGACCTGCGCCGCCGTCGCCGGCAGCTCCCAGCTCGTCACGGCCCAGCGCGGGTAGAAGCGCTGCTGCTGCGCAGTCTGAGCGAAGAACAGGATCCCCGTGTCGGTGTTCGTGATGTCGGTCATGTGGGTGACGTGCGCTTGCCGGAACTGCAGGATCGCCGCGGACATGTCCGAGCTGTATGTGGAGGGGTCCTCCCGGTAGAAGTAGGTCGCGATGCCGACCTCAGCCCTCTTGAAGGCGGTCGCCTGAAGGCCGGCGGCCGAGTGCCCAGCGGGGGTGTCGGGCTCGAGGATGCCGACGACAACCGGCGCCTTCGACGGGGATCCGGTGGTGGCGTCCCACCCGGTGAGGTAGCCGGCGCTCTCGAGCATCGGCACGAAGCCGGGGACGAAGCTGGTCATGCTCGGGACGACGTCGGTGACGACGTAGGGCCCGTACTTGCGGTAGGTGGCGTCGTCGTAGGTCGAGTAGCCGGTCGACACGAGCGGCGTCGCGGTCTTGCGCATGCACTCGAGGAAGGCCTGCGTCTCGATGGGCGCGACCCCGTTGACCACGGCGGCGACGTGGTTGTCCTGCGTGAAGGCGGCGCACGTCGCCGACGCGCCGGCGTCGGCCGACTCGGCGCTGGGATGGTCGCGGAAGACGGGCACGATCTGGTGGCCCAGTACGCCGCCGTGCGCGTTGAGGTAGCGCACGAAGGCCTTGACGTCGGCCTGGATCGAGCCCGGGTCGAAGGAGACTCCGAGCCCCTTCAGCGCGGTGCTCAGGTCCTCCTGGCTCGTGAAGCCGAGGTAGAGGTTGCGCTGATCCCAGCCGGGGCCCTTCGCCGCCAGGGACCCGCCGCCCGTCGACATCCGTGGCGCACCGGCACCAGAGGAAGCGGAGGTCGGCGCGCTGACCTGTCCGGGACGCGAGCCGGCCACGTCCGACGAGCCGCCGGTGACCAGGCCTGTGGAGGCCCCGTCCAGCGACGGTGAGCCGGTCGTCCCTGGTGGCTGACCGGAGACTCCGCCCGGGCCGAGGCCGGACGAGCCGGCCGCGACCTGCGAGGTCACCGGCACGGTCGTGCCGCACGCAGCAAGCGTCAGCCCGGCGAGCAGGGTCGTCAGCCGTCGAGCGTTCATCGCGCGCAGCCTCTCGAGAGGACAAATACAGTCAAAGTTGACCGAAAGTACCAAGCCCGCAACGAGAGGGCAACGCCGGTCAGAGGGCGAACTGCTCCGCACGACTGGCCAGCTGCAGGCCGTTGCCCGGCGCGCCGGTGCCGCGCTGCTGACCGTCGCGCGTCGTGGTCACTCCGTCGAAGACCAGCTGCTCGACGCGCTCGTGGTCGCTGAAGAGCTCGACGTGCCGCAGGTTCGGGCACGCGAGACCGACGTGCAGGTGCATCGAGGGCGCGCAGTGGCCGGAGACGTCGAGGCCGTGCGCCTCGGCGACCGCCGCGGCACGAAGGAAGCCGGTCGGGCCGCCGCACCTGGTCGCGTCGAGCTGCAGGCAGTCGACAGCGCCGCACAGCGCAAGGGCAGCGCGAGGACTGTCGACGTACTCGCCCGCAGCGATGTCGCAGCGCAGGTCCTGCCGGAGCTGGGAGAGGACGGTGACGTCCTCGCTGCTCACCGGCTCCTCGAACCAGGTCACACCCAGGTCGTCGTACGCAGCGCCCATCCGTCGCGCCTGCCCTGGTGTGTAGCCGCCGTTGGCGTCCACGAAGAGCGCCACATCGTCGCCGATCACGTGTCGCGCGTGGGTCGCCCGCTGCAGGTCGCGATCGGTGCAGTGCCCCCAGTCCTCGCCGACCTTGATCTTCACGGAGCTGACACCGAGGTCGGCGGTCCACCGGTGCAGCTGCCCGTCGAGCTCGTCCTCGTGCAGCGACACGAAGCCGCCGCTGCCGTAGACGTCGACGGCCGGCCGCGACCGGCCCAGGAGCTGGTCGAGCGGCATCCCGAGCAGCCGGGCCTTGAGGTCCCACAGCGCTGCGTCCACGGCCGACACGGCCATCATCCCGAGGCCGGGACGGCCCGCGTTGCGCAGCGCGTGGGTCATGGCCGACCACAGGGCAGGTACGCCGAAGCAGTCCTGCGCGAGGACGTGCGGAGCGAGGACGTCCGTCACGATGCGGGCGGCAGCCGGCGCAGCGCAGGGTGACCAGCCCAGGCCTGTCTCGCTGCCGGCCGAGGCAAGCACGACCAGGACGCCCGTCGCGTCCCACTGCGCGGTCCCGTCCGCCTCCGGTCTCGGCGTCGGTACGGACAAGACGCGGACGTCGACGGCAGACAGCTTCATGCCGGAGTCCGCAGACCGGACCGCGCACCGGCGACCAGCCGATCCGCCGACCTGGCGGTCACCGCCATGATGGTCAGCGCCGGGTTCGCCGACCCCTGGGTCGGCAAGGTGCTGCCGTCGGTGACGAGCAGGTTGGGCACCGCAAAGGCGCGCTGGTCGCGGTCGACGACACCGGTGCTCGGGTCGCTGCCCATCCGCGCACCGCCGACGAGGTGGGCGTACCTCTTGATCGTGATGACCTCCTCGGCCCCGGCCGCCCGGTGGATCGCCTCCATCACGTCCTGCGCGGCCCGCTCGAGGGCCCGGTCGTTGTCGCACTGGCTGTAGCTGAGGCGCGCGACCGGCAGCCCGTGCCGGTCCTTCTCGTCGGCGAGGGTGACCCGGTTGTCGGCGAGCGGCAGGAACTCGCACAAGGCGCCGAGGTTGGCCCAGTGGATGTAGTCGCGCATGTACTCGCGCAGGACCTCGCCCCAGTGGCCCTGGGCGGCGACGTGCTCGGCGAACGTGATCGGCAGCGGGCTGACGCACTGGATGCTGAAACCCCGCTTGTACGGCTTCGAGGGATCGGTCTCGTAGAACTGCTCCGACGAGACCTCAGGGGGAGGCGCCTTGTACTGCCGCACCTCCTGCGGGTACCGACCGGCGGTCTGCGGAGCTCCCTGCACCATGAGGTGGCGGCCGACGAGATCGTGGTCGTTGCAGAGGCCGTCGGGGAAGCGCTTGCTCGTGGAGAGCAGCAGTAGCCGCGGCGTCTCGATGCTGTAGCCCGCGACGGCGACGTGCCTGGCCCGCTGGAAGTGCGCCACGCCGTCGCGCAGGTAGTGCACTCCCGTGGCGAGGCCGGTGCGGTCGTCGACCTCGACGCGCGTGACCATGCAGTCGGGCCGCACCTCGGCGCCGTGCGCCAGAGCGTCAGGGACGTGCGTGATGAGGGTGCTCGCCTTGGCGTTGACCTTGCAGCCCTGCAGGCAGAACCCGCGGTAGATGCAGTGCGGCCGGTTGCCCAACCGGCCGTTGGTGATGGCGACCGGGCCGACCCGCATGTCGATGCCGAGGGCGCGAGCTCCCCGCATCGCCAGCTGCGCTCCGGCGCCCACGGGATGCGGCGAATGCGGGTAGCGGTGCCGGTGGCCCCACGGCCAGTCCTGCCCCGCGACGGGCAGCTCCTGCTCCAGGTCCTCGTAGTGCGGGCGCACGTCCTCGTACGACAGCGGCCAGTCCGTCCCGACGCCGTCGTTCGTGAAGGTCGAGAAGTCACTCGGGTGGAAGCGCGGGGTGTAGCCCGCGTAGTGCACGGTCGAGCCGCCGACACCGCGACCGCTGTTGTTGCTGCCGAGGGGGACTGGGTCCTCACCCGCGATGACGCGCGGCTCTGTCCAGTAGAGGTGGTGGCTGCCGGCCTCGTCGGAGACCCAGTCGCGGTCGGGATCCCAGAACGGCCCCGCGTCGAGCCCCACGACCCGCCAGCCGGCGCGTGCGAGCCGTTGCAGGAGGACCGACCCACCGGCGCCGCATCCCACGACGACCAGGTCGACCTCGTCGTCGTCATCGAAGCGTCGCATGTCTCGGCGCAGGCCGTGCGGTGTGCGGCTGCCGTCGTTGGGAAGCAGCCAGGCGCTCTCGTTGCGTTCACGGACGCTCATCCGTGCCGCTTCCTCGCGGCCTCGACCCGCTCGCCCCACGGCACGGGGTCGGCTGCATCGTGCTCGGGCCGCTCCCACGGCTCGCGGCCGCCGAGGTTCTTGTAGCCGCGGGGGTACGCCGGCCCGCCGAAGCCGATCTCGGTCCAGGCCCAGGGGTGCGCGTAGAACGCCGTGCAGGCGTAGCGCGTCCAGAGGCTCCACACGCGCTTCGCGGGCAACCCGAACCACGCCCCGTCGGACTCCTGCACCCCGTCGATGACGGTGCGCCGCCGGTCGCGGTCGAGGTCGGCGAAGCGGCTCTGGTAGCGCTGTCCCGCGTCGTGGTCGAGGTGGCGGAGCGACAGACGCCAGGCCTCGGCGTCCTCGGGCATGTCCTCGTAGCGCCAGCCGTCGGTCTCACCGTGTGCGAGCCGACGGTCGATGTCCGCGACGACGTCCACGTAGGGCTCGTCGCTCTGGGCCAGCAGCGCGTCGACGAGGCATCGTGCGGTGCGGGCCTCCTCCTCGGTGAAGTACGCCAGCCCCCGGGGCGGCGCGAGCCGTGCGAGCACGACCCCGGCCGTGACCTCGTCCCAGTGACGTCGCTGGGCCGTGACGTCGAAGCCGGGGAACCGGCCCTCGTCGCCCGGTGTCGTCACCGCTCCCGCCGTAGTACCGACGCGAGCAGGCCCATCCCGCCGACGACCGTGACGAGCAGCGGTGCGAGGACGGGCGGTCCCATCTCCGCGTTGTAGCGCCACTCGCTCCACCCGCCCGGCCGCTGCGCGACGCCACGGGCATGGAGGTAGGCGCCCTGCAGGCCGTTGGCGACGACGAGCGCCGAGGTCGCCGGCAGGACGGTCCGCGCCATGCGCTGGGAGAAGAAGCCGGCGACCCCTCCGGCGGCTGCCACCGGGCTCAGTGCGACGGGCAGCCACATCATGCGGTTGCCGAAGCTCGCCCGGTCGTGCTCGAGCCAGATCTCCGCACCCGTGATGACGGCGCCGGCAGCCGAGAGAGCGGCGAGGCTCCGTTCGAGCCGTCCCTCGTGGACGTCCAGCGCATAGCGACCGAGCCTGCTCACGGTCGCAGCTTCGACGCGGTGTCCTCGACCAGCGTCTTCACGATGGCGCGCTTGTGCGGTTGTCCTGACGTGAAGGCCTTCATGAAGCCGATCGCCTGCTTCTTCTCGATCTTGCCCGGCAGGGGCGGCTCGTCGGCGTTGACGCGGCAGTCGACGACGGCCGGACCGGGATGGGCGAGCGCCGCTTCGACGGCTGCCGGCAGGTCGGCCGGGTCGTCGACGGTCGCGGCGTAGGCGCCGCACGCCTGGGCCCACGGCGCGAAGTCCGGCGTCGTCGCGTGGCGGGTCTCGTACTCCGGGAAGCCGAGCGCGATCTGCTCCCACAAGATCTGCCCGAAGGCCCCGTTGTTGTTGATGAAGACCTTGGTGTGCAGCCCGTGCAGCGCGGCCGTCCGCAGCTCGGCCATGAGCATGGCGAAGCCGCCGTCGCCGACGAAGGCGATCACCTGCCGGTCGGGGTACAGGACCTTCGCGGCGTTCGCGTACGGCAGCCCGGGCGCCATGGTCGCGAGGTTGCCGGACAGGTAGAACTCGCGACCGCCCCGGATGGTCCAGTGCCGGGCAGCCCAGGTGGCGATGGTGCCGGAGTCGCACGTGAGGACGGCGTCGTCGGCAGCTGCATCGTCGATGACGGACATGAGGTACTCAGGGGCGATCGGATGCCGCGTCGGGTCCTGAAGGGCGGCCATGTCGTCGCGCCACGAGCGCATCTCCGCCTGGTACTGCTCGAGGAAGCTGCGGTCCTCCCGCCTGGTCAGCAGCGGCACGAGCTCCGACAGGCACGTCTTGGCGTCGCCGACCACCGCCGCGGCGAGAGGCAACCGGGCACCGGCTCGCGTGGGGTCGGCCTCGATCTGCACGGCCGTGACCTGGTCGGGCTCGGGGAGGTGCTTGGTGTAGGGGAAGTTGGTCCCCACCATGAGCAGCGTGTCGACCTCGGCCATCAGGCGCTCCGACGGTCCGGTGCCCAGCAGCCCGAGACCGCCTGTGGTGTAAGGACTGTCGTCAGGGACGGCCGCCTTGCCGGGCAGTGTCTTGACGATCGGCGCACCGAGCAGCTCGGCGACCTGCAAGAGCTCGGGGCCGGCCCCGAGAGCACCCGCGCCGGCCAGGATCGCCGTCTTCGTACCTCTCTCCAGGTGCAGGGCGAGCTGCTGCAGCGCGTCGGCGTCCGGGCGGCCCGAGACCGGGAAGAACGTTGCGCCCGTACGGGGGACGCGTGCGGGTGCGACGTGCTCGTACGGGTCGAGCTCGGCGGGGGCGACCTGGATGTCGTTCGGGAAGGTGAGGTGGCTGACCGTGCGACGGGCCAGCGACGTGCGCACCGCCGCGTCCACGAGTGCCTGCACGTGCTGCGGGTTCGTGATCATCGCGTCGTACTCGGCGACGTCGGTGTAGAGCTTCTCGAGGTGCACCTCCTGCTGGTAGCCGGTGCCCAGCAGGCTCGTCTCCTGCATGCCGGTCAGCGCAAGGACGGGCACGTTGTCCAGCTTGGCGTCGTAGAGACCGTTGAGCAGGTGCACGCCACCGGGTCCCGAGGTGGCGAGGCACACGCCCAACCGGCCGGTCATCTTCGCGTGCGCGCAGGCCATGAAGGCGGCCGCCTCCTCGTGCTGCACGATGACGAGGCGGATGCGGTCGGCGTGCCGGCGGAAGGCCTCGAACAGGCCGTTGATGCCGTCCCCGGGGAGCCCGAAGACGGTGTCGACGCCCCAGTCGACGAGCCGGGTCACGAGAGTCTCCGCGGCAATGGGCTTCATGATGGTCCTCCTCAGACCGCCCACTCCATGCGGGCATCGGGCATCGCGGCCTCCGCGGCGCGGAGGACCTCGGGCAAGAGCGCGGCCAGGCGTCGACGGGCGGCGTCCGACAGGTGTGCCAGCACGTTCTCGAGTTCCCGGGCCCGTGCGGAGAACACCTCGTCGACGAGAGCGGTTCCGGAAGCTGTCAGCTCGAGCTCGACCTCGCGCCGGTTGTCGTCGCGCGTGCGTCGTGAGACCCAGTCCTCGGCCACCAGCCGATCGCACAGGCGTGACACGGTGGAGGGGTGCAGGTCGAGCGCGCGCGCCAGACCGTTCGAGGTGCACGGGCCTGAACGGGCCAGAACGGCGAGCGCGCGGAACTGCGGCAGGCTCACCTCGACGGAGGCCGCGGTCAGCGAGCGGTAGGCGCTGCTGACCAGGAACCGGCTGAGCTCGACGAGCGCTTCGACGTCCGCATCAGCCATGGTGGCGGCCTCCCCGCTCTTGCAACTTGCAAACGTTGCAAGATGCAACGTTTGACGGGAGCGCCGGTGGTGAGAACACGACCATGGCTGTTGTCGTCGTCACCGGTGCGAGCGGGGGTGTGGGTCGAGCGTGTGCGCGGGCCTTCGCCGACAAGGGATATGACGTGGCGCTGCTGGCGAGGGGCCATGCAGGACTCTCCGCAGCCGCCGCCGACGTGGAGTCTCGCGGACACAGGGCCCTGGCTGTGTCGGTCGACGTCGCGGACTGGCGCGCCGTCGACGCGGCTGCGGACGAGGTCGAGCGCGAGCTGGGGCCCATCGCGATCTGGGTCAACGTCGCCTTCAGCTCCGTCTTCGCGCGCTTCGTCGACGTCGAGCCGGAGGAGTTCGAGCGCGTCACCGACGTCACCTACCACGGCTTCGTCAACGGGACCCGTGCCGCGCTGCGCCGCATGCTGCCCCGAGACGAGGGTGCGATCGTGCAGGTCGGCTCGACCCTCGCCTACCGCGGGATCCCCTTGCAGTCGGCGTACTGCGGCGCCAAGCACGCCACGCAGGGCTTCCACGAAGCGCTGCGCTGCGAGCTGCTCCACGACGGGTCGAAGGTCCGCGCGACCATGGTCCAGCTGCCGGCGGTGAACACGCCGCAGTTCGACTGGGTGCGCAACAAGCTCCGCCACAAGGCACAGCCGGTCCCCCCGATCTACCAGCCGGAGGTGATCGCGCGCACGGTGGTGCACGCGGCCGAGCACCCGAGGCGGCGGGAGTACTGGGTGGGGGAGACCACCGCGCTCACCCTGCTGGCCAACGCTGTCGCGCCTGGCCTGCTCGACCGCTACCTGGCCAAGACGGGCTTCGCGAGCCAGCAGACCGAGGAGCCCAACTCTGAGACGACCGGGAACCTCTGGGAGCCCAAGGACCGCGACCACGACCACGGTGCGCACGGCCGCTTCGACGACCGCTCCCACGCCGTGTCGCCCCAGGCGTGGCTGAGCCGGCACCACGGCGCGACGGCGGCGCTGCTGGTCGGCGCCGGCGCAGCCGTGGTCCGGGCGGCGCGCAGCTGACGGCATGGCCCTTCCGCTCGAGGACTACGCGGTCGTCGGTGACCGACGCAGCTGCGCGGTCATCGGCCGGGACGCCTCGATCGAGTGGCTGTGCCTGCCGCGCTTCGACTCAGACGCGGTCTTCACCGCGCTGCTCGGAACCACGCAGCGCTGGTCCCTCTCGATCGAGGGCGGTGCGGTGCCCGCAGGGCGGCGCTACCTCCCCGGCACCATGGTGTTGGCGACCGACATCGCTTGCTCGGCCGGCGTTCTGCGCGTCACAGACGCGATGCCTCTGGAGGAGGGCCCGCAGCTCGTGCGGGAGCTCACGGCCCTCGACCGGGAGGTCGAGGTCGACAGCGTCGTCGACCTCGGCTTCGGCACCGGCACGCGACGGCCGCTGTGGCGGGACGGGCCGTACGGGCTCGAGGCCGTCGCGGGAGCCGATGCCGTTGTCCTCGACGGGGATGTCCGCCACGAGCTTCGCGACGGTGTACCGCACGTCAGACTTCGGGTGCGTCCGGACCGACCGGTGCGGCTGCGGCTGGCCTGGCGCGGGTGGGACCGCCCGCCGGTCCTGCGACGCGACGCCGTGGCCCGCACCGTGGAGCAGTGGCAGGGCTGGATCGCGCGCTCGACGTATCGCGGCGACCACCGCGACGCGGTGGAGCGCTCGCTGCTCGTCCTCCAGACCCTCAGCGACCGCCGTACGGGGGGCATCGTCGCCGCAGCGACGACCAGCCTCCCGGAGCAGCTCGGAGGCTCGCGGAACTGGGACTACCGCTACTGCTGGCTGCGAGACGCGACCTTCACCCTGCTCGCCCTGGTCGAGTCGGGCTTCACCGACGAGGCGGCCGCCTGGCGCGAGTGGCTGCTCCGGGCGGTGGCCGGTGATGCGCACAACCTGCAGGTCCTCTACGGCATCGGAGGAGAGCCGACGCAGTCCGAGCGCGAGGTGGACCTGCCCGGGTACGCCGGTTCGCGCCCCGTCCGGCTCGGCAACGCGGCGGCGGAGCAGGACCAGCTCGACGTCTACGGCGAGGTGCTCGACGCGTTCCACCAGGCGCGCGAGCACGAGCTCCCGGCGCAGGAGGAGGGGTGGGCGCTCCAGCGCGAGCTGCTGGACGTCCTCGAGGGACGGTGGCGGCAGCCCGATCGCGGCATCTGGGAGGTGCGTGGCGACCCGCAGCACTTCGTGCACTCGAAGGTCATGGCCTGGGTGGCCGCCGACCGTGCGGTGCGGACCGTCGAGGCGCGCGGCTGGGACGGGCCGGTCGATCGCTGGCGCGCTCTGAGGGACGAGATCCACGCCGAGGTCTGCGCGAAGGGCTACGACGACGGACGTGGTTCGTTCGTGATGGCGTACGGCTCGCGGGACCTCGACGCGGCGGTTCTGCGGATCCCAGCCGTCGGCTTCCTTCCGGCTCGGGATCCGCGGGTGCTCAGCACTCTCGACACGGTCGCCCGCGAGCTCGACGACGGCGGTCTGTTGCGCCGCTACGACAGCGCCGTCGACGGACTCCCGCAGGGGGAGGGCTGCTTCCTGCCGTGCAGCTTCTGGCTCGCCGACGCCCTCGCGCTCGCGGGACGGCCGCGTCAGTCACGCGACCTCTACGACAGGCTGCTCGACCTCCGCAACGACGTCGGGCTGCTGACGGAAGAGCACGACCCTGACCGTGGCCGAGCGCTGGGCAACCTGCCGCAGGCGCTCACGCACGTGCCGGTCGTCAACACCGCGCACCTGCTCGCGGGCCGCGGCGCCGTCCGGACGAGGAGCGGCCGATGACGCCGAGTCGCTGCCACGCCGGTCTGGCTGCGGCCCATCTGGGGCTGGCAACAGCAGCGCGCGACGACCTGCGGCGCGGTCTGCTGCTCGCCCTCGGGCTTCGCCACGTCGCGGAGGCCGCCTGGTTGCGGCGTCCGACAGCTGCCCGCCGGCGGGTTGCCCGCTGGGTCGACACGACGCACGCCGCCACGGCTGTCGTGTGGGGGATGTCCCGGCGGGACCGCCGGCGCGAAGGTGCGCTCAGCGTCGGCCTGTCCGTGATCGCCGTCGCGTGCGAGCGCTAGAGCGGGATCCCTCAGCGGATCGCGGGGACGGGCTCCAGGTCAGCCCGACTGCTGGTGACTCCTCCTGCCGTCACGGATGCGTCCTCCCAGCGCAGGTAGCGGTTGCGGCGCGCCAGGGCACGCACGGCCCACCACACGGGCTTGGGACCCTGGGCGTCCACCCGGTCGTAGCCCAGCCGGCTGGCGACGCGGTGGTGCCCGACGACGAACCCCTCGATCCGCAGGGTGGCGAACGCGCCGAGCAACGGGCCGTCCTGCACGAGGCGCACGTCCAGCACGCGTCCGAGCTCCTCGCCGCCCGGCCCGACGACCGGCAGCCCGAGCAGGTCAGCTCCCCGCATCGCGCGCTCCCGGGATCCGGTCCACCAGGTACTCCCGCGCCCGGTCCTCGTTGGCGTGGACGCCGAGCTCGACGCGGCTCTTGGCGACGGTGACGGCGGAACCGAGGTCGGTCACCAGCTCCCACCCGATCCTCCCCGGCTCCTCGTCCTGGTTGCGGGCGAGCGCGTTCGAGAGGAACACCAGCCACTGGCCGAGCAGCCCCCCGAGTCGCGGACCGAGCGCCTGCGGGCCGGTGAGGATCGCGACGACGTACGGGGGCGAACCGTCCTCCGGCACGTGCAGCTCGACGTCGTCGACGTTGCCCACCGCGCGTCCGTCCGTGTCGAGGACCTGCCGGTCGAGCAGGTGGAGCGCCAGGTCGCGGACCCTGCCGGCCATCACTGACCCGCCTTCGTGGCGATCATGAGGGGCACGGCGACGATCGCGACCACCGTGAGCAGCACGAGGTAGAAGGTGCCGAGGGCGTTGACCACGCGGCCGTTGACGGACTCGCCCATGTAGTCGCGGTCGTTGGCGACGACGAGGATCGGGAAGTAGGTCAGGGGCAGCGCGACCGCCGAGAACACGAGGCTGTACTCCGTCACCTTCACCGGGTCGAGGGTCGTGAGGATGAGCATGGCCCCGAGGATGATCGCGACGAGGACGACGGCGTGGAAGCGCGCCGCCTCTCGCGGCGCCGTCCGCTTGCCCCACTGCCAGCCGAGGTACTGCGCGATGGAGTAGCCCGTCGACAGCGCGGTCTCGAGCGACGCCCCGAAGGTCGCCGCGACGAAGCCGACGATGAGGAACGCGAAGCCCACCTTGCCGAGCGACAGGACCACGGGCAGGGCCACCTGGTCCAGGTGGTCGACGGAGATGCCCTGGGGGAGCAGGACCACCGCCGCGCACCCGGCGATGGCCAGGGACAGGAGACCGCCGAGCGGGAAGCCGATGTAGACGTTGAGTCGCTCGGTGCGCAGGTCCTTGCGGCTCCAGCCCTCCTCGACGGCGCCGGAGGAGAAGAAGAACACCTCGTACGGGGTCATCGCCGCGCCGAAGAGCGAGATCGCGTAGAACACGTAGGTCGGGTGGCCCTCGCCGTCAGGGACGCTGGGATGCACGGCCTGGTGCAGCAGCTGGCTCCAGTCCGGCCCGAGCTGCCACAGCGCCACGGCAAACGCCAGGAGGCACAGGCCGAGGATGCCGAACGCCTGCTCCATACGCTCGAAGGGCATGCGCCACACGACGATCCAGACGCCGAAGGCGACGAGGGGCACGAACAGCAGGTAGCTCACGCTCGTCGCCAGCTCGAGAGCGAGGGCGACGCCGCCGATCTCCGCGGCGAGCGTGAGGAAGGTGACGAAGGTCGAGGCCAGTAGGTTGGCCAGCCCCATCCGCGGCCCGAGCCGCTCGCGCACCAGGTCGAAGGTGCCGCGCCCGCTGACCGCTGCGACGCGCCCGCTCATGTCGGCGTACAGGCAGATCCCGATGACGCCCAGCACGACGACCCAAGCGAGCGCCAGGCCGAAGCGCGCCCCGATGACGGCGTTGGCCACCAGGTCGCCGATGTCCACGAAACCGCCGATGGCGGTGAGGATCCCGAGGAAGATCTTGAGGAGGCTCTTCACTGGTACCGGTCCGCGAAGGTCTGCAGCTGGTCCAGCGTCGGCCGCAGCCGTTGCGCCAGTCCGGGCAGCGCCGCGAGCTCGCCACGACGGACGAGGGT
>Ga0070658_10001057_pt1 | contig 23552 bp, 18 predicted proteins | sample KBSC13metaG_FD_64664 | JGI IMG/M metagenome (GOLD analysis project Ga0070658, IMG submission 64664) | Corn rhizosphere microbial communities from Kellogg Biological Station, Michigan, USA - KBS C1-3 metaG | ecosystem: Host-associated > Plants > Roots > Rhizosphere > Soil ...
TGGCCCTCTCGGACCTGGCCGCCATCGCCTGCGGCGCGGGTCCGGGCAGCTTCACCGGTCTGCGCGTGGGCTTCGCGGTGGCGAAGGGCTTCGCGCTGCCGTTCGGGATTCCGCTGCTGACCGTGTCCTCGCTGCAGGTGCTGGCGCGCGACATGGCCGCGGCGGACGGGTACGCGGAGGGGGTGGCCGCCTGTTACCTGCCCTGCCTCGACGCGGGCAAGGGGCAGATCTACGCGGCGGCGTTCGCGCCGTCCGGCGCGGGGCTCGAGCGACGCGGCGAGGACTGGGTCGTCGCGCCGGTGGCCATCTCGGACGTGGCCCCCGCCGAGGGCACGCTGGTCTTCGCGGGGACCGGCGCGGTTCGCTACCGCGCCGCCTTGCAGGAGGCGCTGGGCGCGCGGGCGCGCTTCGCCGAGGTGGCGGGACCCAGCGCCACGTCGGTGGCCGCCTACGCCACCGAGCGCTTCCGGCAGGGCGCCTTCGAGGATCTGAACTCGGCCGTTCCCGCCTACGGACGCGCGCCCGACATCACCCGTCCCAAGCGGTAACACCGCCCCGCGGTCGGGCAGCGGGCGGCGTTTCTTCACGCAATTTCATTTGTTCGGGGGCGGATCGGCCTTCACATTTACGCGATGGCCGCAGGAAGCAAGGCCGCGCCCGCCGGGGGAAGGCGTCACGGCCCGCGGCGGCGGGGCCGATTCGTCGTGCTGGCGCTGCTGATCGCGCTGGGCGTGCAGGTTCCGCTGGTGCTCTCGCTGGGACACCTGACCGGTCACGCCTGGCCGTTCGGCGCCCTGGGCGCGTTGCTGACGGCAGGGTTCCTGACGAACCTGATGGGGCCCCGATCGATCTGGGGGGCGCCGGGGCGGTGGCGGCTTTACGGCACGTTGTGGCCGTTCTTCGTCTGGTGGACGGTGTCCCTGCTGTTCCTGCTGATCGTTCCCCTGGTGCTGCTGGTGGCGCGCCTGGCCTCCGTCGGGACCCCACGCGCGCTGCTGGCGGCGCTGGTGCTGGCCGTGGTGGCGGCGTTCCGGACGCTGGCCCAGCGACCGCGCGTGCAGCAGCGCGACATCGCGATCGACGGGCTGCCGGCGGCGTTCGATGGCTTCCGCATCGTGCAGATCTCGGACTTACACTGCGGTCCGTTCGCCAGCGGCCCCCGGGTGGCGGGCTGGATGGCGGCCGTGAACCGGCTGCGGCCCGATCTGGTCGCCGTCACGGGCGATCTGATCGCCAGCGGCGATGCCTTCGTGCCGGTGGTCGCCTCGGCGCTGGGGCAGCTGCGCGCGCCGCACGGCGTGTTCGCCTGCATGGGGAACCACGACTACTTCGCCGACGGCGAAGGTGTGGCGCGGGCGCTGGCGTCCGAAGGGCTGACGGTGCTGCGCAACCGGGGCGTCGAGGTTCCCCGCGCAGGCGCGCGCCTGTTCGTGGCCGGCGTCGACGACACCTGGACCGGCCGCCACGACCTGGGGCGCGCGCTGGCGAACCGGCCCCCCGGCGTGCCTGCGGTGCTGCTGGCGCACGACCCCGCGCTGTTCCCCGAGGCGGCCGCCCAGGGCGTGGACCTGACGCTGTCGGGGCACACACACGGCGGCCAGCTGGGATTGCCGCTGTTCTCGCGCAAGGTGAACCTGGCCCGCATCATCACGCGGTTCACCACGGGCCTGTATCGCGAGGGCCCAGCCTCCCTGTACGTCAACCGGGGCCTGGGGACGACGGGGCCGCCCATTCGCCTGGGTGTGTTCCCCGAGATCGCGGTGCTGACGTTGCGGCCCGCCAGAGGTCCGGGCCTGGCGGCGACGCCCGACGCAAGGTCCGAAGCCGCCGAGTGAACGACCCTCGCCCGGCGCTCACATCCAGCCGCGCCACTTCAGCCAGGCCAGGGGGACCAGCGCGCTGACGACGATCAGCGCCAGCGCGAACGGGTAGCCGAGGTGCCAGTTCAGCTCGGGCATCACCTTGAAGTTCATGCCGTAGATGCCGGCGATCAGCACCGGCGGGACGCCCACCACCGACACGACGGTCAGCATCTTCACGATGTCGTTCTGCTGGATGCTGATGAACCCCAGCGTGGCGTCCAGCAGCAGCTGCAGCTTCGAGGTGAGGTGACCCTGGTAGTCGGTCAGCGAGGTGATGTCCACGCGGATGGCGCGCAGGCGCATGGCGATGTCCTGGTCCTGCGCCTGTTTGCCGCCCGCCTCCTGCACGAAGGCGGCGATGCGCCCCAGGCCCAGCAGCGTGTCGCGCAGGTGGGAGATGCCGTCGCTGATCCGTCCCAGCGAGCGCAGGCCGCCACGCAGCTCGTCACCGGTCTTCTGGGGCCGGGCGCCCGGGGCGTGCTCGCCCCGGAACGCGGCGCGGGAGATCGCCTCCAGCTTGGCGCTGCCGTGCTCCAGCGCGTCGGCGGTGTAGTCGACGATCATCTCCAGGGTGCGCAGGAACAGGTCGTAGATGGCGGGGCGCGGTCGCTGCTCGGCGTTCTTCATCAGCGCGTCGAAGGCCGCGAACGGCGCGAAGCGCAGGGTGATCAGCCGCTCGGGCGTCACCACGAAGCCGATGGTCGTGGGCACGTCGCTGACGCAGTCGCTCCCGGTCAGGATCGGCGTCGACAGGTACAGCGCGCCGTCCTCGGTGTACACGCGGCTGGACGACTCGATCTCCTCGATCTCGGCCTCGGTGGGCAGACGGCGCTTCGTGGCCGCCTCCACCGCCGCGCGCTCCTCGGGCGTGGCGTCCAGCAGATCGATCCAGACGGCATCGGCCAGCTTCGCGCCATCGGCGGGGACCTGTCGCAGCATGGTTGTCTTTTATCAGACCGGTCCAGCGGTGCGGGCCTGCCGAGCCTTGCTCAGCGACGGCGGCGTGACGGTGATCGCGCCGGCGGCGCGGCCGTCGCGCGCTGCGCCTCCGTCACCAGCTCGTCGATGAACCGGCGCACCGCCGGGGTGCGCTTCAGCGCCGGGTACAGCATCAGCCGCACCTCGACGTCGGGAACATCTGCCGGCTCGATCACCACCTTCGTTCGATCGACCCGGTTCGCCGCCAGGCTGGGGGCCAGCCCCACGCCCAGGCCGCTGCTTACGTACGAGAGCAACAGCGAGACGCTGGGGACGTCGATGGTCGACGCGGGCCGCACGCCGGTGCGGCCCAGGTACTCGTCCAGCAACCGCCGCCCCTGGCTGCCCGCCCCCAGCCGCAGCAGGGGCTCGCGCGCCAGCAGCGCCGTCGGCGATCGCGCCGGCCCGCGCGCCGGTCGGGGGGCCACCCAGCAGAACGACTGCCGGCACAGCGCCAGCTCGTCCGGGCCCAGCGCGCGGTCGGTGCTGATCACCGCGGCGTCCACGTGCCCCGCCCCCACCAGCCGGCGCGCCTCGGGCGAGTTGATGGTCGTCATCTCGAAGCGCAGCGGGACGTGATCGTCGAACAGCCGGCGCAGGATGGGCAGCAGCAGCGCCTCGCCCAGGTAGTCGGCCGACGCCACGCGCAGGGTGGTCACCCGCGCCGCGGCCAGCTCTTCCAGCAGCGCCTCGACCGAGGAGGCCTCCGAGAACAGGCGGGTCAGGGCGCCCAGCAGCGCCTCGCCGGCGGCGCTGGGGCGCAGCCGCCGGCCCACGCGATCGAACAGCGTCACGCCGAAGCGCTGCTCGACGCGGTGGATCTGCTGGGACACCGCGGACGAGGTCTTGTGCAGGCGGCGGGCCGCCTCGGCCACCGCGCCCGTCTGCGCCACCACCAGCACGTCCTGAAAGGCCGGGAGCAGCGCCGCGTCCATCCCGGGAATGTTAAGCCACGCTTAACGATGGCGGCAACCAGTTGTCACTGGACCGGGGGCCGCCGGGCCGTCACATTGGGGGCCATGACCACGAAGCCGCGCACGTTGTTCGACAAGCTGTGGGATAGCCACCTCGTCCGGCCGCAGACCGCCGACACGCCGGCCGTGCTGTACATCGACCTGCACCTGATCCACGAGGTCACCTCGCCACAGGCGTTCACCTGGCTGCGCGAGCGCGGCCTGTCGGTGCGCCAGCCCGCCCGCACGGTGGCCACCATGGATCACTCGATCCCCACCACGCCGCGCGGCGCGGACGGCAAGTTCAAGATCCTGGACAGCCAGGCGGAGAAGCAGCTGAGCCAGCTGGAGAAGAACTGCCAGGAGTTCGGCATCGAGCTGTTCGCGCTGGGCAGCGAGGGGCAGGGCATCGTCCACGTCATCGGGCCCGAGCTGGGCCTGACCCAGCCCGGGATGACCATCGTCTGCGGCGACAGCCACACCAGCACGCACGGCGCGTTCGGCGCCCTGGCCTTCGGCATCGGCACCAGCGAGGTGTCGCACGTGCTGGCCACCCAGTGCCTGCTGCAGAACAAGCCGAAGACCATGGCCATCACCGTCGAGGGGCAGCTGCGCCCCGGCGTGACGGCCAAGGACATCATCCTGGCCGTCATCGCCCGCCTGGGCATCGGCGGCGGCACCGGCCACGTGATCGAGTACCGCGGCTCGGCCATCCGCGCGCTGTCGATGGAAGAGCGCATGACCGTCTGCAACATGTCGATCGAGGCGGGCGCGCGCGCCGGCATGGTGGCGCCCGACGACACCACCTTCCACTACCTGGCGGGCCGCCCGCGCTCCCCGCAGGGCGTGGACTGGGACCAGGCCGTGGAGGCGTGGAAGCGCCTGCCCACGGATCCTGACGCCACCTTCGACCGCGAGGAGAAGTTCGACGCCGCCAAGCTGGAGCCGATGATCACCTACGGCACCAACCCCGGCATGGGCATCGGCATCAGCGCCGCGGTGCCGGCGCCCGAGAACGCCACCATGGAGAAGGCGCTGGGCTACATGGGCCTCGAGGCGGGCAAGCCCCTGCTGGGGAAGGCCATCGACGTCGTGTTCATCGGCAGCTGCACGAACTCGCGCATCTCGGACCTGCGCGAGGCGGCGTCGGTGTTCAAGGGGCGCAAGGTGTCGAGCGGCGTGCGCGCCATGGTGGTGCCCGGTTCGCAGCGGGTGAAGAAGCAGGCCGAGGCCGAGGGGCTGGATCGCGTGTTTCTGGAGGCGGGCGCCGAGTGGCGCGAGGCGGGCTGCTCGATGTGCATCGCCATGAACGGCGATCAGCTGCGCCCGGGGCAGTACGCGGTCAGCACCAGCAACCGCAACTTCGAAGGGCGGCAGGGCGCCGGGGGCCGTACCTTCCTGGCCAGCCCGCTGACCGCGGCGGCGGCGGCCGTCACGGGGCGCATCACGGACGCGCGGCAACTGGTCGGCTGAGGCAGCAAGGAGACATCGACATGGACCCCATCCGGACGTTTCAGACGAAGACGGTCGTTCTGCCCATCGAGAACGTCGACACCGATCAGATCATCCCGGCGCGCTTCCTGAAGGTGACCAGCAAGGTCGGCATCGGCGCGCACCTGTTCGCCGACTGGCGCTATGACGCCGAGGGCAAGGAGAAGCCGGACTTCATCCTGAACAAGCCGGCGGCCAAGGGCGCCGCGGTGCTGGTGGCGGGGGACAACTTCGGCTGCGGCTCGTCGCGCGAGCACGCGCCGTGGGCGCTGTACGACTACGGCTTCCGCGCCATCGTCAGCACGTCGATCGCCGACATCTTCAAGAGCAACTCGCTGAAGAACGGCCTGCTGCCCATCGTGGTCGACAAGGCCACGCACGCCAAGCTGCTGGCGACGCCGGGGACGGACGTCACCGTGTCGCTGGAGCAGCAGACGCTGACGCTGTCCGACGGCACCGCGGTGAAGTTCGACATCGATCCCTTCGCGCGCTACTGCCTGATGAACGGCCAGGACGAGCTGGACTTCCTGCTGGCGCAGAAGGAAGAGATCGCGCGCTTCGAGGCGACGCCCCGCTGATCAGGCGGGCGTCAGGTCGCCCACCAGCAGCGCGAACGGCACCGTCGCCAGCAGCTCGGCCAGCGGCAGCCCGGCCTCGCGGGTGGCGATGCTGCGGCCGGACAGCACGTCGGTCCAGGTGGTGACCGGCAACTCCGGCGGCAGCGTCACCGTTGTCTCTTTCCAGACCTCCGCCGGGGAGGTCCCCGCGGCCAGCAGGTCGGGCAGCTGGGCGAAGTAGCGCCCTGCCACCGCCACGGCGGCGCGGCCCTGCCAGCGGCGGGCGAACGCCACCACGTTCTCTTTCCGCGGTCCCTCCGGGGCCAGCGCCAGATACGCGCCGCGGGTGAACAGGTCCCCCTCGCGGCGGCGGCAGTCCAGCAGCGCCGCCGTCAACCACAGCTTGCTGCGCCCGTCGGCGTCGCCGGCCCGCAGGCAATCCAGCAGCGCCGCGCCGCCCGACCCCTTCCGCCCGCGCAGCAGCTCCAGGCGAGCCTTGAAATCGACGGCGCGCCGGTTGTCCGGGTCGACCATGTCCAGCGTCCACAGCTCCGTCCCCTGGAAGAAGTCGGGGATGCCGGGGGCGGTGATCTTCAGCGTCACCTGGCTGAGCGCCGCCAGCGTCGCCGCCGGCTGCAGCCGCGCCACGAAGGCCGACAGCGCCGGGAAGACCGGCCCCGAGGGATCGAGCACACCGGCCACGAACTTCGTCATGGCGTCCTCGTAGGGCTGGTTGACGGCCGTCCAGCTGGAGTTGCGCTTGCCTTCCCGCAGGGCCTTCTGCACGGCCGCCTGCACGCGGGGCAGGAACGCTTCCACCGCCGCCGCGTCCAGCTTGCCGTAAGGCAGCGCCCCGACCACCGTCTGGTACAGGTAGTACTCGTCGTCAGCGTCGGGCGCCGGCTGATCGTCGACGCGCGTCTTCAGGCGCGCCGCGCCCTCGCGCCAGGCGGCCACCGCGGCCGCCCACTCCTCGGGGATCTCGCTGAGCACGTCCAGCCGGATTCGCGCGTCCTCGCCGCGCTTGGTGTCGTGGGTGCTGGTGGCCGACAGCGCTCCCGGCCGCTCGCGGGCCCGCTCCTCCATCAGGCGATGGAACTCGGCGACGGTGATTCCGAAGCGGTCCGGATCGCCGCCCACCTCGTCCAGGGACAGCAGGGGGAAGTACCGGTAGAAGGAGGTGTCCTCCAGGCCCTTGGCCATGACCGGCCCCGTCAGCTGCTGAAAGCGCAGCACGAAGTCGCGGCGGGCGGCCCGGTCCGACTCGCCCAGGCCTTCGGGGTCGCGCATCAGCAGCACCTCGGCCAGGAAGTCGAAGGCCGAGGATTCGATGGTGGGATTTCGCCGCCGCGCGCGCTGCAGGGCCTCGCGGATGTACTGCAGCTCCTGCGGCGCCACCTCGGTGTCGCCGTCGGCGATGTACGTCCGGTACACGGGGAAGCAGGCGATGGTGTCGGCCAGGACCTGCTGCAACGTGCCGGCCGTGAAGTCGCGCGACCAGCGATGCTGCTCGGAGATGCGATCGAGGCGCCGGGCCAGCACCGACAGCTCGCTGGACATGGAGGCGCTCAGCACCAGCCGCTTGGCCTCGTACACCACGTCCGCCAGGGGGCCGCGCACGGTGCGCAGGCCGTCGTACAGGCTACGCAGCGCCCGCTCGCCGGAGCGCGAGACGAACAGCGCGTTCACGATGTTCAGGAACTCGTAGCCGGTGGTCCCCTCGGTCGCCCAGGCGCGCGGCAAGCGTTCGTCGCGCCCCAGGATCTTCTCGACGACGACGTAGGCGCCGCCGGTCTTCTCCCGCAGCTCGTCCAGGTAGCGGCGCGGCTCGCGCAGCCCGTCCACGTGGTCCACGCGCAGGCCGGTCACCCAGCCCCGGCGCAGCAGCTCCAGCGGCTTCTGATGAACGGCGGCCAGCACCTCGGGCTCCTCGATGCGGATGGCGGCCAGGTCGTTGATCTCGAAGAAGCGACGGTAGTTGATCTGCTCCGCGGCCACGCGCCAGTAGCTGAGGCGATACGCCTGGACGGCCAGCAGCGCCTCCAGCCGGTCGAAGCTGCGCGCCTGACCCTTGGTGCCGTTCATGTCGCGCAGCTCGTCGTCCAGCGCGGCCCGCACCGCAGGCGCCTCGGCCAGCAGCGTGCGCAGCCGCGTCTTCAGCGTCTCCTTGTCGCGCTGGCGGCGGGCCACGTCGTCGGCGCCGGTGGCCTCGCGCGAGGGGAGCGATTCGGCGAGCGCGATCAGGTCGGCCAGGGCCGGCCCGCCTTGCCCACGGTCGGACTGGCGCTGGCCCAGGCGGTCCAGGGCCCCCCGCAAGATCAGCGGATAGGTCCCCGGGCCGATGGGGAACCGGCGCTGGTAGTACTCCACCGCGAAGGCCCCCTCGCTCTCGCGGACCTGCAGCTCGCCGGCCTCCAGGACCTTGCCGTACTGGTCGCCCAGGATGGGAAGCAGCACCTTGTCGCGCAGCTCGGTCTTGGGCGGCCGCCAGTCGACGTCGAAGTAGCGCGCGAACGGCGAGCTGGGGCCGTTCTCGAGGACGTCGTTCCACCAGACGTTGTCGTTCGTACTGATGCACATGTGGTTGGGCACCACGTCCATGACCAGACCCATGCCATGTCCCGCCAGCGCCTCGTGCAGGCGGCGCAGGTCCTCCTCGTCACCGATCTCGGGGTTCAGCGTGGTGGGGTCGACCACGTCGTAGCCGTGTACGCTGCCCGGGCGCGCCTTCAGGAACGGCGCCGCGTACAGGTCGGTGATCCCCAGCTCGTGCCAGTAGTCGACCAGCTCGGCCGCCTGGCGGAACGTGAAGTCCTTCGTCAGCTGCACGCGATAGGTCGCGACCGGGGTCCGCCGAGCTTGTTCCATGTCCGGGGCAACGTAAGAAACTTCCCCGCGTCAGCAAGGCACGAACGCCGGCCGGACGCGGCGAAACGCGCGGCAGGCCGACCCCCCCGGGGGGCGGCGGGGCCGGCGATATGGGAAAGCGGCCTGTTGATTCGGGCGGTCCGGGCTATATCCTTGATGAATCGGCCGTGAAGGCCGCTTCTACGGAGGAATCCCGCATGGAGCGTTTTCGAGAGGGCATCGAGGTCGCGAACGGGGGCACGGACCCCACCACCGAAATCCTTCGCTTGAAAGCGCGCCACGGCGAGATAAAGAAGCGGCTCGAAGAACTGGAACGCCACCTGTCGCTGACCAGCGATGAACAGGTCGAGTGGGCCCGCCTCAAGAAAGAGAAGCTGTGGAGCAAGGACCGCATCGCGGTCCTGACCCAGCTTCTCGCCGCGGCCTGAGCGCGGCGGTCGTGACTCCGCCCGGGCGGGCGGTCATGCTTCAGCGACCATGGCCAACCTGGATCCGGCGGTCATCGAACGCCTGCGGCAGTCGGGCATCCGCATCGATCGGGAAGGCGAGTTCCAGCACGAAGGCGCGCCCGTTCAGCACGAAGGGCTTCGTCAGGCGCTGTTCCGCTGGCTGGATCGGCTGCCCGACGGCCGCGTGGTGCTGCGCCTGGACGAGCGGCGCTTCGCCTACGTCGCCGTCGACGACACGCCGCTGGTGGCGCGCGGGGCGCGCGTCGACGGCGACCGCGTGTTGCTGACGCTGTCCGACGGGGCCGAGGAGGTCCTGGCGCCCGAGACGCTGACGATCGACGGCGCGGGCGTCATGCGCTGCACGGTCCGCGGCGGCAAGCTGGAGGCGCGCCTGTCGACGGCCGCCGTCGCCGCGCTGGCCGACGTGATCGACGACGCCGGCAAGCCCCCGGCGCTGGTGCTGGCCGCGCGGCGCCATCCCCTGCGCCCCCGCGGCTGATCAGGCGGCCGGTCCCGCCGCCAGGGCCGGCAGCGCCACCAGGAATCGCGCGCCGCCGAACGGCGGGGGCGCCTCGGTGACGCTGACGTCGCCGCCATGATCGATCACGATCTTGCGTACGATGGCCAGGCCCAGGCCGGTGCCGCTGTCCTTCGTGGTGAAGTAGGGATCGAACACGCGGTGGCGCGCCCCGGGGGCGACCCCCGGGCCGTTGTCGTCGACGTAGATCGCCGCCGTGTCGCTGCCAGGCTCGACGGTGATGCCCAGGCGCACCGCGGGCACGCGCCCGGCGCCCTCGGCCGCTTGCACGGCGTTCTCGACCAGATTCGTCAGCACCCGCCGCAGCAGCATCTTGTCGCACAGCGCCCGCACCGGCAGGGGGGCGCGGTCGACGTGGATGCGCCCGCCCCACTCGGGGTGCGCGCGCACGAAGTCGTCCACCAGCGTGCCCAGGTCGACCGGGCTGGGCTCGACCTTGGGCAGCTTCGCGAAGGCGGAGAAGTCGTCGACCAGGCGCCGGATGGAGCCGATCTCCTCGTCCAGCACGTCGCCCGCGGTGTCCAGCCGCCGCTGGTAGGCGGGATCGCCGCCCCGGTACTGGGAGCGCAGCTCCTGCACGGCCAGCTGGATGGGCGTGAGCGGGTTCTTGATCTCGTGGGCCAGGCGGCGCGCCACCTCCTGCCACGCCGAGACCTTCTGCAGGTATTCCAGGCGCGAGCGCGCGTCGTCCAGCTCGGCCACCATGCGATCGAAGGCGCGCGCCAGGTCATCCAGCTCGTCGCGGCCGGTGGGGGCCACCCGCACGGACAGATCGCCCTGCGCCACGCGCGAGGCGGCGGCGCGCAGGTTGGCGACGCGCCGGGTGGCCCGTCGGGCGACGAACAGCCCGATGCCCATGGCGATGACCAGCACGATGGCGATCTCCAGCGCCACGCCGCGGAACACGCCCGGCAGCAACAGCGGCAGCAGGCGGTCCAGCTCGTGCTCTTGATCGACCGCCTGCCGCAGCGACAGGAAGTCGGCGTACACCTGGCGATCGATGCCGAAGGTCAGCTCCAGCATGCGCGGCGCGCCGGGCCGCGAGCCCGGCAGCTCGACCAGGTTCGGCGGCGCCTCCCGGGCCCGGCTGGCCTCCTCGGCCGGCATGGCCCACTCGTCGACGACCTTCTCCCCCTCCAGGATCCGGGCCCGCAACAGCTCGGGCACGTCGGACAGATCGGCGGCGCGGGCCACGCCCCGGGCCGCGATCTCGTCGGCGCGGACGCGGAAACCCTCCTTCGCCTGCGCGAACGTGGTGCGATAGATCTCCAGCGCCTCGCCCAGCGAGTTGCGCACCTCTTGCTGGTGGCGGGTGTTGATGTCGGACACCGCCGTCAGCGTGCGCGACAGCAACACGCCCGAGGCCAGCATGGGCAGCGTGGCCACGATGATGACGGCGGCCAGGATCTTCCACTCGAAGCGGCCGGGCAGGCTGAACCGCCGGGGGCGCGGGGGCGCGGGCAGGGGAGGCCGCGGCCGGGCCGCCGAGTCGTCGGGGCCGGGCTCACGGGGCGTCGCTGGATCGGTCATCGCGAAGGCACCTCGAAGGGCGGAGAGACGAAGCGGACCTGACGCTCGCTGTCCTCGATCTGCGGATTCACGAACACGGTGACGAAGTTTCCGAAGAAGCTGTCGCCGCCCCCCGAGCCGGGACGGCGCTGGGTCCCCGCCGGCTGCCGCAACCACTGCCGCACCTCGCCCATCAGCTCGGGCGACAGCGGGTTCAGGTCGCCGCGCACCGCCAGGGTGTAGCGCTCGCCCCGCTGCAGCGGCTGCGGAAGCTCGACCGGGAACTGCACCAGCGCCGTGGCGGCCCACAGCGCCTGCTCCACCGTCTTCACGTCGAAGGCGCGATCGGTGCCGGGGCCGCGCGTCGTCCGCACGCGGAACTTCTCGTCCCAGATGTCGTAGACGATCTCGACGCGCTGGAAGGCGACCGCCAGCGGTTCGGGATCATCGGCGTGCAGCAGCTGCACGCGGATCAGCACCCGCGTCGCGAAGCCCGAGGTCAGCCGCTCGCGCGCCGCCGGCGAGAAGAGATCCTGTAACCCGACCGAGACCTGCACCACGCGCTCGTGAAAGGCGAGCCCCATCTTGCGCTCGGGCGGCGCGTCGGCGCGCGCGGTCCCCCCCGCCAGCGCCAGCAGCAGCGCCAGCAGGGCCGCGCCCCGCGCCGATCGCCGGACCAGACCGCCCGGCATCAGAAGGGCACGCGCCCCAGGGCATTGGCCACCGACGCCGTGAAGACGCCGATCATCGTGTCCAGGCGGACGCCGATGTCGCCGGTCAGATCGAACGGATACGCGGCCAGGCCCGACCGCGAGGGGTCGCGAAAGGCTCCCGAGCTACCCATGACGAAGCCGCCCACGGCGATGAAGGCGTCGCCGCTGTAGACCAGGCGATGGCGCCGCCACAGGGGCACGGAGTACTCGAACAGGACGCGGCCGGCGAAGTTGTCGTAGCGGTGGCCGGCGATGGCGGTGCCCAGCAGGTTCGGGGACGGCTGCGTCGAGAAGTTCAGCCCCAGCGCGCGCGGCGGCAGCAACAGGTTCATGTCGCCCACGAAGAAGCGATCGAACAGCGGCGCCCGGCCGAACAGCGCGCCCCCGAACAGGTGCACGCCGAAGGAGTGGCCCCAGCGGTTGGGCGTGTAGGACGAGCCCTGAAAGACCAGCTTGGCGAACTGGTAGTCCGAGCCCAGATGATTGAACGCCCCTTCGGCCGACAGCGCAGCGTGGATGCCGGCGTGGGGCACCAGCGGGTCCGAGCGCGTGTCGAAGTCCAGCGTGCCCGTCACCGTCCCCACCCGCGAGAACCCCGGCAGCAACCCGAAGTCGAGCAGCGTCACCTGCCCGTCGTCGCGCGTGCGCAGCCGCTCGGCGGGCCAGGTCGCCGAGATGCCCTCCTCGCGGAAGTCGACGAAGAAGCGCGCCGACGACGTCAGCGCGCGTCCCATGCCCACCACGCCGCCCACGCGCCGGATGCCCATGGCCACGAAGCGCGACGGGTCGGCGCTGTTGTCCGGCCCGGCCACGCGAAAGAACTCGTCCCCTTCGGTGACGATGCCGGTACCGCTCAGCAGCAGGCCGGTGCCCAGCAGCGGGGGCACCTGGGCTCGGATGCGCGCGCCGAACTCGCGCCGGGCGTCGGCGACGTCCGGCCGGGTGGCGCCCACGAACCCGCCGCCCAGCGAGATCCCGCGCCCGGCCAGGTTGTTCTCGGCCACGTCGACGCCGCCCCAGAACGGCGTGGCGTCGCTGGTGCCCAGATACAGCGCGTTCAAGATGATGGTGCCGCGCTCCTCGACATCGACGATCAGGATGGCGCTGCCCCGGTGCGAGCCCTTCTGCACCGCCAGGTGCACGTCCAGGAAGAAGCCCAGCGACAGCAGGTGAATGCGCGCCGCCTCCACGCGCCCGTCCGACGCCGTCAGCACATCGCCCGCGTGGATCCCCACCTCGCCCACGATCAGCGCCGCCGCAGTCTTGCGGTTTCCGCGCACCACCACCTGCTCGATGGTGTAGCGGGGCCCGAAGTCCGGGTTCCCGAACGGCACCGGCGTCGGCTCGGCCGGGGGCTCGGGCGCCGCCTCGGGCTCGGGCGGCGCGCCCGGTTCGCCCGGATGGTCAGCGTCCGCGTCGGCGCCGGCAGCGCTTGCGGCCGCTGGCTCCGCCGTCTCCGGGGCCGGCGTCAGCGGTGTCTTTGGTTGCGCTCCCGCCGGCCGCGCCATCAGAGCGGTGACAAGGGTCACCGCCGCCAAGCCCGTCCGCAGCTTCATCCCCCGGACTATAACGGGAACGGCCAAGCTGCGAACGCGAGGGCAGGCCGATCGCCCGCGGCCTCGAGTCAGTTCAATTGCGTCCGGCCGGTGGCACGCAAGGGGGAGATGGCCAGCTGGCGGATGCGGTTGCGGATCTCCTCGTCCGGGGTCAGCACCTGCATGCGCGCCAGCACCCCCAGCAACCGATCCCGGTCGCCTGCCCGCTCGTAGATGGCGCGCAGATTGTTGAGCAGGCGCATCAGCACGTGACCCTTGCTGGCGGCGTCCAGCAACCCGGGATCGACGGGGCCGGACGCCCCCGTGGCGCGCTCGTGCAGCTCGGCGATCTGCGCGTCGTCCAGCAAGCGGCCGTCGAACGGGTCGATGAACATCACGTCGTCGTCCTCTTGCACGCGGACCAGGAAGTGCCCCGGGAAGGACACGCCGCGCGCGTCGATGTCGACGCGGCGGCAGGTCTCGGTCAGCACCAGCGCCAGGCTGATGGGGATGCCGGTGCGGCGATCCAGCACCTCGTTCAGGAAGCTGTTGCGCGGGTCGTAGTAGTCGCGCGTGTTGCCGTGAAAGCCGATCTCCTCGTACAGGTAGCGCACCACGGTCTCCAGCGGCGGGCGGTCACCCGCGGCCGCGATGCGGGCGGCGGCGCCGGCGCCCAGTCGATCCAGCTCCTCCACGTAGCGCGCCACGTCCAGGCCCGGATACTCCGGTTCGGCGATCAGCAGCGCGGCGCGCGCCAGATCGAGGTCCGCCTCAGGTCGCGACACCAGGTGGGAAAAGAGGCTGATCTCGGCAAAGTCCATTCGCGACCGACCATAGCGCGCGCGACTTTGTCCGCAAGTCCCCCCGCCGGCGCCGCGCCACGGCCTCAGGCCGTGGGATCGCCGTAAGCCATCGGCTCTTCGGCCGCCACCGCGGTGGACTCACCGCGCAAAACCGCCAGGAACGCGTCGCCATACTGGGCCAGCTTCTTCGGCCCGACGCCCGAGATCGACAGCACGGCGGCCTCGGTCTTGGGGCGCAGGGCGGACATGGCCAGCAGCACGGCGTCACTGAAGACCATGTAGGCCGGGATGCCGCGCTCGGTGGCCAGCCGGCGGCGTAGGTCCCGCAGGCGGCCGAACAGCTCGCCGGCCTCGTCCGCCTCGGCGGCCACGGGGGCGCGCTGCCCCTCGCGATCGAACTGGGGGGGCAGGTTCGGGCGCTGGCGCCGCCCGCGCCGGGTGGTCCCGGTCGCGCAGCCCGCCAGCACGTCCTCCCCGGTGCAGACGTCGCACGACCCGCCGCACGCCGCCATGGCCTCGCCCAGATAGCTGGTCACCGCCTGATGCCGGCAGCGCGCGCTGTTGTCGGCCATCCGGAACATCTCGCGCACCTGATCGCGCTGCCGCTCCTGCACGTCGTCCGAGCCGTCGCTCTCGAACCGGTCGTAGCTGGCCACGTCGGCCCACGAATAGAACAGGATGCACTCGCTGGGCAGTCCGTCGCGTCCCGCGCGTCCCACCTCCTGGTAATAGCTCTCGATCGAGCGGGGCATGTCGCGGTGGATCACGTAGCGAATGTCCGGCTTGTCGATGCCCATCCCGAACGCCACCGTCGCCACCACCACGTCGACGTCGTCGCGACGGAAGGCGTCCTGCACGCGGTTGCGCTCCTCGGCCGGCATGCCGGCGTGATAGGCCGCGGCCTGGATCCCCTCGTCGCGCAGGAACGCCGCCGTGCCCTCGGTGCCCTTGCGGGACAGGCAATAGATGATGCCGCTCTTGTTGGGGCGGGCCCGGATGAAGCGCAGGATCGCGCCCCGCACGCCGCCGCTGGCGCGCTGGCCGTCGCTGTCGCCGCCCTTCTTGTACGCCGCCAGGGTCAGGTTGCGCCGGAAGAAGCTGCCCCGGTACTCGGCCGGCCCGGACATCGCCAGCTGGCTGACGATGTCGCTCATCACCTCGCGCGTCGCGGTGGCGGTCAGCGCCAGCACGGGCGCGCCGCCGAAGCGGCGCTTGATGCCGGCCAGGTTGCGGTAGGCGGGGCGGAAGTCATGCCCCCACTGGCTGATGCAGTGGGCCTCGTCGACGGCGATCAGCGACAGCTTCGTGCGCGCCAGCGCCGAGCCGACGCTGGCCTCCAGCCCCTCGGGGGCGGCGTAGATCAGCTCGTAGGCGCCCGACCACAGCCCCTGCAGGCGCTCGCGGCGGTCCTCGGGCGACAGGCTGCTGTTCAGGTAGGTGGCGCGCAGCCCCACCTCGCCCATGGCGTCGACCTGGTCCTTCATCAGCGCGATCAGCGGCGACACCACCAGCGTCGTCCCGCCCAGCAGCCGCGCCGGGATCTGGTACGTCAGCGACTTGCCGGCGCCGGTGGGCATCACGCCGATGCAGTCCCGGCCGGCCAGCACCGCCGCGATGATCTCCTCCTGCCCGGGGCGGAACTGGTCGTAGCCGAAGATCGCCTTCAGGGCCTCGCGCGCGGCGCCGGGGGGGAAGGCCCCGCGCACCCCGGTCTCGCCCGGCTCGCTGGCCTTCAGGGCCTGGGCGATCTGCTTCAGTGCCGCCGTGGCGTCGGCGGCGAAGGCGTCGGGCGTCAGCCGCCACTGCGCCCGCAGGCGGTTCAGCGCCGCCGCGGTCGAGGCGCGCACCCGCGCGTCCTGCAGGCCGCCCGCGTCCATCGCGGCGCGCAGCGCCTGCACTTCCAGAGCTATGGCCTGTCCGGTCACGTCTTCGTTGTCGTCCACCGTCGCTGCGCGGTTGCCCGCGCGCGGCCTCGCCAGGATACGGGCCCGCGCCCCACCGCGAAAGGGCACATCGCACCCAAACCCGCGGTTCAAGCGAGCGCGCCGATCCGACGATCCTTCGCCAGGCCCGGACCGTCGTCTATGATCGCGCGCGCACGTCCAACCCAGCGGAAGGAGCCCGTCATGACCCCCGGCATTCCCTCGAGCACGTGTCTGCTGGCGGCGGCGCTGGGCGCGCTGGCGATCGCCGCCTGTGGCGGCGGCGGCGGCACCGGTGGGCCCCACGGCAGCGGCGGTGACGGCGCGCCCGGTGGGGGCAGCGCCACGGGCACCGGTGGTGTCTCGGCCAGCGGCGGCCAGGTCTCGGCGGGTGGCGTGTCCGGCACGGGAGGCCGGGCTGCGGGTGGCGTGTCCGGCACGGGCGGCCGGGCTGCGGGCGGCGTGCCCGGCACGGGCGGCCGGGCTGCGGGCGGCGTGTCCGGCACGGGCGGCAAGGGCTCGGGCGGGGTGCCCGGCGGCGGCGGCGCGGCCCCCGGCGGAAGCACGGGCAGCGGCGGCGCCACCGGGACCGGGCCCACGCTGGCCGGTTGCCCCGTGTTGCCCGCCAATCACGTCTTCAACACGCCGATCGACGGCCTGCCCGTCGATCCGCACTCGGCGAACTACCTGACCACGATCGGCTCGCGCAACCTGCACCTGGATCTCGGCCAGTCCACCGACATCGCCAGCGCCGACACGTACTACGGCATCCCCTACAACGTCGTGCACGGCGCCACGCAGGCCTGGCTGCCCATCTATTTCCGGTCGGCCGATCCCGACGTCAGCTGGGATCCCCGTCCCGAGTCCGACTGCGTGGACATGTCCTCGGGCGCCGCGCACAGCCAGGTCAGCCCCTGCACCCTGGCGGCCGCCGCCAACCCCGTCTTCCCCATCCCGGCCCAGCCGCTGGTGGAAGGCGGCATCGACACCGACCCCACGCAGCCTTACGGCGATCACCACATCCTGCTACTGGACGCGGACAGCTGCCTGCTGTCCGAGCTGTACCACGCCTATCCGCACGCGGGCGGCGGCTGGGACATCTACGGCTCGGCGATGTTCGATCTGCGCTCGACCCGGTTGCGCCCCGACGGCTGGACCTCGGCCGACGCGGCGGGCTTCCCCATCCTGCCCCTGCTGCTGCGGGCCGATGAGGCGACCGCCGGGCAGATCAAGCACGCGCTGCGCTTCACCATCCAGTCCAGCAAGATCCGCAACGCGCCCATCTGGCCGGCGCGGCACTACACCTCGAACGGCACCACCTCGACCAGCCTGCCGCCCATGGGCCAGCTGTTCCGGCTGAAGGCCAGCTATCAGATACCGTCCAGCTACAACGCGCAGTCGCGGGCCATCCTGCAGGCGATGAAGACCTACGGCATGTACATCGCCGACGGGGGCTCGGACATGTACGTCACCGGGGAGCCCAGCGCCGCCTGGCTGGACGACACCTTCTCGCAGGTGCAGTCCGTCGGCTCGGCCCAGTTCGAGGCGGTGGACGTCACCGCCATCATGCAACGGGCCGGCTTCGATCCCGATTCGGCGGCCGTCCCGCCGCCTTGAGACATCAGGTGACCCGACGGCCCTGGATGACGCGAATCGCGAAGGAGATCACCGCCAGCAACAGCAGGATATGAATGAATCCCCCCAGCGTGTGCGAAGTGACCAAACCAACTGCCCAAAGGACCAACAACACGACGGCGATTGTCCACAGCATGACGATTCTCCTCTCTGAGGCCAGGCTGTAGCAGTTTCTGTGCCATGCTGGAGGACCGAGGCGTCGGCGAGCCGAGTCCGGCGCAGCGCCGACGTGACACGCGGTTGTTGCACCTGTCGCGAGGAGCGACGCAGGTTTTTCAGCGCGAGGTGCCCGCTTCCTCGCAACGGATTCGGCACGCCGCGTGCCTGTGTCGTCGTCCATGAGGTCCTTCCGAAGCGAGATCGGGGTCGCCGAGCTTTGTAAGCGGCTGTATCGCAAGTATTCGCTCGACGCAGTTGGCGACGGAGCTGCCGCGCTCAGCTACTACTTCATTTTCTCGCTGTTTCCCTTCCTTCTCTTCGTCATGGCGTTGATCGCCTACTTGCCGCTGCAGACGCCCATCGAGCACTTTCTCGGCCGCGTTCGGCCCATGGTACCGGCGCAGGCGATGGATCTGGTAGAGAGACAGCTCCACGACCTGATCACGCGTGAACGACCGCACCTGCTCACCTTCGGCTTGCTGGGGAGCTTCTGGTCGGCGTCCCGCGGCGTGGATGCCACGCGCCGCTCGCTGAACCTCGCCCACGGAATCGAAGATTCGCGTCCCGTTTGGAAGCGTGAGCTCGTTACGTGGGGCATCACGTTGGCAGGGGCGCTCCTCCTGCTCGTCGCGACGTCGGCGCTCGTCGCCGGCACCGGGCTGGGGCTCGCGGTCGCAGGGAAGCTCGGGATCCGCTCCGCCTTTCTGTCCGTCATGCGCGGACTTCGCTGGCCCGTCTTGGGGCTGACCTTCACGACCGCCGCAGGCTTGGCTTACCGCTTCTTGCCGGACGCGAAACAAGGACGTCGCTTCATCGCGCCGGGCGCCGCCGGGGGCGGAGTTTGCTGGGTGCTGGCGACCTGGGGCTTCGGCCGGTACGTGGCCGCTTTCGGGACCTATCATCTTACTTACGGGACGCTCGGCGGACTCATGATGTTGTTGACGTGGCTCTACCTTTCGGGGCTCATGGTCATCGCGGGTGGCGAACTCAACGCGGCCCTTGAGCACGACGCCCGGGCGAGGGGCAGGAACCCCGAGGGGCACGCCCTCGCTGGTCCCGGCGTGCACGCGCCTTCGACTCGTTGAGGCAGGCGGCAACTCGCAATTTCTCCGCGCGTCGGTCGATTCTACGAAGCGAAGGGCACCCCGCTGGGCAGTACCGCACGCGTCCTCAGGGGACTGAGTTTCAGTCCGTCTTCAGCGTCAATTCGACGCGCGTCGACCCGCCACGCGCGCTGGCCGCCAGGGGCGTGACCACGAAAAGCCGCCCGGCGCTCCCGGGAGCCAGCTTCGCGAGCGTCTCCTTGACGGCCAGCGCGCGCCGAAAGGCGAGGGCTCGCAAGTCCTCGTCACGTACCGGGCCGGAACGTCCGGAGGCACGTTCGCGCAGCAAGCCCTCGCGGTCTCGCTCGGAATCGGTCCCGCCCCGCAGTTCGAAAGAGAGCTCGGGCCGCTCTCGCAGCGCTCTTGCCAGCACCTCGAGCTTGCTTCGCTCCCCGCTGTCCACGCGGGCCTGGCCCGCGGAGAAAACCACGTAAGAGAGCCCCTCTCCTCCGAACGCTCTCGCGATCAGCGGGAACGGCTCTCCGGTCGCCTTGGTCACCGCGCTTCCGAACGCCCTCCAGAACAGGCTCGACAACCCGACGTGGGGATCGTCGAGCGCGCCGGTGAGCGGGACGTCGACGTCGATCACGCCATGCCGATCCTTCAGCAGCGCCACGGCGAGCTTGACCGGCAGGTTGACAGCCTCGCGACTCGGAACCTGGTTTCCGAGCGTGGAGTGATCCAGCAGCAGATGGTTCTGCGCGACGATCCGTCGCTGCGCGACGTGGTACTTGACCGACAGGGACAGTGTCCCGCGTTCGAGCGTATACCCCAGGTACTTGGTGGCGTAGGGGCTCGCGGGGCGCAGGTCGATGTCCTTCGCCTCGCCCTTGACGTCGAGGAAGAGAGTTTCCTCCAGAGGATTCAACGTGCCCGCGACGGCGATCAGCCCCGAAGGCTCGAGGCGACCGTGGAGGTTCAAGGAGGCGCGTGACCCCGGACTCGAGGAGAGACCGCTGACTCGGCCGGCAAGATCTGTAAGCCGCGCCGAGACGATGGGACGGAGCGAGCGATCGGTGAACCGAACCTGTCCGCCATTCAGGTCGAGCGTGCCGACGGCGAGCGTCGGTGTCGCCGTACTTGCTTGGCGCGGTCGAAAGACGTCACCGAAGTTGAGGTGCCCCTCCGGAGAGAGGACGAGGTTCGCGCCGAAGTCCGTGAGGTCGACATCGTCGATGTCGATGGTGAGGGGGGGCGTCGAGACTCGTAGCTCGCCCACGCGAAGGGATGCCCACCGGAGCAGCTCATCGCCACCGTCGATGGCCGCGAAGTCGGTGACGTTGGCGAACCCGGCCAGCCGCACGCGCGGCGCCGGTAGGCCCCTCTGCTCCGAAGACCGCGTCCTCTCCGGCGGCCGATCGGCTCGCAGCGAGCCGTGGAAGGACACCACGCCGCTCTTGATGGACAGGTTCGCCGTGTCGCGGAGGTAGGACTGCAGAGGCGCCAGCGCCAGGGCGCGCAGGTCGACCCGCAGATCGGCCGCGGGCGGCTGGAGCGTCACCGCTCCAACCATCGCGAGCCGCCCCTTCTCGTTCACGCCCGTGCGCAGATCAATGTTGCCGCCACGCCCCGGCGCCGTGGACAAGGAGGTCGCGTGAAGAGACAAGGGTCGCGCGATCACCAGCGCCGGCGGGCTCACGGCCCCATCCTCGAAGCGGACGACCCAGCCCTCGAGATCGAAGCGCTTCCCTCCGATGGTCCATGGCGGAGCCGACGAGGGCCCGACCAAGGCCGCGACATCGACGTTCCCCTGCCCGTCACGCGCGATCCGTAGACGACCATCGCGAGCTGAGAGCTGATCGAACCAGAGCGCGCGGGCCTCGGAGTCGGCGTCGCCCCCGCGCAAGACCAGCTCCGGAACCCGCAATAGCTCACGGCCACCGCGTGGCCAGCGCACGACGAGTTCGCGCAGTTCGGCGTCGGCCTGACGAAGGTGCCAGGAGACGCCCTGTCGCTCGCGAGTTACCTCGTAGCGGCCGGCCAATCGCGCACGTCCTCTGAGGATCTCGAGGGCAACCTCGCGGCCGTAGTAGGACGCAAATCGACGAAGATCGAGCCCCTCGACTGATACTGTGCCGCGCGAAGCGAGAGGCGACAACGTGAAGCGACCGCTCTGCGAGATCGTCGTACCCGGGCTCAAGTGGAAGCCGGTCGTCAGAGTGGCCTCTGCGCCCGGCGCGCTCGACAGATGGTCGATCGAGACGACGACATCGTCCACGCTGGCCTCGAATGGAGGCTGGACGGTGTCGTCGCGGAAGCGGACCGAGGAGCTATTCATTCGAAGCTCGCGGATCGCGAAGCGGCTCCCGTCGTCTGGACGCGAGGCCGACGCCTCGGGGGCCCGGGAGGGTGGCGCAGCGGCGTCAAGCGACAGACCGGCGATCTCGAGCTGTCCGTTCTTTCTGAGGCGAAGATTCAGGTCGAGCCCGGACGCCGAGATCCGGTCGATGAAGTAGCGACGAGCCAGCGGATCGACGTCCGCGAGCGTCAGCGAGAGATCACTCAGTGCCAACAGTGTTCGCGCCTCGGGACCGGGCTCACGAAGCGACACCTTCCCGAGCGCGACCGTTCCCCGGAGCGAAAGCAGGGGAACGCCGCCGCGCGAACGCGCGAACGCGATGTCCATCGCGACCGTCAGCTGCGCCGACGACACCGACGCGTTCACCGGCAGGGTCAGGTAAGGGAGGTATGGCCTGAGATCGAGGGCATTGAGGCGAAGCTCGACGATCGTCTGGAGCGTATCCGCGAGCGGCTTCGTTTGCCCGCTGATCGCAAATGGCGTTCCGTCGACACGGCCGCTCACGCCCGGTTCGACGAAGGTATCGACGTCCGACGGGAGAGTGGAGAGAAACGGTATCCCCAGCGCGAAATCGGTGAGCTCGTGGCGGCGGAGCAAGACCAGGTCTTCGAACGTCAGACGGCCGTCGACGACGCGAATGTTGTTGAGGGAAAATCGCGGCGGGGGGCCGGGGGATCGCCCTGCGACGTTGGACGCCAGGCGCGCCACGAGATCACTGAAGTTGTATGTCGGCGCGACGGTGCCGGCGCCCCCAGATGCCGGGCGGCGCTCCACCCGGACGCGCGGTGACTCCAGGCGAAGCTCCCGCACCACGGGCGCACGTCGAAACACCGACGCCACCTGGGCATCGACGTACACGCGGCGAACGCTCAGGAAGGATGACCGTCCATCGGCTTCGTAAATTTGAAGGAGCTCCGCCGTCAACGACAGCGCGAACGGATTGACATGCAGCCGTTCGATCGTGACCCTTCGACCGAGCCATCGTCCGAGCCGCTGTTCGGCGAGACGCCGCAGGAAGAGCGGTCCGGCAAGCGTCCCGCCGATCGTGATGACGGTCAGCGCCGCCGCAGCGGTGACGAGCAGCCGTCGGATCCGTCGATTCCAGAACGCTCGTCTCCAATCGAAGACGCCGAAGTCGCTCCGCCTGGTCTGCCTGTTCATGAGCAATGCGGCCGTTGCCGGCGTCCCAGAGGCACAGCAGGTTGCGTGCCACCGACGTTTCCCCGCGCATCACGACCAGTGGATGGCGGCGGTACGCGAATAGTTCTCTCCGCCGCGGATGCGGCGCAGGATTTTCGCGTCCGTTCGATGGCTTCCAGGCGATTCATTCACCGGAACTCCGCCGCCGATGTGGCGCCTTCCGTGCAAAGGCCTCCTCCCCACACACCGGGAGAGATGCCATGCCGATGAAGCGCAGATCGATTCGACAGCCCCGCAGCGTGAGCTCGCCATGAGACCGCTCGCCCTGGTCTTGGCCCTCTCGCTTCTCGGCGGTTGCGCCGCGGCCATGCCCGCGGTCCCCGGCGAATCGACCGACACGTTCTTCACCGACGCCGCGGCCGATCCAAAGTCGGGACGGTCGATGCGGGATTCGGCTCAGCGCTGCCGAGCGCGGCTCACCGAGCTACGGAGCAGCGCCTCTCAATACCGGCTCACCGCGACGGTCTTGTTGCTGCTGTCGGGGACGATAGGAGTGGTGGCGGGGACGACCAGCGCTGCGCTGTCGAGCGATACCACCAGCAACTCCAAGGGCTTCGCCGTCACCGCCGCGGTCGCGGCGGGATTGACTGCGGTCGTGACGCCCCTGCTTCGACCCGACGCGCGCGAGCAGGCGTACATGGCCTCATACTATCGGTGGCAGACGGCGAACGTGCGTCTGCGGTCGCTCTATACGTCCGAGCCCCTTACCGCCGGAACGCCCGCGGACGAGACCGACGTTGAAACGTCGATGACGGCGAAGAACGCTGAGCGATTCCAACAGGCCTGGAGCGCGATGGCCGACGATCTGGACGTGTGCGCGAGCACCTCATTTCGGTGAGGGCGCGGTCCCCTGAACTTCGTGAAGGGGCGGCCCTCCCGGTTCGCTCGCCAGCCTGCCAGGGGGTGTCCCTAATTCTGGGTGATCGAAAACTTGGATCATTTCGATCACTTAGAAAAATGAGCCACTTGGAACTTGTG
>Ga0070658_10001060_pt1 | contig 23533 bp, 18 predicted proteins | sample KBSC13metaG_FD_64664 | JGI IMG/M metagenome (GOLD analysis project Ga0070658, IMG submission 64664) | Corn rhizosphere microbial communities from Kellogg Biological Station, Michigan, USA - KBS C1-3 metaG | ecosystem: Host-associated > Plants > Roots > Rhizosphere > Soil ...
GGAAACCATGCCGGCGCTGCTGCTGCCGCAGAAGGGTCGCTACGGCTTGCGCGACTACGAGAAGATATTCTGTCCGGACCTCAAGAGCGGCAACGACATCTTCGACATGCGCCGCATCGACCGCAAACACGGCTGCATGGTCGTCGTGCGGCCGGACCAGTACGTCGCGCACGTGCTGCCGCTCGACGCTCATGCCGAGCTCGCGGACTTCTTCGCGGGCTTCATGCTGGAGGCGAACGCCGCCGCACCGGCGCAGCGTCGGCGCGCCTCCGCCTGAGCGCGGCGTCAGGCGATGATCGCCTGCGCCAGCGCCTTCAGCCCGACGAAGGCCGGGTCCTGGTGCATGACGACGTTGACCGGGATCGGCTCGACATAAGCGCGCATGCGGCCCTTGCCGTCGAAGCGCGTGCGGAACGCGGAGCGCACGAGCTCCTCGTTCAGCCGGGGCACGATGCCGCCGGCGATATAGACGCCGCCGCGCGCCCCGAACGTGAGCGCGAGGTTGCCGGCCACATCGCCGAGCATCGCGCAGAACATGTCGAGCGCGGCGCGGCAGACCGGACATTCGCCGGACCGGGCGGCCTTGCTGATGGCGGCGGCATCGCGCGCGGGCACGGCGACGCCGTCGAGCGCGGCGATCGCGTGATAGAGATTCTCGAGACCGGGGCCGGACAGTGCGCGTTCGGCAGACGCATGTCCGAAGCGTTGCCTCAGATGGGCGATCACCGCGTCCTCGCGCGGCGAGCTGCCGGCCAGCGTCGCATGCCCGCCTTCGCTGTTGAGCACGCGCCCCCCGCCTTGCGGCAGATAGGCGGCGACGCCCAGCCCGGTGCCAGGGCCGAGCACGGCGAGTGGCGCGTCCGGAGCCGGATCGCCGCCGCCAATGCGGACCAGGTCGCGCGCGGGAAAGTGCGGCAGCGCCCAGGCGATGGCCTCGAAGTCGTTGATCAGACGCACGCGTGAAAAGCCGAACGCGGCTCGTAGCTCGGCGGCGTCGACCACCCACGGATTGTTGGTGAGCGCACAGCGCTCGCCGGACACGACGCCGGCCACCGCCAGCACAGCCGCATCGATGCGGCCGCCGGCGGTTTCGAGATAGGTGCGAAGCGCGTCGGCGAAGGCCGCGTGTCCGGCCGCCGGGATATGGGCCACGGGCCCGAGTTCCGCGCCGTCCAGCACGGCGAAGCGGGCATTGGTGCCGCCGATGTCGGCCAACAGAACACGCTTGTCGCCGCCGCGATCAGACATTTTCGTCCTTGCCTCGCCCTCGATGTCGCTCGCTTGCGCGATAGCAGCCGAATGGTGCCTTGGGAATACGGCGTCCAAACATTGAGACAAATCAAGGGTGCAGCGCCCTGCTTCCGGCACCTTGCGGCCATGGGCAGCCGGGCAACACGCTGGGGCGGAATCGCTGATGGCCGGTTCCGCGCGAGCGGCCGCTTCCGGCTCGCCGAGGAGCCCGGGGTGTCGTGGCTTGTCGATCCCGACGGAGGCCGCTTCCTGTCGATGGGCGTCAACAACGTCAGTTTCAGCCCGGACGAGATCCAGGGCACCAAGCGCGTCCCCTACGCCGAAGCCTGCTGGCACAAATACGGCGGTGTCGACCGCTGGCGCGCCGCCGCGGCGCAGCGGCTCGGCAGCTGGGGCTTCAACACGCTGGGTTCGTGGTCGGACGAGATGGTGGCCGACGCCGGAACCACGCTCGCCGTCGCGCCGAACCTCGATCTCGGCATGTCGTTCGCGTGGATGAAAAACGAACAGGACGGCAGCGGGCCGCAGCAGGCATTTCCGGATGTATTCGATCCGGCGTTCGACGCGCACGTAAGGCATCGTGCGCATGAGCGCTGCGCCGCGCGCCGGGACGAGACGCGCATCCTCGGCTGGTTCATGGACAACGAACTGCGCTGGGGCCCGGACTGGCGCGGGCCAGAGGAACTGCTGACGCTGTTCCTTAAGCTTGCGCCGAACACGTCTGGACGCCGCGCGGCGCTCGATTGGCTGACGGCGCGCCGTGGCGCGGCCGCCGCGCTTTCCTACGCCGCGCCGCCCTGGCGTCGCGAGCCGCCTTACCTGCGCGATACGCAGGCTGAGAGCGCCGCTAACGCTGCCGATTCGGCCCGCCCCACCTTCTGCGCCGATTGCGACGACTTCGCCGCGCTGGTGGCCGAGCGCTATTTCGCGCTGACGTCGGAGGCGCTGCGCGACGCCGATCCGAACCATCTCAACCTCGGCAGCCGCTTTGACCATCCGCCAGCGTCGGCGATCATCGAGGCTGCGGCGCGGCACGCCGATGTCGTGTCGTTCAATTGCTACGACGCCGATCCGGCGCAGGCGCTCGCGATCTACGAAGCCTGCGGCAAGCCGCTCCTGATCAGCGAATTCTCGTTCCGCGCGACGGACTCCGGCCTGCCGAACACGCGGGGCGCCAGCCCCATCGTCGCGACCCAAGGCGAGCGCGCGGCCGCCTATCGCAGCTACGTCACGACCGCGCTCAAGCATCCGCGCGTCGTTGGCGTGCACTGGTTCGAGCACGCCGATCAGCCGGCGGAAGGACGCTTCGACGGCGAGAATTCCAACTACGGCACGGTGACGATCGACGACCGCGTCTATGCCGAACTGACGGCGGCGATGACGCGGGTCAACACCGCCGCCGACACGCTTCATGCGGCCGCGGGAGCGCGCGCATGACGAGAACCACCAAGATCGTCTTCATCGGGGCGGGCAGCATGTCCTTCGGGCTCAGCATGCTGCGCGACCTTTTCAGCAGCGGCGAGTTGCGCGGCAGCACGCTGGTTCTGGTCGATATCGATCCGGCGGCACTGTCGCGGATGACCGGGCTCGCCAGGCTGCTCAATGCGAAGCTGAACGCCGGCCTCGTCATCGAACAGGTGACCGACCGCCGCGCCGCGCTCGACGGCGCCGGCTTCGTCATCAATTCCACGGCCATCGACCGCAACCGGCTGTGGAAGCTCGACTGGGAGGTGCCGCGCAAATACGGCATCCGCCACACTTTGGGCGAGAACGCCGGCCCCGGCGGGCTGATGTTCACGCTGCGCACGCTGCCACTCGTATTCGATATCGTGCGCGACATTCAGGAGCTCTGCCCGAAGGCGTTGTTCGTCAATTTCTCCAATCCGGTGAACCGCATCGCCCACGCGCTCGGAAAATACAGCGACGTCGCCGCGCTCGGCCTCTGCCACGGCATCTTCATGAGCCATGGCGACGTCGCGCACATGCTCGGCCGCAATTACGAGGATATCGAGGTCTGGGGCGCGGGGATCAACCACTCGCAATGCCTGATGCAGATCCGCGATCGCGCAACCGGCGAGGACCTCTACCCGCTAATGCGCGAGACGGAGAAGTCGTTTGATCCAGCGTTTATGCCGCTGACGCGGGCTGTGTTCCGCGCCTTCGGATACTGGATGACATGCAGCGACGACCATTTCGGCGAATATCTCGCCTATGGCTGGGAAGGCGGCGAACACGGCTACGACTTCGCCGGCGACGAGCGCGACCGCGCCGAGTTCGCCGAGACGATCGCGAAGGTGCTCGCCGGTGAAGCCCCGCCGGCCGACTGGCTGACGCCGTCTGAAGAGCGCGGCGCGGCGGCCATCGGCGGCGTGCTGCATGACAAGAAGCGGATGCTCGAATCCGGCATCGTGCCGAACCGCGGCGCCATCCCGAACCTCGCCGCCGACGCAGCGGTCGAGGTGCCTGTCATCGCCGATGCCGCCGGCATCCACCCGGTGTCGCTCGGCCCCCTGCCCGACGCCATCGCCAAGCTGCTCGCAATCCAGGTCAACGTGCAGGCCCTTGCGGTCGAGGCCGCCGTGCGCGCGTCGAAGGAGATCGCGCTGCAGGCGCTCCTGATCGATCCGGTGATCAATTCGGCGAGCGCGGCGGTCAAGCTGCTCGACGAGTTGTGGCAGGCGAACCGTCCCTACATCCGGCCGTGCCTGTGAGGTTGGCGCGATGACCGACATGAAACCGAAACGCGTCGCCTTCTACTTCGCGCCACACGAGGACGACTGGCAGCTTTTCATGATGCCGGCTGCGTTCCGCGATGTACTGGACGCGGGCACCCACTGCGTTTTCGTACACCTGACCGCCGGCGACGCCGGGTTCGGGCTTGGCAACGACGGGCGTAGATATCCACTCTATCTCGCGCGCGAGCACGGCGCGGAGACCGCCATCCGCTTCATGGCCGATGCCGACGGGCTCATGCCGCACGAGCCGCAGACCGATGCGCCGGTCTTCGCCGGCCATGCCATTCGCCGTGCCAGCTATCGGAACACCGTCGCCTATTTTCCGCGCCTGCCCGATGGCAATCCGGAAGGCAGCGGCTACGAGGCGACAAGCTTCCAGTCGCTGAAGCGGCTGGCAGATGGCGCGATCGGCACGATGACCGCGATCGACGGCAGCGCCGACTATTTCGGTTGGCGGGATCTCGTCGCGACGCTACGCGCGCTGATCCTCGGCGAAAGCGACGGGCTCATGCCGGACTTGCACGTGCTGGAGCTCGACCCTGCGCTCAATCCCGGCAACCACTCCGACCACAGGTTCACCACCACGGCGGTGCTCGACGCGACGGCGGGGCTGGACGCCCGCCTCGTCCATCATGTCGGCTACGCCACGGCCGGACGGCCGGAGAACCTGACCGTCGAAGACCGCGACCTCAAATCCGCGGTCTATGCCGTCAGTGCGGCCGGCATGTTGGCCTTCGACCATCCGGTCGCATGGCGGCACTACCACACGCTCTACGCCGGTCGCGATTACAGCCGCACCGAGGCGCGCGGCGCTTCCTAGCTCAGTTCCTTCCTTACGATCGCCGCGCCCTCGACCATCGCCTTCAGCTTGCCGAAGGCGACCTCGCGCGTCAGATATTTCATGCCGCAGTCCGGCGCCGGCATGAGCTTGTCCGCCGGGACATATTGAAGGCCGCGGCGGATGCGCGCGGCGACGATCTCCGGAGTCTCGACGGCCGGCGTCGACAAGTCGAGCACGCCGAGCATGACGTTCTTCGGCGCCAGTTCCTTGAGCACGCCAAGGTCGATGTTCGGCTGCGCGCTTTCCATCGAGATGGTCGACGCGACCGTCTCGGCGAGCTCGGCGAGGAAGGCGTAGGCCTGCGGCTTGGAGTCGCCCGGCACGACCGCGGCGTAGCCGAAACAGAGGTGCACCACCGTCGGCACATTGACGCCTTGAAGCGCGCGGTTGATCGCCTTGATCGCGTAGCGCTTCGCGGCCACCGGATCGTTGCGCACCCAGGGCTCGTCGAGCTGGATGACGTCGGCGCCGGCGCGCACGAGGTCGTGCACCTCTTCGTTGACGGCGGCGGCCATGTCCATGGCCATCGCCTCGGGGTCCTTGTAGTACTCGTCCTTCGCCTGCTGGCTCATGGTGAACGGGCCGGGCAGCGTGATCTTCGCCGTCAACGACGTGTTGCGGCGCAGGAATTCCATGTCGCGCACCTCGACGGGACCTTTGCGCTTGAGCTTGCCGACGACCCGCGGCACCGGCGTGTCGCCGGAGCGCGCCTTGACCATGCCGGGGTTGTCGATGTCGATGCCTTCGAGCGCGGTCGCAAAGCGGTTCGAGTAGCTCTCGCGGCGCATCTCGCCGTCGGTAATGACGTCGAGGCCGGCGCGCTCCATGTCGCGAATAGCGACGATGGTGGCGTCGTCCTGCGCCTGCTCGAGGAACGGCTCCGGGATGCGCCACAATTGTTTCATGCGCACGCGCGGCACGACCTTGGACAGCATCTGGCGGTCGACCAGCCAGTCCGGCTGCGGATAGCTGCCGACGACGGTCGTGGGGAAAAGCTTCTCGGGCATTGTCGCCTCCAGGTAAGAACGAAGGTCAGGCCGCGGCTTGCGCCGGCAGCGCCGCGCGCGCCGGACGACTCGTGTCGCGCCGGCCGGCCGTCTGCCACACCAGCGTGCGGCGCTCGATGAAGCGCACGGCGATGTCGTAAACCACGGACAGGGTGAGGATGACGATGATGGCCGCGAACACGCGCGGGCTATCGAGCGTGGTGCGGTTCTTGGTGACGAGATAGCCGATGCCGTTGGCAGACGTCAGCATCTCCGAGACGACGACGCCGATGATGGTCAGCGCGCCGCCAAGACGCAGGCCCGCGAGCACGGTCGGGATCGAGGCCGGGATGATCACCCGCATGACGAGTTGCGGCAAGCTCGCGCCCATGCTGCGGGCGGCGAGCAGGTACTGCTCGTCAATGGTGCGGATGCCGGCCGCAGTCGACAGCATGACCGGGAAGAAGCCGTAAACGCCGGCAAAGACGATCTTGGATTCCGAGCCGATGCCGAACCAGGCGGTGAACACCGGATAGAGGATGACGATCGGCACGGCGTAAAGGCTGGAGAAGACCGGCAGCATCAGCCGGCGGATGCTCGCAACGCCGCCGACCACGCTGCCGATGAGGATGCCGGCACCGCAGGCGATCAGCATGGCGATCGCGACTTCGTACACCGTGACGAGCAAGGCGGCGGCGTAGATCGCGCTGTCGAGCCAAAGGACGTGAAGCGTCTTGGTCAGCGGCGGGATAAACAGTTCGGGCAGGATACCGAGCCGCGGGATCGCCTCCCACAGGACGAGGATCAGGACGCCGATCAGGCGGCGGACCGTGCGCGGCGACGGCCGGGTCATGGCGCGGTCCGGATCTGCTGCCAGATCCGCTCGCGCAAGGCGCCGAACTCCTCGGTCGCCATCATCTGGTAGGTGCGCGGCCGCGGCAGGTCGACCGCCATGCGGTCGAGGATGCGGCCCGGGCGCGCCGACATCACCAGCACCTCGTCGGCGAGATAGACGGCCTCGGTCAGGCTGTGGGTGATGAACACCACGGTTTTCGACGTCTGCTCCCAGATGCGCAGCAGTTCGTGGCCCATGGTCATGCGCGTCTGCTCGTCGAGCGCGGCGAAAGGCTCGTCCATCAACAGCACCGGCGGGTCCTGCACCAGGCCGCGGGCGATCGAGACGCGCTGCTTCATGCCGCCGGACAATTCATGCGGGTGGCGCGAGCCGAAGCCCTCGAGCCCGACCAGCTTCAGCATGGCCTCGGCGCGGTCGCGGCGCTCAGTCCGCGGCGCGTGCTTGAGCACCAGCGGGAACTCGACGTTCTCGACCGCGGTCAGCCAGGGGTAGAGGCTCGCCTCCTGGAACACGACGCCGACGCGCGACGGATCGGGCTTGTCGATCGGCCGGCCGTCAATGAGGATCGCGCCGCTCGATTGCGCACGCAGGCCGGCGAGCATCATGAGAAGCGAGGTCTTGCCGCAGCCGGACGGCCCGACGATGACGACGAAGCGCCCGGCCGGCACATTCATGTCGATGTCCTGAAGCGCCGGCACCGCGCCGTCGCGGCCGGCATAGACATGCGACAGGCCGCGGACCTCGACCGCCGCCTTCACGCCCGTGCGCTCGCCGCTCACGTTCGCCACGTGCTGCATCGCGCCTCCAGGGAGCGCACCGCCTCGTTGAACAGCATCGCCGCCGCCGCGAGCAGGATCACGCCGGCGAGCAGCTTCGTCATTTCGAAGTTTTCGCCCCAGTCGGCTATCAGGCGGCCGATGCCGACGCGCGAGGCGTACATCTCGGCGATCATCACGCCGGTAAAGTTGAAGATCATCGAGATGCGCAGCGCCTCGAGCAGGATCGGCAGCATGCTCGGAATGTAGACGCGGCGCAGGATCTGCGCCTGCGTCGCGCCGTAGGAGCGTGCGACAAGAAGGTGCTCGGCCTTCACCGATTCGACCGCGGCCGAAGCGCTCATGATGACGATGAAGATCGTGGAGAAAGCGGCGTAGGCGACCTTCTGCGGAAAGCCGATGCCGAACACCAGGATGAACATCGGCAGGAAGATCGATTTCGGGATGCTGAATACATAGAACAGCATCGGCTTGAAGATGTCGCCGAAATAGGCGTTCTCCGCGGCGAGGATGCCTAGCGCGGCGCCGAGCGGCACGGCGATGACGAAGGCGACCACCACTTCGGCCGCGGTGACGCCGAGCGCGGTATGCACGTCGGCACGGCCGAGAATGTGGCCGAGCGCCGCGAGCACGTCGGAGAGCGGCGGCAGCAGCATGGCGTTGACGAGGCCGAGCCGCGGCAGCGCTTCCCACAGGAGAAGCACCGCCACGAGCAGCACGAGCCGAACGATGATGAGCGACGCGCCGCGCATGCCGCTCCGCCTAGGCTGTCACTTGGTCGGAACCGGCGTGAACTTCGTGGTGTAAATCTCCGACGCCGGCGCCAAGTCCTTCATGCCGATGAGCTTGGCGAGATCGAGCGCACGGTCGATCCACTCCTTCTTCATCTCGCCGGTGCTCGACAGCTTGAGGATGTTGCCGTCGAGCTCGGCCTCGGCGATGTCGGGCGGGATTTCGTCGACTTCGGCGATGAGCTTGATCGCGTCGGCGCGGTTCGATCTGAGCGAGGCCATGGCGCCGAACAGCGCGTTGTTGATCTTCTGGATGACTTCCGGCTTCTCGGCGATCAGCTTGTCGGAGGCGAGCCAGACGCCGCTGAGGTGCTGCGGCACTTCCTTGCCGAAGTCGACGAGGACGCGCACGCTCTTGTCCTTGAGCACCTTGAACGACAGCGGCGAATAGAGAACGATCGCTTCGACATTGCCCGAGAGCAGGTTCGGCACGAGGCCGCCGCCGCCGAGCGGCACGCTGGTGAAGTTCACCTTCTTGTCGGACGCGGTCCACTTGGCGAGCAGGTCGGAGGCGGAGCCGGCCGAGGTGATGCCGACCTTCTTGCCGGCGAGTTCGGAGACGTTCTGGATCTTGGAGTCGGACTTCACCATCAGGTACCAGCCGTTATAGCCGAGGCCCGAGCCGGAAATCGCCTTGGTCTTGACGCCCTTGTTGATGCCGGCCGCGACGATGGCGCAGGAGCCGAGCGTGATGTCTGCCGCGCCCGCGGCGACCGCCTCGAAGGCCTCGGCGCCGCCGCGATAGACGGTGAGCTCGGCCTTCAAGCCCTCCTTCTCGAACAGCTTCTGCCGCACCGCCGTCTCGGCGATGATAGTCGGGAAATAGGTCTTGGTCGGAAGCGCGATGCGCACGGTCTGCTGCGCCGCCGCCGGTGAAGCCGCGGCCGCGCCAAGCGCCGCAAATAGCGCGACCGTCGCAAGACCGCGCCGCGCGCGAATGAAAATGGTCGTGATGCTGGTCATCGTCACCTCCCCCTGTCCGCGCGGCTGCGGTCTGCCTTCGTGAACGGGCAGTCGTGCCGCGAGCGGAGGCGGAGCATGGCAAGCGAGGGTGGACGTGACAAGTACGGTACGCCGCGCCGTGCCTGCCCAACCGTCCCACCGGTGTCTAAAGCCTGCTTTTGCTACCCATGTTCTTGCGCGCGATCGCCGCGAGCAACAGGCCGAAGCCGATGAGGCGGAGGATATAGACCCAGCTCTTGTCGTCCTGCAGGAAATCGAACGACACCGAGATGCTCTGGCCGGCGGCGAAGAGCAGGAACGAGATGCCGAAGATCGCGAACAAGGTGTCGCCGGTGCGGCGCCAGAACCGGAAGAAGAACAGCGCTGCGACCAGAAAGCCCGTGGTTATCATTCCGGAGAGGAAGGTCGCCATTAGTCGATCTCCCAGACAAAGCCGTAGATCAGCACGGCGAGCGCCGCCAGGTTCGCCGCGAGCCGTGCGAACTGGAGATCGATGTTCGGCAAGACGACCATGTCGAGCACGACCAGGAAGTTGTTGAGCGCGAGCAGCACGAAGCAGCCCGCGGTCCAGAGCAGGAGCTTTGCCCGCGTGCGGAAATAGCTGCGCACGAGAAGCGCGCCGCACCCCGCACTGGTGGCGAAACACAGGCAGTAGACGATCGTTGCGACCGGATTACTCATCTTTGATCCTGAAGGCGTCTGACAGGATTTGCAGCTTGGCATTGCTCGGAGAGTTGACGATCTGGCGCATGACAACGGCCGGCTTCAGCGCGTAGAGCTGCGCAAGCTCGCTGACCGCCTCTTCGAGTCGGCCGGTGGCGCTGTAGCGATACCGCTCCCCCTCCTCGGCGGCGACCAGCCCCGCCACCGTGAGGTTGTCGAGCGCTTCGATCACGGCGACCTGGCTCGAGCGCAGTTCCCTGAGGATTTCGGCCGCCCCCCAGTTGCGGTCGCGCGTCCGCCGCAGCATGAGCAGCAGTTCGAGCGCCCAGACCGACCTGAACGACGCACCCGCGAATTCGAGGATGTCGGCTTCCGAAGCCATTACGCAGCAAATGCATTCATTATAAAATCCCCACGATGAAATCGCGTCCAAGCTCAGCGTCGCCATGGTCGGGCATCGTCCGCCGCAATTCGCGATCAGGCCGTCCGAACGCTTTGCGACGATTCATCGGCCGACGCGGCATCGCTGCGCGGCCGCACCGGCACGCCGAGCATGCGCTCGAGCTCGAGCCCAACGCTCTCGAGTGTGATCGGCTTCTGCAGCACCGGTGCCCCGGCATAGCTCGGATCGACGCTCTCGCCGCCATACCCGGTGACGAAGGCGAAGGGGATCCCCCGTTCGGCCAATTGGCTGGCGAGCGGATAGACGTATTCGCCGGAGAGATTGAGGTCGAGAAATGCACAGTCGAACTCGCCCCTGGCTTCGGACAGCGCCTCCTGCAGCGTGCAGCAGGGCCCGACCACGAACACGCCATATCCAACCAGCAGATCGCGCATCATGATACCGATCATGGCTTCGTCTTCGACGAGCAGAACGCGCTTCATCGAGCCGCTGGGGAGATGAATGAGGTTCTGGTGCTGCTGATGCGGAGACCAACCAGGCGCTTCGCCGCCGAGCGGAATCTGCAACGTGCAGTGTAGGCCCGACGGCCGCCAATCCCATGCGACATTTCCGCCGACCTGACCGCGGATGCTGGCATTGATGATCTTAGTACCGAAGCCGTGCGCGTGCGGCGCAACGACCGGCGGACCGCCAGATTCTTCCCAGCGCAAATTGAGCGCGCCGTCCTCGATCGCCCAGCGAATCGCGAGCCGGCCTTCCGGTACCGACAACGCGCCGTATTTGGCGGAATTGGTGGCGAGCTCGTGCAGCACGAGTGCGAGATTCTGCGACCGCTCCGGCGACAGCGCGATCTCGGAGCCGTCGAGCGCGACGCGCGCGGAGTCGCCGGAGTAAGGAGCGACCTCCTCCATCGCCAGGCGGCCGACATCGGCGCCCTGCCAGCGGCTCTCGGACAGCAGCGTGTGCGCCTGCGCCAGCGCGTGGATGCGCCCCTCGACCGACTTGATGTAACCCTCTTTGGTGCTCGAGCGGGTGAGCCGCACGATCGCCTGCACCACCGCGAGGGCGTTGCGGGCGCGATGGTCGACCTCACGCGCCAGCAGAAGCTGCTTTTCCTCCGCCTGCTTGCGCTCGGTAATGTCGACGGTGACGCCGCTGACGCGGGCGAGCCGTCCATCGCCATCGATGGTCGGGGTCGCCGTGCCGAAGCACCAGCGCACTTCGCCGTCGGGGCGGAAAACCCGGAATTCGGTCTGGAACGACTGGCCGCTGCCGCCGGAGAAGCCGGCAAGCATCTCCTTGAGCCGCGCGAGATCTTCCGGCGCCACCATCGGCGCGACCGTATCGAGCGAGACGGTGAAAGTTGCCGGGTCGACGCCGAAGATATGGCACTGGCCTTCGTCCCACATCCAGTCGCCCTTGACGATGTCCCAGTCCCACGAACCCATCTGGCCGGCGGCGAGCGCGAGATTGCGGCGCTTCTCGCTCTCCATCAGCCGTTCGGCCGAGGCTTCGAGATCGGCCGTGCGCTCGCGCACGCGCGTTTCGAGCTGCGCATTCAGCGCCTCGAGCTGCCGGGTCTTGCGATAAAGCTCGGCGAAGACCTTGACCTTGGCGCGCAGCAATTCGGGAACGACCGGCACCGGCACGTAGTCGACCGCGCCCATCTCGTAGCCGCGCAGGAGGTCAGTTTCCGACAGCAGTACCGCCGAGATGAAGATGATCGCCGTCTTCTGGAACCGCGGATGCTCGCGGATCATGGCGGCGAGCTCGAAGCCGTCGAGATCGGGCATGCAGACGTCGATCAGGACGACCGCCACCTCGTTCTTCAGGAGGAGCTGCAACGCCTCGGTCGCCGAGGTCGCCTGGATCAGGTTCTCGTTGAGGTCGCGCAGCACGACCTCGTAGCTCAGAAGCTTCGCCGGCTGGTCGTCGACCAGCAGGATGTTGACTTGTTCTTCCCCGGTCATGGCCATCACCGGTGCAGCCACATGCGCAACATGGTCAGGAGCTGCTCCGTGTTGACGGGCTTGGCGAGGTAGTCGGACGCGCCGGCCTCGAGGCATTTCTCGCGGTCGCCCTTCATCGCCTTGGCGGTGAGCGCGACGATCGGGAGGCGCCGGTAGGCGCCGCGGGCGCGGATCTGCTCGATCGTCTCGTAACCGTCCATCTCGGGCATCATGATGTCCATGAGTACGATCGAGAGCTGCGGGTTGGCCTCGATCAGCTCGATCGCCTCGCGGCCGGTCGTCGCGGTCAAGACGTGCATTCCGTGCCGCTCGAGCACGCTCGACAGCGCGAAGATGTTGCGGGCGTCGTCGTCGACGAGCAGCACCTGCCGGCCGACGAGGTCCTCGTCGGACGAGTTCAGCCGCTCGAGCATGCGCTGCTTCTCGGGCGGCAGCTCGGTGACCACGCGGTGCAGGAACAGCGCCGTCTCGTCGAGCAGCCGCTCCGGCGATTCGACGCCCTTGACGACGATGCTGCGTGCCATCGTGTGCAGTTGCGCGTCCTCCTCGGCGCTGAGCTCGCGGCCGGTGAAAACGATCACCGGCACGTCGGACAGCGGGCTTTCCTTGTGCAGCTTTTCGAGCACCTCGAAGCCGCTCATGTCGGGCAGCCGCAGGTCGAGCACCACGCAGTCGAACGGCTCGCGGCGAAGCACCTCGAGGGCTTGCTCGCCGGACTGCGCCGCCTCGATCTCGATGTCGGTGTGGCCGAGCAGCGCGGCGATGCTCAACTGTTCAGCCGGATTGTCCTCGACCACGAGCAGGCGCTTGCGCTTGCGCGTCGAGTATTCCTTGATCCTGGCGAGCGCCTCCTCGACGCCCTCCATCGTCGTCGGCTTGGTGACGAAGGAGAAGGCGCCGCGCGCGAGCCCGTGCTGCTTGTCCTCGTCCTGCGTGACGATCTGCACCGGGATGTGCCGCGTCAGCGGATTCTGCTTGAGCTGACTGAGCACGCTCCAGCCGAGCATGTCGGGCAGGAACACGTCGAGCGACACCGCGGTCGGCTGATACTGCTTGGCAAGTTCGATCGCCTGCGCGCCGTTCGACGCGACCAGCACCTTGAAGCCCTTGCCTCTCGCGAGATCGGCGAGCACGCGGCCGTAGTGCGGATCGTCCTCGACGATGAGCAGGATCGAGTCGCCCGGCTCGAGCACGCGGCGGTCGTCCGGGATCGGCTCGACGATGCGCTCGGGCGGCAGCAGGATCGGCTGCGAGGCGGGTTGCGAACCCGCACCGCCGCTGCCGGACGTCCGCAGCGCGAGGGTCGAGCCGGCATATTGCAGCGGCAGATAGAGCGTGAAGGCGCTGCCGACGCCGGGCGTCGACCGCAACTGGATCTCGCCGCCGAGCAGGCTGGCGAGCTCGCGGCTGATGGCGAGGCCTAGACCGGTGCCGCCGTATTTGCGGCTGGTGGAGGCGTCGGCCTGCTGGAAGGCCTCGAAGATGATCTTCTGTTTCTCGGGCGGAATGCCGATGCCGCTGTCCGAGACTTCGAACGCGACCACGTTGGCCGCCTGGCCCAGCACCGGATGGTTCGGGTTCCAGCCGCCGGTCGCGCGCGAGACGCGCAACTGCACGCTGCCGCGCGACGTGAACTTGAAGGCGTTGGACAGCAGGTTCTTGAGCACCTGCTGCAAGCGCTTGGAGTCGGTCGTGATGCTGCGATCGAGCGTCGGATCGAGACTGAGCTCGAACGCCAGGTCGCGCGCGTCCGCCTCGTGGCGGAACGGCCGGCCGACGGCCTCGAGCAGGTCGCTGAAGAAGATGTCCTCTGCCTCGACGCTGACGGTGCCCGACTCGATCTTGGACAGGTCGAGAATGTCGCTGATGAGGTTGAGGAGGTCGGTGCCGGCGCCGTGGATGGTGCGGGCGAATTCGACCTGTTTCGCCGACAAATTGCCTTCCGGGTTCTCGCCGAGCTGCTGGCCCAGGATGAGGATCGAATTGAGCGGCGTGCGCAACTCGTGGCTCATATTGGCGAGGAACTCGGACTTGTACTTCGAGGTGAGCGCGAGCTCCGTCGCCTTCTCCTCGAGCTCGCGGCGGGCCTGCTCGATCTCCTGGTTCTTGCGCTCGACTTCGACGTTACGCTCGGCGAGCTGCTGCGCCTTCTGCTCAAGCTGCTCGTTGGTCTGCTGCAATTCCTTCTGCTGCGACTGCAGCTCGGCGGCGAGCTGCTGCGACTGCTTGAGGAAGCCCTCGGTCTGCATCGTCGCTTCGATCGAGTTGAGCACGATGCCGATCGAGGCGGTGAGCTGCTCGAGGAAGGTGAGCTGCAGCGGCGTGAAGGCGTCGATCGAGGCGAGCTCGATCACCGCCTTGACCTGGTTCTCGAACAGCACCGGCAGCACGACGATGTTGCGCGGCGGCGCCTTGAACAGCGCCGAAGCGATCGGCACGACCTCGCCCGGAATGTCGGTGATCAGCAGGCGGCGCTTGTCGATCGCGCACTGGCCGATCAGACCCTCGCCGAGCCGCAAGGCGGACGGGTGGCCGCCCTCCTCCATGCCGGCATAGGACGACAGCAGTTGCAGCCGCGTCTCGTTGTCGGTCTCCATCTGGTAGATGACGCTCTGCTGCGCGTTGACGAGCGGCGTCAGCTCGGTCAGCAGCAAGCGGCCGACGGTGCCGAGATCGCGCTGGCCCTGGAGCATGTTGGTGAACTTGGCGAGGTTGGTCTTCAGCCAGTCCTGCTCGGTGTTGCGCTCCGTCGTCAGACGGAGGTTGCCGATCATCGTGTTGATGTTGTCCTTGAGCTCGGCCACCTCGCCGCGCGCATCGACCTGAATCGACCGCGTCAGGTCGCCCTTGGTCACGGCGGTCGCCACCTCGGCGATGGCGCGCACCTGCGTGGTCAGGTTGGCGGCGAGCAGGTTCACGTTGCCGGTCAAGTCCTTCCAGGTGCCGGCAGCGCCGGGCACGTTTGCCTGTCCGCCGAGGCGCCCCTCGACGCCCACTTCGCGCGCGACGGTGGTGACCTGATCGGCGAAGGTCGCCAGCGTCTCGGTCATGTTGTTGATGGTCTCGGCGAGCGCGGCCACCTCGCCCTTCGACTTGACCGTGAGATTTTGCTTCAGGTCGCCGTTGGCGACCGCCGTCACGACCTTGACGATGCCGCGCACCTGCTCGGTCAGGTTCGCCGCCATCACGTTCACGGTGTCGGTCAGGTCCTTCCAGGTGCCGGCGACGCCGGGCACTTCGGCCTGGCCGCCGAGGCGGCCTTCGGTGCCGACCTCGCGCGCGACGCGCGTCACTTCCGAGGCGAAGGCGTTGAGCTGGTCCACCATCGTGTTGATGGTGTTCTTGAGTTCGAGGATTTCGCCCTTCACGTCGACGGTGATCTTGCGCGACAGGTCGCCGCGCGCCACGGCGGTGGTCACCTCGGCGATGTTGCGCACCTGCGTGGTCAGGTTCGCGGCGAGCAGGTTGACGTTGTCGGTCAGGTCCTTCCAGGTGCCGCCGACGCCGGGCACCACCGCCTGGCCGCCGAGGCGACCTTCGGTGCCGACCTCGCGCGCGACGCGCGTCACTTCCGCCGCGAAGGAGCGCAGCTGCTCCACCATCGTGTTCAGCGTTTCCTTCAGCAGCAGGATTTCGCCGCGCACGTCGACCGTGATCTTCTTCGACAGGTCGCCATTGGCGATGGCCGTCGCGACTTCGGCGATGTTGCGCACCTGCGCCGTCAGGTTCGAGGCCATGAAGTTGACGTTGTCGGTCAGGTCCTTCCAGGTGCCGGCGACGCCGGGCACTTCCGCCTGACCGCCGAGCTTGCCTTCGGTGCCGACTTCGCGCGCCACGCGCGTCACTTCGCCGGCGAAGCCGTTCAACTGGTCCACCATCGTGTTGATGGTGTTCTTGAGTTCGAGGATTTCGCCCTTCACGTCCACCGTGATCTTGCGCGAGAGATCGCCGCGCGCCACGGCCGTGGTCACTTCGGCGATGTTTCGCACCTGGGCCGTCAGGTTGCCGGCCATCGAGTTCACGCTATCGGTCAGGTCCTTCCAGGTGCCGGCGACGCCCGGCACGTTGGCCTGGCCGCCGAGACGACCTTCGGTGCCGACCTCGCGCGCGACGCGCGTCACTTCGCCGGCGAACCGGTTGAGCTGGTCCACCATCGTGTTCAGCGTTTCTTTCAGCTGAAGAATCTCGCCGCGCACGTCGACGGTGATCTTGCGCGACAGGTCGCCGCCGGCGATGGCGGTCGCCACCTCGGCGATGTTGCGCACCTGGCCGGTCAGGTTGCCGGCCATCGAGTTCACGTTGTCCGTCAAATCCTTCCAGGTGCCGGCGACGCCGGGCACCTCGGCCTGACCGCCGAGCTTGCCTTCGGTGCCGACTTCGCGCGCCACGCGCGTCACTTCCGAGGCGAAGGCGTTGAGCTGGTCGACCATCGTATTGAGCGTCTCCTTCAGGCGGAGGATTTCGCCCGAGACGTTCACCGTGATCTTTTTTGACAGGTCGCCCTGCGCCACCGCTGTCGCCACCTCCGCGATGTTGCGGACCTGGCCGGTCAGGTTCGACGCCATCGAGTTGACCGAGTCGGTCAAATCCTTCCACGTGCCGGCAACGCCGCGCACCATGGCCTGGCCGCCGAGCTTGCCTTCGGTGCCGACTTCGCGCGCGACGCGCGTCACCTCGCCGGCGAAGGCGTTGAGCTGGTCCACCATCGTATTGATGGTGTCCTTGAGCTCGAGGATTTCGCCCTTCACGTCGACGGTGATCTTCTTCGACAGGTCGCCGTTGGCGACCGCGGTCGTCACCTCGGCGATGTTGCGGACCTGCGCCGTCAGGTTGGACGCCATCGAGTTGACCGAGTCGGTCAAGTCCTTCCAGGTGCCGGCGACGCCGAGCACGTTGGCCTGACCGCCGAGCCGGCCTTCGGTGCCCACTTCGCGCGCGACGCGCGTCACCTCGCCGGCGAAGGCGTTGAGCTGGTCCACCATCGTATTGATGGTTTCCTTCAGCTGCAGGATTTCGCCGGAGACGTTGACGGTGATCTTCTTCGACAGGTCGCCGCCGGCGATGGCCGTCGCCACCTCGGCGATATTGCGCACCTGGGCGGTCAGGTTGCCCGCCATGAAGTTGACGTTATCGGTCAGGTCCTTCCAGGTGCCGGCGACGCCCGGCACCTGCGCCTGGCCGCCGAGCTTGCCTTCGGTGCCCACTTCGCGCGCGACGCGCGTGACTTCCGAGGCGAAGCCGTTCAACTGGTCCACCATCGTGTTGATGGTGTCCTTGAGCTCGAGGATTTCGCCGCGCACGTCGACGGTGATCTTGCGCGACAGGTCGCCGCGCGCCACGGCGGTCGTCACCTGCGCGATGTTGCGCACCTGGTCGGTCAGGTTGCCGCACATGGCGTTGACGGAGTCGGTCAGGTCCTTCCACGTGCCGGCGACGCCCGGCACGATCGCCTGGCCGCCGAGCTTGCCGTCGGTGCCGACTTCGCGCGCGACGCGCGTCACTTCCGAAGCGAAGGAGCGCAGCTGGTCCACCATCGTGTTGATGGCTTCCTTGAGCTGAAGGATTTCGCCGCGCACGTCGACGGTGATCTTCTTCGACAGGTCGCCGTTGGCGACCGCGATCGTCACCTCGGCGATGTTACGCACCTGTGCCGTGAGGTTGGACGCCATCGAGTTCACCGACTCGGTGAGGTCCTTCCACACGCCGGAGACCTCGCGCACCTGCGCCTGACCGCCGAGCTTGCCCTCGGTGCCGACCTCGCGCGCGACGCGTGTCACTTCCGAGGTGAACACGGAGAGCTGCTTGATCATCGTGTTGACGATGTTTGCCGACTCGAGGAACTCGCCCTTGAGCGGACGGCCGTCGACCTCGGTGCGCACGGTCTTGATCAGGTCGCCCTGCGCCACCGCGGCGACGGCGCGTGTCACTTCCTTGGTCGGCCAGAGAAGGTCGTCGATCAGGGTGTTGACCGAGGATTCCATCTCGCTCCAGGCGCCGTTGGGCAGGCTGAACTTGACGCGATGGCGGGTTTGGCCTTCGCGGCCGACGACCTCACCGACGCGCTCGAGCTCGCGCGACATGCGCTCATTGGCGGCGACGATGTCGTTGAAGGTGTCGGCGATCTTGCCGGCGATGCCGTGGTGGTCCGCCGACATGCGCACGGAGAAGTCGCCGGAGCGCATGGCCTGGAGGGCCGAGAGCAGTTCGATCAGTTCGGAGGAGCCGTTAGCGCCCTCGCTCGTGCCATTGCGGTGCTTCAAGGCAGCGCCTTCGCTGGCCAATGCGGCGGCGATGGCGGCCGGAACCTCTTTGCTTTTCCCCTGCTTAGACTCGCGTGCCGGCATCTACCCCTCCTGGCTCATTGGGCGCGACCGCTCGGGTCGGTCCGACAGGCCCACGTACGACGGAGGCGCAGTCCTCGGGGTTTGGGCCCAGGGCCTGACGCGACCGGTTCGTGTTGCCTGGCCAGATATTCCCCCCGACTCAGAGCACGCCGATCCAAAAACGCCCGAGCGGTATTTTGGTTCCTGAGGCGGTATCGGAAATCGGGGAAATGCTACCGGGGAACCCGGCGCAAAGTTCCCGACAGAGCAGGCCCCCTCGCGGCCATCGTTCATGGCCGCGGCCTAAAAGCGACGCCGGACGGCCGCTTTGGCCTAGAGCTCGAAGACCTGCTTGGCCGTCTTGTGCAGGCACTCGCCGGGGCCGTTCTCGCCGACAATGTAATTGTCGCAGATGACGGCGAAGATCGACGGGGTCTCGTAGCCTGGGTGGACCGCGAAGTTCATGTTCGCCGCGATCGGCATGGTTTCGTCCGAACGGATCAGGGGTCGCTCGACCATGTCGTAGCCCTGCCCGTGCGCGTAGAGCCGCAGTTCCGGCGGCAGGCCGCGCTGCGCCATGAAGGCGTCGTGGGCCGCATGAATCTCGCGCGGCGAAGCGCCCGGCTTCATCAGACTCAATGTGTAGTCCTGGGCCTGGCGCACGGCTTCAAAGCCGTCCTTCAACTCGTTCGACGCGCGGCCGAGCACGATCGTGCGCGCGATCTCTGTGTACATGCCGCCGGGACCGTTCACCTCGATCAGCAGCGAGAGATGGTCGCCCTGGCTGAGCGTGCGCCCCTGCATGAAGCGCGGCACGAAGGACGAGCGTACGCCGACCGGCGAGGAGCCGCCGAGGAAGATGCCCTGCTCGCTGCCGAGGCGCAGCGCCGCCGCCTGCGCCGCAGCGGTGACGTCGATGTCGCGCAGGCCCGGCTTGATGACCTTGAGCACGGCAGCGAAGATCTCGTCCTGCATCTCAGCGCAGCGGCGAATGAGATCGAGCTCCTCCGGACTCTTGATCGCCTTGATGCGGTCGACCATGTCGGTCGCATCGACAAACTTCGTTCCGCTCAGGCCCTGCTCGAGCGCGGCGACGAGCGCATGCGGCAGGCCGCCTTTGCCGAGGAAGCCGATCATCTTGGGATTGCGGCGCTTCAGCGCCTGGACGGCGAGATCGGCGTCGTAACCTTGGGTGTAGACGATCGACACGAAGGACGGCGTGCAGAGCTGCTCGCCGACGCCGCGATTGAGCGGGTCGTTGTCGAAGGCCGTACGCTTGCCCATCGGTCCCATCTCGATCACCGTCATCGGCTCGTCGGCGTAGAAGATGATCGTACGCGGATAGCCGTTGGTGGCCGGCAGGTCGGTGAACCAGCGGACAGTGCCGCCGATCCAGTCGCTCGTGTTCTGCATCACGAGGGCGTCGACGCCCTGCTGCCGCATGGCGTTGCGGACTGCGGTCCAGCGGCGCTGAAGCTCCGCATCCGAGATGCGCGTCAGGATTCGCTCGTTCGGCGAGATCATCTTCGTTTCCTTCAATGCGCGATGCGGTTGCGCATCTCATCGTAACGCCCGGCGAGAAAGAGGCGCATGTTCTCGATGACGATCGGCATCACGTAATCTTCGTATTCGCGGAACAGGCCGCCGATATGGGACTGCATGAACACGTTCGGCAGGTCCCAGAACGGGCTGTCCTGAGGCAGCGGCTCTCGGGAGAAGACGTCGAGGCCGGCGCCGGCAATCGTGCCTTTCGTCAGCGCATCGAGCAAAGCCGTCTCGTCCACCGTCTCGCCCCGCCCGACATTGATGAAATACGCGCTCGGCTTCATCGCCTCGAACACGGCTCGACCGATCGATCCGACATTGTGGGCATCGCCCGGCAGAACGTTGATCAGATAGTCCGCTTGCGCCGCCGCTGCCGGGAGATCGGCGGCCGGCATTACCGTGTCGAAATTTTCGACGGCGCGCGGCGTGCGGCTCACGCCGACGACGCGCATGCCGAAGGCCTTCAACAGACCTGCGATCGCAGTGCTGCTGAGACCCACCCCGACCACGACGGCCGTCTTGCCCGCCAGCAAGGGCCACGGCCGAGAGCGATCCCACCGATGCGCGGCCTGGTCCCTGACGAGACGCGGCGTCTCGTGAGTGACGGAAAGCATCAGATGAGCGACGGTCTGGCTCATCGCCGGGCCATGAATGCCACGCGCACTGGTCAGCAGTACGTCCGGCCGCCAGGACGGGCAGCGGAGAAAGTGATCGACGCCGGTGGCGAGCGACTGGACCCATTTCAGACGCACCGCCTGGCGCACGAGGTCGTCGTTCACACTGATCCCGAAAGCGATGAGGACGTCGACGGCGGACGCCTCCAGCGGCAACGTCGCCAGATCCTTCACGGCATAAACCGTCTCGACCGGGTGGACGGTCAGCCCCGGACAGGCCTGTCGGAGCCGCTCGGCATAATGGTCGGCATGGGCTTCGAGGATCAGGACGTTCATGTAAGCGTATGGCGCCTTCGCGACCGGAATTGAGACCGCGGAAACAACGGGTCGCGACACCATACCGATGTGCCATTGAGAAACCAGCCCGAGGCGCATGACGGGACGGTCGCAGTCAGCCGCACGTTACGAACGCAGGGTCCCGCATCGCGGGTCAGGGCGCGTCAAGATTCCCGGCTGCGCCGCGGGCGAAGCTGGTGCAACATCTGCTCAACGCCGCGCGGGCGATGCCTGTAGATGCGCGATCACGACCGGGAGGTGCCGAATGGACCGCAGGACGATCTCACGCCGCACGCTTGTCAAATCAGGATTGGCCGGCATCGCCGCGCCGGCCGTGCTGCGCGTGCTGCCCGCCGAGGCGCAATCGGCCGTCATCAAGATCGGCCATGTCAGCCCAAAGACCGGGCCGCTTGCCGGCTTCGGCGAGGCCGACGCCTTCATCCTCGAGCAGGTGCGCGGCATCCTCGCCAAGGGCCTCGAGAGCGGCGGCAAGACATATAAAGTCGAGATCATCTCCAAGGACAGCCAGTCGAGCGCGAGTCGCGCCTCCGACGTCGCCGCCGAACTGATCCTCGGCGACAAGGTCAACCTCATCGTCGCCTCGGCCGCGCCGGACACCACCAATCCGGTCGCCGATCAGGCCGAGATCAACGAGGTCCCCTGCATCACCACCAACTGTCCGTGGCAGCCCTATTTCTTCGGCCGCAAGGGCGACCCGAAGAAGGGCTTCACCTGGACCTATCATTTCTTCTGGGGGCTCGAGGACGTCATCGGCGCCTTCCTCGCGCTGTGGGACGAATTGCCGACAAACAAGAGCGTCGGCGGCTTGTTCCCGAACGACGCCGACGGTAACGCGTGGGGCGACGCCAAGCTCGGCCTGCCGCCGGCGCTGGCCAAGGCCGGCTACAAGCTCGTCGATCCCGGCCGCTACCAGCTCATGAACAACGACTTCACCTCGCAGATCTCAGCTTTCAAGGCGGCGGGCTGCGAGATCGTCACCGGCAACATGATCCCGCCGGACTTCTCGACGTTCTGGGCACAGGCGGCGCAGCAGAACTTCAAGCCGAAGATCGTCACCATCGGCAAGGCGCTGCTGTTCCCATCGGTGATCGACTCGCTCGGCGAGCGCGGCAACGGGCTCACCAGCGAGGTGTGGTGGACGCCGCATCATCCGTTCAAGTCCGGCCTCACAGGCCAGAGCGCGCAGGACCTGACCGACGCCTACACCAAGGCGACCGGCCGGCCGTGGACGCAGCCGATCGGCTTCCAGCACGCGCTGTTCGAAGTGGCGATCGACGTTCTCAAGCGCGCCAAGACCATCAACGACCCGAAGTCGATCCTCGATGCGATCGTCGCCACCGATTACAAGTCGATGGTCGGGCCGGTCAAATGGACCGGCCAGCCGGTGAAGAACGTAACGAAGACGCCGCTCGTCGCCGGCCAGTGGCAGCGCAAGAACGGAAAATCCGAACTGGTGATCGCTGAAAACAAGACCGCGCCGGAGATTCCGGTCGGCGGCAAGCTGATGCCGCTGAGTTGATCTTTCACCTCTCCCCGCTTGCGGGGAGAGGTCGACCCGCCGGAGCTTTAGCGAAGGCGGGGCGGGTGAGGGCGCTTTCCGCCACGCTCAGGCGAGCGGGTACGCCCCTTCACCCCAACCCTCTCCCCGCACGCGGGGAGAGGGAGCGCGCCGCACCTGTGGAAACCCCATGCCCCTCCTCGCGCTCGAGTCCATCTCCAAGCGCTTCGGCGCCGTGGTCGTCGCCGACCGCGTCGATCTCGCGCTGAGCGAAGGCGAAGCGCTCGGCATCATCGGCCCGAACGGCGCCGGCAAGACCACCCTGTTCGGCATCGCCACCGGCACGGTGAAGCCTGACGGCGGCCGCGTGCTGTTTAATGGCGAGGACATCACCGCGCTGCCGCCCGAGCGCCGCTGCCGCAAGGGGCTGGCGCGCTCGTTCCAGATTCCGCAGCCCTTTGCCGGCATGACCGTGTTCGAGAACGTCGTCGTCGCTGCCGCCTTCGGCGCGGGCGAGCGCGAAGCTGCGGTCTACGACCGCTGCGCCGATTTGCTCGCGCGCTGCGGCCTAATAGCGAAGGCCAACATTCGCGCCGGCGCGCTCACTTTGCTCGACCGCAAAAGGCTCGAGCTCGCCCGCGCGCTGGCGACGAAGCCGCGCGTCCTGCTGCTCGACGAGGTCGCCGGCGGCCTGACCGAGCACGAATGCGTCGCGCTCGTGAAGCTGATCAAGGACGTGCGCTCTTCCGGCGTATCGATCGTCTGGATCGAGCACGTTGTGCACGCGCTCACCGCGGTCATCGACCGGCTCGTCGTGCTCCACGGCGGCCGCCTCATCGCCGACGGCGACCCGCACACCGTCATCAAGAGCCCGCAGGTGGCGGAGATCTACATGGGGATCGCCGCCGATGCCTGAGCCTCTCCTCGACGTCCGCGGCATCGACGCCTTCTACGGCGACTT
>Ga0070658_10001061_pt1 | contig 23518 bp, 27 predicted proteins | sample KBSC13metaG_FD_64664 | JGI IMG/M metagenome (GOLD analysis project Ga0070658, IMG submission 64664) | Corn rhizosphere microbial communities from Kellogg Biological Station, Michigan, USA - KBS C1-3 metaG | ecosystem: Host-associated > Plants > Roots > Rhizosphere > Soil ...
GGCACCGGGCCAAAACCTTCGGCCACTGGCAACTCACCGCCAACCCCGACCGCAGCATCACCTGGACCAGCCGACGCACCGGCCGGACCTACACCACCCACCCCTACAACTACCGCGACGGGCCATAGCGCGACGAGGACCGAGCAAGGCCGCTGCCACACTCTCCGGCGTGAATGCGGAACTGATGACATCGACCTCCCGCGAGCTGCTGCATCGGCTTGCGGTCACCCAGTCGAGCGAGCGGTTGCCGTCGGTCGTTGCGGCCGTTGCCCGCGACGGCGCAACAGCTTGGGCGGCCGGACGCGGCGCCGTCAACGGCACCGAGCCGACGGCCGACACCCAATACCGGATCGGGTCGATCAGCAAGACCTTCGTCGCGACGCTCGTCATGCGCATGCGCGACCAGGGCGAGTTGCGGCTCGACGACACCGTCGGGCGCTACCTGCCGGACGTGCCGGTTCGCGACGCGACAATCTTCCACCTGCTGTCGCACACGTCGGGGCTTGCGACCGAGACACCGCCGCCGTGGTGGGAAAGGTCTGCGGGGGATCTCCGGCCCGAGCTCGACAACCTGTTCTGGGCGGACCCCTTCCGGCATCCGGCCGGGCGCCGCTGGCACTACTCGAATACGGGCTACGGCGTGCTCGGCGCCATCATCGGAGCGATCCGCGGCGCCGGTTGGTTCGCGGTGCTGCAGCAGGAGGTTCTGCGCCCGCTCGAGCTCACGCGGACGTCGTACGCACCGCAACCGCCCTATGCGCCCGGCTGGTCCGTTCATCCTTGGGCCGACGTGCTGCTTCCCGAGCCGGAGACCGACACCGGCCTGATGGCGCCCGCCGGACAGCTGTGGTCGACCGCGACAGACCTGTTGCGATTCGCCGAGGTGCTGCACGGCCGGCGAGACGATGTGCTGCGGCCAGACACGGTCAGCGAGATGCAGGAGCCGGCGTCCGGACAGGCTGAGCTCAACGCGGGATATGGCCTCGGCGTGATGAGCCTGCGTGATGGAGCCGCCACGATGTACGGCCACAACGGGTCGATGCCCGGCTACGTCGCCGCGTTGTGGGTCGATCCCGACCAGGGCCTCAGCGTGACCGCGTGTGCCAACTCCACGTTGGCGTTCCCGACGGTGCCGATGGCGATCGACATCATGCGCACCGTCGCCGATCGGGAACCCAAACTGCCACCGACGTGGCAGCCCGCCGCGGTCGAGCCGCCACTTCTCGACGTGACCGGGATCTGGTACCGCGGAGCAATCCCGTTCGCCGTGCGCATCGTCGATGACTGCCTGGAGATGGCACGATTCGGCGGGCCTGCCGGCCCGGTGCGCTTCTGTGCTCGGGCCGACGGCACGTGGGTCGCGGTCACGCCGGGATACACCAACGGTGAGATCCTGCAGATCCTTCGCGATGTCAACGGCACGCCGACGACGCTCGATCTCGGCTCCATCCTGTTCGCGCGGCAGCCCTACGGCGAGCTGTCAGGCTGAGTCGTGATGACACCAGGAGCTGATGCCACCGCGACGCTGACGGTCACCGCGGCGGACACCGCGACCTCGCTCGGCAGCGGTGACGTCGATGTGCTCGGCACGCCACGGCTCATCGCGCTCTGCGAGCGGGCCACCGTGCGCGTGGTCGCCGATGAGTTGCCCGCCGACCAGACGACCGTCGGCACACGCGTCGAGCTCGACCACCTTCGGCCGTCCTTCGTCGGAGCGACCGTCGTCGCGCATGCACTGCTCGTCGACATCGACGGAGGCCGCCTGCGCTTCGACGTCGAGGCGCGCGACGGCGAGACAGTCGTCGCGCGTGGCACCGTCGTGCGCGCACTTGTGGATCGCGCCAAGTTCGCCACCCCGTGAGGGTCGCCGAGCTGCTCGCGAGCGGCGAGGTGTTCGCCACCTGGGACCGGCAGGACTCCGGCTGCATCAGCTACGGCCTGCGCCGCGACGACGGGCGCTGGTTCGTCAAGGTGCCGACGCATGAGCAGGCGGCTGCGTCTCTGGCGCGGGCGTCGCGCTTGCATGCGGCTGTGCGGCATCCGGCCATCATCGCGCCGCATGACACCGCCACTGGCGACGTCGGCACGGCTCTCGTCTACCCGTGGCACGACGGCGAGGTCCTGTACGACGCAAGTGCCCGCCTGCGCTTCCGGTCGCTGCGGCAGACACTGGTGGAAGCGGCGCTGTCCGCCGTGATCGACGCGCACCTCGTGGTCATCGCGGCGGGATTCGTCGCCGTCGACCTCTACGACGGCTGCTTCCTCTACGACTTCGACCGCAACGTGATGCGGTTGTGTGATCTGGACGAGTACCGGCCCGGGCCGTTCCGCAACGAGGTCGGCCGCCTACCCGGCTCGAAGCGGTTCATGTCGCCGGAGGAGCTCACCGTCGGCGCGACCATCGACGAACGCACCACCGTGTTCAACCTCGGTCGCACCATCGCGGTGCTCCTGGCACCGATGGACGACGAGCAGGGTTGGCGCGGCACCGAGGTGCAGCGCGCAGTCGTCGCGAAAGCAACACACGCCGACCCGGCCCGGCGCTATCCCACCGTCGCCGCGCTGGCCGCCGACTGGTCGCAGGCCGCTCAGACGCCGAACGTCGACCGCGGATAGACCGCCATCGGGTCGGTCACGACGTTGACCATGTAGGGCACACCCGACTCGAAGCCACGCCGCAGAGCGGGGCCGATTTGCTCCGGATCGGTGACCATCTCACCGGCGCCGCCGAGCGCCCGCACGACCTCGTCGTACCTCGTCTCGGGCTGCAGATCAGCGGCCACGTCGTAGCCGTACATCGACTGCATCGGGTGCTTCTCGAGTGCCCAGATGCCGTTGTTGCCGACGACCATGACGACCGGCAGCTTGTGCCGCACCAGGGTGTCCACGTCCATCAGCGAGAACCCGGCCGCGCCATCGCCGAGCATCAGCACGATCTGGGCGCTGGGGTGCGCGAGCCGCGCCGCCATCGCGTAGCCCAGCCCGGTGCCGAGGCAGCCGTACGGTCCCGGGTCGAGCCAACGGCCGGGTTTCGCCGGTTCGACGAAGCGGCCCGCGAAGGAGACGAAGTCACCGCCGTCGCCGATGACGACCGCGTCGTCGTCGAGCGCGCGGCGCAGCTCCCCGTAGATGCGGCCCGGGTGGATCGGTGTCGCCGCCGACTCGAGCATCGCGAGGTCGCCCTGCTCGGCCTCCCGAGCGGTTGCCCGCAGCCGCGCGAGCCACTCGGCGCGATCCGGCCGCGACTTCAGCGCGTGCCGGATTCCGTTGAAAATGCTGGTGAAATCGCCGGCTGCCGACGCCGTGAGATCGGCGTGCGCGCTGATCTGCGCGGGCGAGTCGGCAAGATGTACGACGCGCGCCAGTGTGGCGCCGTCGCGGCCACCGAACCGGCCGTAGCCGAGCCGGAAGTCCAGTGGTGCACCGGCGACGATGACCAGATCGGCGTTGGCGAACGCGACCGAACGGGCCCGGGTCACCAGCAGCTCGTGCCCGCGAGGCAGGATGCCGCGCCCCTGTCCGGTGGTGATGACGGGCAGCTGCGCGTCCTCGGCGAACTCCAGTGCTGCGGCTTCGCCGCCGTCCATCCAGACGTCGGACGAAAGCACCAGCACGGGCCGCCGGGCCGCGTCGATCGCTGCTGCCACCGCGGCCACGTCGTCACCGTCCGGCGCGAGCAGAGCCGGTGTCGGCGCGGCGGGCGCGTCCACGTCGGCGGCACCGAACACGACGTCGAACGGGATGTCGAGGAACACCGGTCCGCGATGCGGCGCCGTTGCCAGCCGCAGCGCCTCGTCGATCTCCTTTGCCGCATCTGCTGCCGACGTGACCGTGCCGGCGTGCTTCGTCACCGGGGCGAGGAGCGGCGGATGGTCGAGTTCCTGCAGGCTGCCCTGCCCCCACCGTCCCGCCGGCGCCCGGCCGCCGACGACCAGCAGCGGCACGCCGTTGAACCACGCGGTCGTCACCGCGGACACGCCGTTGGTGATGCCCGGGCCGGCGGTCAGCACGGCGAGGCCGGGCCGGCGGGTCAGGCGTGCATAGCCCTCGGCGGCGAACGTCGCCGTCGCCTCGTGCCGAACGTCGATGATCGGCATCGGTGGGTCGGCCTTGACCGCCCCGTCGTACAACGGGAACACGTGCCCGCCGGACAGCGTGAACATGGCGTCGGCACCGTGAGCGCGCGCGATCGCGACCGCGTGCGCGCCGACATGACCGCTGAGTCGTTCCGTCACGCCGTGACCATAACCAACAGCGGAGCTAGCCGACAGGGGCCGGATCCAGCGCCGGCACTGCGACCGCTTCGTAGTCCTCTGCAGTCGTCTGGTCGCGTCCAGCCGGTGCCCGCACCACCCGCAGCACGATTGTTCCGACGGTCGCGACCGCGACGTTGAGCACGAACGCGATGAGCGCGGCGTAGGCCTTGAAGTCCAGCCCCCACCAGGTCCAGTGGTAGACGCTGGAGCCCCAGTGCGCCTGCGTGTGCAAGGCATTCGGCGTCACGTAAGCCATGTAGATGCCGAATCCGACGGCGGCCACGAGCCCGGCGAGCAGGGCCCAGCGGTGGAACCACCGCGTGTAGAGCCCGAACACGATCGCCGGCAACGTCTGCAGGATGAGGATGCCGCCGATCAGCTGGAAGTTGAGCGCGTAGTCGACCTTGAGGAACAGGATGATCAGCAGGGCGCCGACCTTCACCAGCAGCGACACGAGCTTGGCGATCTGCGCCTCCCGCTGCGGCGTCACGTTGCCGCCGTGCAGCGGCCCCAGGATGTTGCGCGTGAACAAGTTGGCCGCCGCGATCGACATGATGGCTGCCGGCACGAGCGCACCGATGGCGATCGCCGCGAACGCGACGCCGGCGAACCACGACGGGAACATGTCGCGGAACAGCATCGGCACTGCAAGGTTCGCAGCCAGCCCCGTCTTCGGCGTCTTCACTCCCGCGGCAAGCGCCATCAAGCCGAGCAGTGCGATGAGACCGAGCAGGAAGGAGTACGCCGGAAGCACGGCCGCGTTGCGTCGGATGACATTGCGGTCCTTGGTGGCGAGCACACCGGTGATGGCGTGCGGATACATGAACAGCGCCATCGCCGAGCCGAGCGCCAGCGTCCAGTACGCGTCATATCCCTTGGGGCCCGGGATCAGCGAGGCTCCGGTCGCGGCCGGCTTCGCCGACAGCTTCGCGCCGGCCACCGAGAAGATGTGCCCGTAACCGCCGAGCCGGATCGGGATGTAGATGACCGCGACGAGGATGACGACGTAGATGAGCGTGTCCTTGACGAAGGCGATCAGCGCCGGTGCGCGCAACCCGCTCGTGTAGGTGTAGGCCGCGAGGATCGCGAAGGCGATGATGAGCGGCAGGTCCTTGGCCCAGCCCGACCCGTGGATGCCCATCACCTGCAGCACCGCTTCGATGCCGACCAGCTGCAGCGCGATGTAGGGCATCGTTGCAACGATGCCGGTCAGTGCGACTGCGACCATCAACGACGACGACCCGAACCGGCCGCGCACGAAGTCGGCCGGAGTGACGTAGCCGTGCCGGTGCGCGACCGACCAAAGACGCGGCGCGAACATGAACACCAGCGGGAAGACGATGATCGTGTAGGGGACGGCGAAGAAGCCCTGCGCGCCGACGCCGTACATCAGCGCGGGGACGGCGATGAACGTGTACGCGGTGTACAGGTCGCCGCCGAGCAGGAACCAGGTCACGAAGCCGCCGAAGCTGCGGCCGCCGAGTCCCCACTCGTCCAGATGCGCGAGTGACTCGGCGCGGCGCCACTGCACCGCCGCGAACCCGATGACCGTGACAAGCGCGAACAGCCCGAGGAAGACACCGAAGGCGGTGCCGTCGATGTTCATTGCACGTCACTTCGATCGCGCCGAGGTGCCGGACCGGACGGATAGGCATCACCGCCACGACCCGGTGGCCGGCGCCTCCCGCGCGGTGTGGTCACCAGATAGACGAACGCGGTGATGCCGGCGGCGGCGATGACCCACGCGAACTGGTACCAGTAGAAGAACGGGAAACCGAACAGATGAGGTGAGGAACGCGCATAGGTGCTGACCCACAGCGTCCCGATGAACGGAGCCAGTAGCAGCACGTAGGCCCAGCGGCGGACGGGCCGGTGGGTCGGACGGGGCTTGTCAGCCTGGTGGTGAGCACTGTGGTCAGCCATGGCGGCCTCCGGCGAAACGCTCGTGTCGCGAGTGGTTTCCGCCCCGCAGCCCGCTCACACCTCGAGCGGGCCATATGGGTTGCGCTGTCCGAATTTTCCTTCGGCAGAGGGCCTCGCGGGAGACGTCGTCGCCGACAATGGGCCGGTGCCGACGATGGACGAGCTGCTGGCTGCGCACGGGGTTGTCCCCGGCGACGCCGACCTGCTGCACCGTCTCGTTGGCGACTGGCAGTTGCTGGCCGACCTGTCGTTCGCGGACCTGCTGCTGTTCGTACCGGTCACTCTCGACCGGTCCGTCGTCGTCGCACAGATCCGCCCGACCACCGGACCGACCGCCTACCAGGACGACCTGCTCGGTCTCGTCGTGACCGCCGCGGACCGCCCTCAGCTGCCGCAGGCGCTGCTCGAACGCCGGATCGTCCGAGAGGGCGACCCGGTATGGGTCCAGGGTGTGCCGGTCCGCGAGGAGGCGGTGCCCGTCCTCGAGGCCGACCGGGTCGTCGCGGTCATCGCCCGCGACACCAACCTCGCCACCGCACGCACCCCGAGCCGGCTCGAGATCGCCTACCTGCGCAGCGCCAACGACCTCGCGCACATGCTGAGCGACGGCACGTGGCAGCAGGCGCTGCTGGCGGGCGAGGGCTCGGCGCCGCAACGGGTCGGGGACGGGCTGGTCCGGCTCGAGGCGGACGGCACCGTCGGGTTCGCCAGCCCCAATGCGCTGTCGGCGTACCGGCGGTTGGGGCACCGGGGCGACCTCGAGGGGCTGCGGCTGGACGAGGTGACCGCATCACTCGTGCCGCGGGGGAGCGCCGCCGTCGACTTCCCGGTGGAACGGGTCGCGGCCGCACGGTCGGCTCGCGCCGGCGAGGTAGAGGCCCGCGACGCGACCGTGCGGCTGCGGGCCATTCCCCTGCGGGCCGGCCGCGAGCACATCGGCGCGCTCGTGCTCGTCCACGACGTCACCGAGTTGCGTCGCCGCGAGCGGCAACTGCTCGGCAAGGACGCGACCATCCGGGAGATCCACCACCGGGTCAAGAACAACCTGCAGACGGTTGCGGCGCTGCTGCGCCTGCAGGCACGGCGTACGTCGGTGCCGGAGGCGCGGGCGGCGTTGGAGGAGTCGGTGCGCCGGGTGTCCTCGATTGCCGTCGTGCACGAAACCTTGTCCGGCACGCTCGACGAGACGGTCGACTTCGACCAGATCGCCGACCATGTGGCCGGGATGGTGCTCGACGTGGCGGCCGCACCGCAGGTCCGGCTGCGCCGGCAGGGGTCTTTCGGCGTGCTGCCGTCCGAGGTGGCCACCCCGCTCGCGATGGTGCTCACCGAGCTGCTTCAAAACGCGGTCGAGCACGGGCTGGGTCGCGGCGAGGACCGCACCGGCGATGTCGAGGTCGTCGTCGAACGCGGGGAAGGCCAGCTGTCCGGTGAGGGGGCCCTGCGGATGCAGGTCCGTGATCACGGCGACGGCTTGCCGGCCGGGTTCAGCATCGACGGTTCGGACCGCCTGGGCCTGCAGATCGTTCGGACGCTGGTGGAGACCGAGTTGGGCGGGTCGTTGGAGCTGACGCCGGCGGACTCCGGGGGCACAGTCGCGACGGTGGTGCTCAGACCACGCAGTTGATCACAACAGCGCGCTGAGCGCGGCCAGGCCTTGCGGGTTCAGCCCGGGATTGCCCTCGTTGTTGGCGAGCAGCACCGTGAACAGCAGCGCGGCAAGCCCGCCGATCAGGATCAGGAAGACGACGCCGACGACGATGCGGAACCGCCATCTGGCCGCGGCCGGCGACGGCAGCTCACGGGCGACGAGGGGCGGGCGGATGTAGTCCTCGGCCACGACCGGGACTCTACGCGACCCCTAGGCCCGGATCACCTACGCCGAATGCAGGGTGGCACGGACGCCGCGGCGCGCGAGGACCCGTCGCTCATCCTCCGATGTGCCACCCCAGACGCCGGTCTCCTGCCCGCTCTCCAGCGCCCAGGACAAGCAGTCGTCGATGACGGCACAGCCGCGGCAGACCGCCTTGGCCTCTTCGACCTGGAGCAGCGCAGGACCGGTTGTGCCAATTGGGAAGAACAGCTCAGGGTCTTCGTCGCGGCAAGCGGCGAGGTGACGCCAGTCCATGCTGTCAACCCTTTCGTCGGGCAGGGCCAGGGCCTTGCCATTTCTTCCTGTCGTGCTGTCTATGTTACTGACCGGTACGTATTTGTGAAGACTTTCACGAAGCCCGCCGGACTGCTCCGATCTTCGAGTTTCAAGATCGGGCTTCGCCGTGAACGTAGTGGTTCATCTGGGCCACGTCCAGCACTTCAAGGATGACGTTAGAACGCCGTTCGGTCGATATCAACCGACCCACTGATAGAACGGCGGAGTTAACCTGTGCCGTTCGTCACACCAGAACCGGACAGACGTCAACAGATGACGCGAATGGCTGCCGGAACGCTGTGGACGTGGAGCGCTTCGCGCTCGCCGAGGTAGTCGCCGTCGACCTCGACATGCATCGGCCGGTCGGCCACCAGGCGGAATTCCCGCAGGTCGCGCTCCACCAGCGCGGCACGGCCGCGCAGCCCGTGCCCGCTGAGCATCCCGGAGGCCGCCCAGAGGGTGGAGACGGTGCGCAGCCGGCGCATCCCGACCAGGTCGAGGCCGGCGTCGAACGTCGCCGTCGTCGTCAGCGTGATCGGGTGGTTGCCGAAGTAGGTCCAGGGGCTGGTGTTTCCGATGATGCCGAGGAAGAGCCCGGGCACCGGCTCCTCGCCGTCACGCTCCAGCGTGATCGCCGGATGGCGGCGGTCGGTGCCGAAGAAGAAGCGGCCGAGCGTGGCGCGGGTGTAGCGGCTCGGCGTCGGCCGCAGCCCCCTGGCCCGGGCGCGCTCGACCATCCGCACCGCGTCGGCGTCCAGGCCCATGCCGGCCGTGAAGGTGAACCAGCGCTCGCCACTGCCTGGTGTCCCGGCACCAGGTGAGCTCAACCGGCCCAAGCCGATCCAACGGCTGCGTTCCTCGCGCAACGCGTCGAGCAGGTAGCTGGTCGCCTCGACCGGGTCCTTGGGCATCCCGACCGCGCGGCTGAACACGTTGGTGCTTCCGCCCGGCACCACGGCCAGCGCGGGCTGCTCGGTGTGCGGGCCGGGACTGCCGTCGGTCGGACGCAGGATGCCGTTGACGACCTCGTTGATCGTGCCGTCGCCGCCGAGCGTGACGACCACGTCGTAGCCCTCTTCGGTGGCGCGCGCGCCGAGCTCGATCGCGTGACCGCGCCGCTGCGTCTCGGCGACGTCGACCTTCAGATCGCTGCCGAGGGCGCGAGCAAGGACATCTCGGGCTCGGGCCGACGTCGCCGTCGCCTTGGGGTTGACGACGAGGAGGGCGCGCATCCGTTGAGGGTAACTGTCGCTACGCTGCGCAGCCGATGTCGCCCGAAGGTGTTGCGGCCCGACCGCTGCGTCTCGCCGCCGCGGTCGTCGGCCTGGAAGCCGCGGCCGCATTCGCGTCCGGAGTCGGCTTTCTCGTCGCCGTTTTCTCCGGCAAGCCGGCGGACCGGCCGACCGCCGTGACGCTCGCGGTGCTCCTCATGGTGGTCGGTGTCGGGCTCGGCCTCGTGGCGCGCGGGCTCCTGCTCGCCCGGCCCGCGGCGCAGACACCTGCCTACCTCGCCCAGTTCTTCACGCTCGTCATCAGCTACTACCAGCGCCACACGCTGCTGCCGGTGGCGATCGTGCTCGCCGCCGCCGCCGTCGTCTGCGTTGCCGGGCTGGCGGCACCCAGTAGCCGCGAAGCCCTGCGCCGCAAGTGACTCAGCGGCGCGACGGCGAGAGTTAGTCCTCGGCGAGGAGGCCGACCCGGAGCTGAGCGAGGGTTCGCGCCAGCAGCCGGGAGACGTGCATCTGAGAGATGCCGAGCTCGGCCGCGATCTGGCTCTGCGTCATGTTGCCGAAGAAGCGCAGCAGCAAGATCTTCTTCTCCCGCGGCGGCAGCTTCTCCAGCAGTGGCTTGAGCGACTCCCGGTATTCGACGCCCTCGAGCGAGTCGTCGGTCGCGCCGAGCGAGTCCGCGACGGCGGGGGAGTCGTCGTCGCCCGTGTCCGGCGCGTCGAGCGACACCGCGCTGTAGGCGTTGGCCGACTCCAGACCTTCGAGGACGTCCTCCTCGCTCATCTCCAGGTGCTGGGCGAGCTCGGCGACGGTCGGGGCCCGGCCGTTCTTCTGCGACAGCTCACTGGTCGCCTTGGCCAGGGAGAGCTTGAGCTCCTGCAGCCGCCGCGGGACGCGGATGGCCCATCCCTTGTCACGGAAGTGCCGCTTGATCTCGCCGACGATCGTCGGAGTCGCGTACGTCGAGAACTCGACGCCGCGCTCGAGGTCGAACCGGTCGACCGACTTGATCAGGCCGATGGTTGCGACCTGGACCAGGTCGTCCAGCGGTTCGCCCCGGTTGCGGAAGCGCCTGGCGAGGTACTCGACCAGCGGCAGATGCATCTCGACCAGCTCGTCGCGGACGCGCTGGCGCTGCGGATCGTCCTCGGGCAGCTTGGCCAGGGCGCCGAACAGCTCGCGCGCGTGGGCGCGGTCGTGCGAGGCCCGGGCCGCCCGCTCTGCGTCGGCAGCGAGCTTTTCGTCGCCCGGCGCGGTCCCGTGCACGGCTGCCTCGACCGGTTCCGTCGTCACCGGGCGATCCCGCTCCGGCGTTTGAGCAGCGTGATGGTGATGCGGTTGTCGACATCGGCCGTGCTGTCCACCTCGCCGGCGAGCGCGGACAGGACGGTCCACGCGAACGTGTCGCGGGAGGGCTGCTGACCGTCGACCGTGAGCACGCTCACGCTGACCCGGATCGACTCCTCCGACAGCGAGAACTGGCACTCCAGGTCGGCTCCCGCGACCGCCTGCGCGAGCAACATCGCGCACGCCTCGTCGACGGCGATGCGCAGGTCTTCGATCTCGTCCAACGTGAAGTCCAGCCGTGCGGCCAACCCGGCGGTCGCCGTACGGAGCACGGACAAATAGGCACCGGCGGCAGGCAGCTTGATCGTGACGATGTCGTCCGGCGCCGCATTGGGATTCGCCGGAGCGCCCGCCCCCGTGTACTGCGTCACTCGGTTTCGCCTCCATACCGGCTGGATGGAATGAGCCACGCTATCCCACCGGACAAGCTGCTTCCCGGTCCCGGGTGCGCCGGTCTTATGGCCTGGATTGCGAATGTCGAACCCCCTTCGTACGGCGAGCGCGAGGGAGAGGACGCGCTATACGCCGGTGATACCGGTGCGGAATGGCGCGCTTCCGGCGGATGAGGCAGATCCGGCGAGCGGACCGTCGCATCGATGATCACGATCGCGCCATTACCCGCGCTCGGGCAGCGCGCAAACCCCGGGCTCACCTCGCTGGCCACGGGCGACAATGAGGCGTGCTGGTTCACCCGTGGGACGCCCCTGCTGACGAGGCCGAGGTCTGGTCGTTCGTCCGGGCGCAGGGCTTCGGGCACCTCGTCGCACCCGGTCACCGGAGGGTGCCGGTCGTCGTACCGACGCAGTTCGTGCTCGACGGGGATGGGCCGGAACCCGACGTTCTGTTGCACCTCGCCCGGCCCAACCCGGTCTGGGATGCGCTAGCGGAGAATTCGACCGTGGTGCTGTCGGTGGCCGGCGACTGGTCCTACATCCCGGCAGCCTGGAAGACGGTCGAGGGCGAGGACCCGTCCCTCGGCATCCCCACCACCTACTACGCGGCGGCGCAGCTGGTCGGAGACGCACAGGTGCTCGATGAGCCGGAGGCGAAGCTCGCGATCCTGAGGCGCCAGCTCGCCGTGCTCGAGCCGGAAGGTGGCGCGGCTGACCCTTCGGTCCATGGGCGCCGGCTGTCCGGGATTCGCGGGATCCGGATCCGGGTGCGCGAGGTGACCGGCAAGTTCAAGTACGGCGGCAACGTCGACGACGCGCACCGTATGGCGGTGGCTGCCCGGCTGGCGCTGCGGGCAGGTCCTGGCGACGCCGCCGCGCTGCGTCACCTGCAGCGCCGCACGCCTCTCGGCTAGGACCCGAGCGCGGAGAGCGCGTCCCCGGTCAGCCGCCACACGGTCCAGTTGTCCTGCGGCGCTGCTCCGAGCGAGCGGTAGAAGCCGTGCGCCGGAGCGTTCCAGTCGAGCACCGCCCACTCGACCCGGCCATAGCCGCGCTCGACGGCAATGCGGGCGAGCTCTGTCAGCAGGGCGCGGCCGTGTCCGCCACCGCGCGACTCAGGACGGACGAACAGGTCCTCGAGGTAGAGGCCGTGCGTGCCCAGCCAGGTGGAGAAGTTGACGAAGTAGATCGCGAACCCGACGACCTCGCCGCTCTCGTCCTCCGCCATCAGGCAGTGGGCGAGCGGCTGCGGGCCGAACAGCGACGCGCGAAAGTGCTCTTCGGTCGCGACGACGGCGTCGGGTTCGCGTTCGTACTCAGCGAGTTCGCGGACCAGCCGCACGACGACGGGGAGGTCGTCGACGGTGGCGGGGCGAATCAAGCCTGCTTCGTCTCCCAGAAGATCTTGTCGATCTCGGCGATCTTCTGCAGCAGCTTCTCCGCCTCACCCGCGTCGACGGTGCCCTTGGCGCCCGCGGCGCCGGCGAGCTTCGTCGCGTCGTTGAACAGCTGGTGCAGCTGCGGGTACTTCTCGAAGTGCGGCGGCTTGAAGTAGTCGGTCCAGAGCACCCACAGGTGGTGCTTCACGAGCTCCGCCCGCTGCTCCTTGATCAGGAGCGCGCGGGTGCGGAAGACCGGGTCCTCGTTGCCTTGGTACTTCTCGCAGATCGCCTTGACCGACTCGGCTTCGATTCGCGCCTGCGCTGGGTCATAGACACCGCAGGGCAGGTCGCAGTGCGCCGAGACAGTCATTCGAGGCGACAGCAGTCGGCCCACGCGAGCGAGCATGGAGTGCCTCCCAATGCGGTTGCTGTCGGGTACGAACCCGACACTATCGCCGTGGCTGTCTTGTCTCGGAAGGGGTGGCTTCGGAGGGGGCGGCTTCGCCGGGCTCTGGTGAGCGGGCCGTCGATGGCTCCGCTGTTACGGCACGGCGACCAGATCCTGGTCTGGATGTCGCCGCACGCCGCGGCGGCCGGGACTGTCGTCGTCGTGGAGCTGCCCGGCGCGCCGCTGGCGGTGAAGCGGGTGGTGGAGGTCCGGCCGGACGGCTCCGTCTGGGTGGAGGGCGATAACCCGATCGGCAGCACCGACAGCCGCCAGCTCGGCGCGATCGGCGCAAGCGCGGTGCGCGGCGTGGTCGTCGCCCGGCTGTGGCCACGACCGGGCGTGGTTCGGCGGCAGGCTCCAACCGGGCCATCCGGGACATAGTCACTGACCACGGCTAAATGACACGGGCGGGGGATGCAGAGGTTTCGTCGGCTGCCGATGTTTCAGGACGTGGTGGCCATGGCAAGCGCAGCGCGCCCCTATGGGGGCTGGGGCAACGGGGGCGTAGCGCCGTCCTCCAGCTCCGTCGCGCTGCGTCGTGTCTTCGGCACACTGCACGAGCCGAACGCTTGGGCGGTAGGCATCCTCCTCGCAACCGGTGTGGCTCTCATCGCACGTCACCCCATCGCGCGTGTCATTGGCACCGAGGTGGACAACCCGGCCGCCCCTGCTCCGGCGGCCACCGCACCTGCCCGCACTCCGGCGACGTATGCACCGTCGGTCGCCGCGCCCCTGATCGCCGTGCCCACTCACGCGCCGCGTGACCCGTTCGCGGCGTTGATCAACGCGACCGATCAGTCACTGGCGCCGGCCGCTGCGACCGTGAAAAAGCCCGCGATCGTGACGGTCACGCCCACCACTCCATCGGCACCTGCCACGGTGACGCCGACGGCAGGCAGCTGCAACGTCCAGATGCATCACGTCGTCGCCGGCGACTCGCTGTGGACGCTCGCGGCACGGGCTGTGCACTCGAACACGACTGGCCGGGTGACCATCGCCTGGCATCGGCTGTACGACGCGAACCGCGCGGTTGTCGGCCCGAACCCGTCGCTGCTGCGCATCGGCACCGCCGTCTGCGTCCCGACGAACCTGTAGCTAGAGCACCTTCGACAGGAAGTCTCGCGTCCGCGCGTGCTGCGGGTTGCTCAGGACGTCGCGCGGCGCTCCGGCTTCGACCACGACGCCGTCGTCCATGAAGACCAGCGCGTCACCGACCTCGCGGGCAAAGCCGATCTCGTGCGTCACGACGATCATCGTCATGCCGCTCTTGGCCAGGTCGCGCATCACGTCGAGCACTTCGCCGACGAGCTCGGGGTCCAGCGCCGACGTCGGCTCGTCGAACAGCATGAGCTTCGGCTCCATCGCCAGTGCCCGGGCGATCGCCACGCGCTGCTGCTGGCCGCCGGACAGCTGGCGCGGATAGGTATGTTCGCGGCCGGCAAGACCGACCCGCGCGAGCAGCCGCTCGCCCTCGCTCTTCGCCTTCGCGCGCTGGACTCCCTGCACGTGCACCGGGGCGCAGGTGACGTTCTCCATCGCGGTCATGTGGGGGAACAGGTTGAAGCGCTGGAACACCATGCCGATCTCGGCGCGCTTGCGTGCGACTTCGTTGTCGCGCAGCTCGTACAGCTTGTCGCTGCGGCGCTCGTAGCCGACCAGGTCGCCGTCGACGTACAACTGACCGCTGTCCACCTTCTCCAGGTGGTTGATGCAGCGCAGGAACGTCGACTTCCCCGAGCCGGAGGGGCCGATGATGCACATCACCTCGCCGCGCTCGACGGTGAGGTCGATGCCCTTCAGCACCTCGAGCGATCCGAACTTCTTGTGGACGCTGACGGCCTGGACCATGGGGACGTTCAATGTGTCCGCCCCATCGCCAGCATGCGCACCCGCTGCAGCGGTGTGGGCGGGAGCTGCCGGGTGCTGCCGCGGGCGAAGTAGCGCTCCACGTAGTACTGGCCGACATAGAGCACCGACGTCAGGGCCAGGTACCAGATGGAGGCCGTGAGCAGCAGCGGGATGGTCTGGAAGGTCCGGCCGTAGATGACCTGCGCCGTGGTCAGGAGCTCCATATAGCCGATCGCGAACACCAGCGACGTCGACTTCAGCATCGAGATCGTCTCGTTGCCGGTCGGCGGGATGATGACCCGCATCGCCTGCGGCAGCACGATCCGGCGCATCGTCGCAAGGCGCGTCATCCCGAGCGACTGGGCCGCCTCCGTCTGGCCTTCGTCGACGGACAAGATGCCGGCACGGGCGATCTCGGCCATGTACGCCGCTTCGTTGAGCCCGAGTCCGAGGATCGCCGCGGTGAACTGCGTGATGATTGTCTTGGGATCGGTGTGGGCCCACGAGGGACCGAAGGGCACACCGACGGACAGCGAGTGCACGACAGCCGGCAGGTTGTACCAGAACAACAGCTGGACAAGCACCGGTGTGCCGCGGAAGAACCAGATGTAGAGCCAGGCGAACCCGGAGACGATCGGGTTCGGCGAGAGTCGCATCACCGCCAGCAGGATGCCCAGGACGATGCCCGTCGCCATCGCGATGATCGTCAGGACGATCGTGCGGCGGACGCCGGTGAGGATGGAGCTGTTGAACAGGTAATCCCGGACGACATCCCAGTGCAGCCCGGGCGTTGCGACCAGCCAGTGCGCGAGCATGGCGATCAGGACGAGCACGACGACCGCGGCCACCCACCGTCCCGGGTAGCGCACAGGCACGACCGGCAGCTCGTCCCGCACCGGCGTGGCCATGGCTAGCTCGTCGCGCCGTTGATCGTGAAGTTGGTGATGGCGCCGGCCTGGACGTGCCACTTCTGCAGGATCTGCTGGTAGATGCCCTTGGTCGACAGGTCCTGCAACGCCATCAGGATGGCCTGGTTGAGTCCGGCGTAGTTGCTGCCCTTCGGCACCGCGATGCCGTACGGCGCGGTGGCGAAAGCCGCATACGGATAGGTGACGAACGCACCGTTCGACAGCGCCTTCGCGTAGTCGTTGACGGGCGTGTCCGCGAGCACCACGTCGGCCCGTCCCGACTGCAGCGCGAGGTTCGCGCCGTTCTCGTCCGGGAACGCGAGGATCGTGAGCTTGCACTTCTTCGACTGTGCGGTCGCCTGGTCGAGCTCGGTGGTGCCCTTCTCGACTGCGACGTTCTTGCCGCACAGGTCCGTGAGCGAGCTTGGCTTGTAGCTCGAGCCTGCCTTCACCAGGAACGACTCACCGGCGGTGAAGTAGGTGACCATGTCCACCGTCTTCTCCCGGGCCTTGGTGTCCGTGAACGACGACATGCCGATGTCGAAGCGGTTGCCGAGGGCGGGGATGATGCTGTCGAAGCCCACGTTGGTGAACTTGAACGGCACGCCGAGTTCTTGCCCGATTGCGTGCCCGAGGTCGACGTCCATCCCGATGACCGTCTTGTTGTCCGTCGCGAAGAACTCGTTCGGCGGATACGAAGCGTCGGAGGCCACTCGCACCTCGCCGGCGTTCTTGATCGCCGCCGGAACCTTGGCCGCGGCGGCGGAGTTGACACTCGCCGCGCTGGGCGAGCTCGACGACCCGACGGATTGCTTGCTGCCGCCGGACGACGACCCGCCGCAACCGGCAACAACAAGCAGTGCGGCCGTGGCGGCGAAGGTTTTGATGGTGAGACCGCGGGTCACTGCTGACCTCCTGGAGACGATGCCAAAGCTCATCCTGCCAGGTCAGGTGCGCTGAAGGCGCTCACGACCTGTTGTGCGAGGATGCCACCTCATCGGGTGACCCCCGCAGTCCGAGACCGAGGGCCGGATCGGCTCCAACGCCCCGCACGAATGTGACAGACCGCGAAAGCGTGGAGACCGTGATGGCCGTGGAGAGCCTGCCGATGTCTACCGACCAAGCCCGCAATGCCGATCAAGCCCGCAATGACAGCCCCGTGTTCGCCCTGCACCGGGGCGGCAAGATCGAGGTCATCTCGAAGGTGCCGGTGCGCGACCGCGACGATCTGTCGCTGGCCTATACGCCGGGCGTCGCCGAGGTGTGCCTCGCCATCGCCGACGAGCCCGACCTCGTCCACGACTACACCTGGAAGTCCTCGACGGTGGCCGTCGTCACCGACGGTACGGCGGTGCTGGGCCTCGGTGACATCGGCCCGGCGGCGTCGTTGCCGGTGATGGAGGGCAAGGCGCTGCTGTTCAAGCAGTTCGGTGGCGTCGACGCCGTCCCCATCGCCCTCGACTCGAAAGACGTCGACCACATCGTCGAGACCGTCGTCCGGATCGCACCGGCCTTCGGTGGCATAAACCTCGAGGACATCAGCGCGCCGCGCTGCTTCGAGATCGAGGACCGGCTGAAGCAGCGGCTGGACATCCCGGTCTTCCACGACGACCAGCACGGCACCGCCATCGTCGTACTAGCGGCCTTGCGCAATGCGGCGAAGCTCACCGGCCGGACGCTGGGCGACCTGCGGGCGGTAGTGAGCGGGGCCGGCGCCGCCGGAGTGGCGTGCACCAAGATCCTGCTCGAGGCCGGCATCGGTGACGTCGCGATCGCGGACAGCAAGGGCCTGTTGCACGAGGGGCGCAGCGGCATGACCGCCGTCAAGATGGAGATGGCCGGTTTGACCAACAAGGTTGGTCTCGTCGGCACCATCGAGGAGGCACTCAACGGCGCCGACGTCTACATCGGCGTCTCATCCGGCAAGGTGGCCGACGACGCGGTCGCGACCATGGCCGATGACGCCATCATCTTCGCCCTGGCCAACCCCAACCCGGAGATCCACCCCGACGTCGGCAACAAGTACGCGCGCGTGATGGCAACCGGACGCAGCGACTTCCCGAACCAGATCAACAACGTGCTCGCGTTCCCCGGCGTCTTCCGCGGTGCGTTGGACGTTCGCGCGTCGGCGATCACCGAAGGGATGAAGCTGGCGGCTGCGGACGCAATCGCGGCTGTGGTCGGCGATAACCTCACCGAGGACTGCGTCGTCCCGAGCGTGTTCGACGGGCGGGTCGGGCCGGCGGTCGCGGTCGCGGTGTCGGAGCAGGCCCGCAAGGAGGGCGTCGCCCGCCGCTGACGGTCCCGCCCTCTTGAACACTGTCTGTCGAAACGGACACCGCATGCTCGCGTTGTCCGGATTACAAGACATTGTTCGGCGGCAGTTAGGGTCGGGGTCGTGCTCGCTGCCTACGCCGCTCGTGTCGACGCCGACGACCCGCTGTCCGCCCTCGAGGTCGGTGACCAGCCGGACCCGCAGCCACCTGCGGGCTGGACCACTGTCACGGTGAAGGCGGCGTCGCTCAACCATCACGACGTGTGGGCGTTGCGCGGAGTGGCGCTGTCGGCCGACCAGGCGCCGATGATCCTCGGCGGCGATGCCTCCGGTGTCGACGAGGACGGCAACGACGTCGTCGTGCACTCGGTCATCGGCGACCCGGACGCCGGCGGCGGCGACGAGACCTACGACCCACGACGTTCGCTGCTGTCGGAGAAGCATCCGGGGACCTTCGCCGAGCGGGTCGCGGTGCCCAAGCGCAACCTGCTGGCGAAGCCGGCGGAGCTGTCGTTCGAGGAAGCCGCTTGCCTGCCGACGGCCTGGCTCACGGCGTACAAGATGCTGTTCAGCCGGTCGGGAACCCAACCCGGTGACACGGTGCTGGTGCAGGGCGCCGGCGGCGGGGTCGCGACCGCGGCGATCGCGATGGCACGGGCCGCCGGTCGGCGGGTGTGGGCGACGAGCCGCAGTGAGGACAAGCGCAAAGCCGCGCTCGACCTGGGCGCCCATGACGTGTTCGAGACCGGCGCGAAGCTGCCCGGCCGCGTCGACGCGGTCATCGACAGTGTCGGCGAGGCGACCCTCGACCACTCGATCAAGTCGTGCCGCCCGGGTGGGCGGGTGGTGCTCTGCGGGGCAACCAGCGGCGGCGCCGCAAAGGTCGTGCTGGCACGGATCTACTTCACCCAGGTCGACGTGCTCGGCTCGACGATGGGCAACCGGCGCGAGCTGCAAGGGCTGCTCGACTTCCTCGTCGCGACAGGCGTGCGTCCGATCATCGACAGCGTCCATCCACTGGCGCAGGCACGCGACGGCTTCGCGAAGATGGTCGACGGCAGCCTGTTCGGCAAGGTCGTGCTGACCGCCTGACGACCTAGGCGGCTGGTGCCGGCTTTGCGCCGCGGACCAGCTTGCCGGGCAGGTCGTCGGTCGGTTCGCCGTCTCGGTAGATCTCGACGCCGCTGACGAACGTGTGCCGGTAGCCGTCGGCGCGCTGCAGCACCCGCCGACCGCCGCCGGGCAGGTCGAACCGCATCTCGGGCTTGTGCAGCCGCACCTGGTCGAGGTCGATGACGTTGATGTCGGCCTTGTAACCCGGTGCCAGGACGCCGCGGTCGAGCAGGCCCACGGCTCGTGCAGTCTCGCGGGCCTGACGCTGCACGACGAACTCCACCGGCAGTCGCTCTCCGTCGCGCTCGCGCACCCAGTGCTGCAGCAGCGTCGTCGGGAAGCTGACGTCACAGATCGTGCCGACGTGCGCACCGCCGTCGGAGAGCCCCGGAACGGTGTGGGGGTCGGCGAGCATCGCGTGCACCGCGTCGAGGTTTCGCTCGGCGTAGTTGAGGCTGGCCACGTAGAGCATTCCGTTGCCGTTGTCCGTCAGCATCAGGTCATAGACGAGATCTTCCGGCGTCCGGCCCAGCCGCTCGGCGCGTGCCGCGATCGAGTCCGCGGCGGCGGGCTCGTAGTTCGGCGGATCAGTCATCTCGAACATCGCGTTGTACTTGTGAATCAGCCGACCGCCGATCAGGTTGCGGTTGCGCTCATCGGTCTGGGCCGCCAACACGGCCGCTTTGAAGGAGGGATCGCGCATAGCCGCAACTTGTTCGGCGATGGGCAGGCCGGCGATGCGCTGCCACGCGTGGTTGGTCATGAACGGGTGCAAGGTGCACGGCAGGCCCATCAGCAGCCCGACTGCACGGGCAGCGACCTGCGCCCGCATCTGCAGGCCGGCCGCGTTGGTCTCCGCCATCCGGCGCAGCACCTCGAGGTAGGTGTTCGGTTGTAGCGGTGACTGCGCGAGCGACACCGACAACGGGCGTCCGGACGCCTTCATCATCGCGAGCATCACGTCGAAGTCGGTGTCCACGTCGATGAAGTCCGTGACCAACTGCAATACACCCCGACCCGCCGCGCCGAGCTCGGCCGCGATGCCTGCGAGCTCGTCGATGCCCGCGTCGTACGACGGGGTCAGCTCGCCGGTCACGCTGCGGTGGTTGAGCGTGCGTGAGGTGGTGAACCCCAACGCTCCGGCCTCGACACCGGCGCGGGCGAGCTTGGCCATGGCGGCGATCTCGTCGGCTGTCGCCTCGCGCCCGGACTCGGCGCGCTCACCCATCACATGCACCCGCAGCGCGGCGTGCGGCACCTGCGTGGCGAAGTCGATGTCGTGCGGCCGTCGCTCCAAGGCGTCGAGGTAGTCGTCGAAGCTTGACCACTCCCAGGACAGGCCCTCGTGCAGAGCCGTGCCGGGAATGTCCTCGATGCCCTCCATCAGCTCGATGAGCCGTTGGTGGTGCTCTGGTACGACGGGCGCGAAGCCGACGCCGCAGTTGCCCATGACCACCGTCGTCACGCCGTGCCACGCGGACGGCAGCAGCCGCTCGTCCCAGGTCGCCTGTCCGTCGTAGTGCGTGTGGATGTCGACGAAGCCGGGCGCGACGACCGCGCCGTCGGCCTCGATCTCGCGTCGGCCACGGCCCACGTTGGGGCCGACCTCCGTGACGATGCCACCGTCGACGGCGACGTCAGCGACGCGGCCCGGGCCGCCGAGCCCGTCCACGACTGTTCCGGCCCGGATGACGAGGTCGTGAGCGCTCATACACGCATCGTCGCACCGTGCCCGTTCGGCTGTCGCCGGACCTCTGTCGCCGGACCTGGGGTGTGGCGCGTGCGGAAGTTCGCCGCTGCATCGGCCGGGACGCTGACCGTCGCGGCCGTTCCCGCGAGTGGGGCGGCGACCATCGGCCCCTCGACCGTGTCGGCGCACTTCCAGAAGCGGCTCGGCGGGCTCACCGACCCGGTTGGGGTGACGAGCGCCCGCGACGGTGTGAGCCGCCTGTTCGTCACCGAGCAACGCGGCGACATCCGGTTGGTCGCCGGCTCGACGAAGCTGCAGTCGGCGTTCTACCTCGATATCCGCTCGGAGGTGGCGACCGGCGGCAACGAGCAAGGCATGTTGAGCGTGGTGTTCGACCCGCATTTCACCAGCCACCCGTATCTGTGGGCCGCCTACACAAGGTCCAGCGATGGGGCGTTGGTGGTGTCGCGTTTCCATGCCTCCTCGGCGACGGCCACAGCCGTGTCGGCGGCGGTCCGGAAAGCTGCTCCGCATCGACGTCGAGCACTCGTGCGGCTCGCTCAGCTACTGCGTGCCGTGGAACAACCCGTTCGTCAAGTCGAGCAACGCCAACGAGCGTCTCGTCTTCGACTGGGGGCTGCGCAACGCGTGGCGCTATTCAGTCGATGACGCGGACGGAACACTCTGGATCGGTCCTCGCGTTGTTCCGGGCGGCATCTGACGTCGCCGGTCTCCGTCTACAGCCACGGGAGCAACGACTCCAACGGCTGCGCGATCATCGGCGGCTACGCCTACCACGGCAAGCTTTACTTCTTCGCGGCCGGTCTCTATTTCTTTGCCGACTACTGCTCTGGCCACTTGTGGGCGATCGGCCGCAGCAGCAGCGGCGGCTATCCGACCGCGCTGGTCGGAGTCGCCGGCGGCAACGTCACCGGTCTCGGCGAGGACGACGGACACGAGATCTACTGCGTCAACCAGGCCGGCGGTCTCTACCGCCTGGTCGTGGCGAAGCGCTAGCAGCTAGACCACCCAGCTGCGCCGGCTCTCGCCGGCGAGCAGGCGGCCGAACTCCAGGCCGGGGAAGTGCGCGGCTGCGACCGGGATGTCGCCGGTCTCGAGCTCGCGGGCGAGAGCGATCCGCGTCTTCGTCGCGAGCACGGGGTCGACGTCGCCGATCGTCGCCCACTCATCGTCGACCAGCTCGACGGGGCAATGCACGACGTCGCCGAGCAGCATCGCCCGGTCGGTGCCGGACGACACGACGAGGATGGTGCTGCCCGGCGTGTGTCCCGGCGCGCGGCGTACGTCGAGGCCGGGGAGCAGGTTCCCGTCGGTCTCCCAGGTCGACACTCGTCCCTCAATCGGTCCGAGCTTGTTCATCGCCCATTCGTCCTCGGGGATGAAGTGCGCCCAGTCCGCCTGGTCGCAGCGGTAGGTCGCGTTGACGAACACCGGCGCGCCGTCGACGCTCGCCCAGCCCACGTGGTCGAAGTGCAGGTGCGTGAAGACGACGTCGGTGACATCCCCGGGGGCGACGCCGAGCGCCCGCAGGCTGTCGAGCAGCTCACCGCCCTTGAAGACGCCTCGGTCGAACACGCCGATGCCGGCGTCGACGAGCACGAGCCGGTCACCCGTGCGCACGAGGAAGCCGCCGAGCGCCATCTCGAGCATCCCGTCGTCGGTGAGGAATGCGCGGTGTGGCTCCCAGTCGGCTTCCTCCAGCCCGCGCGCGCCTTCGATCCCGGCTCCCCATCGGAAGGCCTCGGCGGGTGTAGTCCGCGCCATGCCGTCGATGACGGCCTCGATCTGGATGTCACCGACTCGCATTGGGGCATCCTGCCCAAATCCCGTCGACTTGTCAGCGGCGCTAGTCGTCCTCGTCGTCGAGACGCGCCAACCAGGTGGCCAGCCGCTCGACCGCAGTCTCGAACTCGGGGTTGAGGTCGACGAACGTCTGGAGCTGGGTTGCGACCCAGCCGAGCGAGACGGTTTCCTCGCCGCGACGGGTCTCGAGCTCCTCGATCCCTCGATCGGTGAAGTACACGGGACGGGTTCAGCTGAAGGTGGCGGCGAGCAGCTTCTTCTGCTCGTTCTCGTGCGAGGTCACCGAACCGGCTGCGGGTGACGCCGAGGCTGCCCGTGACACGCGCCGCAACCGCCGGCCGTCCAGATGCTCGGGCAGGTTGAGTGCGATGTAGGGCCAGGCGCCCTGGTTGGCCGGCTCCTCCTGCACCCAGACGATGTCGTCTGCCGACTCGTACGACGACAGCACGCGGCCGATCTCGTCCGCAGCGAGCGGGTAGAGCTGCTCGATCCGCACGATCGCCGTGTTTTCCGCGCCGGCCGCGTGGCGGGCCTTGTCCAGGTCGTAGAAGAGCTTGCCGGAGCACAGCACGATCCGTCGCACGCTGCTCGCGTCCGGTGAACGCGGGTCGTCCAGCACCGGCTGGAACGTGCCGGTGGTGAACTCCTCCGGCGCCGAGGTCGCGGCCCGCAGCCGCAGCATCGACTTCGGTGTGAACACGACGAGCGGCTTGCGCCGACTGGACAGCGCCTGC
>Ga0070658_10001062_pt1 | contig 23488 bp, 18 predicted proteins | sample KBSC13metaG_FD_64664 | JGI IMG/M metagenome (GOLD analysis project Ga0070658, IMG submission 64664) | Corn rhizosphere microbial communities from Kellogg Biological Station, Michigan, USA - KBS C1-3 metaG | ecosystem: Host-associated > Plants > Roots > Rhizosphere > Soil ...
CCCAGATCGCACTGCTCGCCATAGGCGGTGTCCGTGTGGCCATCGCCGCAGTAGTGGGGCAGCTGGCAGGTCACGCTGCACCCGCCGCTGTTCTTGTCCGTGATGTAGGTGGCGCCGTTGTCCTTGCCGTCGTCGCACGCCTCGGGCGGATCGGCGTTCGTGTCGGTGTTGTTGTCGCCGCAGAACGGTCCGAACTTGCACTGCGTGGTGCAGCCGCCGTAAGCGTTGTCGTCGTTGGGGCCGGAGCAGCCCGAGGGCGTATCGCCGCTGCCATCGCCGCAGTCGCACTCCTCGCCGCCGGACACGGCGCCATCGCCGCAGCGGGGCATGCACACCGTCTCGTTGGTGGCGAAGCCGTTCAGGGTCAACTGGTAGTTCGACTCGGTGGCGCCACGGTCGGCGCCGAAGATGGCGATCTCGTAGGTGCTGCCCACCTGCAGGCCCAGGTTGACGGTGCGCTGGCGGCAGTCCGCGGGCGAGGCCGCCTTGGGGTACATGTTGACGTTGGTGGGGTCCAGCGGGTCGTTGCTGGGGCAGGGGGTGATGTTGCCGGTCGAGTCGATGAACCCGCCCTCGGTGATGGTGGCCATGCCCGTGGAGTCGACGGTGACCTTGCCCGGCAGCCGCTGGTGGATGCCGCCCAGATCGACGACCAGCACGCCGTTGATGAAGATGAACATGTCATCGTCGCCGTAGAACTGCAGGTTGATGCCGTCGCTGGTCAGGACGAAGTAGTAATGGACCTCGTCGGTGAACCAGGCGTCGTGCCACTTGCCCTTGACGGCGCCCACCCAGGCCCCCTTCACGCACCCGGGGTTATCGGTGCCCGTGCACTGGGCCATCGACAGAATGTTGGCGGGAATGCTGGGCGGGAACAGGTACTGATCGCCGGTGCATCCCGCGCCCGCGCCGAACTGCGTGCTGCTGTACCAGTACGGCCACAGGTTGCACAGCAACGGCTCGCCGGCGGCGGTCTGGCCCATGCCGTTCGGGGCGGGAGACTGGTCGAGGGGGAAGAAGCCGCCCTGGACCGCGTCCGGGTTGCTGGAGAATCGGTAGCTGCCGTTGCCCTGGTCGGCCAGCTCCAGCACGCCCACGGTGTGCATGTTGGCGGGGCTGGACGCGGACGAGTCGTTGTACCACTGGTTGAAGCTGTCGGCGCTCTTCGCGGCAGGCACGGTCGCCGTCACGCGGGGGGCGCCCATGTAGTTCATCGACGCGTTCGGGATGGGGCTGTTGGCGCCCGTGTAACCCGGCACGTGGTTGCTGTCGTTCTTGTAGCTCCAGTCGGTGAACTGGCACTGGCAGGTGGGCGAGCCGTTCAGCTGGGGCTTGCCGTTCTTCAGGTTGTCCTGGACGATGCCCCAGCAGCGCGCCATCGCGTCGCCGCCGTGCGCAGGGCCCGACGAGTTCGGGATGCATGGCCGCGACGTCGAGTGATACATGAAGTCGGGGTGGCCGCCCGTCTCGTGCTCGTTCTTGAAGTCGCGGTAGACGACCGGCAGCTCCAGGCAGTTGCCGCTGTTGCCGGCCTGGGTGCACGCGACGACGTCGGGCTTCTTCATGACGTCGCAGGACCAGCCCTGCTCTTTCTTGCAGTCCTTCGAGCAACCGTCCCCGTCGGCCTGATTGCCGTCGTCGCACTCCTCGCTGCTGCCGGGGCTCATGTCGAGGTTGCCGTCGCCGCACACGGCGGTACAGGCCTTGTTCTTCCCGCTGGAATCGCGGCAGGTCGGCTCGGTGGTGCAGGTCTTCGAGCAGCCCTTGCCATCGCCCAGGAAGACGCCGTTCTGGTTGCCCTTGTCGCAGGACTCGCCCGCCTCCTGCATCCCGTTGCCGCACACCGACTTGGTGCAGCTGCTGGGACCGTCGCCGGAGGCCATGCAGCTCGACCCGGGCTCGACCAGACAGGTGCTGGAGCAGCCGTCGTTGTCATTGCTGTTGCCGTCGTCGCAGGCCTCGATGTTCTTGACGATGAAGCCGTCGCCACAGATGGGGACGCAGCGCTTGCCCGGCACCCGGCACTGGAAGTGCGGGTCGATCATGGTGCAGTCCGAGTTACAGCCGTCGCCGTTGTCGCTGTTGTTGTCGTCGCACGTCTCGCTGTCGGCCAGCACGCCGTCGCCGCACTTGGGCGGGTTGCACTTCGAACCCCAGTCGGGGCAGGTCCACCCGGACTCGATCTGGCAGAGGCGCGTGCAGCCGTCCTTGTCGTCGGTGTTGCTGTCGTCGCAGTCCTCGCCGGGATCCTGCTTCCCGTTCCCGCAGTTACCGGGGATGATGGGCGTCTCGAACTTCCCCGCGTCCGGGAAGTTGGCGGTGGTGCCGCCCGAACCGCTGCCCCGCTTGCCGCCTGTCCCGTTGCCGCCGCCTGAGCCTGAACTTGCGGGGGCCGAAACATTGGCACAACCCATGCCGAAGACGAGGCCGAGGGTCGCGCACGTGAGGAGGAGGCGGTTCGTGATGTTCATGAATTCCCCGCTGGCATGGTGGGTGGGAGGGGCCGGCACAATTCGGGACGCTGTCGGAGACACTACCAGATGGAACAAGAGCGACCCGGCCGAAATAAACCGCCGGACCTGCGTCTGCGCTTACAGGATTAGCTGGCCGATCAAGCTACGGGGGAACCAGGAAACGAAAGCGCGATTACAGGCCTCAGCAGATCGCGACATATATACACCGACATCATGAATTGCGAGAAGGCTCATGGTTTGAAAGGCACCTGTTGCCTGATAGCGGTGCTGATGTAGGTCCGTGTCGTGCGCATGCGGGGACCGGCGGCCCGGGGGCAGGCGCGTGATCTTCAGTTGCCCGCGGCCTGCTCCGGAATGTCGATTTTCGATCCGCGGCGTGCGTTTTTGGGGCGCCCGAGCGCCGGGCGGGTGTCCAGGTGGCCGGCGCCACCCATGGCGGGCGTCCGTCTCGTGCGCGCGGTCACTCCGCGCCGTGACTAGTCCGGCGACGGGAGGCCGGCCGCGAACGCCGTCGCCGCCCGGATGCTTTCGTTGACCCCGACGCCGCGGACGGCGTGCCCCAGGAGGAAGAGGCCCGGCTGCCTGCCCAGCCCGGCGTCCACCTCGGCGACCATCCGCAGGTGCCCCGGCCGCGGCTGGGGGATGCCGTGCGGATGCCGCCAGACCCGAACGAAGTCGGGCTCGCGCGCCAGTCCCGCGACGACCTTCAGATCTCGGACGGTGTCTTCGATGATCTGTCCCTCCGGGCGCTCGACCACGCCGGGATCGAACCCCGGCCCCATGCCGCCCAGGATACAGCGAAGCAGCACCTGGCCCTCGGGGGCACGTCCCGGGAAGGTCGACGACTCGTACTGGCAGCCGAGCATCCTGGGAGACTCACCCCGCGCCACCAGGAACCCGTATCCGTTCAGGTCCATGTTCAAGGGCCGCTGCGCGACGTCCCGGAACCCCAGCGTGCAGACGGCGACCGGCGCCGTCTCGATGGTGCGCAGGCCGGCGGCCTCGGGCACGAGGGGGGCGAGCAGCGCAGCAGCAGCAGCAGCCTCGGTCGTCACGACCACCGCGTCGGCTTCGTGTGCGCCGGCGGACGCGCCCGCCGCTTCCACGGTCACCCGCCAGCCGCCGCCGGCGCGGGGCGCCAGCCCCAGGGCGCGCTCCTGCCTCAGCCGCGTGCCCAGCGCACGGGCCAGCGCCGCGGGCAGCTCGGAGATGCCGTCGGGAAACGACAGCGATCGCGCCCGGACGGCGCGCGCGGGGCTGGACCGGTCCTGGCGCTTCCTTCCCTGCATCAGCGCGCGGAACAGGCTGCCGTGTGTGCGCTCCATGGCCGCGAGCCGCGGCAGTGCGGCGGCCAGGGCCAGCCGGTCCGCGGCGCCCGCGAACACGCCGATGACGAACGTGGACAGCAGCGTGCGGGCCGCCTCGTCGCCCAGGCGGCGCGCGCCAAAGGCGGCGATGGTCTCGTCGTCGTCGGGGGTGGCGGGGCGGCGCACGAACGGCTCCCGCAAGAGGCGCAGCTTGCCCGACCAGGACAGCAACCCCGAGCGCAGCAGCGCTGGTGGACTGGCCGGCAGCGGGTGCAGCCGACCGCGGGCGTAGATGAAGCGGCGCGCGGCGGCCGGGTTCGCCCGCAGCGCCCGCTCTTCGAGCCCCAGCAAGGCGATGAGGGCCAGCGTGTCCGGTGCGTTGTCGAGCACCGCCTGCGGTCCCACCTCGCACAGAAAACCCTCGTGCCGCTCCGTCCTCAGCAGGCCGCCCGGATGCAGAGGCTCCAGGCACAGCACGTCGTGGCCCGCGCGGCCCGCCAGATAGGCGGCCGTCAGCCCCGTGATGCCGCCGCCGACCACGATGATGCGCATGGCGGCGTTCAGGCCCAGCCGCGGGCCACGGCCGCCTCGCGGGCCAGCGCCGCCAGCGCGTCGATGAACGCGGGATGCGTGCCCACGGTGCGGGCGCGCGCGAAGGAGGTCAGACCGCGGGCGCTCGCCCGCTCGCGGTACACGATGTCCAGCTCTTGCAGCGTCTCGACGTGCTCGCCCGTGAACGCGACGGGCACGACGACCACCGCCTTCTCGCCGGCAGCAGCCAGCTCGTCCAGCGTCTCCTCGGTGTAGGGGCTCAGCCAGCGCTGGGGACCAACGCGACTCTGGAAGGTCAGGCGGGCCCGTTCGCCCAGCGCCAGGCGTCTCGTCACCGCGGCCACCGTGCTGCGCACCTCGTCCAGGTAGGGATCGCCTTTGCGGATATATGACTCGGGCAGGCCGTGCGCCGAGAACAGCACCGGCGCCGTCGCGCGCGCGGAGGGGGGCAGGGTGGCGATCGCCTCGGTGACCGTCTCGGCCAGGGCCGTCACGAAGCCGTCCGCGGCCGGGTAGCTGCGCACCTCGGCCAGCCGGATCTCGGCCTTGGCCTGGGCCAGCGCGCGCTGCAGGGCCTTCATCGACGACGCGGTGGTGGTGAACGAATACTGCGGGAACATCGGCACGGCGATGGCGCGGACGACGCCGTCGCGCTGCATGGCCGCCACCGCCTCCGACGAGAACGGATGCCAGCACGCCATGGCGACGTACGGGCGGGCCGGCACCCCCAGCGCCGTCAGGCGGGCCGCCACCGCCTCGATCTGGGCGGTGGTCTCGGCCAGGATGGGCGAGCGGCCGCCGATCTGCTCGTAGGCGGCGCGCGACAGGGGCGCCCGCCGCCGCGAGATCCAGCGCGCGAACAGCGGCTGTAGCGGGCGCAGCCAACCCAGCTGGATCACGTCCGGATCGGCGAACAGGTTGCGCAAGAACGGCTGGACGGCATCGAGCGAATCCGGGCCGCCCAGGTTCAAGGCGACCAGGGCGAGGGGAGCGGCGCTGGCGGAGGCGTTCACGGGCGCCTCAGGCGGCGTGCACCGCACGGACCAGCGCCTCGACTGAGGCGAGGGGCGTCTCGGGGGTGATGCCGTGGCCCAGGTTGAAGACGTGGCCGCGCTTGCCCCCCCGCTTCACGACGTCGGCGGCGCGCGCCTCGATCAGGTCGGGCGGCGCCAGCAGCACGGCCGGATCCAGGTTTCCTTGTACGGCGAAAGGCCGGGCGGCCGTGCTGGCCAGCCGGGCCCGCGCCTCGTCCAGGGGCAGGCGCCAGTCGATGCCGTACACGTCGGCGCCCAGCTTCGCGATCCGGTCCAGGATGGTGGTGGCCCCGTTGCCGAAGTAGATGACGGGCGCGCCGCGCGCGCGCAGCGCCGTGATCAGCGCCGCCGTGGGCGGAAACACGAACTCGGCCCAGTCGTCGGCCGACACCACGCCCACCCACGAGTCGAACAGCTGGACGGCGTCCGCGCCGGCGTCCAGCTGCGCCTCCAGGTACGCGCGCGTCGCCTCGCCGATCGTGGCCAGCAGGCGGCGCGCGTGCTCGGGGTGACGGTAGAAGAACTTCTTCGTCTCGGCGAACGTCTTCGAGGTCTTGCCTTCGATGGCGTAGGTGGCGACGGTGAAGGGCGCCCCGGCGAAGCCGATCAGCGGCGTCTCGCCCAGCGCGGGGCGCAGCCGCGAGATGGTCTCGAGCACGAACGAGGTCTCGCGCGCGGGGTCGAAGTTGCGCACGCGCGCCAGGTCCTCGGGCGCGCGCACCGGCGCCGGCAACGTCGGCCCCTGCTCGGTGAACTCGACCGGCAGGCCCATCGCCTCCAGCGGCACCAGCAGATCCGAGAACAGGATGGCCGCGTCGAAGCCGAAGCGCCGGATCGGCTGCAGCGTCACCTCGGCGGCCAGCGCCGGGTTCTTGCACAGCTCCAGAAAGGACACCCCCTGTCGGATCTCGCGGTACTCGGGCAGATAGCGCCCCGCCTGTCGCATCATCCACAGCGGCGGCCGCGGCGTGGCTTCGCCCCGGCAGGCCCGCAGGAACAGGGAATCGGCGCGAGGGGTGGTCATGACGCGACCACGTAGTCGCCGATCTCGACGTACTTCTTGGCGCTGTCGCTCCAGGCGAACTGCCTGGCGCCGCGCGGGCCGGCGGCCGTCACGTCGACCACCACGTACTCGACGGGGTAGGCCGGCTCGCCGTCGAACTGGGCGGCCGCCTGGTCGGTGTCGCTGAAGTAAGCGCCCACGTCCACGTGAGAGTGATAGACGATCTTGGCGGGCTGCTCGCCGCGCAGGCTCTTCTGCAACGCGAAGATGTCCCGCGCGTCGAAGTTGTAGGCGGTGCGCGCGTCGCGCGTGAAGCGCGCGGGATCCTCGCCGTGCAGGCGATCCTGGATGTTCTCGCAGGGCTTGGCCTGGTCGGCCAGGGGCTGCCCCTGGGGCCCGAACACGATGCCGCAGCATTCGCGCGGCACGTCGCGATGGGCGTGCTCGCAGATGGCGCGCAGGGCGGCCTCGGACAGGACGGGGTGGGGAGCGGTCGGTTTCGCCATCAGCGGCATCCTCGCGAGCTCGTGATCACGGCTTGCCGCTTCTAGCGTTCGACTTCGTTTCTGTCGAGGCATCCCGCGGACGGCGGGGCGCGGGCGGCCCGGCCCGCAGCGCGGCCACGGCCGCGTCCAGCACCGGGTCGTGGCCGCTCGCGAAGGCGGCGCGCGTCTCGAGCACGCGCTGGTCGGGCTGCACGCCGCGTCCCTCCAGCAGCACACCCTTCGGCGTCTTGAAGTCGGCCACCACCACCTGCATCACCGCGCCGTGGGGCAGCGATTCGACCACCGAGGGGAGCACCGCCCCCAGGCTGGCATCGCCCACCACCCGCGCCCGCCCGGCCTCCTGCAGACCGGCGGCCAGGATCTCCGACGCCGACGCCGTCCCCTCGTCGGTGAGGATCAGCAGCGGTCCGGCGTACGGCTTGCGGCCCGGCGCCGGTTGCACCGCGAACGTCTGCGAGAACGTCGCCACGGTGTCGGTGCGGGTGTTGTCGCGCATCAACATGCTGCCCAGCGAGGTCGGCGTCGTCACCAGCTCGGCGGCCACGGGGATGGCCATGGCGGCCAGGCCGCCCGGGTTCCCGCGCAGGTCCAGGATCAGTCCCTTCACGTGCTGCGCCTGGAACCGATCCATGGACTTCTTGATGTCGCCCAGCAGGGGATCGAGCAGGAAGATGTTGAACGCCAGCACGCCCACGCCGTTCACCTCGTAGGCGCGCAGCTCGGGGTGCAGCGGCGGCAGGTAGCCCACCTGGCGCAGCGGACCGGGCGGCGGGTCGCGATCCAGGATGACCTGACCGGGGTGATCCGCGTTGTCGAGGTAGGCGAACGTCACCTTGGTGCCGGCGGGTCCCTCCAGGCGGCGCAGCGCCGCGCGGCGGATCGCGAAGCGTTCCTCGACGGGCCGCAGCGAGCGGCGGCTGGCCGCCACGGCGCTGAGAGGCCGGCCGCCGATGGCGGTGACCAGGAAACCCGGCTTGATGCCGTGCCTGTCGGCGGACGAGCCGGCGCGCACCGCGGTGACCGTGGGGCGCCCGTCGATCACCCGCACCAGCACGCCCGGATCGCCGACGTCCTCGGGGCCGGTGGTATCGGCGGGGGCGCGCGGCGAGGACGGTGACTGCTCTTGCGGCGGGGGCTGCTCTTGCTCGAGTTGATCGTCTGCCGCGCCGGGACCGGTCACCATCATGTGCGACTGACCCAGCTCGCCCAGCATGTCGTTCAGCGTGCGGTAGAAGGTGGCGTCGTCGGGCGCCGCCAGCGCCCGCGGCTCGTACTTCTTCAGCATCGCGTCCCAGTCGACGCCGCCCAGCTTGGGGTCGTAGTGCTTCTCGCGCACCGTCCTCCAGACGGCCTCCGCGATCTCGCGGCGCTCGCGGGTACGCTGATCTTCACGGGCCGCCGGCGAGGCGACCGGTGGAGGGGTGAACGCCGGCGGTTGCACGGCTGCGGCCGGACCGGTGGGCTGCGGCGTGACCGGGGCGGGGGGCGGCTCCGACGCGCACGAGGGAACGGCGGCCGCCGCGGCCAGCAGCGCCGCTGCCGCGAACGAAACGCGGCGCAGGCGGTAACCGGGCGCGGTGCGAGGCCGGGGCGGGGCGGGAAGAGGAGAGGGAAGAGCCACGAGGTGGGGGGCCATGTTCAACGAAGAGTGTGCGCGATTTCTCGTCCTGCCGCCGCACCCGCGCGCGCCGCGGCCTGGGGGCCCTGAAAGCCGGTGACGTCGCCGCACGCGAACACACCGGCGACGCTGGTCCGGAACGTCCCGTCGACGGTGACGGCGAACCCGCCACCGGTCTCGCTGAAGGCGACGCGCGCGCCGTGCTGGCGCGGCAGCTCCGACGCGGGCGCGGGCGTGACGGCGGCGGCGATGACGTCCGCATCCACCCGGCGGCGCGCGCCGCTGCCGTCCTCGACCTCGAGCGCGCGCAGGTTCGCGCCGCCGATCGCGGCGACGGCGCGCTCGCGCGGGGAGACGCGCTCGACGGCGACGCCGGCATGCGACAGCGCCGCCGCCAGCCGATCACCGAAGGCGGCATCACCCACGACGACCACGCGCTGGCCCGGTCGGACGCCGTGATGAAAAGCCAGCCGGCCGCAGGCACGCGCCGAGATGACGCCCGGGCGATCGTTGTCCAGAAAAGCCAGGTTCTGATCGGCGCCGCCTGTCGCATACAGGAAGCTCCGGGCGGCCACACGCACCAGCCCCTCCGCCGTCGACACGGCCAGCGTGCCTTGCACTGCCGCCGGCGACGGCGCGCCGCTGGACGTGGCCGATGATGGCGAGGGCTCAGGCGCCACCAGGACGTCCTCGGGAAAAAAGCCGATCGCCACGGCGCGCGCCAGCATGACCGCGCCCGCGGCGATGGCCTGGGCCGCCGCGTCTGCGGCCTGGGCCACACCGCCGGGTTCGGCCAGCCACGAGCCACCGGGCACCTCCTGGTCGTCGACCAGCAACAGGCGTGTGCCGGGCGCCGTCCTGCCGATGGCGGCCGCCGCGGCCAGCCCGGCGGCGCCGCCGCCCACCACGCACACGTCGACCACGGTGTCCCTCACCGGCGGCAGCGACGGCGCCGGCGCGTCCGGCAGCGTGCCCGAGCCGCCCACCTGGCGGACCAGGTTCACGAACATGCGGTTCGCCGCCCGGTTGCCGGTGAGCAGGCTGTGGTGGTCCATGCCGTGGGGAAACAGCCAGTCCGCCGCCTCCAGCAGGTCGACGTCGGCCGACGGGAAGGCGTTCTGGCGCTCGCAGCGCAGGTCGGGACGGGCCGGGGTCAGGCAGGCCCGCACGTTCGGTCTTCCGTCGATGCGCATCAGGCACGAGGCGCAGTGCCCCTCGAAGCAGAACGCGCCCCGCGGCCGGTGGTACTTCGTCGAGCGGCCCAGCGTCCGGATCCCGGCGGCGTAGAGCGCGACGGCCACCGATTCGCCGGCGAACGCGCGCAAGGGCGCGCCCTCGAAGTCGATCACGCACGGCTCGCCTCGCGAGCGGGTCGCGGGCATCACGCGCAGGTCATCGGTCACGGCCGCCGGACTTTATCAGAGGCGGGCGGACATCGATCGGGCCTGCCGGCTCACAGCATCGGGCAGGTCGCGTCCTCGAGGCAGACGAGGGGCACGCAGATGGACAGCGCGTTCATGTAGCTGCAACAGGTGGCGCCTTGCCCACAGTAGTCGACGGGGACGGAGTCGCAGCCGCTGAGGATCAGCTTCGTGCACACGCAGGGCGTCCCCTCGGGCGGCTGGATGTTGGCGTGCGCCTCGCAGGCGCACAGCAGGCCGTCCTTGCACTCGTTGCCGCCCTTGGTGCAGGCGCTGCCGATCCCCTTGTCATTGGCCGCCGCGGGCGGACACCCCGGCGGCAGATCGCCGAACGGCACGTCGAACGTCAGGTAATCGACGCCGGCGTCCGACTTGGCGCCGCCGCCCCCGGACGAGCAGCCGGTGATTCCGACCGTCAGCACGACCAGCGCCGACAGCAACCCCAGGGCCACGTTCTTCGACGGCGGGCAGGGCGTTCGCATCACGCTTCGAAGCGTACACCGAAAAACGGCACGGCCCCGATCAATCGAAGAGCCGCGAGACGCGGACCGTCAGGGAGTCCGTGCCCTGAAACGTCAGCACGCCCAGCGGCTCGGCGCCCGCCTTGATGCCGAAACGTCCCACCACGTCGACGCGGTAGGCCCCCACGTGAAGTTGCACGCCCGGCACCACGTACGCCGAGCGTAGCTTGTTCAGGTGGGGGAACATGACCTTGTCCAGCGCGTTCAGCTGGTAGGTGGTGTTCAGCGCGCAGGACAGGGCCAGCCCGTCGAGCACCCGTACCGAGACGCCGTAGTGCGCGTCCCAGAAGTAGATGGTGGGGATGACGATGGGGATGTCGGCCACGGTCGCGTCCGGGCCGATCAGGACCAGCGCGCTCTGGTTCATCACGAACGACACCCGCCCCAGCGCCTCGCCCAGGATGAACGTCGGCTGGATGTGAAAGTAGTAGGGCAGGGCGTAGAAGCCGGGGCTGCCGTCGGTCAGGTGGAAGGTGTACTCGGTGGTGTGGGTGGGGATACGCAGGCTGATGCCGAACCCCGACACCACGGTCATCGCATCGGAGGCCAGCACGCCGGTCCACTGCGCACCCAGGCGCGAGTCGCCCAGCGAGGCGGCGGTCTGGTGCTTGTCGTTGGGGTCGATGTCGAACAGCGGGTTGGGATTGACCAGCGACAGCGTCGTGATCTGACCGGCGGGCAGCTCGCCGTCCAGCTGGAAGCGGCCCAGCTTCAGGGTGCCGCCGGCGGCCACGCGGAACCCGTGCGCCTTGCCGGCGATGTCGGGCAGCGCGGACAGGTCGTTGCTGACGCCGTAGGTGCCGTCGACGTAGACCGTGGTGCGCGGCTCGGCGTTGCGCAGGCGCGGCGCCTCGATCGACGGCGGATCGTACAGAAACGCCTGAGACGACGACTGCGCCCGCGCCGTGCGTTCCAGCGCCAGGCCCGTCGGCCCGACCAGGCCCACGGCCAGCGCGACGGCGAAGAGGGCGCGAGGGGGAGGCCGCGTCAAGCGGTCACTCGCGCGCCAAAGATCGCCGTGCCCACCCGGACCAGGGTCGCCCCCTCGGCGATCGCCTCGACGAAGTCGCCGCTCATGCCCATCGAAAGCTCGACCAGGTCGACGCGCGGGCGGGTGACGGCCGCCTCGACATCGCGCAGCGCCCGCAGCGCCGCGAAGTGACGGCGGGTCTGCTCGCCTGCGGCCGCCTCGGAGACGAACGGCGGAATCAGCATCAGACCGCGGCACGACAGGCGCCTGGCCCGGGCAAAGGCGTCCAGCAGCGCGGGGACGGCCGCGACCGGGGCGCCGCTCTTTTGCGCCTCGCCGGCGATGTTGACCTGGACCAGACAGTCCTGGTCCGCGCCCGCCGCGTCGGCGCGCCGATCGATCTCCTCCAGCATGTCCACGTCTGCCACCGACTGGATGAGGGCCACCTGACCGGCGAGAAACTTCACTTTGTTTCGCTGCAACGGTCCGATGTAGTGCCAGCGAGGCAACACCGCCCCCGGCTGCGCGCCAGTTTCGAACGCCGCCCGCTTGTCGCGCAGCTCCTGCGCGTAGTTCTCGCCGAAGTCGATCTGCCCGGCCGCCAGCGCCGCGGCGACGTCCTGGGCGGGCATCTTCTTGCTGACCGCCACCAGCCGGACGCTACCTGCGGGGCGTCCGGACCGCGCCGTGGCGGCCGCGATCTGGGCGCGGACCTCGTTCAGGCGGACGGCGATGTCCTCGGCACGCGTCATCGTCGTCAAGCGACCGTCGGATAGCGCGCGGGCGGGTAGCCGGGCAGGGCCCCCAGCGCGCGCAGGTCCGCCAGCACCTCGGCCAGCGGCAGCCCCACCACGTTCGTCAGCGAACCGCGCAGCTCGGTGACGAACGCCGCCGCCACCCCTTGCACCGCGTACGCGCCTGCCTTGCCTCGCCACTCCTCGCACGCGAGGTAGGCGTCCAGCTCGCGCGGGTCCAGCATGCGGAACGCCACGGCCGTCGTGACCGCCCGGTCGACCTCGCGGGCGCCGAAGGCGATGCGATAAGCGGTGGTGACCTCGTGCCGGTGCCCGGCCAGCCGGCGCAACATGTCGGCGGCGTCGTCCCGATCGCGCGGTTTTCCCAAGATCCGACCCTGTAAAATGACGATGGTGTCGGCCGCCAGCACGGCCACGTCGGTGGCGCCGGCCGCTGCCCGCGCGGCGGCCAGCTTGCCCGCGGCCATGCGCCGCACGTAATCGCCGGCCGCTTCGCCCTCCGAGGGCGATTCGTCGATGTCGGGCGCGGACACGCGCAGGGTCAGGCCGACCCGCTCCAGCAGCTCGCGCCGCCGCGGCGACGCCGATGCCAGCAGCAGGTCCGCGCGCGCGCTCGTCTCGTCTCCACCGGGTTCCATCTCGAAATGTCCGGCGCTTTTACCCGAATCCAGCGACCGTGTCCCGGCGATCTGGCGGGCGTCCCGGGCCTCAGCCGGCGGGGACCGCCGCCGTGGGCAGGCGCAGCGCGAACCGCGCCCCACCGCCCTCGGCGTTCTCCGCGCTGACCTGGCCGCCGTGGGCCTCGACGATCTCCTGGACCAGATACAGGCCCAGGCCCAGGCCGCCGTAGTTGCGCAGGGAGACGGCGCGCTCGAAGCGCCGGAAAAGTCGGTTCACGTCCGCCGCAGGGATGCCGGGCCCGTGATCGCGGATCTCGAGCACGGCGTCCGTGCCGTCGCGGTGGGCCGCGATCGTGATCGGCTTGCCCGCGCCGTACTTGATCGCGTTCGACAGCAGGTTGTTGACCACCTGTTCCAGGCGCAGCGAATCCCAGAACCCGCTCAGCCCACTGGGCACCTCGAGCCGCAGGCCGCATCCCGCCCGGGTCGCGGTCGACTCGAGGTCCTCCAGCACGCGGGCCACGATCGCGTCCAGGTCGACGTTCTCCCGGGCCAGCTTCAGCTTGCCGGTGGTCAGGTGGGAGACATCGAGCAACGACTCGACCAGCTTGGCCAGGCGCTCGGTGCTGCGCGCGGCGCGGAGCAGCTTCAGCGACACCTTCTCGTCCACGTCGCCCAGCCGCTCTCGCAGGCTGTCGAGCTGCATCTGCATGACGGTGAGGGGCGTCTTCAGCTCGTGCGAGGCCAGGGCCAGGAACTCGTCGCGCAGATGCAGCGCCTCCTCCGCCCGCGCGCGCCCCACGCGCTCGTCCTCCAGCGCGCGGCGCTCGGTCAGATCGCGGGTCACCTTGACGAAGCCGACCAGCTCGCCGGTGCTTCCCCGCAACGCCGTGATCACCACGTTGGCCCAGAAGCGCGAGCCGTCCTTCCGCACGCGCCAGCCTTCATCCTCGAACCGGCCGTCACGCGCCGCCATCTCCAGCTTCATCTGACAGCCGGCGGCGCGGCCCTCGCTCTCCTCGTAGAAACGGGAGAAGTGCTGGCCGATGATCTCGCCCGGGTCGTAACCCTTGATGCGCTTGGCGCCGACGTTCCAGGTCTGCACCTGCCCGTTCGGATCCAGCATGATGATCGCGTAGTCCTTCACCGACTCGACCAGCAGGCGGAAGCGGGCCTCGCTCTGCCGCAGGTCCTCGGGGACGCCGCCGGCGGCAGAGGGCAGCGCGGCCGGGGCGCCGGCGTGCGCGGCAGCGTCCAGGTCTGGCCGGTCCGTGGCCCGGGGCAGGGTGACCGCGAAGGTGGTGCCCTCGCCCTCGCTGGACGTGACCGAGACGCTGCCCCCGTGGGTGGCGATGATCTCGCGGGTGATGAACAGCCCCAGGCCCAGGCCGACGCGCTCTTTTCCCCGGCTTCCCCCGATCATCGGCTCGAACACCCTGGCCAGCAGCGGCGCCGGGATGGCGCCCTCGTTGTGGACGCGCACCTCGACCCGCTCGGGCTGCCTGCCGTCCACCAGTATCTTGATGGTGCCTCCCGCGCCGTGCTGGATGGCGTTCCCGATCAAGTTGGAGAACACCTGACCCAGCCGATCGCCGTCCCACTGGCCGTCCAGCTCGCCCTGCTGTTCGACGGTGATCGCCGCGCCCGGGTGGCCCTGAAGAAGCTCGTCCACCGCCTGCGCCACCAGCGCGCCCAGGTGGGCCGCCTTCGGCTCCAGCACCACGCCGTGGCCGACGCGCAGGCGCGTGTAATCGAGCAGCTGCTCGATCATGCGCGACATGCGCTCGCCGCTGCTGACGATGCGCTCGACGGTCTTCAGGTTTCGCGGCTCGTCGCTGGGCAGCCGTGACCGCATCAGCTCCGACGCGGTCAGCATCGCCGTCAGCGGCGTGCGCAGATCGTGCGCCAGCACGCCTATGAACAGCTCGGTCAGCCGGATGGTCTCGCCCTGACGCTCGACCAGCCTTCGCTGCCTGTCCTGGGCGTCGCGTGTGGCCCGGTACAGCTTCGCGTTGTCGATGGCCAGGGCGGCGGTGGCGGCCAGCGACCTGGTCACCCGTTCGTGCTGTTCCGTGAAGCGCGCGGGCTGCGAGTGGCCGAAGAACAGGCCACCCAGCACCTCGCCCGAGCGTGACGTCACCGGGACCGCCAGGTAGCTGGTCACCGGCAGGTGCCCCTTGGGCATCCCGTGGTGGGGCGCCATGGTGCCGTAGCGGGGGTCCTTCTTCACGTCGTCCAGACGTACGACCGCCTCGCCGCCGAACGTCGCCGCGAAGATGGGCGTGTTGCGCGGCAGGCCCAGCTTGGAGAAGGCCTCCTTGGGGGCGCCCGACAGCGTGTACAGCAGGTACGCTTCCCCGCCAGCGTCGATCACGTTGTAGAAGAACGCGCCGAACTCGGCCCCGGTCAGGCGGGTGGCCTCGTCGGTGACCCGCTGCACGATGGCCTCCAGCTCCAGCTGGCTGGCCGACAGAGACTCCGCCAGCCGATACAACGTCTCGGCCTCGTCGCGCGCCCGCTCCGCCTCCCGCTGCGCGGCCTGCGCCTCCCGGCGTGCCTGCCGCTCTCCCTGATACAGCAGCGCCCGATCGGCGGCCACGGCCGCCTGGCTGGCGATGCTGCTCAGCCAGCGACGCTCGTCCTCGTCGAAGGTTCGTTCCCCGTCGAACGAGACGCCGAGCGCCCCCACCACCCGGCCCAGGTGGATGAGTGGCAGGGCCGCGATCGCCCGGAGCTGCGAGGCCGGCATGTCGATGGCGGCCAGGTCGGGGTACCGCTGCAGCAACTCGTCCCGGTCACGAACGAACACCGGGGACCGGGTGCTGACGGCGGCGGTCAACGGCCACCGCGAATCATGCGGCAGCACCTGCCACCCTTCGACGGAAGGCGGGACGCCGCGCCACGCGCAAAGCCGTAGCGTGCCGGTCCCGTCGTCCAGGTACACGACGCCGGACGCGGAAGCCAGCACGTCCGTGGTCACGGCCAGCACGGCATCGGATACCTCCTGGACGGTCAGCGCGGCAGCGAGACGGGCGGTCGCCTCTTGCAGACGTTCCATCCGACTGGAGCGGACGCGTTCGCGCTCCAGGTGGACCTGCTCGACGGTGGCCCGGCTGCCGCTGCTTCCATCCACAGTCGCCACTCTGAGTCCCCGCGAAGCGTGTTGCCTTGAAAGAAGCGTGCTGCCTCGAGAAAAAGAACGATCAGCAGTGCTGCTGCACCACGTCCAGGAGGTCCTTCAGCTTGAACGGCTTCCGGACGACCGCCACCGCGTCCGAGGGGATGGGGCGGCTGGTCCCCACCGCGGTGATGATGCAGATGGGGAGGTCCGCCAGCGCCGGGTCCTGCGACTGCTCGCGGGCGAACGCCCACCCGTCCATCACCGGCATCATCAGGTCCAGCAGCACCAGACAGGGCCGGCCGTCCCCCTGGCGCAGGATGCTCAGGGCCTCACGCCCGTCGTGCGCCGATCTGACCGGGTAGGAGGCGTCTTCCAGCGCCTCGACGACGCTGTCGCGGATGGCGTCGTCGTCATCCACGACCAAGATGTAGTCGTGCGCCATTTGTAAGGCGACATATATACCGGCGCTGCGTCGAAGAGCAGTCCCCAGTCTGCAATTGGTGCGAATTTTCGAGCGCGCGCCGTGGCGAGGCATGAAATGCTCCCTTTCGAGCGGGGGGGCTAGCGCCCGCCGCTGGCGACCTTAGCCTTCATGGGTCGTGTCGCTCGCCACCACCCTGGCCCAGGCGCAACTGCGCAATCACTTCCACGCGTGCGCCTTCGTCGCCGGTCCCGACGAGGAGCGCGCCGTCATCGATCCGTTCTTGATCGAAGGGATGCGGCGCCACGAGAAGGCCGTGTACATCGTCGATCCGGCACACCGGGATGAGCACGAGGCGCGCCTCGGCGCTGCCTCGCCGGCGAGCGAGCTGCTGGACGTGCTGACCTGGAACGAGGCCCATCTGAAGGGGGGCCGCTTCGATCAGCAGCGGATGGTGACCACGCTGGAGCAGATGCTGAACGAGCACGCCGCCAGCGGCCGTCCTCCCATGCGGCTGGTCGGTCAGATGGGGTGGGTCCTGTCGTCACCGCCGGGCATCGAGCAGCTGGTCGCCTACGAGGCGAGCGTGAACGAGCTGCTGAACCGAGGCCGGACGCCCACGGTGTGCGTGTATGACGTGCGCCGGCTCAGCGGCTCGCTGATGATGGACCTGTTGCGGGCCCATCCGCTGACCGTGATGAACGGGGTGCTGCACGAGAATCCGTTCTACACGCCGGCGGAGCAGCTGCTCGACGAGCTTCAGCGGCGGACCACGAACTGAGGATGTCCAGCGCTTCCCCGAGCGGTCCTGGCGCCGACGGCCGCCTCCAGCGTTGCATCCGCGATCTGGCCGCGTTGAACGCGCTGCCATCGGTGTGTGTGGGCCGGACGCCCGACGAGGCGCTGGAGATCGTGCTCGACGCCCTGCCCACCGTGCTGAGCTGCGAGCTGATCTACTTGCGTCTGTCCGGTCCCACGCCTCGCGAGAAGGGGACCTTCGCCGGCTCGCCGCTCAGCGGCGCGCAGCTGGAGCAGCTCCGCGCCGCGGTCGGCGCCGAGGCTGACGGCACGGACGCCCAGCTGTTCTGGAATGGCCGCCGGCTCTGGTGCCTGGAGGTCGAGGTGCCGATGGGGAACCAGCGGGGCCGGCTGTTCATCGGCCGGGGCGCGCCGCTCGACGCGGACACCGATCGCGTGCTGGCGCGGACGGCGGCCAACGTGGTGGGGACGATCCTGGAGACGGCGCGCGTCCTCGAGGTGGCGCGACGGAAGGACGACTTCCTGGCCATGCTGGGACACGAGCTGCGCAATCCGCTGGCTCCCATCACCACCGCGGTGGAGCTGCTGGCCCGTCACCCGACCGCGGTGCGCGAGCGGACCGTCATCGAGCGACACACCCGCCACCTGGCCCGGCTGGTGGACGATCTGCTGGACATCTCCCGCGTCACGCGCGGCCACGTCGAGCTGCGGAAGGAGCCAGTGGCGCTGGCGACGGTGCTGGAGCAGGCGGTGGAGACCGCCGCGCCCCTGATGGCGCGCAACAAGCACCGGCTGCACGTCGGCGGCGCCGAGGGCGTGCTGCTTCAAGGCGATCCGGTCCGCCTGGCCCAGGTGTTCGGCAACTTGCTGACCAACGCGGCCAAGTTCACGCCCCCGGGCGGTGCCATCGAGGTGCTGGTGGAACGCGACCGCAACCGCGTGCTGGTCACGGTGCGCGACGACGGCCCCGGCATCGAACGCGAGCAGCTGCAACGGATCTTCGAGCCGTTCGTGCAGAGCGATCCCGGGCGCGACAGCACACGGGGTGGACTGGGGTTGGGCCTGGCCATCGTCAAGGATCTGGTCGAGCGCCACGGTGGCACGGTGACCGTGCGCAGCGAGGGGCGCGGCAAGGGCGCGTCGTTCACGGTGGACCTGCCCGTCGCGGCCCAGCTGGAGCCGGCGAAGCAGGCGGGGCCACCGGCGGCCTCGCCCTTGCGCGAGGGGCTTCGCGTCCTGGTCGTCGACGACAACGTCGACGTGGCGGAGCTGCTGGCCGAGGCGCTGCGGGACGAGGGCTTCGAGACCCAGGTGGCCCACGACGGGCAAGGCGCGCTGGTCAGGTGGCGCAGCTTCCTGCCGCACGCGGGGGTGCTGGACGTGGGGCTGCCGGATCTGGATGGTTACCAGCTGGCCAAGGCCTTGCGCGCCGAGTACGGCCGCAGCGCCACCCTGATCGCGGCCACCGGCTACGGGCGTCCCACCGACCGGCTGCGCGCCGTCGACGCCGGCTTCGACGATCACCTGGTCAAGCCGGTGCGCATCCAGGATCTGGTCATCCTGCTGGACGCGCGGGCGCGGCAGGGCGACTCGCCGCCCGCCGCCGACCGTCAGGACGGCGGCTCGTAGCGGCGGTCAGGCGCGCGGGCGGCCCCGCTGCCGGGCCAGCAGGAACTGGCGCAGGATGGCGGAGGGCGGGGTGTCGGTGACGGCCAGCTGATACTCGACGCGCGCGTCCAGGCACGCCTCGCGCCAGCCGGCGCGGAACGCCTCCGAGGCGCGCTGGAACGCCTGCCGCAGCTCGCGCGGATCGCCCAGCAGCTTGCGTTCGTCGCCCGGCTCCAGCCCCTCGAAGTGGGTCAGCTCCTCGAGGGGCAGGTCCAGCTCGTCGCGATCCAGCAGGTGAAACAGCACCACGTCGTGGCCGCGCGCGCGCAGCTGGCGCAGGCGATCGGACACCAGCGCGGGCGCGTCCAGCAGATCCGAGGCCAGGATGATCAGGCTGCGGCGCTCGGCCAGCTCGCCGATCTGGGCCAGCGCCCCCTCGGGCGCGGTGCGGCCGGCGGGAAAGGCCGCCTCCAGCAGCCCCAGCAGGTCGCGGATGTGGCCGGGCCGGGTGCGGGGGGGCAGATACTGGCGCGTCTTCTCGTCGAACAGCAGCAGGCCCGCGGGATCTCCCTGCTGGCCCAGCAGGTACGCCAGCGCGCCGCACAGCATGCCCCCGTACTCCAGCTTCGAGACGCCGGTGCGCTGGTACCCCATCGACGCCGAGGCGTCGAGCAGCAGGTAGGTGCGCATCTCGGTCTCGTCCTCGAACCGCTTGATGTACAGGCGATCGATGCGGGCGGCGGCCTTCCAGTCCAGGTGGCGCACGTCGTCGCCGGGCGCGTACTCCTTGTGCTCGGCGAACTCGATCGAGCTGCCGGTGTTGCGGTTGTGGTGCAGGCCCGCGAACGCGCCCTCCACCACCACCCGCGCCCGCACCGACAGCGAGGCCAGCTTCGCCAGCTCGGTCGGGTCCAGCATGGCGCGGCCGTCGCTCAAGCGGGGCGGACCGCCTCGAGCAGCGTCTCGACCAGGCTGCGCGAGGTGACGCCGTCCGCCTCGGCGTGGAAGTTCGGCAGCACGCGGTGGACCAGCACCGGCATCGCCAGCGCCCGCACGTCCTCGACGCCGACGGCGTACCGTCCGGCCAGGATGGCGCGCGCCTTGGCGGCGTGAATCAGGTACTGCGAGGCGCGCGGGCCGGCCCCGAACGAGACGTAACGGCGGATGGCCTCGGGCGCACCCGGCTCGCCGGGGCGGGTGGCGCGGCACAGGGCGACGGCGTGCGCCACCACGTGCGGCGCCACGGGCACGCGCAGCACCAGCTCCTGCAGCGCCTGGATCCGCTCGGGCGACAGCACCCGGCGCAGCGTGGGCTGATAGCCCGAGGTCATCTGGTTGACGATGCGGATCTCCTCGGCCTCCGTCGGGTAGCCGACGTCGATCTGGAACATGAACCGATCCAGCTGCGCCTCGGGCAGGGGATACGTGCCCTCCTGCTCGATGGGGTTCTGGGTGGCGAACACCAGGAAGGGTTTGGGCAGGTCGTAGGTCTGGCCGCCCGCCGAGACGCGCCCCTCCTGCATCGACTGCAGCAGCGCGGCCTGCGTCTTGGGCGGGGTGCGGTTCACCTCGTCGGCCAGGATCACGTTCGCGAACAAAGGGCCCTTCACGAAGCGGAACACGCGGCGTCCCGTGGCCCGATCCTCTTCCAGGACGTCGGTGCCGGTGATGTCCGACGGCATCAGGTCGGGCGTGAACTGCACCCGCCCGAAAGAGAGGGCCAGCACGTCCGATACGGTCTGGATCAGCAGCGTCTTGGCCAGGCCCGGGACGCCCACGAACAGGCAGTGTCCCCGGGCGAACAGCGCCACCAGCAGGTGCTCGATGACGGCGTCCTGGCCCACGATGCGCTTGCCGATCTCGGTGGTGATGGTGCGCCGTGCTTCGGCGATCTCGCGCGCGGCGTCCAGGTCGTGCGCGGCGGTCTCGTCGCCCGAGGTCGACTGAGATGCCGGTGGCGCGGCGGGCTGGGCGGCCTGCAGCGCGGCCCGGGCAGCGGCGGGCGGAAAGGCGGCGGATTCCGACATCTGCTGCGGGCCAGAATGCCATGGGGCCCGGCCGGCCGCCACCCGCGTCGTATTTCGACGGCCCTTCCGGGGCCCCGGCTTGAAAATATGGCCGGGCGGCTATACCGATAGGAAGTAGGAGGCCTGCCCATGCTCAGCGCCATGCTTCGCCCCATGCACCGATGTTCCGCTCCCTGCGTCCGTCCCGCGCCCCGGGCCGCGTCGTGGTCGCTGGCCGCCGTGTTCGCGCTGGTGTTGGGGGCCATCCTGGCCGCGCCATCGGCGGCGCATGCCCAGGCCCTGAAGGGCAAGGTCGTCGCCAGCGACGCCGAGTTCGGCACCGGCTTCGGCACCGACGCCGAGATGATGAAGGCCGTGAAGAAGCAGGCCAAGACCACCATCAAGGGTGAGAACAACACCTGGACTCTGAACCTGATGGTCTTCCTGAACGCCGCCCCCGGCGCAGACACCATCAACATCGTCTATTACGACGTCTCGGTGAAGCCGCGCGATCAGGTGAACTTCAGCGAGGTGAAGGTCCAGCCCACGCAGAAGATCGTCCAGGTGAACGGTGTCTCCATCTCCAAGGATCTGGGGTTCGTGAAGGGCCACAAGTACGACGTGCTGGCGACCCGGATCATCGGCGGCAAGGAGAAGGTCTACGCCAAGGGCACCATCACCTTGAAGTGAGCGGCCGGTGAGGCCGCCGGCGAAACGTGGGTCGCGCGTCGCGCGGGCGGTCGTCCTGGCGGCGCTGGCGGTCGCGGCTGGCTGCAGCGGGCGCTGGGCGGGAACCCGCACGGCCACCCTCGACCCCTCGGCCGATCCGGTGGCCGAGGCGCGGGCGCTGGTGGCCCGCCTGACGCTGGACGAGAAGATCGCCCAGCTGCAGAACGCGGCGCCCGCCATTCCCCGCCTGGGCGTGCCCGCCTACGACTGGTGGAGCGAGTCCCTGCACGGTGTGGCCCGCGACGGGGTGGCCACCGTGTTCCCGCAGGCGATCGGGCTGGCCGCCACCTTCGATGAGGAGTTGATGGGGCGGGTGGCGCGCGCCATCGCCGACGAGGCGCGGGCGAAGTTCGCCAGGGAGCGCGGTCGCACGCGCGGCAGCGGCCGTTACGAGGGACTGACGTTCTTCGCCCCCAACATCAACATCTTCCGCGATCCGCGCTGGGGCCGGGGACACGAGACCTACGGCGAGGATCCCTTCCTGACCGGCCGCATGGGCGTGGCCTACGTGCGCGGCTTGCAAGGCGAGAACGGTAGCGGGGTGGGGTCGTTGCGCGCGGCGGCGGTGGCCAAGCACTTCGCCGTGCACAGCGGCCCCGAGCTGGAGCGACACCGCTTCGACGCCGCCGTCGACGCGCATGATCTGGCGGACACCTATCTGCCCCAGTTCGCGGCGGTGGTGCGCGAGGCGCACCCCAGCGGCATCATGGCGGCGTACAACCGCATCAACGGGCTGCCGGCCGTGGCGAACGGCCCGTTGCTGGATGGCTGGCTGCGCGGCCACCTGGGCTTCGACGGGTTCGTGGTGGGCGACTGCGGCGCCGTGGGCGACGTCGCCTCGGGGCATCACCTGGCGGCCGACGAGCCCCACGCGGCGGCGCTGGCCTTGCGTGCCGGGACGGACCTCGACTGCGGGGGCACGTTCGATCACCTGCGCGAGGCGGTGGCGGCCCGCCTGGTCACGGAGGCCGAGATCGACAGGGCGGCGGTGCGCCTGTTCGCCGTGCGGTTCCGGCTGGGGCTGCTGGGCGGTCCGGCGGGCGAGGATCCGGTCGCCAAGGGCGCGTTCCCACCGCCCGCTCACCGCGCGCTGGCGCGCGAGGCGGCCCAGAAATCGCTGGTGCTGCTGCGAAACGACGGCGTGCTGCCCATCGTCGCGCGCAGCAATGTCCGTCGCATCGCGGTGGTGGGGCCGCTGGCCGACGACGACGAGGCGCTGCTGGGCAACTACCACGGCCGCGCCGTCGACCCGGTCACGCCACTCGCCGGTCTGCGCGCCGCCGCGAAGGCGCGCGGTATCGAGGTGGACTTCTCCACCGGGGTGACGCTGGCCGGTCCCAGCCGCGCCGGGATCTCCGCGGCGCTGCGGGCCGCCGCGCGCGCCGATCTGGTGGTGGCGGTGCTGGGCCTGTCGCCGCGCCTGGAGGGCGAGGAAGGCGAGGCGGGCAGCGCAAACCCTGCCGGCGATCGCCGCGACCTGGAACTGCCGGGACAGCAGGCGCCGTTCCTGCGCGAACTGCTGGCGGTGGGAAAGCCGGTGGTGGTGGTGCTGTCGGGCGGCAGCGCCCTGTCACTGGGCGACAGTCCGCGCCCGCCGAACGCGCTGCTGGTCGCCTGGTACGGCGGAGAGGAGGCCGGCAACGCCCTCGCCGATGTCCTGTTCGGCGCCGTCTCGCCGTCGGGCCGCCTGCCGGTGACCTTTTACGAATCGGTGCGCGATCTGCCCGCGTTCGCCGACTACCGCATGACGAACCGGACCTATCGCTACTTCACGGGCCGGCCGGCGTACGCGTTCGGCGCCGGCCTGACCTATGGCCGTGTCAGCTACGGGCCCGTCACCGCGACGGCGGCCGGCCAGGCCGGGGCGACGGTCTCGCTGACGCTGACGAACCCCTCCGCCGCGCCCCTCGACGAAATTGTCCAGGTCTACCTGTCGCTGCCCGACCCGCACGAGCCCGGCGATCCGTTGCGCTCGCTGGCGGCGTTCCGGCGCGTCTCGCTGCCAGCCGGTCAAAGTCGCGAGGTCACCCTCACCATCCCCGCGTCGGCCCTCACCCGCGTGA
>Ga0070658_10001063_pt1 | contig 23482 bp, 9 predicted proteins | sample KBSC13metaG_FD_64664 | JGI IMG/M metagenome (GOLD analysis project Ga0070658, IMG submission 64664) | Corn rhizosphere microbial communities from Kellogg Biological Station, Michigan, USA - KBS C1-3 metaG | ecosystem: Host-associated > Plants > Roots > Rhizosphere > Soil ...
CGATCATCCAGCCGTCCGGCCCCATTCGTGGAGATATAGTACTGGTTCACCGTGTCGCAGTTGTTATAGGTGGTGTAGGGAACCGAAAACGTGGCATTGTATTTTGCCGTGTACTCCGATCCGGCCAGAAGACGGTGATCGGCGTAGCCAAAAAGATCGACTCCTTGATTCCAGGCCGTTTGGGCGGCATATCCTAGTAACCCGACCCCTAGCTGATCATGCTCCTGATCGCGACCCGCTTCCTGCCATTGTCCCAGGTCTCCGGGCCACAGATGGTAAACGGCATTCACAATGGATCCGTTGCCCGGCCCATTCTCGAAGTACTCAATCCCCTGACTGAACCATGCCTTGTTGTCGTTGAGCACGCCCATGGCAATGAGCGCGCCGATATTGGCTGCGTCCCAGTTGGCCCAGTAGTGGCTGATACAGGCACCATTGTGCATGGTAAGAAAGGTATTGACCACCGGATACAAATAGTTCGTAAACATGGACTGGAACTGCGCAAAGTCGCGATGATTCCATCCCGGATAGATGCGCAGGACCTCTCCGGCAAGAGCGAAGTCCTGAATGGGAATCCCGATCAGGCCAGGAATATCCGTGCCCGTCGGAACCTGATTGACAGTATAGGCATACTTGTTCAGTATCCTCACCGCGGCGTCGGCATAGGCGGTGTCGCCGGAGATGTACCAGCGAATCGCATTCAAGTACGCTGCGTGAGCGTCCTGATCGGCGCGTTGACGGCTCTTGCCCATATTAGGAAGTGATGCCGCTGTATAGCGGCTCTGCGCCAGCGGATCTTTGATCAACAGATTCCAGTCGTCGATCCACGGATGGGCGCCCGCCGCCACCTCGTCCTTCATGCGATCAAGATCGGCCTGTGTGTGCAAGCCTCCGGGATGAACAAACTGTGCACGCGATACCTCACCCAGAAGGGCAGCCTGAAGCAGGAACAGACTCACACATATCGTCAGAAATTTTGCTTTGCGCATTTCTCAGGACCTCCTCTGATCGGTAAAATCACACGGATAACGGACTTTGATCAGGCCGTATCCATCTGGAGACGGTATACCTCTCGTCTCCACTCACTCGGATCGAGCCTGCTTTTCGCAGTTCGTTCCAGATAATCTCGACACTGCCCTTCGATGCCTGCAACTGAAAGGGCAACCTTCCATCTCCAAAGATGCGGACCTCCAGGGAGCGGCACGCCGGATCAGCAGTCGATCCTGTGACTCGCGCCAGGGGCAGCACCGCCCCTGACTTTACAAACACCGGAATATTTCGCGTGCTCGCGGCAAACGTCAGGGATACACCGCCTGTGTGAGGTTCGCCCGTCCAGAAGTCGTACCACTCACCTGGCGGCAATATCAGCGTGCGACCATCAGGCTCGCCTGCAATCAGCGGTGCAATCAGGAGACGGTCGCCCATCATCCATGCATCATCGACGCGCGCCAGCTCGGGAATTCCGGGCCAGTCCAGTGCGAGCGCACGGAAGGGCGGCGTCCCATCGGCCGCATAACGGGCAAATGCTGCGCGCAGATACGGAATCAACATCATGCGCCATCCCAGGATCTCGCGACAGCGTGCTTCCAGTTCCTCAAAATCCGGTGAGATCTGGTTTGCATTATTTTTCTTCCTATCCAGTTGCTTCCACGGAGGATTGGGGATGTACCATGCATTGATCATGGCTACGGGCGAAAAGACAACGGTCTGTAACCGCCGGATCAGATCTTCCTCGCTTTGGGCATCGCGGACCTCGGGGCACCACAGCAAACCGCTGAAGCCGGAGTTGACCAGCGCGCGCACAAATTGCCGGTGGTCGTATAGATCGCTGTACAGCACAAATGGATAGGGCGACGCAAGCGCACCGCTGGAGCGCGCCAGGCAATAGGTCTCTATGTTGCGCTTCAGAAACTGCTCCCAGATCGTGCGCTGATACCGCAGACCGAAGAGGCTATGCATCTGCTCACCGTCGACACCGGATGGAAATTGACTCAGCTCGGCAAACGACCATCCGCCGGTGTAGTCGGAGTTGTCGCATTCATCGAGCTTGAAGCCACTGACTCCAATGTCGAGCAGATTCTTTCCGTGGTACTCGCCGAACTCCCGGCGCGCTTCGTCACTCTGAAAGTCCGGCACCAGCCCACCCCACACAGCCGTGTCTCCGGAGAACTCGTGCACAGGTTCGAAAAGCGGAGAAGATGGGTGGACAAAGGCATGCTCCCACAGGTTGACATGGAAATTGCGGGATCGCAGATCATGGACGAAGCTCTCCGGGCGGGGGAAACGCGAGTCGTTCCAGGAGAATGAGCAAGAATAGGAGTGAGACTGCCACCCTGCTTCAAGACCCATCACATCGCACGGTATGTTTCGGTCACGAAACTCTGTTGCCAGCCGGATAATGTCATGGTCCGTTGCATTGCTCACTGCTCGATACCAGCAGCCCAGTCCCCACTCAGGAGGCATGACGCCTCCTCCGGAGAAGAGGTTATAACGACGCACAGCATCCAGCATCGAAGGGCCGGCAAACAGGTACACATCTGCTCCCCGTGCGGCAGGAATCTCTACAACAATGCGGGACGCCTCTCCGTCCTGTAGCGTCTTTGTATAGAGAGGAACATCGCCGGTTTCCTCTTCGGATGAAACCGATGGGCGAGGCAGCGCCTCTCCGCAGTAGAACGTCGCGTAGCGCGCAGTATCGACCAGGAGCCCATAGCCACGACTGCTCACATAGAAGGGCACAGGCGCGTGTGAGTCTCCGGTATCGCTACGAGGGTCGGCATTGACACGAATGGCGCGCTTCTTCCCTCGATGATTCATGCTGAAAAACTGGAGGCCAAATCCGTAGATTTCTTCGTGTGGATCCAAAGGTAAAGACAACCGCGTACCTCGCGGGCTAAGTCGAAAGGCGGGAGGGTCGAGTACCGCTACAGCAACGCTCGGCAATCGCCGCAACGCCTCTGCACAGGGAGGCACCAACCGTGAACGTACTGGCGTGATCGCCTCTGGATTTCCTGCGGTCGCACGCCACACGCCCGAAGCCACGAGCTGCCAGCGCGTATCCTGCGAGCCATTTACTTCACTCTTTTGTGTTGCTGAAGCCTCGCGGCCTGTCAGCGCAAGAGCCGCCCCGCCAATCAATCCTTTACCAAACTGCCTGCGATCCAACCTGTTTTTCATGCTGCAATCCTGCGGGTACTTCTTTCGTAAGAAATCGCAAAGAGAAGGCCATCCGCGAGCCTGCCGAATGACCATAAGGAACGTTGCGAAGACATCACCAAGTCAGTCGTCCGGTAAGCTGGATCAACCTGCTCTGCTGGCTTCCATTGCCGGAAGAACCTAGCCGGACGATGCCGAAGTTTCCGTCCGTTGTCGACGTGTCGTAACCGTTGGCGAAGGTCTGCACATGGTTCAGAACATTGAACGCGTCGATTCGCATCTGGAAGACGAGCTTCTTCTCGGGCAAGATGCTGAAGTTTTTCGAGATATTGGCATCCAGCTGGTTGTGCGAACCTTCACGTGCGCCCGTGTACTCGACGTTCGGATTCATTTGATAGCCGGTATTGATGGCGATGTAGTTTGGAGTTGAGCAAAGGCCGCTTTGCACAAAGGGCAGCGATTGCGCGATCCAGTTGTAACCGCCCGACGAGGGATCGACGGTAGCCACGCAAGGCTTCAGGCGCTGGATGTAGCTGTCCGATCCAGCGTTGGGAGACCATGCGTTCGACCCGCCGGCCCAGTACCTTTTGCGGGGCAGCAGATTGCCTCCGTTTGCCTGCTTATCGACAATCCACCCATTGGTCAGAGCCTGCGGAAATCCGCTCTGATAAAAGTACGTGCCCGCCATCTCCCATCCGCCGACCGTCAGGTCTACGAAGCGTGGCATATTCGGGAACAAACCGCTGCCCCGTGCAAGCGGCAGCTTGTAGACGACTAGAGCTGTCAGCCTGTGCGGCACATCCGTCGACGAGATCGTTCGTGCTGGAACGCGGTTGACTACATCCGCGTATCCCACCGCGCTCATCGCTTTCGAGTATGTGTATCCCACATTTGCAGTTAGCCCGAAGGATGTCCTGTGGGTATAGATGGCCTCCACGCCGTTGTACCAGTATTTCCCTCCATTGATCAGCGCCTCGCTGATATTCAGGAACTGTGGGTATGGGCGCGAGAAGTTGATTTTTCCAATGGTTGACGCGGTGTAATAACCCGATCCTGCGAATGGACCTACCCCTTTGAACGGATTGGCCATCTGCCCTGCCGATCCAGTGCAGTTCGAGTTCAGGCCGCCGCGCAGCGGATCGCAGGCTGCCTGGGCCGTGGCGCTGACGTGATTCAGGTCGTCGGTATAGGCAATGCCGTACATACGGCTTCCGGCATAAGAGACGTCGATCTTATCGTGGGCCGAAAGCTGGCGCTCGATACCAAACGAGGTCGAAAGGAAGGACGCCGGATGATACTTCGGGTTGTAAAACGTAGCGCCCTGTCCCAGATTGGAAGCAAGACACTTTACCCGGTTCCCTCCACAGTTACCAACCGGCTGCTGGAACGCCGGAAACGGATCCGCCAGATTGTTACGCGGAACCATCATTGTGTATGAGCCCGATGTCACCAGATCGTACGGTGTATATCCTGTACTCGTCGAATAACCGATCTGGCTCGGGGCATACTGGTTGCCCGTGGCCTGATCATTGAAGAACAAGCCAATTCCACCGCGGATCACTGTCTTGCGATTCGGCGTATATGCGAATCCCGCGCGCGGTCCGAACTGATAAAGAACGGGCTGGAACTCCCAGCTCTGGTTTCCGCCTACGCCTGCCCATGTCGGGCCGCCCACAAAACCGTTGGGCAGCGGCAGGCCAGCCAACGCAGAAGCAGGGATCAGCGCGTTGACAGGATTCGGATCGGTGAAATCCCAGGTCGAATTGAGCCGGTTGAATCGATCGCGAAGACCGCGACCGGGATTTTCCCAACGGACTCCTAAATTGAGCGTGAGATTGGGCCGAATCTTCCAGTCATCCTGAAAGTAGAGCGCGCCGTAGTGGGACGAAAAGTAGTTGCCTCCTGCCGCAGTGGCGGACACGGTCCCGGTTGGCGACCACGTTCCTGCCTCCATCGAGGCGATGCTGTTTCCGCTGTAATTGTTGGGCAGCGATGCGGACGAGGTTTCGAGGCCTCCATTGCGTCCGGCTACATTGGTATCCCACTGCTGGGTCCAGCCGCTGTCCGTCGTCAGCGTGATTCCCTGGCCGTTGCTGCTCTTCTGGCTGTACTGCGTAAACCGCACCTCGCCGCCGAAGTGCATCACGTGATTGCCGTGGGTCCAGTTCGCCACATCCAGAAGCTGCAACTCGTCGTCTCCGCGATACAGCACAGCCAAGGAGCCGAGCGCGTTGTAATTCGCAATGTTGGTCAGCGGAAATCTCTTGAAATAGGTCGCGTTTGCCGCGCCGATGTTGGAGGAAAAGCCCAGAGCGGCGGGATCGAAGCCACTCGCCGGTCCTGTCGAGTCGCTTTCGAGCGCGCTGGTGACAAGACCACGGAACGAATTGATGAAAGTCGAGCTAAATGTGTGGGTCCATGACGTGCTCAAACTTGGATAGCGATAGTCGGTTCCGTTGTAATGAGGCTGGTCGACCGCCCAATTCAGTCCCGGATGCGCCGCATTGACCCCATCCCTGGGAAATGCGTTATTTGCCTGCGCATAGAACTTCCAAAGCTTCCCCGTCACCGAGAACGCGTCCCTGTCTCCCACGTTCTGGTCGAACTTCACAATATAGGTCTTGTTGTCGCTATGGCCCGGAGCCAGGCCCACATAATTATTGTTAAAGGGATTGGCCGTCGTCGGCGTGGGTGCCAGGTTCGGTGCCGGATACCAGGACAGGATTGCTTTTGCCACAGGATTGATCTGACCGGACGGAATCACATTTGCCGCTCCGAGCAGCACCGGATTGCCCTGCGGCCCCGGAGTCGCTCCCGGACCATAGCCGTACTGATACCGGCACACCTTCGGATGGCTCCCAGCGGCAGACGTCCCGGTATCTGTATTGTTGGCTGTACATGCAGCCTCGGAGTTCGGATCGTAGATTGCCTGATTGTATGGTTTTCCGTTGATCGACAGATTCAACAGCCCGCTGAAATCGCCGTTGAGCATCGCCGGAGTCGGAACACTGGTGATTGCGGTTCCGATTCCGTGGTTATTCAGGTCCTCGTAAGAGATCATGAAAAACGTCTGCCTGTTGCCATGCCAGAGCTTCGGGATCATCACTGGTCCATCCAGCTCGAAACCGTACTGGTTTTGCGTGAATGCACCCTTGTTGAACTTGGCCAGCAGCGAAGCCGGGCTGCCTGCTGCCAGGCCCTTTGCGATATTGGCATCGTTTTGTGGAGTATTGGCATTCAGAAAAGCGCGCTGCAGATATTCGTAAGCGGCGCCATGCAGTCGCTCCGTCCCTGATTTCAACGTCATGTCGATCTGTCCTCCGGGCGAGCGGCCATTTGCCGCGTCCAGAGGACTGGTCGTGATCTTGAACTCCTGTAGTGTCTCGGGCGGTGGAGCGATCGTATAGTGTTCCGGCCCTGTCTCGCTTTGATTGGTGACTCCATCAATGCTGAACTCCACACCCCCGCCATGGATGCTGAACGACTGCGCGCTCTGGTTTCCGGGAGTCATGCCCGTTGTCGTGCTCATCATGCCTGGAGTCAGATAAGCAAAGTTGAACGAGTCGTTATCAATATCCGGCAGATCCTCGATCAACTCGTTCTCCATCACGTTGCCCCGGTCGGCCTTGCTGTAGTCAAGGATCTCCGCCGAAGCATTGACCGTGATTGCCTGAGATACATTGCCAGGCTGGAGCGCAAAGTTTACCGACGCCGTCTCGCCGGTTTGGAGTGTGATGTTGGTTTTGATTACCGATGCGAAGCCCATCGCCTCGGCATGCACTTCGTAGAGGCCCGGATCCAGAAAGGGTACCGAATAGACTCCCATCGCCGAAGTCTCCGTCCTCTTATCGACACCTGTCTTTTCGTTATGGACAAGGATATTCACCTTCGGGACAATGGCGCCACTGGAATCCGTCACTAAACCCGAAATGCCCTGCGTCGTCTGGGCGAGGACACCGGTGCAGAACAGCAGGCCCAGCATCACCATGGAGCAGACCTCCCTGATGAAACCGCAAGCCCATCGCTTAGAGATGCGTTTCCGACATGTGAAACCGCTTACTTGCTGGCCGGTAGTCCGGCTCGTCTTCAAGATTTTCACCACTCTAGCCTCCTCTGAGGATCTCCGGTTCTTCTGGCATTCGCCGATCCGGCATCCTCTCAAACCGCACTGAGTCTCGGCATTCATGGCCAGCCTCGTCAATGTTCGGAACAGTTCATATCCTTGAGGCGCATGCATCCGTTCATAAAATCAGCAAGTTATAAGAGGTTCACGTGACGTTACGAGCACGTTACGAGCGTGCTATATTGAGGCGGTCCTCATTGCCACCGGAATGCTCTCATCAACCCAGGATCGGACACACGATCGACTGACCAAACCTTCTCCAGCAGAAACCGAGATGATCCTGGCGGAGCTGGCGGCCATTCTGTCGAGCGAAAGCTTCTCGAGCAGCAAACGCTGCCGGGACTTTCTGGAGTTCGTCGTGAAACGAACCCTCGCGGGTGACCAGGCGGGCCTCACCGAGCGTTTTCTGGGGGTTGAGCTCTTTGGCAGGTCGGTTGACTATGAGACGTCAACCGATGCGGTTGTCCGAGTAAGAGCGAACGACGTGCGGCGGAGGCTTGCCCAATACGGCTCAACCCGGAAATCGGCGACTCCAATCAGGATTGAACTCGTCGCCGGGGGATACATCCCGGAGTTTCATTGTGCGCAGCAGGAAGCCATCCATCCGGTAGCGATCGATCAGGCGATCCAGTCCGCCAGTCCGTCATCGGTCCCATCCGGCACGCAGATTGCACCGGTCGAGCCACCTGTCGTGCCGTACGTGGATGAGCAGGCTTCGGCCGCAGTCCGACCATGGCAGCATCTCCCAATTTTCTGGATGGGTGTAGCGTTAGCTGTCACTGTCGTAGCAGTGTTCATGACGCTGCTGCTCAGGCCCCGCGTTACGAATTTCGATCGCTTCTGGCGCCCCGTAATGCATGCGTCGTCCGCGCCAGTATTGAATCTGCCGACCAGCGACACCTTCCAGCTTGAACCCGACGCAATGACCCGCTTTCAGCAGACCGGCCCTGGTCAGCCATTTACAGTTGCGCCGGGAGAGATGCAGAGCTTCCACAACTGGCACGTCTCGCTGCCGGTCCTGCAGGCGACCCTGTCAGTCGCTCTTGCAATGGAGCGAAAGGGTGTACTTCCTCTCATCCGCGTCGGCACCGACCTGAGGAGGGACGAGGTGGAGGGCCATCCGATCATCGCCATCGGGTCTTTTTCAAATCCATGGACCGAACAGAATGTGGCTGGTTTGCGATTTACCTTCGACCGGGGCGCCTCCGATAAGCAAGCTCCGCGTATCCGTGATTCGCAGAATCCGCAGCGGATGTGGTCGCTAACTCATCTGTATCCGGACCCGCAGACCAAAGACTACGCAATAGTCACCCGTACATTCGACCCCGTGACCCATGAGCCGTTCGTCTCGCTCGCTGGCCTGCACAGCTTCGGTAATCAGATCGCTGCCGACTTTGTCTCTCAGGAATCATCATGGGACCAGATCGCGTCACGTGCGCCTTCCGGGTGGCAACAGATGAATCTTCAGATCGTGCTCGAAGCTGACATTATAGGCACAACTGCCAGTTCTCCACGTATCCTGGATGTCTATTTCTGGCGATAAGTCGGCTAGCCACTATGTAAGGAGCAACGTCCTCAATTGCATAGCGCTCGACTCCAATGGTCGCCGCCCTTTTCCGCCGCGAGCGATTCCTGTCCTGCTTCATTCACATTGAATCCCGTTGCCTCCCATGAGTTGTACAGAACGGGACGGAGATGCGGATGCGGAGGGTGGGGCAATATCGTTCCAGTCTCAAAGCGGTGGAGTAACCGAGATGCTCCCCCGATGCCATCGCGAGAGAATCCCCCATAGGAAGAAGGCGTGTGCAGTTTCTCGCCGGGTGAAAGCGGGTAAGCAAAATCGAATGGATTGAAGCCGCCGGTGACGCGCACCTGATGCGTTGGATCTTCCTCGATGGCAATGCTCCAGGAACCGCTCCATCCCAGTGCGCCAAACCACACATCGCCGTGGTCTTCATCGCGTAGATCCCCTCGCTCGATCGCGAACCACGGACTGTTCTGGTCTCCGGTCGATCCGCGACGGCTTTCAAGAATGATCTTTCCAGGGCGCATCGTTTGCTGCTGTAGATTCCACTCGACCGCCCACCGACCGGTGAGGTAGTAAAGGTGGTATTGGTCGCGGACGAAAGATTCAGGTAGCCGACGATGCCTGCTCAATCAGGCCATCCAGGGTAACTCGCTGTCTATTGTCCTCAAGGATATCTCGCTTCGATGTTTACGTGACGCTAGGGTATCGGGTCGATCCACTTACCGGGATTCTCCGCCGCTCCGCAGTCATTGAGAACAGAACGCAAACATCCTTCACGATGCTTGTCGTTGGCGCGTTGCGAAGGACAGAACCCCCAATTTAATCACAGGTCACCTCATTTGCATTTGATTTGGGATTCCGCCAAAGCAGAACCATGTGGGATCGAGCTTCGTTCCTTCCATAGTTACGATTCGGAACCCCGAAAGCGACCCGCCTAGGGGCATTCCGACGGCACCGGTCACAATCTCAGTAAGTGGACCATCCGTACCGATTGAGCTTTTATGTGTATGACCAGCGAAGACGTACTTAACACCCGCTCGCTCCAGTAAGTCGAGGTACTTCCGGCGAGCAGGGCTGGGGATATTGAAGTAACCGTCGGCTTCATTTGGGTCCTTCACAAAGTAAGGGATGTGCTGAAATACCACGACCTGTTGATTCGCCTTTGACTTGGCGTTGGCCAGCGTCTTCTCTAGCCATGCTTCCTGTTTGGTCGCCGCCTCCGGAGCACCCTGGGGGGAACGGATGAGATTGGAATCAAGCACGATACCGTAGATATCGCCCGCCGAGAACGTGTAATAGTCCGGGCCGATCGCAGCGTGAAAGGCATCGAGTGTCGCCGGTGTCGGTACATTTTCAACATCGTGGTTTCCGGCCACGCTGTAGACCGGAATGGACGGATCCAGCTTTTGCAGAATACGTTTATATTCCGCAATTTCGGCGGGGTCTCCCGTCCGGTTGACGAGATCGCCGCAGATCACCACGAAACGGGGATGCAGCCGATTGAGGTTCGCGATTGCGAATTCGAAGTTGGCTGTTTCCTGCGTAAAGTTCTGATCTTTCGCGTACATGCCGAATTGTGGATCGGAAAGCACGGCAAAAAACCACGGCTCCCGCGACTGAGCCGTGGCTGGTAGCACCATCGCGAATAGAGACAGGATCAGGAACAGGAAGCGCATTAGAACTCCAGACGGCCGACCAATTGCAATATTCGAGGATCGCCTGCGCCTGTGATTTTACCGAAGGTGCTTGACGCGCTAACGTTGTTTCCGGGTTGGCCGAGATGTGGATGGTTTGTTGTGTTGAACTCTTCTACCCGGAATTTGAAAGTGATATGTTCGCGGATTGGAAACGTCCGCTGCAGACCCGCATCCATATTGAAGTAATTTGGGTTACGCATCGAATTTCGGGGCGAGTCTCCGAAGGTTCCGGGAGCGTTCTGGACAAAAGCAGCCCTATTGAAATACTCGCTGATCTGCTGCGATCTGGAACGACCGGACGGGAGGTAAGGATTCAATCCCGAAACCAGATCGGCCCGGTCGTGATTGACGCCGCTCCTGGAGTTGTCCTGCCCGGAATTGATGGTGAACGGTTCACCGTTAGCCCAGGTAAGAATTCCGCTAAGACCCCAGCCTTCCTCAATCGCTCGCACCCATCGCGGCGCGGACTTCACTGTCGGCAATTGGCCTACGCCCGACAGTAAGAAGGCGTTGGGTACATCTGCATCGGAGATGCCGTTGTTGAATGAGAGGTCAAACGGGTTCGGGTTGGTCAACGATAGTTGTTGATCGGTCGATTGATTGTCCGTTACCTTCGCGTGCGTATAGTTTGCCACGAAGGAAAGGCCGTGGCTGGTTCGCTTTTCGAGTGTGAACTGGAGTGCGTTGTAGTGACTCCACCCGTTATTGTTCATCACGATCAAGGATGCGAAATTGGGATAAAGAGGTCGTCTCTGGTTTGTGTTGGCAATCGTCGCGCTGGGGCCGTATATCGCTGGATTCTGCTCATTGTTGTCTTGCAGGTTCACTCCGCGATCTCCCACATAAGCGGCCCGAAATGCTAAGTTCGAAGCGAGTTGCTGCTCGATGGTGAAGTTTATGGCCTGGACATAGCCCAGGTGCCAGTGCGGATTGAAGGATTGATATGTAAGTGGCGTAACGAATGTAGTGCCCGATCCGGGATTGATAGGGGCAAATGGCGGGAAGGGGTTCTGCTGGCCGGCACTGCCGTAGGGATCGGAGAAATTAACTCCATTCAGCGAGGCACTTGGGCTGAATGGGGCGTTCTGAACGAAGTTGTTCCATAGCACCATGAACGGTTCAATGTAGAACATGCCAAGACCTCCGCGCAGCACAGTCGGGTGAGAACCCGACCTGAGCGAGTACGCAGCGCCCGCGCGGGGAGAGAAGTTCCCCAGGTTGTCATACATGCCCCCGGACGGGAAACCCGGATCACCCGCGAAGAGCAGGCCCACGGGAGCATTGGGAAAGCGCGTGGATCGGGCACCGGCAATGTATCCGCCAATCTGTCCCTTATCGGGATCTGTATATGGAAAAAACGGCTCCCATCGCAACCCGAGGTTGAGATTGAGTTTGGACGTAACATGCCATGCTTCTTGCGCGAACGCGGCAAACTGGTGGCCACGCGTGTATTTCGCTTTGCCTGCCGTCTGCGTAAAGCTTTTGACATCCCCTAAAAGAAAATCGGCGAATGCGTTTCCGGTGGCATAGCCGCTGAAGTTATAGATCGGTTCTTCCTGATATCCCGTGGCGGAGTCAAACCGAAGGTATGGGTCGTACTCCGCGCCCACGAACAGGGAACTCTTCCCGTGTACGTAATTCAGCAACTCTGAAGTGTCGACCGCCTCCTGATACCATTTGCCCGGGGGCGACGATGTGCCGGTTCCCCAGCCGGAAAATCCCGTTACCGTGATTCCGGTTTCGCGAAATCTCGCGGCGGGCTCCGCGACGTTCGTAGTTCCGAAATCGAAGATGGAAAACGGGGCTGCGGTGGTCTGGTTTGAATTCAGGACTAGCATGTCCGCCACGAACGAGTTCACCAGATGCGGGTTGATGCTGAAGGTGTCGCTGACCTTACCCTCACTGGTAGTCTGAACCTGGTTGAGGCCGTAGTTGAGCAGCGTGCCGCCGCCATTCCACCCAGCAGACGTGTAGTTCACAAAGAAAAGGCTTCCCATGATCTGATGGCGGCCCAATGTGTAATCGAGTTTGCCCAGCCCTTCGTAGTTGCGCGTTACGCTGGGCCGTGAGTATACCAGCGTACCGGTGGGATCCGAGGTGGTTGGAATGTGCGGGAGCATGTTCGCGCTGAGGGGATTGAATAGAGTCGATGGGATGGTATTGTTCCCAAATGGCTTACCCGTAACGGGATTCCTGATGGTCGTTGGAAAAATACCTTTGCGTTCCGCGTCTGTTGGTACAAAGGCCTTGCTACCCTCGCTGACATTGTTGATCGTTGTTCCCTGAAAGCTCGCGAAGTAAAATAGCTTATTTTTCAAAATGGGGCCGCCGATAACGCCGCCGAATTGATTGCGCTTCAACAAGTCTTGTTTTGTAGCGAAATAGTTGATTGCATTCAGGTCGCCGTTGCGAACATATTCAAACGCGGCACCATGAATCTGGTTTGTCCCGGACTTGGTAACGATATTCACGACAGCGCCTCCCACGCCCCCAAAGCGAGCATCGAAGTTGTTGGTCTGGACGCTGAATTCGGATAATGCATCCGGATTGGGGAAGGTGGCATTCAGGTTGGAGATGAGGTCCTCGTGCGGCGCGCCGTCGAGGTTATAGCTCACCTGATCGCCATAGGTTCCGTTTACCGAGTAGGCGACTTCGTTTCCGCTGTTGGCATAGCTGTCGTTATACTCACCCTGACTTGTTACCACTCCAGGCGCCATCGTGACCAGGGTTGCTGCATTCCTGCCGTTAAGCGGGAGGTTCCCGAGATACTCCTGGCCGACAATCTGGTGCAGCGTGCTTGATTCCGTGTCGATCATCTCCGCGTTGTCGTTGACGGTCACTTCCGCGGAGGTCGACTGCACCGCCAGACGCACATTCGCGGTAGCGGGTTCGTTGACGTTGAGCGTGATTCCGATTCGATGGTATGCATTGAATCCCGCAGCAGAAACATTCAATTCGTAAGTGCCGGGTGCCAGGAAGTTGAAGGAGAATCTGCCTTGCGCGTCTGAGGCTGTCTCCTTCGCGACTCGGGTTGCAGTGTTGACAACCTGAACCGGAGCCGAGGGGATAACCGCGCCGGAAGGATCGGTGATCGTTCCGGTCAATGTTGCCGTAGGCACAATCTGGGCCAACAGGGTGGATGGGGCGAACAAGCCCAAAGCGACCACAAGTGAGAGGACGCCTTTCGCGACACGCACCATTTGGATTTTCCGGTATTCTTTCATTCGTTCATTGCTTCGCATCTGACACCTCCAAGAAGTAGTTCGATCGATTCGTCTTCCTTAGTCATCGCAATCCGCCAGAACTGACGGCTTTGCCTGAATTCGATGCGCTCTAAATTGGCTTGCGGTTTCCATCCGGCAGCCACTTGGAGCGAGTGGACTGGGCCTAAAAGTTGAAGCGTGCGGAAATTTGTCCCTGGCGGTTGGTTGCAGAGAACTTGCTGTTGATCAGGCCAAAGTTTGAAGCGTTGATGTTGGTGCCCGGGTATGGCAGCTGAGTACGATTGAACGCGTTGAAGTAGTCCATGCGCACGGAGAACGAAGTACCCTCGGTGACGTGGAAGATCTTCTTAACGCTCAGGTTTTCAGTCGGGTAGAGTGGGCCGCGCAGGGACTGATAGGCGCGGCGTGAGTTGCCCAGGACGAACTGGTTTGCCGTCTTGGTGAAGGCGCTGGTGCTGAACACGGACGTGAGCGGACCTTTGCCTTCGAAGTACGGCTTCACCTTGTCCCAGTTGCCGGACCACAGAGGGGCGGGAGGGTCGATGTTGGGGCGATTTACACCGTTCAACAGGCTCTCGCCGCTTTGCGTAATCTGTAGCGGTCCGGCGTTGTTGTAGGTGAGGATACCGGCGACTTCCCATCCGCCTATCCACCGTCCAACCCATCCGGAACCGAGCCAGCGCTGGCCCTGCCCAAATGGGAGCCGGTAGGTGGTGGCGAACTTGGTCTCCCAGGAATCGGCGGTCTCGACGTATTCAGGAGCGGGGTTGTTCTTGTCCATGGGCGTGCCCAGGTTGTCGAACTGGCTGGGCAGGTTAAGAGATGCCAGGAAGGTGAGGCCGTTGGAGGTATGCTTGTCGGCCTGGATCTGGATTGCGTTGTAGAAGGTGGTTCCGGCCTGGTCGAAGGCCCGCGCAACATTCGAGTACTGCGGAAAATTCTTGAGGCTCTGATAAACCGTCGCGCCGCCGCCGAACTGACTGGCAAAGGCGGGATATGGAGATGTGAAGCCGGCTTGCTTCGCGGCGGTCGAGTTGATGTTTGCAGTCAGCACCGACCCATACTGTAGAACCGAAACATTGGGCTGGCTGATTGGATTGATGTTGTAGCCGGTCAAGTGCGTCACGCGGTTGCCAGAGTACGCCACCGTAAGCAGCGTGTTCCAGCCAAGCTGACGCTGGACGCTGGCGTTCCATGCTTGATACATCGGTGCCTGGCCAGCCGTATTCGGGTCGAGATAGTTGATGGTGCCGGCAACGCCAAGCGACGCGCTGAAGGGCTTGGGAGAGACGTTCGGCAGCGGGTTAGGCGCTCCCTGAGAGTCGCTCCATGGACCGTATCCAGGGGTGTAGCTTCCAGTCCCGTTGACCTGGAAGGTGCCGGCAAGCAGCGCGGCAAGGCTTGTGGGCTGGCCCAGGCCTTCACCCTGCCCGTAGGCACTGTCGTAACCGAGATAGTTGATGTAGTAGCCGGCCTGGAGAACCATCTTCGGGCTAAAGCTGTAGGCGAAGCCTACGTGCGGGCCGACGTTTTTCCAATGGATGCCGACGCGATCATAGCCCGCGCAATCAGCGCAGTGTCCGTACTGGGTTGCCGCGCCTGGCAGGTTGCTGGCTGCCGGGTTGGGTGCGGTGAGGTTGAGAAACACGTTGTTATTCATGCTCATCGTGTAAGGAACCATGATGTCCCAGCGCACGCCGGCACTCATGGTCAGCTTCGTGGTGAGCTTGATGTCGTCCTGGAGATAGGCTGCGTACTCCTGGGTGGAGGCTGCGACTTCAGCCTTGGCGTTGCGGCTGGCCGAGTCCACCAGGCCCAGCAGGAAACTGGCGAAGGAACTGCCATCGATGGCAAAGTTCGGATCGCTGGGATTGGGAACCGAGGTCTCGGCCTGGCTGAAGCTGAAATGCCCGCTGCTGTAGTCGGTGAGGGCGTGCTCGTAGTAGTGGTGGAACTCGCCGCCGAAGTTGATACTATGGCGACCCTTGGTCCACATCCAGTTGTTGAACACATTCCAGCCGATGTTATCCACATAGTTCTGAATAAGCGAATTGTTGTTGTTGCCCCACGGGGTGATGGCGTTCTGCCCGTTGAACGAGAGATACGGCATCGTGTTGCTGCCCGTCACGCCGGGGAAGTTCACTTTCTTGTTGTCGCTTACGTAATTCTGCATCTTGTTTTGCGCAGATAAGCCGGCAGTGAACACCAGGTTCGACGATATCGTCTTTTCGTAATTGACGAGCCAGATATTCGCGTTGTCGATGCCCGACTGTTCGCCGGTGAGCGGGTTGCTGACGGGAACGATGGCGGTGGCGCCATTTTCCTCCTGGACTACGGAGTAGTGGTTACGCCACCACGTGAAGGCGATGTTCTGGCTCGGCGTGATTGCATGGTTCAAAGTGAGACCCCATGCCTGCGTCTTATACGGGACCGACTGGATCACCGGAGCCATATTGGTCTGCTGGCCATAGTTGTTTCCGGTAGAATTGGGGTCGGGGACATACTGAAGCAGCGATTTCGAGAGTGGGTCGAAGCGGCTGGAGCAGATAACATTCAACTGGTTGTTGCACGTGAACTGTTTGCCGGTCTGCGGGTCGTAGATGGGAATCTGCTTGCCCTTGGAATCGACGAATTTGCTGAAGTCGCCCTGCTTCATCGCCGCCGTGGGAACCGTGCCGTAGTTGGTGATGCCCTGATTCTTATTGAAGATATCGAGACTAGCCAGGAAGAAGGTACGATTACGGCCGTTGTAGAGCCTGGGAAAGAGAATGGGACCGCCAACTGTGCCGCCCCAATCCGTCTCCTGGTCTACGGGAGCAATCGCCTTGCCGGTGGAGTCGAACCTGGAGGGGAAAAAACCTGCGGAGTCGAAGACGCTGTTGCGGTCGATCAAAAATCCATCACCGTGGAATTTGTTGGTTCCGGAGCGCATGTTGTAGGAGACCGCACCCTGCGTGAGGCCGTAGCGCGCGGAGAACGTCGAGCGAAGCACGCGAAACTCGTCCACCATTTCATAGGGTGGGTTGGAGTTGACCGCCGAAGCAGTGTCCAGTTGCAGGCCGTTGTAGTAAGTTCCAGCCGAGTTGATCTGGCCAGGCGCTCCGCCTTCAATCGTGACGCTTCCGTACGAACCTGGCCGAACGCCTGGCGCAAGCGTGGCGAAGCTGGAGATCTGGCGAATGTTACCGTTAATTTCCAGCGGCAGGTCCGTGACTTCCTGCGGCGTAAGCATCGTATCCAACTGAGGCTGTGTCGTATTCAGGGCAATAGCAGTGGATGTTACTTGCACGGTCTCGCTGCTCGATCCGATATTCATTTTGGCGTTGACCGTCGGCGTGGCTCCGACTTCGGCGACAACCGGGGTCTCTACAAATTTCTTAAATCCCGGTGCCTCCACCGTCAGGCTGTAGTTCCCAGGAGGAATGGTGGCTGTATATGTGCCAGTCGAGGATGTCGCCACATGCGTGGCAATTCCGGTCGCAATGTTTCTAAATGTGACCTGCGCGCCGGGAATCACTGCACCCGTCAAGTCCGTGACCGTGCCGGTAACTCCGCCGATCTCCTGCGCGTTTAGCCGAGCACATATAGACAGCGCGACGGAACAACACATCAGAAGCGTCAAGAGTGCCCCCGCCCGGGACTGATACCGCCTGCGCGAGCGAGAGGTCACTTTAGTGTCGCGCGCTTTTAAACAGGAGAATGTGCCAACCATCGCCGCGGTCGCCAACCGACCCTGCTGCTTCATGCGTGTCATCGTTGTGCCTCCTGAATTGTTCTTACTATGTCCGGTCCTTGTTGCTGCTTCATTACGATCATCTAAGTGCGGCCACGTTCTTTTAAACCACGTTCCTTTATTCGCTATGGCGCGCAATGGAGCCTTGCTCAACGGCCCATGGCACGTTCTTCTCCGGCAAGTTCCAGCCTCTCAACGTGAAATGCAAGTCTCCCGCTCCGGCCTCGTCAGCCGGCGCATGAACGACGATGGCGCGCTCTTCTCCTGGTAAGAGCGAGATGTAGTTATCGCTGTAATAGACCGGGAGCACGCGTGTGTTGTCTGCGTGGAACAACGTCAGCTTCATAGCCACCGAGGGACTGGTGCCAGTGTTCTTCAGGCGAACAGTCCATGTGTTATCTTCCCCGCTCAAGCTGGGGGCCTGCGGACCCGATACCGACTGCGCATCGATGGTGGCCGGCGCAAGCTTGTCCAAGCCTCGATAGCTCTCGCTATCGCGCGCGACCCAGTAGAAGTTGTCGGCTACAAGTGCTCCCCTTTTATCGCGCATCTCCAACCGGACGAAGACGAGAGAGTTCTTTTGGGTGAGGGAAGAGATGGGCAGGTGCAGCGCCGGTGTAACGACATCCGCGTCCGCCGTGACTGTGGCTTTCTCGACATCCAGAGTTTCATCGGCCGGTGAAACGATCCTGGCCGTGATGCGCAGGTCGTCCTGTTGCTGTCGCGTTGTGTTTACGGCCGCGACAGTGTAATCGGATAGATCCATCTGCACATGAAGCGAAGCATTGGCCTTCTTGACGCCGTAGTAAGATGCCTGCGTGTCGTAATCCGAGCTATACATCTGCCACATCGTGCTCGGCCATGCGGGCTGGGTCATCCAGATCATACGTCCGCTATTGGGCGTCCATAGGTGGGCATACATGCCTTCAAAGATGGCCTGGTGGTCGACATAGTTGAACATCTGAATGCGCCGTTCAAATTGAGCCAGAGAGGTCGAAGGCCCAAGCTGTAGATCGAGTTGACGCATCAGCTCGTGGGTGTCGCCTCCCTCGCTCCGGTGCCAGTCGTGGTATGCCCAGGCATCGCTCAGGGGCCACCGGTCGGGAGGAGCGACCGTGTGTTCAAATGCTTCTCGCGTTGGAAAAGAAGAGATACCCAGTTCCACGGAGAAACCGCGATTCAACTTACTGAAATAGAGCGAAGGATCGCGCCACTTGTAAGGGCCGCTGGGACGCAGGTTGATCATGTTGGAGCTCGGGGAGTAAAAGCGCGTGCCGTCTTCTTTACGCAACATGTCGATCATCATGTTGTTGAGCGCTGGCGGGGGAACTCCTTCGTTACGTCCGCACCAGATCACGATGGACGGGTGATTGCGATAGCGCCGAACGACGTCGCGGGCATTGTCGATAAACAGGGAGGGATCGTCCGGCTCTGCATCGGTATTTTCGGTCGATGCCCAGAAGTCGTTCCAGACCATCATTCCGTACTCATCGGCAAGCTGATAGAAGGTCTCTTCCGTGTTCTGGCCCACCCAGTTGCGGATCATGTTGAGATTGGCATCGCGGTGCAGGCGAAAGTACGGTTCAAGACGTTCCCGGCTGACGCGCTTCCGGGAGTCGTCCATCCCCCAGTTGCCGCCGCGCACCGCGATTCGGACACCGTTCACCCTGATGACAAGGTCGGTCAATCCCTTCTCGTTGGTAACTGGCCGAATCGCCGACGTGCCTTCCGCTTGAGGATCGATCGTGGAGGCCCATCCTGCCTCAGTCTGCCGCATATCCGCGTGGTGGACATCCACTGCGTCATAGCCTTTGCCCATGGTTTCCAGGGGGATCGCTTCGACTCGCTGCAGGCGACCTGCACGGTCGAAGAGAGTGAGTTCATACGTCACTTCCCGGACCCCGAAGGTGGTCTCGTGCTCGTCGGAGACTGCGCCACTGCCGGAAAGCAAGCGAAGCTTTAGATGATATAGGTTGGGCGCTCCATAGCCATTCGGCCACCAGAGGCGCGGATGAGCGAGGTGCAATTGCGCAAAGTCTCTTGGCAGCAGATTGAGGACAGTATCGCCAGGCGGTACCGTAGCGGGCATTTGGATTTGGACGCCCTCGAATGCGACGCTGACGGTGACATGCATGGATACCGAGGCGGAGTTGTGTACCGGCAGATGCAACTCTACGTCGGCGGAAGAGATATCTGGCAATGGCAGTCGCGTCACAACCTGTGGATCGCCGAACGTAACTGGGCCAGTCTCCGTCAGGCTTACGCCCTGCCACAAGCCGGTATCGCGGTCGCGAATCGCCGGAATCCAATCCCATCCCTCCGTGGCAACAAAAGTGGGTCCATCGATCGTCAGGGACCCGCCGTCCGGTCCCGGGCCGCCTTTGATCGACTGCTCTTGCGGTATGCCGGGATGCGGAGGCGGTGAGACACGGACGGCAAGCGCGTTCATCGCGTTCGGGCGCAAGAGATGGGTTACATCAAAGCTGCCGCGGCGAAAAGCTCCCCGGATCGTTCCCAGCCGGCGGCCGTTCAGCCATACGTCCGCAGCGTAGTTTATTCCTGCAAAATGGAGGCCCCATCGACGTCCGGCGTCGCGAGTTTTCGGGGTGGGGAACTCGACGCGGTACCAATAGTCGTGCTTGTTGAGCGACTCCGGTATGGCCAGATTGTTCAACCCAAAATCCGGGTCGGGATAGATGCCACGATCGATCAGCGTTGTCAGGACAGTGCCGGGAACCGTGGCTGCCAGCCACGAGGAATCGTTGAAACCGGGGAGCGAGATCCTCGCGCCGCCGCTCGGAGGGATCGCCGCGGTTCCTACATTGGAGAGCAAGCGCCAGTTTGCCGCAATCTGCCAGGAAGGATCGCCTTCCTGACGAAGTGAAGGGCTTGCTGGCGGCAGCGGCTTCGCCCTCGGCTGTTCCGGCGCGGCACCGCGCGGCATCTCGTCCGGATCCTGGGGTGCCCGTAGACCTATCCCCTGTTTTGCCTGGATGCTCCAGGGTTTGGCATTTTCTTCCCGCGTTTGCGCCTTGAAGTCGGGGGGTGATGCGAACGTACGGGCAATGTCCGCCGCAGGGATCGCGCCCGAACCCACAGAAAATCCGCCGATATCTCCGCTGAAGCGATCCATCGTGCTCGATGGCGGATCCGGGGCCAACTGAAGTCCGGGGCTGACGTCGCCAGGCACCGAAGATCTCGACGAGGCGAGCACGCCGTCTATATATAGACTGACATTCTTTCCATCGTCGGTTGCGGCAATCATGTGCCATGTGCCGAGTCGCAAAGAGGACGGCGCAACCAGCGAAGACTCCCCCGAGAAACGCACACCGGGCCGACCGCCGAGAAGTTCAAAGTAGCGGGAATGAGAGGAACCCGGGTCTCCCGCGCCGGCAATCAGGAAGTCTGATCCTAAACTCTCCGTGCGGAACCATATCCACTCGCTCCAGGCGCGCGCACTGGCGATGGTCGGCGGCAGAGGCTTTTTCAGCGATGGGCCGCCTTCCAACACATGAGCAAGGTACGGACCTGTCTGCTCCACGAGCTGGGCGAAACAAGCCGGCGACGGACACGCAAACGGGATGATGAGTGCCACGATCCTCAGCGCGCGCGAGCGCAGCATTCTCGGCAGGTAAACTCTAACCGCATTCACGGCCTGAAGCATCGTGCCCAAGTGTTCCAATCCGACTCCTTCAAAGACGACTTAGATTAGGATTCGCATTGGTTGAAAACTACGTTTGGCAGGATTGAACCGAGGTTTGGGTGGTTTGCGACACGATCTAACGTGCCTCAAAAATGCCTAACCTGCCTGATTCTTAGGGACTTCGATGGAATTGGCGCGGACGCCCTGATCGTCGGTTCCGCTCTCGCAAAGCGAGGATACCATCTGATATAACTGTAGCCTCAGGTCGAGCCATGACCACCTTGCACCGCTTTCGCAACGAGCCCGGCACCTCAGAGGTCACTCCGGCGCGGCCCGCGGCCGACGAGATACGCCAACAACTGGACACAATTCTGGCTGGGGACGAGTTCTGCTCGAGCCGGAGGTCCTCGGAGTTGTTGCGGCATATCGTCGAACGCGCTCTTACGGGAGACGTGGAGAGTCTTAAGGAACGTCTGCTGGGTGTGGAAATATTCCACCGCAGAAGCGACTACGATACCAGCACGGATGCCATCGTTCGCGTGACAGCAAACGATGTACGCCGTCGGCTCGCAAATTTCTATACAGAGCATTCCGCCCAGCCCATGCGGATATCCCTTCCGCTGGGATCTTATGTCCCGGATTTTATTCGGCTTGCCGCACCCCACACCGGGCCGGGTGCGGAGAGACCGAAAGATCAATCCGCCAAGCCAGGAAATATACTGGCCCCGGTCCATATCGGCATCGGCGGGCTGCCGGTGCTCGCGGATGTTGACAAAGCTCGTTCACCGCGGATGACCGCGCCTGTGACTCTGGCGCTCTGCATCGGTATTGCATTTGGATTGGGCTGGTGGCTTCGAGCCATCTCTCATGGGCGTGGCATCTCGCAGGACGACCATAACTATGCCTTTTACAACGAGATTCTCGGTCCAATTGGCGCAAACGCCCAGGAAGATACTGAGATTGCGCTAACCAACCCACATGTGTTGTTGTATTTGGGTCTGAACGATGCAAGTCCTCCTTTGGGGAATAACCCGATAGACATCCCAGTTCCCCCGGACATGGCCAGCGTCCTAAACCAGACCGCGAACGACAACCAGGCGAACTTTCCTTTTCATCACTTTTTTGTGGATACGACCAATTACACCGGGTTGGGGGAGGCAACGGCTGCCTTCGGCCTGGCGCGCCTGTTGCAAGCGACCGGTCGAAGCGCGCACCTTACCGAAGCACGATTCTTAAACTGGGAAGCTGCCCGCCAGGAGCAACTGGTGATTCTGGGCGCACCCCATGAAAGCGCGTTCGTCCAGAGCACGCTTTCGGCGGCCAACTTCACAATTGGCTACGACAATATCCACAATGCTCATCCGCTTCCGGGGGAACAGGCAAACTACGTCAAATCGCGCCATGGAGACGTGTTGGAAGATTACGGCTTGATCTGGATGACCAAGTCTCCATCTGGCTCGCGCGTATTGGTTCTTGCCGGTCTAAGCAGCTCCGGCACAGTCGGAGTGGGCGAGTTCTTCAGCGATCCCGATCGGATGCGACCGGTTTATAGCCAGCTACGCGCTGAATCCAAAACAGGTTCGTTTCCTGAATCATGGCAAGTCCTTCTGCGCATCCAGGCGCGCGAAGATGTCCCGGTTACGGTAAATCCCATTGCGATGCGCATTACCGAAGGCAACTGAGCTACGATGCAGGATCATCGACAGGCCAGCGACCGGGTCTTGTATAAAAAATAATGGAGACGGCACCTTTACCGAAGAGGCAGCAAAGCACGGCGTCGCTCTTATGGTGCCGCGCGCCAGCAGAGGAGTTGCCTTTGGCGACCTATTCAACGATGGCAATGTGGACATCGTGGTGAATAATCTAGACGACAAGCACCGAACTCCGCAATAGTGGGAATAGCCCAACATCCACACAACTGGAGAATGTAAAGCCAAATCAGTTCCTTGTTATTCGTCGTTGAGGAGTGCTCCGCTCTTGCTCCTCGTCCCGTCCGTTCGTCAAAATCGCAAAAGAACTCCCGGCCTTTTGCGGGCAGGAAGCGAAGTCGGCCCTCCCGGCTCATTTCAGTATTTTGTAGCGGCTTTTATGAAAGTGATCCCGATGCTGGTTGTCGTTCGTGCCGAATTTATGTTCTTGTCCAGCGTGGGTCCATCTGCGGGTCCAAATAAGGGGGCCAATTAGCGTTGCGAAGGTTCCGATAAGCGAATCATTGACAGGCTAATTACGACGACTTCCTGGAATACGCAGTATCTGTGCCCAGTTTGAAAACAGCGTCGACTCCATCGGCGATTCCAAAGGCACGAAGCCCATCTCCCGTGCCAGGTATTGTACGAGACCAGAAGTCGATCAAGCCGTTGAGGTTGCGGTTATAGCGC